>ENA-OFCF01000580-OFCF01000580.1-metagenomes-genome-assembly--contig:-NODE-580-length-15943-cov-4.857691_pt1 | contig 15943 bp, 13 predicted proteins | sample MGYA00153387_OFCF01 | MGnify analysis MGYA00153387
ACGTGTGCCATCGTGTCGAGCCCGACCACGTCGGCAGTGCGAAAGGTGCCCGAGCTGGCGCGGCCGAGCTTCTTGCCGGTCAGGTCGTCGACCACATCGAAGCCCAGGCCGTAGGCCTGCGCCTGTTTGATCGTTGCCAGCATGCCGGCCACGCCGACCCGGTTGGCGATGAAGTTGGGCGTGTCCAGCGCGCGCACCACGCCCTTGCCCAGCGTCGTGGTGACGAAGGCCTCGAGCTGATCGAGGATCTCGGGCTGCGTGCTGGTCGTCGGGATCAGCTCCACCAAATACATGTAGCGCGGCGGGTTGAAGAAGTGGATGCCGCAAAAGCGCGGCTTGATCGACTCGGGAAGCGCTTCGCTGAGTTTGGTAATCGACAAACCCGACGTATTGCTGGCCACAATCGCGCCCTCTGCAATGAAGGGCGCTATCTTGTGATACAGGTCGGTTTTCCAGTCCATGCGCTCGGCAATCGCCTCGATGATCAGGTCGCACTCTTTGAGTACATCCATGTGCTCTTCATAGTTGGCTTGCTGGATCAACGCTGCGTCTTCTGCCACGCCGAGTGGCGCAGGTTTGAGTTTTTTCAAGCCTTCAATCGCCTTGGTGACGATGCCGTTCTTCGGTCCTTCCTTCGCGGCCAGATCAAACAAGACGACCGGGATTTTGCAATTGACCAGATGTGCCGCGATTTGCGCACCCATCACGCCTGCGCCCAGAACGGCGACTTTTTTGACCAGGAATTTAGACATTCTTTTCTCTCAGGATTTCTTGGAACACAACGCCCGAAGCACCAAAAAGATCAGTGCTGGCGAACAAAATCAGATCGACTTGATCTCTTAGCTACTCAGTGCGCACCCACGTTTGCGTGCGACCAAACGGGCCAATGCTGCCGCGCACACCGAGTTTTTTGCCGCCCTCTTCGGGCGTCAATTTCAGCGTGTATTCCTTGCCGTTTTCAGGGTCCAGAATTTTGCCGCCCACCCAAACGTCGGCGGCGTCTTCTTTTTTAGCACCGCGAATAATCTCCAGGCCCAAAATGGGCTTGTCTTTTCTCGCGTCTTTACATTCATCGCAAACATCGTCTTGCTTCGCTCCCTTGCGAAGCAATTTGCTGACTTTGCCAGAAAGTACGCCACCCGTTTCAGTGATGGTGACTTCAGACTTGATTTCTTTGGTCTTTTCGTCAATGGTGTGCCACTTGCCCACGGGCGTGTTTTGCGCACAAGCAGCACCAAGGGTGCCCAGCAAGGCAAATCCGGTGACAAAGCGATTGAACATGGTCAGCTCCTGTTATGAATTTTGTGAGGCAGACAACGGGAATTCGCTTTACGCAAATGCAGCTTCAGTGTCCATCAGCACCTTGCTGCCAGAGCGGGCAGTGCGCATCAGCGTAGCCGTTTCAGGCAACAGCTTGGCAAAGTAAAAGCGCGCGGTTTGCAGCTTGGCCAGGTAAAACTGGTCGGTGTTGCCAGTAGCTATTTCGCGCAGTGCAACCTGCGCCATGCGCGCCCAGAAGTAGCCAAATACCAAGTGCCCGGCAACGCGCAGGTAGTCAACTGCCGCAGCGCCCACTTCGTCGGGGTTTTGAAAACCTTTAAAACCAATTTCAGTAGTGAACTTGGTCATCTGCTCAGCCAGCACGGCCAACGGATTGATGAACTCGGCCATCTTTTCGTTAACGCCCTCTTCTTGTACCAGCGCGCCAATCAATTTACCAAACTTCTTCAAAGTCGCACCGTTGTTGGAGAGAACCTTGCGGCCCAGCAGATCCAGCGACTGAATGGTGTTGGTGCCTTCGTAAATCATGTTGATGCGGTTGTCGCGCACAAACTGTTCCATGCCCCACTCTTTAACGTAGCCGTGGCCGCCAAAAACTTGCAGGCAGGCGTTGGTGGCGATGTGGCCGTTATCAGTCAAGAACGCTTTGACGATGGGCGTCAGCAGCGACAGGACTTCGCCGCTTTCTTTGCGTACTGCTTCGTCTGGGTGGTGAAGTTCTTTGTCTAGCAACACGGCGCAATACGTTGCCAGTGCGCGGCCGCCTTCGGCATAGGCCTTGGCGGTTAACAGCATTTTGCGCACGTCGGGGTGAACAATGATCGGGTCAGCCGCTTGGGTTTTGTCCTTTACGCCTGACAACGAGCGCATTTGAATGCGGTCTTTGGCGTAGGCCAATGCATTTTGATAGGCCACTTCAGTCAAACCCAGCGACTGGTTGCCCACGCCCAGGCGCGCGGCGTTCATCATCACAAACATGCCGTTCATGCCCTTGTTGGGGAGGCCGACCATCGTGCCGATGGCGCCGTCTAAAACGATTTGCGCCGTGGCGTTGCCGTGGATGCCCATTTTGTGCTCCAGGCCGCCGCAGTAAATGCCGTTGCGTGCGCCCAGCGTACCGTCTGCATTGACCAGGAATTTAGGCACGATGAACAAGCTGACGCCCTTGATGCCGGGGGGCGCGTCAAGCAATCGGGCCAATACCAAATGGATGATGTTGCCTGACAGGTCGTGTTCGCCAGCGCTGATGAAAATTTTGTTGCCTGTGATTTTGTACGTTCCGTCCGGCAGCGCCTCGGCCTTGGTGCGCATCAGGCCCAGGTCGGTGCCGCAATGCGGCTCGGTCAGGCACATGGTGCCGGTCCATTCGCCGCTGGTCATTTTGTGCAGGTAAGTCTGCTTTTGCTCTTCCGTGCCGTGGCTGTGCAACGCGGCATGTGCGCCATGCGTCAGGCCGGGGTACATCGTCCAGGCCTGGTTGGCACTGTTGAGCATTTCATAAAAACACTGGTTGATGACCAGTGGCAAGCCCTGACCACCAAAAGCCGGATCGCCGCTCAGTGCAGGCCAGCCGCCTTCAACATACTTGGCATACGCTTCCTTGAAACCTTTGGGTGTAGTCACAGCGTGGGTCTTGATGTCGAGTTTGCAGCCTTCCTCGTCGCCGCTGATGTTGAGCGGAAACACGACCTCGGTGGCGAATTTCGCGCCTTCTTCCAGCACGGCATTGATGGTATCGATGTCCGCGTCGGCGTACTTGGCCATCGGCTGGAGTTCTTCAGTGACCTTGAGCACTTCGTGCATCACAAATTGCATGTCGCGCAGGGGTGGGTTGTAAACAGGCATGGAATGGCTCCTTGAAAAATTAAACGGTATGAATATGAAATCAGTTGCTGCCGTAGCGCGCAAGAATGTTGGCAAAACCGGTGTGGGCTCGGGCTACCGAGCCGGGGGTTTTTAAAAATCGGGCTTCGTAGTGCAGTGCAAGAATAAGACCGTGAATCTCGAATGCCATCTGGTGTTCATCCAGATCGCTCCGCAAATGACCTGCCTCCTTGGTCTGGACCACCGCGCGGTTCATGGCGGCCAGCCAGGTTTTGACTGAGCCTGCCAGCGCATCACGCACAGGGCCGGGCCTGTCGTCAAATTCAACCGCACCGCTGATGAACAGGCAGCCCGAATCAATCTCGACTGACGTGCGGTTCATCCAGTTTTGAAACAGCGCTTTCAGGCGCGGCATCCCTTTGGGGTGCTGCAACGCGGGGTAAAACACCTCTTCTTCAAAACGGGTGTAGTACTCGCGAATCACGGAAATTTGCAGCTCTTCACGCGAGCCAAAGTGCGCAAACACGCCCGACTTGCTCATGCGCATGACTTCAGCCAGCGCCCCAATGCTCAGGCCTTCCAGGCCGATCTGAGTGGCCAAGCCCAAAGCAGCATCCACGATGGCCGCTTTGGTTTGCTGGCCTTTGTGTATGACTGCACCTGCCGCTTGAGGAGGCGTAGCACGAAAACTTTTCGCAGAAATTTCAACAACGGCCATGGTGTACAAATTGATGAGACAAAATAAAACGAACGGTCGTTCTATTTTGCAGCAATTTGCAGTCTGGCAAGTCGTTTTTCAGTGAAATACCGCTTTATAGACGCGGACATCTAGGCAAACAAGGGGTAAACCCTTGTTTGCCTCCATATTTGACTATTTTTTAAAAGGAACAACAACCTGTCGCTGTTCTCCCAAACCTTCAATCCAGAGCGTCATCACATCGCCTTTTTTGACATACAGCGGTGGCTTCATGCCCAGGCCTACGCCGGGTGGTGTTCCTGTCGTGATGATGTCGCCAGGCTCCAGCGTCATGAACTGACTGACGTAGCTGATGATTTTGGCGACGCTGAAAATCATGGTTTTGGTGTTGCCGGTTTGCACGCGCTTGCCGTTCAAGTCCAGCCACATGGCGAGTTTTTGCGGATTAGGCACTTCGTCGCGTGTGACCAGCCAAGGCCCAATCGGGCCAAAGGTGTCGCAACCCTTGCCCTTGTCCCAAGTGCCGCCACGCTCGATTTGAAATTCACGCTCGCTGACATCATTAATGGTGCAGTAACCGGCCACATGATTGAGCGCATCTTTTTGTGCCACGTAGCGGGCGCGCGTGCCAATGACAACACCGAGCTCGACTTCCCAGTCAGTTTTGACCGAGCCTTTGGGCAGCATGACCGGATCATTCGGGCCCTGAATGCAGCTGGTGGCTTTCATGAAAACAATCGGCTCTTTGGGAATCGGCATGCCTGATTCAGCCGCATGGTCGGCATAGTTCAAGCCAATGGCGATGAATTTGGGCGTGCCAACCATCGGGCAGCCCATGCGTGGCAAGCCTTTGACGAGCGGCAGGCTGGCAGTTTTAATTTTGCGCAGTTTGGCCAGCGCCGCATCACTGAGCTGAGCCGGACCAATGTCTTGGATATGTGCGCTCAAATCGCGCAGCTTGCCATCAGCATCTATCAGGCCTGGTTTTTCTTTGCCGGTGTTGCCATAGCGAACGAGTTTCATGAAGCTTCCTTTTTTTGTTGACAATAAATTAGTATGTGGCGCGGCCGCCCGATAGGTCAAACACAGCTCCGGTGGAAAACGAACACTCTTCAGTACAAAGCCACGCCACCATAGCCGCGATTTCTTCAGGTTCACCAAAGCGAGCCATGGGAATCTTTGACAGCATGAACGCAATATGCGCCTCACTCATCTGGTCAAAAATTGCCGTTTTAACGGCTGCTGGTGTCACACAGTTCACGCGCACACCCGTATCGGCCAGCTCCTTGCCCAGTGATTTGGTCAGCGCTATCACGCCTGCCTTGCTGGCGCTGTAGGCACTGGCGTTGGGGTTGCCTTCTTTACCCGCGACAGATGCGATGTTGACGATGCGCCCATAGTTTTGCGCCCGCATCAGCGGCACGACTTCACGGCAGCAGTAAAAAATCCCGTTCAAGTTGACCTGCATGACTTGCTGCCATGCGTCAGGCGGGTAGTCCCACAACTTCACATTAGGGCCGGTGATGCCTGCGCAGTTGACCAGCACATCAATGGCAGGATTTACCAGTGTCGTTTGGCGCACAGCGGCCACCACGCTGGCGAGGTCACTCACATCAACCACCACAGTGGACACGTCCGCACCAAATTGCGACTTGGCCTGGTCAAGCGTAGCGGCATTCACATCCCACAGCGTCACCGCAGCATGCGATGCCAACATGCGCTGAGCAATGGCAAACCCAAGCCCGGTTGCACCACCTGTTATCACGGCGTGCCGGCCTGCCAAATCAAGCTGGTTCATATCGTCATGCCGCCGTCAATGCCGTAAGCCTGGCCGGTGACAAAAGCCGATTCATCGCTGGCCAGAAAGACAACAATTGGCGCAATTTCATGTGCCTGCGCCAAACGTCCCATCGGCTGGCGGGCAATAAAGTTTTTGCGTGCCTCAACCGGATCTTCATACACATTGATGCGATCTGCCAGTGACGGCGTGTCGACCGTACCGGGGCAAATGGCATTGCAGCGAATGCCCTGCGTCACGAAATCTGCTGCCACGCTTTTGGTCAAACCAATCACTGCAGCCTTAGACGCGCCATACACAAAACGATTCGGCAAACCCTTGATGCTGACTACGCTGGCCATGTTGATGATGCTGCCTTTTTTGTTGGTCAGCATCTTGGGCAAAGCCGCCTGAATCATCCAGAATTGGGAACGCACGTTCAAATCAAACGCAAAGTCCCACTGCTCGTCGGTTGCGTCCAGTGCGGTACCCGCATGCACAAAACCAGCGCAGTTGAACAGCACATCCATCGCAGGCATACTGGCGACCATTTTTTGAATCGCCGACTTGTCCATCACGTCCAGCACGGCGGCGTGAATGTTGGGCACACCCGCGTAGCTGGCCAGCAGTTTTTCATTCACGTCAGTCGCCCACACCGTCGCCCCCTCAGCCGCCAGAGCCAGTGCGCTGGCTTTACCAATGCCTTGGCCTGCGGCTGTGATCAGTGCGGTTTTGCCTTTGAGTCGCATATTAGTTCTTTCAGAATCATCTAAAGATATTTAGGGTTTAGCCGGATGTTGCCATCAGTGTTTTATGTGATTATGAATTGGTCTGACCACTTGGCCAATTCTGACTAACCCTTAATTGCATCACTGCCCCAAACCGTGCCCTTACAACCGCTAGAACCTAAACGCCTGTACCGGCAAATTGCCGAGCAGTTGCGTGCGCTGATGGAAGCAGGAGAATTTGCAGTTGGCCAACGCTTGCCTGCGGAGCGTGACCTGGCTTTACAACTGGGCGTGAGTCGGCCTTCGGTGCGCGAGGCATTGATTGCGCTTGAAGTCGAGCGCTGGGTTGAAGTGCGCGGTGGATCCGGTGTGTATGTGCTTAAAAACACAACGCCCGTTAACGCACGCGCAATATCAAGCTACGACGAATGGGGGCCGCTAGAGCTGATCATTGCGCGCGGCCTGATTGAAGGCGAATCCGCAGCGATGGCTGCTACGCAAGCCAACAAAGCCCAAATCGCCAGCATGACAGATGCATTGGCGCAAATGAAACTCGCCGTCAAAAACGGCAAAGACCCGCTGGCTGGGGACGAGCAGTTTCACCGGGCTATTGCACAGGCTTGCGGTAACGAGGTGCTGCGAGACACCGTCAGCCGGTACTGGCAAGCGCGCCGCAGCCCGCTGTACTTGCGGTTAGCTGATTATTTTGAACGGCCCGCCTCATGGCGGGCGGTGCTGACAGAACATAGCGCAGTGCTCAAAGCCATTAAAAACCGTGACGCCAGCGCAGCTCGGGACGCTATGAAAAACCATATGACAAAAGCCTTGGTGCGTTTCAGCGCGGGCTGGCATTTGGCCAACCCCCCGGTAGCAGCAGTCACTCCAAAAGTTTCACCCGCCCCCGTTAAAGCAAACTTAAAACCACCTAGGAGACATCATGAAAAGTAAACGTTCAACACTAAAATCTGCTTTTAAATTAATAGCTGCTTGCGCCCTAATAACCGGCGCCGCAGGTCAAATTGGCACTGTATTTGCACAGACAAAACTAAAATGGGCGCACGTGTATGAAACCGCCGAACCGTACCACAAGCAGGCGCTATGGGCAGCAGATGAAATCAAAAAACGTACAGCGGGCCGCTATGAAGTGCAGGTGTTTCCAGCCTCCAGCTTGGGCTCAGAAACCGAGATCAACCAAGGTTTGACACTGGGCACAGTGGACATGATTTACACGGGTCAAGCTTTTGCGGCACGCGAATATCCACCACTGGCCATTGGCGGCGCACCGTTTATGTTTCGCGACTACAGCCATTGGCAAAAATACTCGCAAAGTGGCGTGCTGAACGAACTGATGGACAACTATTTCAAAAAAGGTGGCAACCGGCCTTTAGCTGTGACCTACTACGGTGTGCGCCACACAACGTCCAACAAAGCCATCAACAAGCCCGAAGACATGGCCGGCATGAAACTGCGCGTACCGCCAGCACCCCTGTACACCATGTACCCTAAAGTGGTGGGCGCCAACGCTACACCAATTGCATTTGCCGAGGTGTATTTGGCGCTGCAAAACAAAACAGTTGATGGCCAAGAAAACCCGCTGCCGACGATTGAGGCGAAGAAATTTTATGAAGTGCAGTCGCACATCAATTTAACGGGGCACATCACTGAAATGCTGCTCACCATTGTCGGTGGCCCTACCTGGGGCAAGCTGACTGACGCTGACAAAAAGACTTTTGAAGCGGTGCTCAAAGAAGCCGGGCAAAAGGCCACAGACGACATCGTTGCAGCTGAGGCCAAACTGGTCGATGACTTCACCACCAAATACAAAAAGACGGTTGTGAAGTCTGACCGTGCGGCATTTAACCAGGTGTTTCAAAAGTTTCACCTTGGGCCTGACGCAACCTGGGATAAGGCGCTGTACGACAAAGTACAAGCCATTCGCTAAAACACATCAAGATTGAAACGACATGCAAGACATTGACGCGCTGCCCAAAGTGATGGGCGACGACGGCCAGTTTCATGCGCCTGAAGAAGTGGTTGACCTGTCTGGCACCCAGTTGGAAGGCTGGCTGGCGGTCGGCCTCTTCTGGGTGCTGGGGCTGACGGTGTTCTACCAGTTCTTCACCCGTTATGCGCTGAACAATTCTGCCTCTTGGACAGAAGAGATTGCGCGCTACTTGCTGATCGGCTTGGTGTTTGTGGGGGCCGCAATTGGCGTGGCCAAAAACAACCACATTCAGGTCGATTTTTTCTACCGCTTCATGCCCAAAGGCGTGGCTCGGCTGTTGTCTGGCACGACCGATGTGCTGCGGGTGCTGTTTTGTGGTACAGCGGTTATTTTGACGGGATGGATGATGAGCAAGCTGGGCAGCAATTCGCGCATGTCAATGATTGACTTGCCCATGAACGTGGTCTACGGCGTTTGCATGCTGGGGTTTGCGTTGATGTTTTACCGCGCACTGCAAGTGGCGCGGTTGCACTACCAACGCGGCTACAGCGTGCTGGAGCGGCCAGAAACTTCGCTGCAAGACGACTGACACACATCAACTACAAACACACATGCTAAAAATTATTTTTCTGTTTTTGATGAGTGGCGGCCTGCCAGTAGCCATGGCAATGGCAGGCGCAGCCTTGCTGTACATCCTGTGGACGGGCAACTTACCGGCTTTTGTGGTGGTGCACCGCATGATCAGCGGCATTGACAGCTTTCCGTTGCTGGCTGTACCATTTTTTATATTCGCTGGCAACCTGATGAACAACGCGGGTATTACCAACCGCATTTACAACTACGCGCTGGCACTTGTCGGCTGGATGAAGGGCGGCTTGGGGCATGTCAATGTTGTTGGCTCGGTGATTTTTGCTGGCATGAGCGGCACAGCCATTGCTGATGCTGCCGGGCTTGGCACGATTGAAATCAAAGCCATGAAAGACCACGGCTACAGCACGGAGTTTGCTGTTGGCGTAACCGCCGCATCAGCCACGCTGGGTCCGATCATTCCGCCAAGTTTGCCGTTCGTGATTTACGGGATGATGGCCAATGTGAGTGTGGGTTCGCTCTTTTTGGCCGGCATTTTGCCGGGTGTGCTGATGGCGATTTTGATGATGTGTACCGTGGCCTTCTTTGCACATAAAAATGGTTGGGGTGCAGACGTCAAGTTTGAATGGCCGCGCGTCATCAAGGCATTGACTGAGACCGCTGTGGTCATTGCCTGGCCCATCGCCTTATGGCTGCTGATTGTCAAAGGTGGTTGGCCAGCTCAAATCACGGTAATGGGCGGCTTGGTTGTGCTGTTTGCTATCGACAAGATCTTTAAATTTCAAGCAGCATTGCCCATCATGACACCCGTGCTGCTAATTGGCGGCATGACCACCGGTATCTTCACGCCAACCGAGGGAGCCATTGCTGCATGTATTTGGGCCATGGTTTTAGGCTTTGTCTGGTACCGTACGCTGAGCTTCAAAATGTTTGTCAAGGTTTCGTTGGACACGGTTGAAACCACGGCTACCGTACTGTTTATAGTTGCAGCCGCCAGTATTTTCGGCTGGATGTTGACCGCCACTGGCGTGACGGCGGCGATCAGTGAGTGGGTGTTGGGCTATACCCAAAACCCGTTGGTATTTTTACTGCTGGCCAATTTGCTGATGCTGTTTGTAGGCTGCTTTTTAGAGCCCACCGCCGCCATCACGATTCTTGTGCCTATCCTTGTACCCATCTGCCAAAAGCTGGGCATTGACCTGGTTCACTTTGGGCTGGTGATGGTGCTTAATTTAATGATTGGCCTGCTGCACCCGCCCATGGGCATGGTGCTGTTTGTACTGGCGCGGGTGGCCAAGCTGTCGGTTGAACGGACGACTATTGCTATCTTGCCCTGGCTTGTGCCTTTGCTTGGCTCTTTGGTAATCATTACTTACTTTCCTAAGTTGGTGCTTTGGCTACCGAAGATGTTTTACTGATCAGACCTGGTGGGGATCATGCCGACGCGGTACTTAACTACGCGGCTGTCCCCCGCGTCGCCTATAGCGACTGCTCCTCCTTGATGCCGCTGCGTCAAGCACCGCATCGACATGATCCTGTGAGCAGTGTGCGTGTCCGATCCTTCAAAACTGCGCCATCGCACGGCCTGCCGATGAGGTTGGGGTGGGTGGCGAAGCGAAATCAAGGAGGAGCTGCGGCCTCAGGCCGCGCGGGGGACATTCGCGTAGCTACCCGCCCCAGCCTCGTCTGCCAGCATAGAACCCAACCTCACCTTGAGTTTAAAACTTAAAACCATGACACCATTTATACGACTCCACAGCAATGACGATGTCGTCATCGCAAGAACCCAGCTCATAAGCGGCACAAAAATAGAAAATATCACCACAAAAGGCCTGATTCCCCCAGGCCACAAAGTAGCTACCAAAGCCTTGAACGCGGGCGATGCAGTAAGGCGCTACAACCAGATCATCGGTTTTGCCAGCAAGCCGATTGCAGCAGGTGAGCATGTACACACGCATAACCTGGACATGGGGGCCAACAAAGGCGACTTTGCACGCGACTACGCCGTGGGCGCAGACGTGAAGCCCGAGCTCGCCAAGTTAGATGCCACCTTCATGGGCATCAAACGGGCTGATGGCAGGGTGGCTACGCGCAACTACATTGGCATTTTGTCGAGCGTCAACTGCTCGGCCACCGCCGCACGTGCGATTGCCGACCACTTCTCACGTCACAACAACCCGGCAGCCCTCAAAGACTTTCCCAACGTCGACGGTGTGGTGGCGCTGACGCATGGCACAGGTTGCGGCATGGACACCGACGGGTTGGGCATGCAAATTTTGCAGCGCACGCTGACGGGTTACGCCACTCACCCCAACTTTGCAGGCGTGCTCGTGGTGGGGCTGGGCTGCGAGTCAAACCAGATCAACGCCTGGCTGGCAGACGGCAACTTGACGGAGGGTGACAACCTGCGCGTCTTTAGCATTCAAGACACGGGCGGCACCGCCAAAACCGTAGCCAAAGGCATTGCGCTGATCAACGACATGCTGCCCCGCGCCAATGCTGTGCAACGCGAGCCGTGCAGCGCAGCGCACATCACCATTGGCCTGCAATGCGGCGGCTCAGACGGGTATTCGGGCATCAGCGCCAACCCGGCACTGGGCGCGGCGGTGGACTTACTGGTGGCGCATGGCGGCACGGCGATATTGAGCGAAACCCCTGAGATTTATGGGGCAGAACATTTGCTGACCCGCCGCGCCGTGCGACCCGACATTGCAGCCAAGCTTATCGAGCGCATCAAGTGGTGGGAGCACTACACCGAGATCAACGGCGGTGAGATGAACAACAACCCATCACCCGGTAACAAGGCAGGCGGCTTAACGACGATCTTAGAAAAATCACTGGGCGCAGTGGCAAAAGGCGGGACCAGCAACTTGCAGGCGGTGTGTGAATACGCCGAACCTGTCAAAGCGCATGGCTTTGTTTATATGGATACGCCTGGCTACGACCCCGTCAGCGCCACTGGCCAAGTAGCCGGCGGGGCAAACTTGATTTGCTTTACCACTGGGCGCGGTTCGGCTTACGGCTGCGCACCATCACCCTCTCTAAAACTGGCGACCAATACTGCACTGTGGCGTAAGCAAGAAGAAGACATGGACATCAACTGCGGGGAAATCATTGACGGCGGGGCGACGGTGGCGGAGATGGGGCAACGGATTTTTGAGATGGTGCTGGCCACTGCCTCAGGGGGCCTGAGTAAAAGCGAAAAGCATGGCTATGGGCAAAATGAGTTTGTGCCATGGCAGGTTGGCGCAGTGATGTAATGGCTATTTTTTTCTACATTTGTACATAAAATACTCACATAGGCCAATAAATTCGGGCGCAAAAAGCTATTAAATTAGTAGCAATCAGGCTATCTATCAATTGATCAGCATGACCTAGTCAAAGCGTTTTCCTAGTCAAGACGTCTTGCATAAAGCCGCTAAAAAATGCAGCCAAAGCATCGGTGTCATTCAGCGGCAGAACCTGCGCAATGTACTGGTCAGGGCGCACCACCACCAGGCAGCCTTGCTCACGGTTAATGCCGCGCAGGGCGTAGATGTCTTTAGCAGCATCGGTCAGCGTACAAAACGCTTTTTCATAGTCGCGCAGCCCGTAGCGGCCTTTGTGCGGAAACAGCAACTCGGGCAGTGCAGTGACGGCAAGCTGATGATGGCTTTGCTGGAAGACGGCTCGCACGTCGAACACAGCATCTGCCTCTAGCTCTAGTGGCGTGTAGCGCTTGATGGGCGATTCAGGCGAGTCGCTGAGGAACTGGCACAGCTTGGCGATGTGTGAATTTGGTGCGGCCTTGTCGCCTTGCCCTGCAAACGCCAGCAAGCGCCAGCGGCCGTCTGCCAACAATACTTCGGCGAGTTGAATTTGCTTGCCGTCGCCGACACGAATCACGGGCGCTGAATGAAAGCGCGTGCCAACAACGAAGCCTTCAGTCAGGTGCTGGTGCGTAGCCGGCCCAGTCAGCAGCGCAGGTTTGTAATGCGTTGCGGTACCTGCCGTGTAGCGGCCATGCTGCACGAAGTAGCGCTGCACGGCTGTCGGGTCTTGAATGGCGCCGCCGCTGAGCATGGCCGCCCATTCGCGGTCGAAATTGATCAGGTCTTGAGCGACAGCTTGCCGCTCAGCAGAATAGGTGTGCAGCAAACTGGCTGGGCTGCGCCCTTGCAATACAGCGGCCAGCTTCCAGCCCAAGTTAAAACCATCTTGCATCGACACATTCATGCCCTGCCCTGCCTTGGGGCTGTGGGTATGGCAAGCGTCACCTGCAATAAAAATGCGCGGCAGTTGAGATGACTGTTGGTCTGGTTCAACATCCTCAAATCGATCACACAAGCGCTGACCGATTTCATACACCGACCACCATGGCACTTCCTTCACATCCAGCGTGTAGGGGTGAAAAATGCGCTGGGCAGCAGCGATCAATTGCTCCAGAGTAATGTTGCGGCCAGCGACGCGCTCGTTTTCTTTCAGCTTGTCCATCTCCACATAGATGCGCACCATAAAGCCGCCTTCGCGGGGGATGACCAGGATACTGCCTTCGTGGGCGGACTGGATCAGCGACTTGAAACGGATATCGGGGAAGTCAGTATTCACCAGCACATCCATCACGCCCCAAGCGTGGTTGGCTGAATCGCCTTTGAGAGACAAGCCTATAGACTGCCGCACAGCGCTACGCGCACCGTCGCAGCCGACGACGTAGCGAGCGCGAATGGTTTGCAGCTCGCCTTGACGCGCATCGTCCAAGCGCTCGAACTGCGCCGTGACGGGGTAATTGTTCGACTCAACGCGGTCTCGCTCCAGCTTGACAAGGCGGCGGCTGTAGTGCGGCATCAGCCGTGCCGCTGAGTTTTCCATCTTCTCTAAATAAAAGTCATGCACACGCGCTTGATTCAAAATGACGTGCGGCATGTGCGACAAGCCCTCTTCCACATCGGGCACACGCCCACTGCGTACGATGCAGCTCTTGTCTGCACCTTCCGCGTCATCAGGTTTCCAAAAGGTGGTTTCATTCACCCAGTAGGCCTCCTTTAGAACGCGGTCAACAAACCCGAAAGCCTCAAACATTTCCATCGTGCGGCAAGCCACCCCATCAGCTTGGCCTAACTGCAAGGGGCCTGGCTTTTGCTCAGCGATGACGGTACGGATGTCTGGGAAGGCCGCCAACTGCGCAGCCAGCGTGAGGCCAGCAGGGCCGCAGCCGACGATCAAGACATCGGCTTCACTTGGCAGACTTGCGCTGTGTGCCTGTGCCGAAACTGCAACATCTGGCAAGCTGGGGTCGCCTGCTCTAAAGCCGTTTAAGTGAAACTGCATGGGATTTGCTTCGTTTTAGGTGTTTTGAGCCACTTTAGGGCATCAAATATGCCTCTAGCCCAATAAATCCGGGCGCAAGAAGCTCCTAAATAAATAGCGTTTACTGCTTCATCAGATGCCGCTTGTCAAGCCAGAATCGTCGCCAAGCTCGCATCCAGATGCTCAGAAGGCAGGCGTTTGAAACCTGAGCGGGCAAAACGTTGCAAACGTCCGACCATGAACGCCACCGCGACAGATGCCCGGACCTGCGCATCAACCGTGGGGGTGGCTGCGCCGCTGGCCGTGGCTGCATCGCGCAGGCTTTGTTTGAGACTGGATTCGAGTTTGTCAAAGAACTGGTTCATGCGCTCTTGCAGGCGGTCGTTTTCAAACACCAGCGCGTCTCCAACCATCACGCGGGTCATTCCAGGGTTTTTTTCCGCAAATTGCAACACCATCATCACTAGGCGGCGGCCGCGCAAAGCCGGGTTGGGTTCGCGCTCGGCAATCTGGTTCACCAAAGTAAAAACACTTTGCTCGATGAACTCAATCAAACCTTCAAACATTTGCGCCTTGCTGGCAAAGTGACGATAAAGTGCGGCCTCACTTACTTCCAGCTTGGCGGCCAGGGCTGATGTGGTGATGCGCTCCGCGCCCGGTTGCTCCAGCATGGTGGCCAGCGCTTGCAAAATTTGCGCCCGCCGCTCACCCGGCTTGGGCCGTTTGCGTGCGGCGCTCTCATCAACTGTGCCGTTCTGTGAAGTGTCGGAATCAAGCGCTAGGTCGGACATAATTTGAAATGAATAGTTTGGTTTTGTCGCAAACAGCTAAATACGTATGCAAATGATTCTCCCACAGGGCTGTGACGCTTTTCAGGCAGCGGTGTGCGGGTTTTCCTGCTGGAGCACCAGGCACACGCGCAACCCGCAAGGCTCTGGCAAGGCTGGATGTGCGTCCGCAAGAATCAGCTGGGTTTTGTGAACTCTGGCAATTTCATCGGCAATCGCCAAGCCAAGGCCATTGCCCTCGCCTTGGGTGCCCAGCACACGGTAAAACCGCTCCAGTGCCTTGACGCGCTCATGCGGTGGAATGCCCGGGCCGTCGTCGATCACCTCTAAAAACGCCGCATGAGGCGCATCTGCCAGCACGCCACAGCGTATCGTCACTGAACCGCCCGTGGGTGTGTACTTCACCGCGTTGTCGACCAGATTGCTCAGCAGTTCGCGCAGCAGCCATTCGTGGCCTGGCGCTTGGGCAGGCTCAACCTCCAGGCCCAAATCGATGCTTTTTAGCGTGGCGGCGTCCAGGTGAAGCGCCAGTATGGATTCGCACAAGTCCTTTAAATCCACCTGCTGCATAGGCTGGGCGGCAATGCTCAAGGCGTCTGCCCGTGACAGAGCCAGCAACTGGTTGGCCAACTTTGAAGTACGGCGAGTGGCGCTGCGCAGCTTGATGATTTTGTCAGCTGGCAGAGTGATCGCGCCTTCACCACCTTTGGTTTTAGAAATCCGTGCAGCTTGCGCCCACGCCTCCACCTGGGCCTGCAAACCCGCGAGTGGTGTCCGCAACTGGTGCGCTGCGTCAGTAACAAAACGGCGCTGGCTCTCGGCCTGGGCATTGACCAGACCAAACAGGCGGTTGAGCGCGGCCGGGTCGGGCACCGGGCGCCCCGTCGTCCCGACGTGCAGGCGCTGGTCGGGGCCATCCTGGACGTCGAAGCCGGCCTCCCGCAGTACTCCCGCGGCGGCCGCGGGGTCGGCGACCCTGATGGTCACGCCGTGTCCGGTGTGGGCCCGCAGCACCTCGCCGACCGGGCC
>ENA-OFCF01000581-OFCF01000581.1-metagenomes-genome-assembly--contig:-NODE-581-length-15934-cov-3.123433_pt1 | contig 15934 bp, 8 predicted proteins | sample MGYA00153387_OFCF01 | MGnify analysis MGYA00153387
ACATACAGCAGATTCCACGTTTATGAAGTACACCCCGATTGCTCTTCTATTGCCGTAGGGACACGGCACTGCCGTGTCCCTACCTCTGTTGTGTACCTCACTAACCTGAAAAGTGCTGTATAACAACTGCGTCTGACGGCTATGAAGTTCTTAATTGTTGGGACTCCATTTCCCTTCTTTTTTCTTTCTTCTTCTTTGTGTTGTCAGTTTAATATTTTTCAACTCATATAGCATAGCGGTTTTCAAGCGTTGTGAGGTATGCGATCGACTCTTATGTCCAATGAATGCCCTCTTTGCACCCGATGTGACTGAGACTTGTCTATTCTGAAACAAAAAAATGCCGCGCAGGGCTTGGAAGCTGGCTGCGCGGCAATTTCAAAACATGAGATTAATCTTCATCCTCGTCGAAGTCATAACCGATATCATCATCATCGGCCGCTTCCCCTAAGGAATCATCATCAGTTTCTGGGACAAAATCGTCGTCATCAACCTCAACTTCCTCAAAATCTTCATCAGGCTCAACTTCAGGAGCGCGGACGACATCATCGAAAGTGCTTTCGATCGTATATTTGCGACGCGCAGTTCGATCGTCGAGTACCACATCCTCCTGCAAATCGTGGATTTCGTCATCAAACACAGCACCATCAAGAGCCGAATCTGACATACCCTGTTCCTCATAAGCATTGAACCCAGTTCCTGCGGGAATCAGCCGTCCGATAATCACGTTTTCCTTCAAGCCCCGCAGCCAGTCTGACTTACCCTCGATCGCAGCTTCAGTCAGCACCCGCGTCGTTTCTTGGAAAGAAGCAGCAGAAATAAAGCTATCGGTGTTGAGCGAAGCCTTAGTAATCCCCAGCAGCACCGGAGTATAGTCCGCCGGCGCGCCGCCAGTAATCGACATCGCCTCGTTCACCTGCTCTACTTGCCGCAGTTCGACCAACTCACCAGGGAGCATGGTAGTATCGCCACCGTCCTCCATCCTGACTTTGTTGGTCATCTGCCGCACAATTACCTCAATGTGCTTGTCGGAAATATCTACACCCTGAGACTGATAGACAGACTGCACCTCGTTCACCAAGAAAGTCTGCACCTGCTGGAAACTCTCCAAAGCCGCCTCAAAAGTAGGCTGGCGCTCCTTCAGTACATGGAAAAACACTTCCAGAATTTCATGAGGATTCGCAGGGCCGTCCGTCAAAGCTTCGGCAATACCCACGCGCTGTCCATCGGAGACGATCGGGTTTTGACCAGGCAACAAAGGATACTCCTCAATCCGGCCATCATCCTCAATCACAGCCAATTCCACAACATCGTCATCGGTGACTACCCGAGCCGTCCCGGGCCGCTTGGCGAGGATGCAAGCTTCCTTGGGCTTCCGCCCTTCCAACAACTCCTCAATCCGTGGTAAACCCTGAATGATATCCCCAGTTTTGGCGCGCTCGAAGACCAGGATCACTAAGTTGTCGCCCCGTTGCACCAAGTCGCCGTCGTCTACGTGCAGCACTGCGCCACCGGAAACCCGGTAAGGGCGAGCTATCCGCAGCACAATCTTTGCCTCTTGGGTGCCAGAAGCAGGTACAACTTTCACCACTTGCCCCGACTCTTCCAAAATAATCCCGGGAGCGACTTCTGTACCGGCAACTAGCAATTGACCGGGGCTGACATCCGGCGTACCCGCGACTGAGACTGAAATAGAATCGGCATCGCGCATCACTAGCAAGCGACGCACCGGTTCGTTGAGTCTGTCGCGGATGCCTCGGACGATGCCCGCTTCCTTGCAGAGAATCTCGGTGCGAGCCACAACGGCCCCGGGGGCGATCGACTGTCCATCTTCCACCAACAGGCGCGTGTTAGTGCTGCCCTGAGTCGGATCTGCCGATACGTCGCGGCGAATTACTAGGGATTCCAAAATCACCAACTGCAAGCGGAAAGTCCGAGAAGTTTGATCGGTCTCATCATCAGCCAGAGCCAATTCTTGTGAGGCCACAACCGCATCTGTGGAAATCCAAGCCGGCCCGGAACCATCAGCCCCAAAAGCTGTAGCATCTCCCTCATCCGGCAGCAGCTCGATATCCGCAGCCAGTTGGGGAGCACCTGAACCAATTTCCAAAATAAGCTGAGTGCGTAGCAGTTCCAATCCCTCAACAGATTTGACGCGCTCCCCATCCTTATAAGGCAGTCGTTGCACTGCTTTAAGAGAGATCGACTCATTCAGCGCCGTCTGAGAAGGCACCGGTGGCTTATCGGGGACTGGGAACTCTACCACTGGCCGCAGGAGTAAAGCTGGGCCTTCGGGAGTTTCGATATATTCGGCATAGCCCAACTCTTCGGCAATCAACCCAGGGAAAATCTCTTGACCTGCGTTGACAATTTGACCTTCCCCAAAAGTTAGTGGCGGGCGGTCAACGGCGTGGAGTGTCCCGGGCTTAATCACAATTTCCCGAAGAATGTCATTTTTCTGAGTTACTTCCACTGCGCCGCTGGTTTGGCAGAAAATATCCTTGACTACTTCAGTGCCCGCCTCGACATACTGGCCGTCTTCGACCAGCAGCAGGGAAATATCTTTGTTAACTTCGTGGGACTCTTCGGGTATCCACAGCATAGTCCCGCCCTTGACGACTTCGTAGCCGAGTTTGGCCTTACCGCGCTTGTGAACTTCGACTCCGGCGTATTTGATAATCCCGCCCGTGGATGTGCGGTAACTGTCATCGAGGAGTTCTGCTACTACTTCGCCGTTGATCACTTTGCTTCCGGGAGCCGTTTTCAGCGAAAAGCGCTGCTTAGAAGCTGTTTCGATCGTATAGTGGTCGCGGCCCCCGGCGCTTTCTGCCCGAACAACGGCTTGGTCAAGCAGCACTTGCGCGGTGATGATTTCGATTTCTCGCTCGTCGGCGATGCGGACTACGCCACCGTGTTCGGAGACGAGTTTGGTTTCGGCGATGACGCTTTCGGCCACGATGCGATCGCCATTTTTGACGGCTGGTTCTGCACCCGGTGGCAAGTTGTAGACTTCACCAGACAGAATCCAAATCAGCCCGCCTCTGCTCGCCGTGCGGGTTGTGTTACCTTGACGGTCAGTTTTTTCTTCCGGCACCAAGTCAGCAAATTTGGCTTCTCCCGCCAAATCCGAAGCCACGTCCGTAGTTACTTTTTCGGTAGTTTTGCGGGCGGCGCGACCGACGATCGGCACTTCTGCCAAAACTTGACCCAAAACTGCACGCTGTCCGTCTTTGACCATCAGGGTCGAACCTTGGGCGATCGCCAGTTCAATTTTCAGTTTTTGATTCTTCGCCCCCGATTTCCCTTCTTCAAAGCCGTCGCCCTCGAATACGACTTTGCCGTTGTTTTCTGCCACCAGGGCTTCTTCGCCGTGTCTGGTGCGGAAGGAGCGAGTACGCAAATTCTTAAACTTTGCTACTCCAGGGAATGGTGCGCGTTCTTGTTTGGCGACTTCCCCGGTGAACACGCCGCCGGTGTGGAAGGTGCGCATTGTGAGTTGGGTTCCTGGTTCTCCGATCGACTGGGCGGCAATAATCCCGATCGCCTCTCCCATATCTACCATCTTCAAGTGGGCGAGACTCCAGCCGTAGCATTGCTGACAGACCGATCGCGTAGATTCGCAGGTCAAGGGCGATCGTAAATAAACTTCTGCCACCCCCGCCTTACCAATTTCCCCTGCCATTTCCTCAGTAATCGTCTGGTTTCGCACTGCTCTTTCGTCCTTATAAGACACGATTTCCCCGGTTTTGGGGTGCACCGCATCTCGGGCAAAAACGCGGCCTAGCAGCCTGTCTTTCAGGGGAATCAACACGGTAGCTCCATCGGTCATCGGACGCACCCGAATCCCCCGCTGAGTTCCGCAGTCTACTTCCCGCACGATTACGTCTTGGGATACGTCCACCAGCCGGCGCGTCAGATAGCCGGAGTCGGCGGTGCGCAGGGCGGTATCTACTAAGCCTTTGCGCGCTCCGTAGGACGAAATAATGTACTCGGTAACGGTGAGTCCTTCGCGGAAGTTGGTTTTAATTGGAAGGTCGATGATTTCCCCTTGCGGGTCAGCCATCAGCCCGCGCATTCCCACAAGTTGGCGCACTTGAGAGATATTACCCCGCGCCCCGGAGAACGCCATCATGTAGACGGAGTTAAGCGGGTCGGTGGCGCGGAAGTTTTTGACTACTTCGTCTTTGAGGTCTTCTGAGGTACTGTTCCAGGTGTCGATTACTTTCTGGAAGCGTTCGACTTCAGTGATTTCGCCTCTGGTGTATTTTTGTTCTGTGATCCGAATTTCTTCTTCGGCTGCATCCAGGAGCGCTCGTTTGGATGGAGGAACTTGCAGGTCGTCTACGCTAATTGACACTCCGGCTTTGGTGGCGTAGCGGAAACCCAAGTCTTTCAGTTTGTCGGCCATTTGCGCCGTGCGCGCAGTTCCGTAGTTCATGAAAGACCAAGAGATTAATTTCTTGAGCTGACCTTTGTCAACAACTCGATTGCGAAAAACAATTTCCTTATTTTCTGTCATTTTTCTGCTGTTAGGAATTGGGAATTGGGAATTGGAAATCGGGCATCGGCATCGGGAATTGGTAATTGGGCATCGGTAATGGGGAATTTTTAGTAATAAAAGGAGTATTGAATAACTAACCAGGGTAGAAACTAGCCATTAACCCTTAATTATTACTCATGCTGTTGGGCTCATTACCAATTACCCATTACCCACTACCTAATTGTTAATTACAGATTCGATCGTTTGGTGATAGATTATTCTGCCCGGAGTAGTGCGAATAAACTGAGTGATCAACTTACCCTCTGCGTCTTCCCGAACCCGGCGGAACTTGTATTCTTTCGTCACAGTACCGTCAGTCGATCGCTCCATTTTCAGCGGTTCTCCCTCGGGTTCTATGTTTTCTATAGCGCCTTGGAACCTCACCCACACGTATGAATGCAAGTTAATGACTCCTTGTTCGTAAGCTACAACAGCATCGGTAAGGTTAGAGAAATAGTGACCTGCTCCTTTTTGGGCATCAAGATTCTCGGCTGTCAAATAATAGCAACCGAGTACCATATCTTGAGAAGGAGTAACGATCGGTCTTCCCGTTGCTGGCGACATAATGTTATTAGAAGCCAGCATCAGCAAGCGGGCTTCCGCCTGAGATTCCAGAGACAAAGGCACGTGAACCGCCATTTGGTCACCGTCAAAGTCAGCGTTAAAAGCCGGACAGACTAACGGGTGAAGTTGAATCGCCCTCCCGTCCACCAAAATCGGCTCAAACGCTTGAATCCCCAAACGGTGCAGCGTCGGCGCCCGGTTCAGCATGACCGGGTGTCCTTCAATCACCTCCTGAAGCACATCCCAAACGCTGGGATCGTTGCGCTGAATCAGTTTTTTCGCAGCTTTAATGTTGTTGACCAATCCTTGGCGAATTAAGCGGTGGATGACAAAAGGCTGGAAAAGTTCGATCGCCATTTCCCTCGGCAAACCGCACTGATGAATTTTCAGTTTTGGCCCCACCACAATTACCGATCGCCCAGAGTAGTCAACCCGTTTCCCGAGCAAGTTTTGGCGGAATCGGCCTTGTTTCCCTTCAATGATGTCCGACAGCGACTTCAGCGGACGGTTATTTGCCCCTACCACTGTGCGGCCACGGCGCCCGTTGTCAATCAGCGCATCCACAGCTTCTTGCAGCATCCGCTTTTCGTTGCGGATAATAATCTCCGGCGCCAGAATCTCTTGCAGTCTCGCCAACCGGTTATTGCGGTTAATCACTCTCCGATAAAGGTCGTTGAGGTCACTCGTAGCAAAACGCCCGCCGTCTAGCTGAACCATCGGCCGCAAGTCTGGGGGAATCACTGGAATCACATCGAGAACCATCCAATCGGGATGAGAACCCGTAGCGATAAAGTTATCAATTACCCGCAAGCGTTTAATTAACTTCGCCCGTTTTTGACCTTTAGCATTGGCAATATCTTCCCGCAACTTTTCCGCTTCGCTTTCCAGCGGAATATTTTGCAGCAAAACTTGCAAAGCTTCAGCACCAATCCCCACTTCTACACCTGTGAGTGTGGAATCTTCGCTGTAAAGTTCATCTTCTATTTCCAGCCAAGCATCTTCTGTCAGCAATTGCTTGTATTGCAGCTTCTCTGCATTACCTGCATTCAGCACAACATAGGCATTGAAATAAACGATTTGTTCGACATCACGCAGAGGCATATCTAATAGAATTGCCATGTAACTCGGGATGCCTTTGAGATACCAAACGTGAGCTACGGGAGCTGCTAATTTGATAAATCCCATGCGATGACGGCGGACGCGAGATTCAGTTACTTCAACACCGCAGCGTTCGCAAACAATGCCTCTATGACGAACTCTCTTGTACTTCCCACAATGACATTCCCAATCTTTTGCAGGCCCAAAAATGCGCTCGCAAAACAAGCCATCCATCTCAGGTTTCAATGTCCTATAATTTATCGTCTCGGGTTTTGTCACCTCGCCGGTTATCTGACCGTTGGGTAAAGTTCTCTCTCCCCACTGTCGAATTCTTTCTGGTGAAGCTAACCCTATCTTGACGTAATCAAAGCGTTGTTCTACCTTAGCCATTTTGACTCCAATTGATGATTTACAGTCGATTGTTTGTGGTAATTTATCTTTTTTGTGGCTGTTTTTGCGACTTCAAATCAATATTATTCTCCTCTGTATGTGACATTATTTTTAATATCATAAATGACACTTTTGGATACTCCAAATTCCTGAGTTATTTTACCAGTAGATTCTCCGGCTTGAATCCGTTCTCTGATTTCAAGAGCTTGAGCAAAAGTAAATTTGCGATCGAGATGTCCACCCATCCGAGGAACTGGAACCTCTTCGCCTTCTGCCTTCCAAGTGACGTGATACTTAATATCGTGTATGGTTTTCCGACCGACACTGTATTCCTGTGCTACATCCTTCATCCTCTCTCCTGCTGCTAGCTTTTCCCGAATTTCTCGCACCTTTTCCCAGTTTAATTTGGCATTGGAAAGGGGATGACTTTTGCCTTGAGTGCGTCCTTTCTTAGAAGCATCTAATAAATTTTGAGTGCGAGTACCAGCCCAAAGGTGTTCTGGATTGATGCAACTTGGATTATCGCAGGTGTGACAAGCATCAATCGAAGTCGGAAGTTCATATCCTAATTGAAGAGCTACGATAGCACGAGTAACGGATTTCAATTTTCCATTTTTCCAGTACCTACCATAGCCTTGACCGTCTTTTCCACCTTGGAAAATGATGCAGCCGTCGTCTTGAATTTCTCCTAAAAAATTTGGTGAAACTGTAATGAAGTTTTCGGGAATATTTGTCTTAAGTATCTTAGTAATAGTGTCATGATCTACTCCATACTCTTTTGCTAGGTGGTTCTTGATGGTTCCAGATAAATATTTAGTCTGAATTTCCCGCAGTTGTACGTTAGCGAAGCCCTCGAAGAGGATCGACAATATGCCAATACCCGGAATACTTTTGCGCCTGGGAGTTTTACGTTAGCGCAGCCCTCGAAGAGGATCGCGCTCCATCATCTGCCCGGTATTTTCAGCAGCAGTACCTACTACCAGATGTGCCGGGTTGATGCAGCTTCGATTGTCGCAGGTGTGGCAAGCAAAATGACCGGAAGCGAGGAATCCTGCTATTTTTGATTCGAGGACTAATCGGTGGACTAAAACCGTTTTGCCATCGACCCACTTGCGCCCGTAACCGTTGCCAAACTTACTCCCTTGCCAATTAATACAGCCTGTTGATCTGTCAACTTCTCCTTCTATTCCTGGGACAACTGTTACAATAATCATGTCAGCGTCTCTCCTTTTTAGAGCGTTGATTCGCCTCAACAGTGGTACGAACACTGCTGAGGCATTTTTATTGGAGAGGGTCGATTAAAGATTAAAGAATTGAATGTTGCCAAACAATTCTTTAATCTTTAATTCCTAATCCCTAATCCTCATCTTCGTCGCGAGAAAGCGATTCGTAAGTAGGCCTGGAGGGCGATCGCTTGCCCCCAACATCCGCCATCAAATCCACCTCAACGTGTTCGCTGCCCTCGTCGGACGTATTCACCTTGTGCACGGCAATATCCAAGCACAAAGACTGCAACTCCCGCATCAGCACCTTGAAAGATTCCGGCGTTCCCGGCCTGGGGATGGCTTTACCTTTGACGATCGCATTTAACGCTTCATTCCGCCCCTGCATATCATCCGACTTCACAGTCAGCAGTTCTTGCAAGGTGTAAGCGCAGCCAAAGGCTTCCAGAGCCCACACTTCCATTTCTCCGAACCGTTGTCCACCCTGCTGCGCTTTGCCGCCTAGAGGCTGCTGCGTTACCAAAGAGTAAGGGCCGGTGCTGCGGGCGTGGATTTTGTCATCTACCAAGTGGACGAGTTTGAGCATATAAGCGATGCCGACTGTGACAGGTCGATCGAACGGTTCGCCAGTTCTGCCGTCATAGACAATAGTCTTGCCCGGATGCTTTTCATTAAACACCCACGGCTTACCAGTCTTCTCCCGCGCCTCCTGCAACTTGCCGTGAACCGTTTCGCGAGACTTTTCAGCCCCGTGCATTTCGTCGAAGGGAACCATTTTGAACCGCATCGACAGATTTTCACCAGCCCAGCCCAGCAAACACTCGAAGATTTGACCGACATTCATCCGAGACGGTACACCCAACGGATTCAGCACAATATCAACCGGTGTCCCGTCAGGCAAATAAGGCATATCTTCCATCGGCAGAATCCGGGACACAATACCCTTATTCCCGTGGCGGCCGGCCATTTTGTCCCCGACTTGAATCTTCCGTTTTTGAGCTACGTAGACGCGGACGACCATATTTGCGCCCGGAGGTAATTCATCGCCCTGTTCGCGAGTGAACACCCGCACGTCCACCACACGGCCTTTTTCGCCGTTAGGAACGCGGAGGGAGTTATCGCGCACGTCGCGGGCTTTTTCGCCAAAAATTGCTCGCAGCAGTTTTTCTTCGGGCGGTTGGTCGGATTCGCCTTTTGGAGTGACTTTACCCACCAAAATGTCACTAGCTTCTACCCAAGCACCCTTGCGGATAATTCCTTGTTCGTCTAGCTGGCGTAGCGCGTCTTCGCCGACGTTCGGAATTTCGCGAGTGATTTCTTCGGGGCCGAGTTTGGTTTGGCGGGCTTCGATTTCATACTTTTCAATGTGGATCGAAGTATAAACATCTTCGTACACCAAGCGCTCGCTAATTAGCATCGCGTCTTCGTAGTTGTATCCCTCCCAGGGCATATAGGCTACGAGGATGTTGTGGCCCAGAGCCAGTTCTGCCCCTTCGGTGGAGGAACCGTCGGCGAGGACTTGACCGGCAACTACTCGATCGCCCTCATAAATCAAAGGACGCTGGTTTAAGCAGGTATCCTGGTTAGAACGCTGATATTTTTGCAGTTCGTGTTCGATGCAGCCAGCATATTTTTGCTTCCAAACCGAGGGCTGTTTGAATTTGAGTTCGTCATATTCCCGAATCAAAAAATGTTCTTCGCTGGAAGTCGATTCGACATCTACAGCCATCGGTTTGACAATAATCCTGGTAGCGTCGATGTAAATCACCTCGCCGTTAATCCGGGAAACCACAACCATCCCGGAATCTCGCGCGGCCTGAGCTTCCAGCCCTGTACCCACAAGCGGCCGTTCGGGTTTGAGCAGTGGGACTGCTTGCCGCTGCATATTAGAACCCATCAGAGCTCTGTTTGCATCGTCATGTTCCAAGAACGGAATCAACGATGTCGCGACGGAGACGATTTGGACTGGCGAAATCGCCATGTAGTCCACCTGCATCGGCGTAGTCGTCGTAAATTCTTGGCGGTAGCGGACGGCTACGGTTTCGCCCAAGAGGTTATTGTTTTCGTCGAGGCTAATGTCCCCCGGCGCAACCCGCAAATCATCTTCTTCATCGGCTGTCATGTAAACAGGAGCTTTATCGCGGAGCACCTGTCCTTTTTCTACTGGATAAAAAGGAGTTTCAATGAAGCCGTAGGAGTTGACTCGGGCGTGGGTGGCGAGGGAACCGATTAGACCCGCGTTGGGGCCTTCTGGTGTTTCGATCGGGCAAATCCGGCCATAGTGGGATGGGTGAATGTCTCGCACCGCAAACCCGGCGCGTTCCCGCGTCAAACCTCCAGGTCCCAGGGCGGAAAGTCGGCGTTTGTGCGTCAGTTCTGCTAGAGGATTGGTTTGATCCATGAACTGCGATAGCTGGGAGGAACCGAAGAATTCCTTGATTGCTGCTACCAGCGGTTTGGGGTTGACCAGAGAAGCCGGGCTCAAGGAGTCGGCATCGGAGACTGTCATCCGTTCGCGGATAATCCGTTCTAGGCGGTTGAGACCGACTCGGACTTGGTTTTGCAGCAGTTCTCCGACACTGCGGACGCGACGGTTGCCTAAGTGGTCGATGTCGTCGGTAGATCCGATGTCGAATTCGAGGTTAATTAAATAGTCGATCGCCGTCAAGATATCTTGCGATGTCAACACCCGCGTTGTATCTGGGATAGACAGATGCAACTTCTTGTTCAATTTGTAGCGACCAACCCGACCCAAATCGTAGCGTTTGGGGTCAAAGAAACGGGAGTTAAGCAGTTGTTGGCCCCCTGCTACGGTGGGGGGTTCACCCGGACGGAGTTTGCGGTACAGCTCCATCAGAGCTTCTTCTTCGCCGAACTGTCCTTCTTTCTCGATCGTCTTTTGGAAGTATTCGGGATGGCGCAAACTGTCGTAGATTTCGCCGTCGGTGAGTCCGAGGGCTTTTAGTAGGACTTGAGCGCTGAGTTTACGGGTTTTGTCGATTCTGACCCAGACTAAATCGTTTTTGTCTGTTTCAAATTTCAGCCACGCGCCACGGTTGGGGATGAGAGATGCGTTGTAGGAGCGGCGGCCATTTTTGTCAGTTTCCGATTTGTAGTAGACGCCTGGGGAACGCACGATTTGATTAACGATTACTCGTTCAGCCCCGTTAATGATGAAAGTGCCGCGCTCGGTCATCAACGGCAAATCCCCGATGAAAACCTCTTGTTCTTTGATTTCCCCGGTTTCTTTGTTAATCAGGCGGGTGGGGACGTACATTTGCACTGAGTAAGTGCTATCCCGTCGTTTTGCTTCGTCTACATCGTATTTTGGACGCTTCAGTTTAAAGTCTTTGCCGATAAAGTGCAGTTCCAGCTTGCCCGTATAATCTGTAATCGGGGAGAAGCTGTCGAGTTCTTCGATCAGTCCGGCTTCTAGAAACCAGCGAAAACTTGCCCGCTGGATTTCGATCAGGTCGGGCAAGGTGAAGGCAAATTCTGTGTAATCTTTAGTGGTCATGGGTGTCCTTTTTCCGCAGTGGCTCTAGCTTTTTACATGGCGCCAAGGCTTGGCTTTTTTACCTTGTTGCGTTTTTTTGATGAATTGTGTGAGAGAATTTATATGATGTTTTCGATCGCCTGCCAATTGCTGCAACGGTTACTTGTGCTGGTTGCTCGCAGTAGTTTTTTGCGGATTTTGGATTCTATCGAGATGCTTTTAGCTCCGATCTCTTGGTGTCTCAGGGTAAATCCCCTAGACATTTGACTCCTAAAATTGACTTGACAGCTATTGCCAAATTGCTGAGGTTCCAATTTTCTTGTGATGTGTAAGTTTGAGGTATTGCTTGATTCTTTTAGCCTGTCCCGAAGGTTAGCGTGTTCGGGTTGTGTTGGCGTCGATAGTCAGCCAACGCTCGATCGGTTGGTTATTTTAATTATAGGACGCAAATCCGATCGCAGGCAACGCCCAAAAAAACTGAAATAAAGGATGAATCCGGTTTTTAGGGCAGTATCTAGATGGGATTATCTCTATCGTTTGCCTCTAATTCGATTTGTTTTCGTCGTTTCTTGGTTCTAGCTCAAGTGAAAAGCCGAATAGCTGACAGGCATTTTCGGTTGTCTGCTGAGACAAAGTTAAGAGAGAAACTCCTCTCAATTTAGCAACTTGCTCGGCTACGTGGTAGACGTAAGCTGGTTCATTGCGTTTTCCCCGCTGGGGTACGGGGGCGAGAAAAGGGCAATCTGTCTCGACTAGGATGCGATCGCTATTTACCATACAAGCTGATTCTTGTATCTGCAAGGCTTTTTTAAAGGTGACAGTTCCGCTAAAACTGATGTAGAAACCCAGGTCTAAAAACCACTGGGTTTCTTCGGGTGTACCTCCCCAGCAGTGCATGACACCACGTACCGGGCCGCGCGTTTGCCAAAAGTTCCGCAGCATTTCGGCCATTGGGGCGGCGGCGTCGCGACAGTGGATAATGACTGGTTTGTCAAGTTGCTGGGCGATTTCAAGCTGTGCTTCAAACACTTTAAACTGGAGCTCAGGATCATCACCTTTATGAAAGTCTAGTCCGGTTTCGCCGATCGCCACTACCCTAGAGTCCGAACTTGCCTTATCCCTAATCTGGTTCGCAGTCTCGTTGTTCCACTTGCCGGCATCTAGGGGATGGAGTCCAACCGCAAAGGAGACTTCTGCGAATCGATCGGCAATTGCTTGAATTCCGGCAAACTCTTCTGGCTCTACACAAGAATGAACCAGCCGAACTACACCAGCTTCGCGCCAGCGTTCTCGAATGGCTTCTAACTCAGATTTGTAGGTTTCAAAGTTGATATGAACGTGAGTGTCGATGAGCTGCATGGGGGAAGCAGAGTAGATTTTATCCGAGAGCGTCCGAGTTGGTGATGGATAGGGCCCAGAGGAGGAGAGTCGGTGAGTGGGATAGGAAGAGAAGAAAGAAAAATCTTCCCTTTTCCTGATTCCTGCTGCGTTCCAACTTCTTCCCTCAACATCCATCAAATGCGTTAAATCCGTACACAATCCGTTGCCGAATTTCCTTCTGCTTTAGGCTGCTGTTGTTGCTTCGTGTGGCTTGAGTATTCTCGCCAAGCGGGATTTCTTGTGGTTACCGTTGTTGCGGTGGAGTACGCCTTTTTTGACAGCTTTATCAATTTTGCTATAAGCCTCAGACATTCGCTGCTGGACTTCTTGCATTAATTCAGGACTCGGAGCTGCGGCGTACTTGTCAACGGCTACGAAATACTTCTTCATCAGGGTTTTGACCGCTGACTTGTAAGATTTGTTGTACAAGCGGTTGCGTTCGGCGATTTTGACTCGTTTGACGGCGGACTTAATATTTGCCATAGTTCTGCTGATGGAAGTAGGTATTCGTTGATACTCCGTAATCTCAAGATAGTCTCAAGACACGGGGATTTTGAAGCACAACCTTTTCGGGGTCTATCCACAAAAAGCTTGATTTTTAAAGGCTGAGTCAGACAGCAACTGCCACTCGCTCAAATTGAGCAGAGTTTTTGGCTACTGTTAGAGGACGATCGCCCACTAATTTTTGATTGACTCATGACAACTGCCTATTTTTACCTCTGACGATACCCAAAGGTATGACACGGGTGTTACGGAGGCGTGTTGCGGGGTTTCCACCCTCACGAGTTAAAGTCACGGTTTCTGGCGCGCAACTTTCAACTATACAATATTTTGGCGTTTTTTTATAAAAAAACTTATTAGGTGTCAGAAAAAACAATATAGCACTTATTTCCGATCAAAATCAGATTCCCGGAAAAATCCAAGTTAAGCTATAACAAAGAGTACAGGTTATTTTGGCTTCGCAAAGAAGCATTTAAGGAAAATAAAAGGCAAAAGGTAGAAGGTAGAAGCAGCCGGATCAGAAAGTAGAAGGCAGAATCAAAATTCTCCCCCCAGGGCACTCTCCCTCTGGGATCGAACTCTCTTCCTGGGCACTCGATCGGCTTGGTGGACAATTCAAGAGAGAAGGTTGTGACTTGTCCGAGCCTGTTGCAAAATCCTTGACAGAGATTTAAGCGCAGCACTGAAGCCTTTGAAAATACCGCGAGTCTCGCGGTTTGAGCTTGTGGACTGGTGGTGCCCTACTTCTCCAGGATATCCCCACAAAAATCCCAAATTGTCAAGCAAATGTTAGTGAATTTTATAGACGGCATTCCGAATCTCCATGCTGCGAATTATTACTCAGTGGGTTGAGGCACAAGCTGAACTGCGACGAATCTGCGATCGCACCCATGACGAACTCGTCGTTCACAAAGAAGCCACCGTGCGGGAAGTGCTGCAAGCTGTCAAGCGCAAAGGCGATAAGGCTGTGCTGCACTACACCGCTGAATTTGACCGTATGACCCTAAATGCGGAAGAATTGCGGGTGAGTGGCGCCGAATTGGATGCTGCTTACCAGCAGGTGTCGAAAGAATTATTAAATGCAATCCGCACAGCTTGCAGACAGGTAGAGGCGTTTCACCGACAGCGCGTCCCAAAGTCTTGGGTGCAGTTTGGCGATGACGAGATTGTTTTGGGCAAACGCTACACTCCAGTCGATCGCGCGGGGATTTACATCCCTGGCGGTCAGGCATCATATCCCAGCTCAGTAATCATGAATGCGGTGCCTGCAAAAGTCGCCAAGGTTCCGAGACTGGTGATGTGTACTCCCCCTGGACAAGAGAAAAAAATGAATCCTGCGGTGCTGGTAGCGGCTCAGGAAGCGGGAGTTGATGAGATTTATCGGGTAGGTGGGGCTCAGGCGATCGCAGCTTTGGCCTACGGTACGGAAACGATTCCGAAGGTGGATTTAATTACTGGGCCGGGGAATATTTACGTCACGCTGGCGAAAAAACTGGTTTACGGGACTGTGGGGATCGATTCTCTGGCGGGCCCGTCGGAGGTGCTGATTATTGCGGATGGTAAGGCTAATCCCGTACACGTGGCTGCGGATATGTTAGCTCAAGCCGAGCACGATTCGATGGCGTCGGCGATTTTGCTGACGGCGGATTCGGTGCTGGCGAGAAAAGTCGTGGCTGAGGTAGACAAACAGTTGGCGAATCACCCGCGCCGGACTTTGACGGAAAAGGCGATCGCCAATTATGGTTTAGTCGTAGTAGTTGAGTCTCTGAAGGCGGCAGCGGAACTCTCTAACGAGTTTGCTCCCGAACACTTGGAATTGCAAGTGGCAGATCCCTGGGCTTTGCTCGACCAAATTCGGCACGCTGGGGCGATTTTCTTGGGCTATTCCACACCGGAAGCTGTGGGTGATTATTTGGCTGGCCCGAATCACACTTTGCCGACTTCTGGGGCTCCCCGCTATGCGTCACCGCTGTGTGTGGAAACTTTTATGAAGCATTCGAGTTTGATTGAATATTCGCCGACTGCACTGAAGAAAGTGGCTAAGGCGATTAATGTTTTGGCGGAAGCTGAGGGTTTGCCTTCTCACGCTGATTCGGTGCGGCTGCGGACGGAAAATCAGGCGGATTCAGAATTTTAGTTTCTAATTGGTATTAGTTGGCGGTTAATTCCGATCGTAAGATGAATATAAAACCACTTCGGTTGATTCCGCAAATTATGGCTGTCGTTTTGACCATGTTTGGGATGGCCGCCTGTTCGGTGACGACAACTTCGGCTCCCACCGCTACCTCGACTCAAGCTAGTGAACCCCAGAGCCAAGAGTTGAATTCAAAGAATGCTGATGGCTACGTCGAGCGGGGTAATGTCTGCTATGAAGAGGGGGAAAAAACGAATGCTATTGCTAATTTTTCAAAGGCGATTGAGCTGAATCCCAACTATGCTCTTGCCTACGTCAATCGGGGTAATGTCTACAATGACCAGGGTGAAAAAACGAAGGCTTTCAATGATTATTCTAAAGCAATTGAGCTGAATTATAACTATGCTGAGGCCTACTACAGTCGCGGTATAGTATACGATGAGCAAGGGGAAAAAACGAAGGCAATCGATGATTTTTCAAAGGCAATAAATGTTAATCCCAACTATGCTATTGCCTACTATGGTCGGGGTTTAGTATACGATGAGCAAGGGGAAAAAACGAAGGCAATCGATGATTTTTCAAAGACTATTGAGCTGAATCCCAACTTTGCT
>ENA-OFCF01000582-OFCF01000582.1-metagenomes-genome-assembly--contig:-NODE-582-length-15929-cov-15.728109_pt1 | contig 15929 bp, 10 predicted proteins | sample MGYA00153387_OFCF01 | MGnify analysis MGYA00153387
CGATGGTTGTTACGTCATCAAAACCACCGTCAGCGCCGAGGCCATGGACAAAGATTAGGTCGTGAGCCGCTACAAAAGCCTGTCGCGCGTCGAGCAAGCCTTTCGCAACATGAAAACCGTTAGTCTCAAAATGCGGCCCATTCATCACAAGACCGACTCACGCATCCGCGCCCACGTGTTTTTGTGCATGGCAGGTAATCAAAAACCGCGTTTGAACCCATACGGCTCTAGGGAAATTCAAAAATCTAGCGAGGGAATATGCGTTTTAGCCAAAAATGAGCGATTCCATTTGAGTTTATCCAGATTCCTGCGAACGGGCAGGGCAGTGCCAAAGAGGTACTCAATGAGGCGGATTTCGCGGTGTTCGCCCGGCTGCGGGATCTGCGGAAAGTCATTTCCGAGAAGGAAGCCATGCCGGCGTATTCGATTTTCACCAACTAGCAACTCGCCGCGATGGTCACGGGCAAGGTGGATTCCCTCACGGCGATGGGAACCATCCCCGGCGTGGTTGCTGCAAGATTGGACAAATAAGGGGCGGCGTTTCTCGCGGCTTTTAAAAATGTGGCCCGGGCCTCTGGCCAGTTGTGTTCTTAGAATGATTCCATAAAAAGTGGTGTGAGCAAAACGTGCAAGATGTGATGCCAATGGGCGCTGCTAGTTTCCTTGGCAGCGAATCTTACCAAGGATTTGGTGGAATGAGGGCACGACAAATCCCGGCAGTGCGAGATGCCGTATTGCGCCAGTGCGCGATTAGGATTTCTTTTTCGCAGTCCGCTTTTGCCGTGCGGTCTCTTCAGCGGCGAGCAATGCGGTGAGTTCTTCGTCACTTGCCCAGCCCATTTGGTGCCAGTGGAGCAGTTCCATCATCCGCTTGTTGGGCTTGCATCCGGTGAGTTCTGCTAACAAGAGCGCCTTGATGAGGACCAGATAGATCTGAATTCGAACGCCTTCCTTGCCTTCCGCAAACCAATGCCGACACGGAACCAAGCATTTGAGCCAGCGGAAAAATATCTCCACTTCCCATCGGTGCCGATAGAGATCCGTGACTTCAAGCGCACTCAAGTCCTCTAAGGACTCGCTGGTCACGAGGATCAGCGCTTCCTTCATGCCCGCCCGCTGTAGAATGATGACTCTCCGGATTCCGCCGCCGCCCTTCGCTCCGATTTTCATCATGGCATCCGAGAGGATTCCTTGCGCCGTAGCTTCGGGCGGGATCGGATAGTTTTCGATGACTTCAAGGATGGTTGAGTTATTCATCCGCAACACATAACCGCAGCCGACTTCGTCAAGTTCGTGAAACAGTCCGTGATCGGCCCCGTAGTTGCGGTCCCCGAGGTAAAACTCGCCGGGCTTGAGCATCCGGCGCATGGCGGCGCGTTCGCAGATTTTCCCTTCGGTGATCTCGGTTAGATCGGGCTGAAGGTCGGCGAGGCGCAGTTTGACATGCAATCGCACGGCTCTTTGTTCGACATTCTGATGTCGCCATTTGGCCCAGCTCATGCGCGGGATGACTTTCCACAGCGTGCTGTCGAAAACGCGCAGCATCTCCGGAGTGATGCGACCGATTTTGCGGCCCGGAAGATTGCGTGCGAGACTCTGCCTGAGCAGCTCTTCCATGACGGGTTGGAGGATCTCGGGAGAGAAGACTTGCTGGGCATCCGAGAAGCCGGAGATGGCGACTGGACCTTCACGATCAAAAGTCTGTTGGACGCGCTCCAATCGCGTCGCCGAACAGAGTGCGCGCATTGAGGCGACAACGGGATTGAATAATCCGAAGAGGAACAGGCCGAAGTAGGTGCGTCTGTCGAGTTCCCGGAGACCATGCTGCTCGCGGTGGTTCGGAGCGATCTGCGCACCATGTTGGTCAAGCACACCAATAAAGCGCTCAAGCAGCTTCCATCCGGAAAGCTGTTGCTCAGTGATTGGCTCGGAGCACGACTTAGACACGCAACAATATAAGCAGGTACAATCTAACTGTACAAGTGACAATTTCGTCACATTTGAAGCACTCAGAAATCGGAATCATTCTAAGAACACAACTGGCGAATCGCTCGCTCTGGCCGAGTTCCTGCCGCTGGACAAAGCCAACTGGATCACTTGCGGGAATGCGCTGCGAATTGATTGGCTCAGCGTCTGTCCACCGACGGGAAAAGGAGTAAAACTTCGCGGCGATGATTTATTCAGCACGCCGTTGGATCAGTCGGAGATCGATTTTGCGAATGAGGGCGGCGAAACTTATATTTGTGGGAATCCGCCGTATAAGGGGCAATCCGAACAATCACCGGAGCAAAAAGCAGATCTCGAATCATTATTTGCAGATTCTGCGATACCGTGGAAAAGCTTGGACTATGTGTCTGGATGGTTCTTTAAATTTGCACAGTTCCAAAAATTTGGCCGTGCGGAAGCTGCATTCGTTAGCACAAATTCGATTTGCCAAGGCCAGCAAGTTGCGGCGTTGTGGCCCTCGATTTTTGAATTGGGTAATTCGATCTCATTCGCTCGAACCTCCTTCAAGTGGAGGAATCTTGCTGCAAACAACGCAGGAGTTACTGTCGTTGTGGTTGGACTGAGAACAAAATCCAACTCAGCTACATTTCTTTTCAGCGAGGACGGCAGCGATTCTCCGACAAAACGGCAGGTTGCATTCATTGGGCCCTACTTGGTTCCCGACACGGACGTAATCGTGGAATCTACTAGACGCCCCATCAACCAACTACCTGCAATGGACTACGGTAGCAAGCCAGCCGACGGAGGAGGCCTCGTTGTTAAGTCGGCGGATTATCTCGCCCTGTCGGATCAGAGGGCAAAGCAACTCTGCCGACTATACATTGGGAGTGACGAATTTATCGATGGCAAACTCCGCTACTGTCTTTGGGTTCCAAACGATCGTATTGATGAAGCTCGAATCTCAGAATTTGTCCGCGAAAGAGAGAACCAGGTTCGACAGTTTCGTGCGAAGAGTAAAAAAGGCCAAACTCGTGATCTAGCCAATGATCCTTTCCGATTTGCCGAAATTCGACACTCGGATCGTGATCCAACCGCAATGCCTTTGATTATTCCGATACACACGGGTGAGGATCGTCAGTTTTTGCCTGTGGGCGCACTTCAACGCGGAGCAGTGGTATCTAATGCAGCATTTGGTCTCTACGACGCCCCGCTCTGGAACATGGCGCTTATTGCATCTCGCATCCACCTGATCTGGATCGCCACAGTTTGCGGAAAGTTAGAAACTCGCTACCGCTACTCCAACACCCTCGGCTGGAACACCTTTCCCGTGCCCAAACTCACCGAGCAGAATAAGACCGACCTCACCCGTTGTGCGGAGGACATCCTGCTGGCCCGCGAGGCGCATTTCCCGGCGACCATCGCCGACCTCTACGATCCCGCGAAAATGCCCGCCAACCTGCGCGAGGCTCACGAGCGCAACGACGAGACGCTGGAGCGCATCTACATAGGCCGCCTTTTCAAGAACGACACCGAGCGCCTCGAAAAACTTTTTGAGCTCTACACGAAGATGACCTCAGGCGCACCGACGTCCTCGTCGGCACCACGAATAAAAAAGCCGTGAACGGTGGCCCCAGACCCGTTTTACACCGCTTCTTGCCACCAAAGATGGCGATTTTCCAACCAGAAAATCAGACAAATTTAGTGCCAATTTTCGATATTGCTTGCGTATAAATGTTTATTTGAAAAGGTTTGCCCGCTCTCGTAAATAAGACAAAAATGAAGACATACGAAAAGACACATTCCTGGATCACATTCCAGCTCGACTTGCGACAGGCTACGCCCGGGCTGTGGATTCAGCTCGGTGAAGCGAGTTCCAAGTTTGACCACCTTGCGGGGGCACCGCTTCAACCAGCGGTGGCAAAATCCCTTCACGAAATCTTTCTGGCTAAAGGTGTTGGCGCGACCACGGCGATCGAGGGCAACACCCTGACGGAGAGCCAGGTGCTTGAGCACGTGAAAGGCACTTTAAAACTTCCTCCTAGCCAAGCTTATCTGGCCCAAGAAGTGGAAAATATCGTCCGGGAATGCAACCGGATCGTGTCCGAGCTGGTCGGCCCAGGTGACAACCCGAAACTGACGCCGGAGATGATCAAGCATTTCAACCGGGAAGCGCTGACCGATCTTACTGTGGACGAAGGCGTGGTGCCGGGAGTCTATCGGGAGCACTCGGTATTGGTGGGGTCTGTGTATCGTGGTGCCCCTGCGGAAGACTGCCCATACCTGATGGAGCGCTTGTGCAAGTGGTTGAACGAGGAGTTTTCCGGTTTAGGTACGGATGGACAGACGCCGCTCGCGATCCTCAAAGCCGTGTTGGCACACCTTTACATCGCCTGGATCCACCCTTTCGGAGACGGCAACGGACGCACCGCCCGCCTGCTCGAATTCTACCTGTTGATGGATGCTGGCGTGCCGGTACCCGCCGCACATTTATTGAGCGATCACTACAACAAGACCCGCACGGAGTATTATCGCCAGCTCGACCGCGCCAGTAAATCAGGCGGCGAAGTCCTGCCATTTCTCGCATACGCCTGCCAAGGTCTGTTGGATGGGCTGCGCACTCAAATCGCCATGGTGCGTGAACAACAGCAGAAAGTCGCATGGGAGAACTACGTTCATGAGGTTTTCCGGCAAATGAAGGGATCTGCAAGCCACAAACGGCAGCGTGATTTGGTTCTGGCACTGGGTGACCGGACCGGCTGGGTGGAGGTCTCGAAAATCTATACATTATCCGTGCCGATGGCTCAGGCTTACAAACCAGACAAACCCCGCCTCCTTGCCCGGGATATTAACGCCATCGCGGCAACCGGCCTTATTGAGCGGACGCACGGGAAAGCAAGGGCGCGCAGTGAGATCATTCAGGCGTTTTTACCGAAGCGCTCACAATGCTGATTCTTTAATCCATGAGCAAATCACCACTCAACATCCCCTCCGTCTCCGTCACTTACGCCGGTGACGGTCGATCCACACGTCCTAATGAACTCGGCATGCGTCCGATGCAGGAACGCGCCTATCAAAAGCGTGGCTAGCAGTATCTGCTGATCAAGTCACCACCTGCTTCTGGCAAGAGCCGTGCGCTGATGTTCATCGCGCTGGACAAACTGGAAAACCAGAAGCTCAAGCAAGCGATCATCGTGGTGCCGGAAAAATCTATCGGCGCAAGTTTCCACGATGAACCGCTCAGTGAGTTCGGATTCTGGGCGGACTGGAAGGTGGAACCACGCTGGAACTTATGCAACGCGCCCGGCGGCGACAACGGCGGCAAGGTGGATGCAGTGAAGGCATTTCTCGAAAGCGATGATCGGGTAATGGTCTGCACGCACGCCACATTCCGCTTCGCCGTGGACCGCTTCGGGGTTGAAGCCTTCGACGAGCGTTTGATCGCGGTGGATGAATTCCACCATGTTTCGGCGAATCCGGACAACAAGCTGGGCGAGCATGTCCGGCAGTTTATGGGACGGGATAAATGCCATCTCATCGCCATGACCGGCTCGTATTTCCGCGGTGATGCGGTGGCTGTGCTTCATGCGGACGATGAATCGCGTTTTGATACGGTCACCTACACTTATTACGAGCAGCTCAGCGGCTACGAGCATCTCAAGCAGCTCGATATTGGCTACTATTTCTATTCCGGCAGCTACGCGGATGAGATTCTGAGTGTGCTGAATCCTGATGAGAAAACGATCCTGCACATCCCGAACGTCAATTCCCGGGAGAGTACCAAGGACAAAATCCGAGAGGTGGAGCACATCATCGAGGAACTCGGTGATTGGCAGGGAGCCGACCCGGTAACGGGTTTCCAACTGGTAAAGACGCCAGAAGGCAAGATCTTGCGCATCGCTGATCTGGTGGACGATGATGCCATCAAACGAGAGCGGGTTTCCGCTGCGCTGAAAGATCCGACACAAAAGAACAACCGAAATCATGTGGACATCATCATCGCATTGGGCATGGCGAAGGAGGGCTTCGACTGGATCTGGTGCGAGCACGCGCTGACCGTCGGCTACCGTTCCAGCTTGACGGAAATCATCCAAATCATCGGCCGGGCCACCCGCGACGCGCTGGGCAAGACTCGCGCTCGTTTCACCAACCTAATCGCCGAGCCGGATGCCACCGAGAGTGCCGTCACCGAAGCAGTGAACGACACGCTCAAGGCAATTGCCGCCAGTTTGCTGATGGAGCAAGTGTTGGCACCGCGTTTCGACTTTACTCCGAAGCACCCGGAGAACGGACCAAAGGAGGGCTTCGATTACGGCGATGACGGATACGATCCGGAGAAATGCAACGTGGGAGTGAATCGCGAGACTGGCGCGATCCAGATGGAAATCAAGGGACTCGCCGAACCGAAAAGCCGGGAGGCCGAGCGTATCTGCCGCGAGGACCTCAATGAAATCGTGACGGCCTTCGTGCAGGACAAGCGAACTTTGGAACGAGGTTTGTTTGACGGAGAGCACGCCGGAGGGGAAACATTGGCAGAGGAACTGACGCAAGTGCGCATGGGCAAAATCGTGAGGGACAAGTTTCCCCATCTCGATGAGGAGGATCAGGAAGCGGTGCGTCAACACGCCGTGGCAGCACTCAACATCATCCAACAAGCAAAGAAGGAAATCACCGATCCTAGCGGCGACGGCGAGCCAAGCCGCAACACCGCTCTCATCACCGGTATTCGGAAGTTCGCACTTTCGGTCACGGAGTTGGACATTGATCTCATCGACCGGATCAATCCGTTCAGCGAGGCCTACGCCATCCTCGCCAAGTCGATGACCGAGGAGCGGCTGAAGCAGGTGGCGGAAGTCATCGCCAGCAAGCGCATTTCGATCACGCTGGATGTGGCCCGCGACCTCGCCAAGCGGGCGAAGCGTTTCAAAGCAGAAAAAGGCCGTCTGCCATCCCTGACGGCGGCCGATCCATGGGAAAAACGCATGGCGGAGGGCATCGCTTTCCTGCAACGTAAGGCTAAGGAGGCAAAGAATGGCTGACCGAGTCACAGACGATGATTTCGATCTACTGGATGAACTGGGAGTGGACACCACTGCCGAGTCGTCCGGCGGGCGATCCGTGCGCGAGCAGCGGATCATCGCCGGGTTTGAGGAAATCATGCGCTTCGTGGAAGAGCATGGAAAAGCCCCCACGAATGATCCGGGCGCGGATATCTTCGAGCGAATCTATGCCGTGCGACTGGAGAGCATCAGGCACTCGCTGGAGTGCAGGAGCTTGCTGGCGGGCATGGATTCCCACGGCATATTGTCCGTCGATTGGGGGCCAACGATCGTGTGTGAGGAGGAATCCAGTTCTGATGCCGCACTGCTGGCGGAATTGGGTGTGGACAACTCGTCACCGGAAAACGACATCACTCGCTTGACGCATGTCCGCTCAAGGGAAGAAATCCGTGCCGCCGAGGAGATCGCAAAACGTGAGCGTTGCGCGGATTTCGAGGATTTCAAACCGATCTTCCAAAAGATCCAGCGGGATCTCGAAACCGGAGGAAGGAATACTATCAAGTTTCAGGAAAACGCCGATGTGAACGAAGGCGAGATTTTCATTCTGGACGGCCAAAAGGTCTATGTGGCGGCGGTTGGAGAAAAGTTCATCAATGACTACGGGCGCCCTGACCGGCGGCTGCGGCTCATCTACGACAACGGCACCGAGAGCGACCTGTTGATCCGCTCGTTTCAGCGTGCGCTCTATAAGGACAAGGCAAGCCGCCGGATCACGACCCCGGACCATGGACCGCTGTTCTCCCAGAACGTGGATGAGGACGATTCACACACGGGTTTCATCTACGTACTCCGGAGTCTGTCGGAGCATCCGTTCATCGGCGCAAACCGTGAAGTGATCCACAAAATCGGAGTCACAGGCGGCGACGTCAAACGCCGAGTCGCCAATGCGAAAAAGGACCCCACCTATCTTCTAGCGGAAGTGGAAATCGTGGAGACCTACAAACTGGCCAATCTGGACCGCGTCCGGTTGGAAAAACTCCTCCACCGCTTCCTTGCGCCTGCTCGGTTGGATCTTGAGTTGAAGGACCGCTTCGGCGCTGGTGTTGAACCACAAGAGTGGTTTCTCGCTCCGTTAGCGGTCATCCGGGAGACCATCGACAAGCTCATGAACGGAACGATTCAGGATTTTACATACGATCCTACATCCGCACAGATCGTGAATCTGGGTAAGGCAAAACCATGAAACCGAATCCCTCCAAATCACCAACGACGCCAACGGCAAGGGTGGAGTTTGCCGAAAGTTTGCACACCCCTCGAATTAATGGGAGAATGGACTTATGAAAACGAAGACGAATCCGATTCTTGAAGAGCTGTGGCAAACCAAGGACGACTTGGCGCGAGAAGCCGGCGACGACATGGACCGCATCTGCGAAAACACACGTCGCTGGGCCGCCGCACATCCGCATTCCGGCCCGGTCGTCAAAGACGAGGCAGAACTCCGCGCATGGCTAGCAAAGCAGGAAAAATCCGAATTGTTGGCCGTGCGGGAAGATCCGCAGCCCTATGGAAATCAGGAACCGTGAGCCAGAATGTGCAAATCGACTACCGCAGCCGCTACTTCGACAACCTTGGTAGTTGTTAGTTTCCTGATTACTCAGCGGCGTCAGGCGTGGTGCCGTTGCGGATGATTTCGAGGAAACTCTGAGCTTCCAACGCGGCACCGCCGATGAGCGCGCCATCGATGTCTGGGCAGGCCATGAGTTCGGCGGCGTTGTTGGGTTTCACGCTGCCGCCGTATTGGATGCGGATGCGGGACGCGGTGTCGGCACCGTAAAGTTCGGCGACGAGCGAGCGGACGAATGCATGAGCATCTTGCGCTTGCTGAGAAGTGGCGGTGACGCCGGTACCGATCGCCCAGACGGGTTCGTAGGCGATCACGGTTTCTGCCATGTCTTTTTCCGTGAGATCCTTGAGCCCTTCGGTGACTTGAGTGCGAAGAACGCTCTCAAGCTTGCCACCTTCGCGCTCGACGAGGGTTTCACCGATGCAGAAAATCGGTTTGAGGTTAGTTTCTAGCGCTTTTTTCATCTTCGCGTTGATGACTGCGTCGGATTCACCATAAATCGAGCGGCGCTCGCTGTGACCAAGGATCACGTAATGAGTAAAAAACTCGCGCAGCATCAGCACGCTGACCTCGCCGGTGAAGGCACCGGAGTCGTGTTGCGAGCAGTTTTGCGCAGCGATTTGGATGGCGTGAGCATTTTGACCCGCAGTGGCGGAATGCAGAAGATCGGCAAGTTTCGCCAACGAAACAAACGGCGGGGCGATCACGATTTCACACGGGAAATCCTGTCCTTGGAGTTTTGAGAGGAGACTTTTCACGAAGTCTTCCGTTTCGGAAGGCCCCTTGTTCATTTTCCAGTTAGCGGCGAAGATCGGCTTGCGGTTCATAAGGATATGGATGTGGTGTTAGTTTGAGAAATGGAAATCATGCGTCGTTGAGTGCGGCCACGCCCGGTAGCACTTTGCCTTCGAGAAACTCTAGGCTGGCCCCGCCGCCCGTCGAGCAATGCGTGACTTTTTTTGCCACGCCAAATTTCTTGGCAGCCGTGGCAGTATCGCCGCCTCCGACCACGGTGATCGCGCCCGCTTCGGTCGCTGCCGCGATGGCTGCGGCCATCGACTTGGTACCTTCGGAAAAAGCATCAAATTCGAACACCCCCGGAGGTCCGTTCCAAATGATCGTCTTGGACGCGGCGATGACCGTGGCAAAAAGTTCGCGCGTTTTTGGACCCGCATCGAGTCCCATGATGCCTTCAGGAATGCTGTCGGTAGCCGCAGAAATCGTCGCGTCCGGAGCAAATTTATCGGCACAGACGAAATCGACAGGCAGATGGAGATTCACGCCCTTGGCCTTCGCTTTTTCGGCGAGTTCCGCGATGATCTTGGCACCTTCAACATCAAACAAGCTGTCTCCGATTTCCATGCCTTCTAGCACCTTGCGGAAGGTGAATGCCATGCCGCCGCCGATGATGATGTCGTTCGCTTTATCGAGCAGGTTGTTGATCAGTGGGATCTTGTCGGCGATTTTGGCACCGCCGAGAATTGCGAGCAGCGGGCGCTTCGGATGATCGAGCACCGCAGCAAATGCATTGAGCTCCGCTTCCATCAGAAAACCCGCAGCTTTTTGCGGCAGATTCACGCCGACCATCGAACTATGCGCCCGGTGAGCCGTGCCAAACGCGTCGTTCACATAAACATCACCCAGCTTGGTGATAGACGCTCGGAAAGCTTCAACATTCGCAGGCTCGGCCTTGATCGATGTGCCGTCCTCGCGCTTGGCCTTGCCTTCTTCCTCGATGTGGAAACGCAGGTTTTCCAACAAAACGACAGCTCCCGGTTGCAGTGCGGCGCAGGCCGCCTCGACTTCCGGGCCAACGCAATCCGCGAGAAACGTAACAGGCTTGCCTAGCAAATTCGAGAGTTCGTCGGCCACCGGCTTGAGCGAGAATTTTTCATTCATCTGGCCATCTGGACGACCGAGGTGGGACATCAGAATGACCGATGCGCCTTTTTCCAAGGCAAATTGAATGGTCGGCAGCGCAGCGACAATGCGTTGATTGTTAGTGATCGCACCGGTGGTCTTGTCTTGTGGGACGTTGAAATCCACGCGAATCAAAACGCGCTTGCCGGAAAGATCGAGGTCACGAATGGAAAGCTTTGCCATAGGGCGGGAATCCCGCCTTAGCCGGGCCAAGCTGTCAAGTCGTGCGTAGCCAAAAATCAATATTTGCAGAGCAATTCAGCGGAAATTCATGCTTCTCACCATCCCAGCAAGCTGCAAAGTCGGAAAATCAGCCGCGTTTTCACTAACAATATTTTTAGCCATTCAAGGATTTTCAAAGTTTTGTGGCCACCTCCCTATTCAACCACCTTCCTCCTCGATTGACGAATGATGATAGTTGAATTTTGATATTTGATTTCTTATGAATGTCGGCTGTGATATTTCAGACGTGGACTGTCACGGAGTTCATCTCGATGGCGGTGATCGCGTGACTCTCACGCCAGCTAACAACTACGCGGACAACAACTACATCCACCACGTCAATTCCCCTCCCCCGGCGAACCGGACTGGCACGATGGCATGACTTCCTTCTGCATCCGCATCGATGTTAGACAAAACGACGGGACGATTTAGATAGACGATGTCACCTTTCCAAACAGCGAAAATCCACCGGATTCTTCGATCTGAATGTCCAGCAACTGGCCGATGAGTCGGTTCGGTTCGCCATCAAAAATAACAACTTTGTTCTGTGTGGTGCGTCCGGTCAGGCGGGTGGCTTTAGTCTTGGATGGTCCTTCGCAGAGGACTTGCTGAGTGGTCCCAACGAGCGCCGCGTTTTTTGCAATCGCGATGCGATCCACGACATCCAACAGTCGCTGATTGCGATGTTCTTTTTCAACTTCGCTGAGCTGGCCATCCATTTCCGCCGCAGGCGTGTTGCGGCGTTTCGAGTAGCGGAAAACGAAGGCGTTGTCGAATTGCAGACGCTCCACGGTGTCGATGCTCATCTGGAAATCCTCCTCCGTCTCACCGGGAAATCCGACGATGATATCCGTGGTGATCGCGATGCCGGGACGTGCAGCTTTCATTTTCTCACAAATCTCGATGAACTTCTCGTTTTTATAAGGTCGGCGCATTTCTCGCAGAATGCGGTCTGATCCGCTTTGCATCGGGAAATGAATGTGTGAACAAAGTTTTGGTAGATACGTGAATGCAGCGATTAGATCATCTCGATATCCGATCGGATGTGGCGAGGTAAAACGAATGCGCTCGATGCCATCGATCTCATGCACCGCTTCTAGCAGCTGGACGAACGGTGATTTGCCGCCGATTTTTGGGAATTCGTTGCGTCCGTAAAGATTGACGATTTGGCCTAACAAAGTGACTTCTTTCACACCGTTCGCGACCAAGTGACGGACCTCAGCGACGATTTCCTCAATCGGGCGACCGCGTTCTTTACCACGAGTATCTGGCACAATGCAGAATGAACAACGCATGTTGCAGCCCTGCATAATCGAGACGAATGCGGCAGCAGAATGATCTTTGGTTAGGTGATCGCGGATCGTATTTTGCGAGCCTTCCTCTTCGGCGATATCGCAGACACTGTTGCCCTTGTGAGAAAACGCTGGCTCGTCCATGCGCGATTCGAGACGCCGCTTGAGAATGGTGTCCACATAATCAAATACCCGGTGATATTTCTGCGTGCCCACCACCACATCCAGACTCGGCACGCTCTTGAATAATTCGTCGCCGCGTGACTGCGCCATGCAACCCATAAATCCATAGACGACGTGTTTCCGCTCGCGTCCCGCGTGCATCATAGATCCCATTTTACCGAGCGCTTTTTGCTCCGCCTGATCGCGCACTGAGCAGGTGTTGATCAAAATGGCATCCGCATCCTGATCCTTTGTCGTGACGGTGTAGCCGCCCTCAATGAACATGCGCACGACCTGTTCAGAGTCGCGCTCATTCATCTGGCATCCATAAGTTTTGAGGTAAATTTTAGGCATGAAATTTCCGGGTCGGGCGCGCAAGCTAGGCTGAAAATCCCAGAGATTCAAGACCGCAGGTTTGTAGATATTTTGTCGAAAAAATTAAGCCGTCATCTCGGTTCGAGTGTCATATAAAAGTTAAACAAAAGCACCGGGAAAGCCGCCATGCGATTCGATGACACTGTCAATCGCGGGCATGGTGGACCGGGTTTCCGCGATGGCGATTAGCATGCGTTGGTAGTGGCGGAGATCATCGGTGGTGAGAGTTCTTCCGCGCCGATCCTTGAGCCATTTTTCCGCAGGTTGATAGCCGCCGATAATGTGACTCCAGACTTCCGGGGAGACGTCTTTGAAGTGTTGGAGTTGATTGATCGAGACCTTGCCTTGCTCGTAGCTGGGGAATTTTTTGGCGCCGAATTTTTCATCCACCGTGTTGTCACCGCTGATGGGGAAACCATGGCGGTTCTCGCCTAACTCGGGCGCAGCGGTGGCATCCAGCAAGTGGAGGGCGGTAAGTTTCCGGCCCAGCGGGATGAGCGCTTCAAACACGGCCCGGCCCTTGGGCAGCGGGATGCGCGGGAAGTCGATCTTGAGGAAATCCTTGTAACGCTCCCGATAGCTGGGGCTGTGCAGAATGGCGTAAATGTAGTGGAAAATATCTTCCGGGGAAACCTTGTGCGGCAGGCCGTGGTATTGGCCGGTCACTGGATCGAAGGGCAGAGTCAGAAGCTCTTCCTTCAGGATCATTCCGCTGAGTTCCGAGGAGTATCCTTCGATGAGAAAACGCTTCGTACCGAGAGCAACGGCAAGCTTCTTAAGGAAGTCCTCGGAAAAGTTAGGCACGCGATAAGTTTCTGGATCGGCGGACTGCGGGATGCCTCCAACGGGGTAGAGATAAAGGGGGAAAGCGTTGCAGCCGTCTTTAACTTCTAAAAATACGGCACCAGCGGGAACGTCGGTGACCATGGCATGCGCCCAGTCTTTCACCTTGGTCTGTCGGTTAGTGTTTAAAACAAGGTTTTTTCTATTCCAGACATGACTCAAAAACTCCGTGCGTGGGTAATCCATTGAAGCCTTGCTAAAGATCGCATGTCTGAAGTCGAACGCCCGATAGGCGACTCTTCCGATAACATTCTCGGCAGGCTGCCTTTCAGCAAGTTTGCGGGCATCGGCAATCGTCCAGTCGCGATTTTCCTTCAAATCGTATATTTTTGCCAACATCACGTCGTCACAAGATGGATCGGATAACTTCGAATATTTATCGCGCGCCTCGTTATCTAAGAAAGAGAGCGCAAAGGCATCTCTGTGAGATTGGTAGCCAAGCACAGTTGCTGGCAGGATGTTAGTAATCTGTGAAAGAGCGGAATATTCATCATACACCGCACCGGAGACGTCCTGAAAGTAATAGTTCGGTGTGAGAGGAACGACTGTGGTCCATTTAGTTGAGTCTGTCGTGTTCTCTCGCAGCCATCCATATTTCCCACCAATGATCGCGGCATTTCTCGCCGTGGAATCCTTTTCCGCACGTTTTCCGAACAGATCCTTGTGGAAGACTTTGCTGGGACCAGTGTGGTTCTTCTTTTTGACCGCGAGGATGATGGCGACGCCCTGCTGGATATCGAAGACGTTCTCGTCTTTCAGGCCAGTGGCGGGGTCGATTTCCTTTTTCCGATCATTGCCGTGGAGGTCGAGAATGTGAATTTCATGGAAAGACTGCATGAGTGCCTGTCTCATGCCGCGGAAGGTGGGATTGTCCAGAAACCCGTGGTTGGTGATGAAGCCGAGCACGCCCTCGCCAGTGCGGTCGATGCGCCATTGGGCGAAGCGGATGAATTTCACGTAGTCGTCATTGAGCCACTTCGGGTTGCGCTCTCCGAGAGGTTTGCCATCGCACATGAAGTAGTTCGGCTGAATGGGATTGTCGCCGATGGTTTTCTCCTTTTTGTTTTCCATGATGATCGGCTGGCCGTGGAGAAGCTGGCCGATGGGAGTGAGGTCGCCTTTTTTCTTTCCGAGGTCGGGGCGGTCGCGGTCGTATTTGGATGCGTTGGCCGAGTGGCCGGAGTAGGGAGGATTGCCGATGATGACGAGGATATCCTCATTCGCCTTGATGGCGGCAGCGGCGTTGTTTTCCTTCGAAATGTATTGAGCGAAGGGAGTTCTGGGTGGGTTTGCGGTGGCTCAAGGGTGTTAGTGAGATAGACTTCAATGCGTTTCTGGGCATCGTAGCCGGGGCAGAGATCCTTGAGCAGCAGATGCAGCTTAAGGTGGGCGATGGTGTAAGGCGCAACCATCAGCTCGAAGCCGAAGAGGCGGGGCACTAGCTTTTTCTCGACATAGTCGGCGGAGAAGAATCCCTCGTTTCCGGCTTTTTTGAAGCGGTCGTAAATGTGGAGAATGGTCTGGGCGAGGAAGGTGCCGGTGCCAGTGGCGGGATCGAGGATTTTCACGGAATCATCGGCAAGACCGTCCTTTTTCCCGAAGGAAGAAACGAGGATCTCATCGACGGAGCGGATGATGTAGGAGACGACCGGCTCAGGCGTGTAATAGACTCCGCGCTGCTCGCGGAGCTTGGGATCATAAGCGGCGAGGAACGTTTCGTAGAAATGGATGACGGGGTCTTCTCGCTGGCTGCTGCGCTGGGAATGCGGGCGGACGGAAACGTAGGGCGCAGCCTGCAATAAACGGGCGATGTCATCGGTGATCCAGCGGATGTCGGCAGCAAGATTCCGGGAAGTGATTTGTTGGAAAAGTTCTGACAGGAAAGGATTGGAGGCAGGGATGAACTCGGCGGCGTGCAGGCGGTCGAATTTTTTCTCCGCGACGGCATCATTCTGGATCGCGCAACGAGCGGCGAATAAACCATAGGCGACAGTCTGGGCATAGAGGTCGGCGAACTCGTTGTCGGAAAGATTTGGCAGCAGCTCGGCTTCGAAGGATTTCTTGAGGCCGTGAAGATAAGAGGTGGGCTGGGTCTGAAGCGTGAGGTGGATGGCGATGTTGAGCTGGCGCGTCCGGCGGGCGAGAGCCTCTGCCAGATCTCGGGGGTCCTTGAGCGCGGGTAGCGTGACATTGGGCGAGCCGAAAAAGCGGTCCAATAAGTGGGAGAGATCGAAAATCTCGCGCTCGGTGGGGATTGCAAAGCCGTTGCGCGGGTCTGGCAAGCTGGCGGTGGCGATGCGCTTGCCCGCGTGCCAGAGCTGGAAATCGAGGTGATTGGTGAGCAGAAAGTTGTCGAGATTCGTGCAGTAGTGGTCGTTCTGGATTTTGGAGTGGCCGGTGAGTTTCTTGAGATTGGAATCAGCGGGTTCCGCTTCGACGTAACCACTGGGCGACTCGTTGTAATAAAGGATAAAGTCGGGGCGGCCCCTCACGCCCTGATCTTTATACACATATCCGGTTCCAAGCGAGATTTGAAAATTTTCTGAA
>ENA-OFCF01000583-OFCF01000583.1-metagenomes-genome-assembly--contig:-NODE-583-length-15868-cov-9.114273_pt1 | contig 15868 bp, 19 predicted proteins | sample MGYA00153387_OFCF01 | MGnify analysis MGYA00153387
CCAGAATAAAACTGACCCGCCTTTATCCGAAACTTTAAAGGTTACAGGATACTAGGCCCACGCATCCGGCAACTGGTGCGACGATCGACATTCCAAACCTCGTAGTGCCGGCTGACACCATCATTGTCTATGTGGGAGCGCGTGATTTAGGTAGTAGCACAAGAGGTTTGGCTGGCCCTGGTGGTTGGGGTGGATCGTCGTCAAACGCTGAATGGTTTCCCTTGTTACGAGGCCGGGGTAGCGCGGAAGCTGCCAACGCAAACGCATCGTTGAAAACCGATTTCGCGTTGTGGGGTGGGTCTATCGCCTTCGATATCGATTCAACATGGAATTTCTCACAAACTCAAAACACAAGCGGCACGGATTTCATCTCGATTGCGCTGCATGAGATGGGCCATGTGCTCGGCATCGGCACAGCAGATTCATGGGACAACAAAATTTCTTCCACGCTTTTCACTGGCAATGCATCCACACGCTCTTACGGTGCAAATCCACCGATGTCAGGTAGCGGCCACTTCGGTGGAACCGGAACCACGAGCAAGACTTTCGGTTCATTCAATGTCACTCACGGTACCACCCGTCAGGTTCTCATGTTGCCAACTTTGACAGATGATAACACAAACCTTGTGGTCGCCAGCGATTTGGATCTTGCCGCACTCTTGGACATCGGTTGGCAAATCTCACCTCAGCTCATTCTCAACGATACAGGACTACACCCGACCGGGACATCTTTCACTTGGAATACATCGTCATTTTTCAATTATAAAGTGGAGCGGGGGACTAACCTCATTTCCTTCCCGGATGGAAATCTAACAGATACTGGTGATGGCAATATCCAATCATGGACAGACTCTTTTCCACCGACAGTGAAGGCGTTCTACCGTCTCTCCCGAACCGAAGTTTTTCCTGGTCCTCAAAACAGCCCGACTTCTTCAATGGTTGCCGCACGTGGTTTTTCCACTACCGATTCGCAAGAGCCACGCGTGGTGGAGGGATGCGGGCATTCAAGTTACTGATGATCGACGGCAGCAATTTGCGCACGTATGCAAAGTTCAAAATCTTCAATTTGAAACTCGAAGTACTAACCTAAGCAAAAAGCCAAAGCGAAATCTATCTGCGGAGCATCGATGAAGTGCGAGTTGCTGATGCTTTTGAAAAACCGCTAGATTCGCATCACGCTGGTGAACCCCGCGTCATTGTGGTTTCTAACATTTTAAGTTCTAACTTGGCTCGCAGATAAGTGACCTCGTCAGCCTCACTGCGTTTCCTTTCTCTGTTCCTCCAACGCATGGAAAACGCAGATCGCGGCGTAGGCATCATTTGCAGCGTAGAGTAGCTGACGCTCCGTGAGATCCTGACTGGACCAGTTCGAGGTGGTGATCGACTTGGATTTGTGCATCCTTCGCTTGAAAAGCATGGCGATGGCGGACGTTGCGCCAATTGTATTGCGGTAGCCTAACTGACGGAATGTGCGCCCTAGATCGACCATGGAAGCGGGCCGCACACCGAAGCGGCTGGCGATTTGCTGCAAGTCGCCGCGTAGATCGAAGCCAATCTTGGTGATCGCCTCGTTTTCAAGCAAACTGATGATTGCTGGATGGCTTTCTTTGAGGTGGGCATGAAAGATAAACGCTTTGTGCAAGGTGGCAAATTGCAGCACATGAGGCCCTTCGGATTTCTGGCCTTTGTGAAATGTCGGCTTGGATTCGGTATCAAAACCCACGACTCCCGCTTCGGTTAGCTCCGCCAATGCCAACAGTGCCTGCCGCTCAGTAGAAACCACAAAAACGCGATCCATCTGCAAGCCCTCGAAGGGTTCCATTTCTGCAATCTCGGCTTTGTGTGGAGCTATCTTGTGTGGAGTCATTCGATGCTTGGCTGAAATCGAGGCCGCGCCCCGTTGATGCGCCATGATTCCCCGGCCCGCCTTTGATTGCAATGTTTTGCTTGGGCGGCCAAACGAATACATGGCAGCAATTCTGGTTCGTGAGATCACGCGCTGCCTGAGCGTGTCGCCCTGCACGACGGCCGCACGTTGCCTTTGCTGTGATCAGGATTTCAATTTCAGCTCGAGGATTGCTTGGACGAGTTGGTGGGCGAGGTCATGCTTTGTTGCGAGTGGCAGAGCTTCGCTGTGGTTGAGGTGAACTAACAGAACCTCGTTCTGGTTAGAGTCAAAACCAATGCCGGGTTTTGAAACATCATTCGCGATGATCAGATCGCATCCTTTGCGAGTGAGTTTGTCGCGGGCATTGGATTCGAGGTTTTCGGTTTCTGCGGCAAAGCCGATGAGTGTCCCGGTGAAACCAAGCGGACTGCGAGCGGAGCCGAGGATGTCTGGTGTTTTCACCAATTCGAGAGTGAGTGTGTCGGAGGACTTTTTGATTTTTTCGGCAGCGGCTACGGCTGGCGTGTAGTCGGCGACTGCGGCTGCGAATATCGCAATTTCCATTCGCTCAAGGTGGTTAGAAACGGCCTGATACATTTCGGCCGCAGTTTCGATTGGGATAAAATCGACATGATCTGGCACATCGAGTGCCGTGGGTCCTGAGATGAGCAATACCGAATGGCCAGCATGAGCAAAGGCCGCGGCCAGCTCGTAGCCCATCTTGCCAGACGAGCGGTTGCTGAGAAAACGCACAGGATCGATCGGTTCGCGGGTGGGGCCTGCAGTGACGAGAATATTCACAGCGGCAGTCTGCGGCGGTGCGTTGCACCTATGCAAGCGGGAAGAAATAGTTGGAATAAATATTGGGCACACCCATCCTATGTCCGCTGATGAGCGAGTTCGAACAACTAATCGATGCACACTACCAAACGCTATTTCGTTTTGGCATGTCATTGACGCGTGATGCCGATAAAGCCGCAGACTTGGTGCAAGAAACTTTCTGCATTTGGGCGGCCAAAGGTGATCAGCTCAGGGACCGCAGCAAGGCGAAAACTTGGTTGTTCACCACGCTATACCGCGAATTTCTCAGTCAGCGGCGCCGATCATCGAGATTTTCTGATGAGCCAATAGATGAACAAGCTGCAGCCGCCGTGTTCAGTCCCCAAGAAGATGCAGAAAGACAAATGGACGGCCAACGGGCACTCGAATTGTTAGGCTCGCTGGAAGAAGCCTACCGCGTGCCACTCGTGTTATTCTATCTGCAACAACACAGTTATAAAGAGATTGCTGAAATCATCGACGTGCCGATCGGCACCGTGATGTCCAGACTATCTCGCGGCAAAGAAATGCTGCGCAAACGCATGACTGCGGAGGCATCCAGCGCTCCAAAAAATATCTTACAACTTCAAAAAGGAGAAATCAATCAACGCCATGGATAGAGAACAGGCACGATTCATTCTGCAAAGCTTCCGCCCTAACGGATCGGATGTTTATAGCACGGATTTCACCGAGGCACTTGCATTGGCGATGGAGAATCGTGAACTTGGTGAATGGTTGGCTGATGAGCGCGCGTTTGACGCGACCTTTGCCGAAGCTCTAGCAAGTGTGCAACTTCCAGAAAATCTTCGAGCCGATATTATTGGCTGTCTTGCGGGTGAGCGCGGAGATTTTCCGCAAGCTGAAAATCCGCTTGATTGTTCATTAATCGGCGCGTTTTCCTCGATCAATCCGCCGCCCGAACTGCGCCATGAAATCCTAACGGCTATGGAGCGCACCGTACGGATCGAACCCAAGAAAAAACTCATTTGGCATCGGTTTGCAGTTCCGTTGGCGGCTGCGGCGGGCGTGGTCTTCGCATTCATGATGACCCGCAATGATGATAAACCTGCTCTAGCAGAAATCTCACGGCTTCCGATAGAATATGTGCGCACAAGTTTTATCAACACCTTTGAATCTCCCGGATTTGCACTTGAGCAAAAGCACGAAGACAAAGACGAACTGCTCGATAATCTCAAGTCTCGCAATTTGCCCTGTCCCTGCTGTTTACCGCACGGCTTGGCTGATTTCGTAGGCATTGGATGTCGCGAGCTCATCATCAATGGCAAACGGGGCTCGTTGATTTGCTTCCGCGCTAGCAAGAGCGGTGTCGTCCATCTGGTGGTTTTCCGGCGCAGTGATGTGGATGGCGAGTTGCCGTCCAAAGAGCAACCCCTGCTTGTTCAAAATGGCCGCTGGGCCACCGCCAGTTGGCAGCACGATGAAAATGTCTTCGTTCTCATCAGCACCACTGACTCAAAAAAACTCTCGGAGTTGTTTTGATTGGTGGTAGCCGGATCCGGTGTTCTCGTTTAAAGATTGTGGCATGAATGCATCCAAATTTTATCAATGTGCGGTGGTGACTGGGGCTTCTTCAGGCTTAGGCGAGGAGTTTGCTTGGCAACTCGCACCACGCGCAAAGCGACTGGCGCTCGTAGCACGCAGGGGACAAGTGCTTGAGGAACTGGCGTCACGCATTCGCTTGCAGCATCCTGAGTTAGAGATTGAGGTCTTTGCCGCAGATCTCATGCAGGCTGGCAAGTGTGAGCGATTGAGCGGAATGCTCACACTGCGAAATTGGAGTCCTGATTTGTTAGTCAACAACGCCGGCCTCGGCGACTACGGTGAATTTTCATCCTCCGAGTGGCCAAGGATCGAAGCGATGCTGCGCGTGAATATCGATGCGCTAACGCACCTAACGCATCTCATGTTGCCTGCGATGATTCGCAATGGCCATGGCGCGGTGGTGAATGTAAGTTCCTTGGCGAGTTTGCTGCCAGTTCCAGATTTTGCGGTCTATGCGGCCACTAAAGCTTACGTCACGAGCTTTTCCGAAGCTCTCCGCCTCGAATTGCGGGAGCATGGAATCCGAGTGTTAGCCGTTTGTCCCGGCCCGGTGCATACTGGATTCGGATCCGTCGCGCAACGCAGTGAAGGAGGTCGGGAAATGCCAGGCCGGGAAAGTTTTTACGTCCCCAAAGATCAAGTCGTTGCTGAATCGTTAGTCGCTTTGGATAGAAAATGCGCCCGCGTTTATCCCGGCCTCAAGACCGCCGCGGCGGCGTTAGTAATTTCTGTCATTCCGATCATTTTGCTTCGCCTGGCACTGGGATTTCGTCCGAGAAGGTCCTGAATATTTGTGATTTAGCGGATGCTGTTTACATCCTCGGCTGACCAAAAACAAAACAGTTAGAATTGATTGGTTTGTAACCGTGCCTTTTATGAGTTTGACATCAATCGCCGGAAAAGAAGAATCGGGCATGTATGAAGCGGCAGGCAAAATCAAATTGATCAACGAGACACAGAGTTTTCCCAGTGGATTCACTAAGCGGGAGTTTGTCGTCACCACGGCAAACGACAAATATCCTCAGGATCTCAAATTTGAGGTGGTGAAGGATAAATGTGCGATGCTTGACACCTATTCGGAAGGCCAAGAGGTACAAGTCAGCTTCGACATCCGCGGCAATGAATACAACGGCAAGTATTTTGTGAATTTGTCGTGTTGGAAAATCCAGGCGGCAGATGGATCTTCAGCGCCCGCCGCTCGCACAGCGAGGCCTGCTGCCAGCAATCAAGCCGCCGCCGAGCCATCGTCAGACGACCTCCGCAGTGACGCGGACTTTGATGACGACGTTCCGTTCTAACGTGAGTATTTTTGATCCGCCCAGAAAATAAATGGGTGTAAAATGACGGGTGCGTGCTGCGCCAGCCTCAATTCTCAAGTCCTGACGCATTTCAGCATAGCATTTAAAAACCCAAAATCTTTTCCGCGAGTTTCGATCAGCTCCGATATTCCGTGGTGAAAAATCGCGAAGTACCTGGTTCAACTGCGTTTCTAACTTTATCCGAATCAGACAAAGCTATCGGGTTGGCCGGTGGTGGCGATGACTGAGCGCCACCAGCCGCTGGCGGGATCGAGGCGCTTGTGGCTTTCTGCTAGTAGCTCAATCGGTACGTGGATGAAACGTTCGTGGAGGAAGCCGATAATTAAGCCGGTTTTTCCAGCCATCGCAGCATGAACGGCGTTGCGGGCATACAAGTCGCATAGTAGTGCGTCTTCGCAGTTTGCCGGGCGACTGCGAATCTGATAGTTTGGATCGAAATAACGCATCACCACTGGGATGTTTTTGGATTTGAAATGGGCTTCAATCTGCTCGCGTAGGAACGGCCCGATGTCTTTGAGCTTCACATTTCCAGAGGCGTCACATTCTCCAGTGCTGGCCGCGAGCAAGTTTTGCCCCGCTCCTTCTGCAACGGCGATCACCGCGTGGTCGCGACGTTTTATTCGTTCTTCAAGTGCTGCTAGAAAAGCTTCTAGCGCAAAAGGCACTTCCGGGATCAGCGCGAAATTGACGTCTTGGTTGGCCACAGTTGCGCCAGCGGTGATGAAGCCAGCGTGACGGCCCATGAGTTTCACGAGACCGATGCCACCTGGCACACTGTGCGCCTCGGTGTGAGCGCACTCAAGCACTCGGCAAGCCTCATCCACTGCGGTTAGGTATCCGAAGGTGCGTGAAACGAATGACACGTCGTTATCAATGGTTTTCGGCACGCCGACCACGGCGAGTTTGTGCCCGCGGCGACGAGCTTGCTGATAGATTTCGTTAGCACCACGCTGCGTGCCGTCACCGCCGACGGTGAAAAGCAGATCAACGCCGTGGGCGATTAGATTTTCCACGGCGACGCTGACATCGACTGGACCGCGCGAGGTTCCGAGGATGGTGCCGCCGTGGCGGTGGATGTCATCGACGATGGCAGCAGTTAGGCGAATGGGTTTCAGGGGGCAAGCTGGGTCGAGTCCTTGGTATCCGCCGCGAAATCCGAGGACTTCGGAGACGCCGTAGCCGTGGTGGAGTTCGAGGAAAAGTGAGCGGATCACATTGTTCATGCCGGGGCAGAGACCGCCGCAGGTGACGATGGCGGCACGGGTTTCTCTAGCATCGAAAAACAACTTCTCACGCGGGCCGGCTAGCTCGAATTCGATGCCGCGATCTAGGTTGCTTTGGATGCGTTCGGGGATACGAATGTCATCACTAACAAAACAATCTTTAGGGGCGGGAAAACGAGCCTCACCGAGGGTGGAGATTTTCATGAGATTTGGTAAAAGCAATGTTTGGACTGGGCAGGGGACTGTCAAGCTTGCGGAGATGTCGGAAATTTCATGTGTTTGACAAGACAAGCGGGATTCCATAGGCATGACGCATGAGTAACACGCCAGAAGACACGTGGTTTTACACTTGTGCCGGAGAGAAGATCGGGCCGGTGACTTTTAGCGAATTGCGTGTAAAAGCCCACGATGGCAGCCTGAATCCGCGCCTTGACCTGGTCTGGGGCCACGGCATGGCCGAGTGGAAACCATCTGGTGAGATCGATGGATTATTTGAACGCCGACCCATCTCAGAAACGTTGCAATCCGTCGCTCCAGCAGCAAGCCCCTATCAGCCACCCGCCATGGATTCCGCGGCAGAAATCATGGCGCAACAGGAAGGTTGGCCGGGCGCGAGGCGACGAAGTTTTCTGATAGCGACGCTGATTTTTCCGATAGTCTGGCAGATCGGTTTGGGATTTGCTGGAGGTTTTGCAAACTCCAGTTTTGGTCCTGAGATCGGTGCGATGATTCTGTTTGGGGCAGCGCTAGTACCAATGGTGATCGGGATTTATTATGCCTTGATGCGTTTGGTCAATCTGGGCATGAGCCGTTGGTGGTATCTAGCGAATTTTGTGCCATTTCTGAACTTATGGGTTGGCTATCGTTGTTTTGCTTGTCCGGCAGGTTATGCCAATCACAAAAAACTCGATGGCATCGGCGTTGCGTTGGCGATTTTTTATTGGTTGATGGTAGCCATTGTCCTGCTTGCTGTGGTAGCCTTGGCTGCAATATTTTTTGGAGCAATCGCTAATCCTGAAATCAAAAAACAACTTGAGGATTTCATTCTTTCGTTAGAAAAAAATCCTTCAACCCAGTGATTCAAGCGTCGAAACAAACTGACGAACGACGCCAGGCTGGTCCAATGGAGTGCTGGTGCCTGCATGGTGCCGTGGGCATGGCCTCGGATTTTCGTGAATTTGGGAAAAGTCTAGCGACTTATAACATCAGTTCACGAGCGGTGGACTTGTGGCGTTTTCTAGATTGCCAGCCGCTTCCGATCAGTGGTTTTGGTGGTTTATTAAATGCGGATGCAGGTGGCGAGAAATCCAGTAGCAACGGGCGAGTTTTGTTAGGCTACTCGATGGGCGGTCGGTTAGCATTGCACGCTCTGTTGGAAAAACACCATCCATGGCAAGCCGCAGTGATCGTATCTGCGCATTCGGGATTGGAATCTCCGGACGAATGCGAAATCCGTCGGGTGGAGGATGCGCGGTGGGCGACGCTGGCACTGGCAGGAAACTGGCAGGATTTTCTTAAAGAATGGCACGGGCAGGCAGTGCTTAGCGGGTCTGCTCCGCGAAGTGCTGGTATGGATTCCGGGCTGCTTCTGCGGCGCAGAGAGATTGCCCGCAGCTTTGTCGATTGGTCGTTAGGCGCACAGCAATCATTATGGGATCGGCTGCGAGAAATCACGATTCCGGTGTTGTGGGTTGCGGGTGAAACTGATGCAAAATTTCTCGCGCTCGCTGGAAAGGCCGCGGAAATGATGCCCAGTGCCTCGTTAGTGGTCGCGCCAAAGTCTGGGCATCGCGTGCCATGGGATGCTAGAGATTGGCTAGCAGAAAATGCCGCAGCATTTTTCAAGCTGGCGAACGCATGAAATGCCATTGCTAATCCAGCCATGGCACTCATGATCCATGCGTGACAACTCTGGAAGATCAGTCAGCCAGCTACCGCGAGCAAAAGCGGATGATGAACTTTTCGTTAGCTGCGGCGTTCGTTTTGCTTGGAGCAAAAGTGACTGCAGCAGTGGTCACGGGTTCGTCTGCGATTTACTCGGATGCTGCCGAGTCGGTGGTGCATTTTCTAGCAGTTTGTTTCGCGGTGTGGGCTTTGCGGTTAGCTTACAAGCCTGCTGACGAAACCCATCACTTTGGGCATGACAAGGTAGCGTTTCTATCTGCTGGATTCGAAGGTGCGATGATTTCCGCAGCGGCGATGTTGATTTTTTACGAAGCGGTGAGGCAGATGATTTTTGGGGTGAATATCGAGAATCTCAGTTTCGGAATCGCGGTCACTGCGGCGGCGGCGGGTATCAATTTGGTGCTTGGACTTTCCTTGATCGCGGTGGGAAAACGCAGCGGCTCGCCACTGCTGCGTGCCAATGGTATGCACGTGCTTACCGATGTTTGGTCGAGCGCAGCGGTGTTAGTGGCACTTGCCTTGTATCAATTCACCGACTGGGTTTGGTGGGACCCGATCGCGGCGATGCTTGCGGCACTTAACATCCTGCGTGTAGGCTGGAAGTTGATTCGGGAAAGCCTCGGTGGATTGCTAGATGAGGCCGATCCTGCGATGGAAAAACGCATCCGAAACTTGCTCGACAAGGAAACCAATGAACGTGGTTTGTCCTATCACAATTTTCGCTACCGTCACTCGGGGCGCACGCATTGGGTAGAATTTCACCTCGTTTTTGACGATGACATGACAGTCGGCTTGGCACACGTCGCCGCTACCGCAGTGGAGGCCAGCGTTGCAAAATTGCTGCATCCCGATGGCCGGGTCATTTCCCATTTAGAACCACGTTCGGCGGAGCAGGAACAGGAAACTTGGGAGGGACTCTGAATCACCCACCGATCTCGGTGCGGCCAGAAAGGTGGGCGCCTTCTTCCATCGAGAACACCTTGGATTTGATGTCGCCGTTGATTCTGGATTTATCCTTCAACTCACAGCGCTCGGAGGTGATTTTCCCTTCGACCTTGCCGTAAATTTTCACTTCTCCGGCGGTGACATCGCCCTTAATCAAGGCGTTTTCACCGATGGTCACACGGCCTTTGTCGGATGTGATTTCACCTTCAATTTTTCCATCAATGATCATATCGTTGGAAAAGCGGATGGAACCGATGATTTCGATTCCGCTGGAGAGGACGTTGGTCGGATTAGCCATGACGCTGTTAAGGGAACAAAGCCTGAGGGAGTTGGCAATGGTAAAGATCGGAAAATACACGAGTGCCCTCTCGCCTCGCCGATGATGAATGCAACACTGCAAAAATGGCACTGATTTTGCTGATGGCATAAGGGATTGCTAAACCCTTTTTCATAACAACCCAAATGCCGTGCAGCAGCTTGATCCTTCAAACGAAACTATGCTTTATATAATCCAAAGTGATCCAGACGTGCCGCCCGGACTGATCCGCACCGAACTGGAACGGCTGAGGCTGAAATATGCGTTGCTAAAAATTTATCAAGGTGAGCCGCTGCCACCACCGACTGCCATCACCGCTGCGATCGTGTTGGGCGGGTCCATGGGCGCGAACGACGACGCACGGTATCCATTCCTCGCGGACCTGAAAAAATTCATCCGCGAAGTGGTGGCTCGGGAGATTCCCTATCTGGGCGTCTGCCTAGGGGGGCAACTGTTAGCCGCTGCCATGGGTGCGGAAGTTGCTTCGAATGCCTATGGCGAAAAAGGAACGCTGACAGCTGAATTGACGGATGAAGGATCTGCGGACGCGCTGTTTGATGGCATAGCCCGGCAGCTCGTCAACAGGATTTTCTAGCGGTCTATCATGAAAGTGAAATCGACTACTGCGCAGTGACTCGCAGGATGGTAGAGAATTTCGTGACTCTAGCTGGACAACACAGCGAAGTTTGATGCCGCTAATAATTTTCACAGTAGGGTTACTGCCTATCGCCAAATTTGGATTGTTAGCATTGTTTTGCAGATGGTGCAATTACATGAAGTGTGAGCAGCAAACCTAACAATCACTTATTTGACTACGATGTCGCCATCATCGGTGGCGGCAGTGCGGGTTATGCTGCGGCGCGAACTTCAGCCGCTTCGGGAATGCGAACGGTGATGATCGACGGTGGGCCGGAAGTGGGCGGCCTGTGCATCCTGCGCGGATGCATGCCCACAAAATCACTGCTTTATGCAGCGGAGGCCATGCACTTCGCAGAGAAGTTGAACGTCTGGGGCATTCTCGCGGCGAACGTCGGCTTTGACTTCAAGCAGGTAATGGCACGAAAGGACGCTTTCATTGAAGACTTGGTGACTGGTCGCCGCGCTGAACTCAATGCCGGGAAATTCAAGTTTCTCCGTGGACTTGCCCGATTTCTCGACCCACACACCGTCGAGCTGGCGGGGCATGGTCCGCTCACATCCGCCAATTTTGTGATCACCACCGGCTCGTTAGTCGCGCCACCTCCATTGACCGGATTTCATAAAGTCGGATATTTAACAAGCGATGACGCGCTCAAGCTGAGCCATTTGCCGAAGTCTCTGGTGATTTTGGGAGGCGGTGCTGTGGCGGTGGAGTTCGCGCATTTTTTTGCGCGATTCGGCGTGCGTGTGACTCTCATTCAGCGCAGCGAACATCTCTTGAGTGACTTTGACACAGATCTAGCAGAGGAGCTGGAAAAGGTTTTTCGACGCGATGGCATCGAGGTTTTCACGAGCACAAAAATCACTGACGTGGGGCGCGAAAATCAGGGTAAGACCGTGTCTTTTGAACACGAAGGGCAAGTTCGATCCGTCTCCGCAGAGGAAATCCTGTTGGCCATTGGTCGAGATGCTAACACTTCCACGCTTGACCTCAATCTCGCGGGCGTCGCCACTGAACACGGCCAAATTGTGACCGATGTGTGCATGAGGACTAGCAGTCCACATATTTATGCCGCCGGAGATTGCACTGGCCCACATTCTATCGTTCACCTCGCGGTTAGACAGGGTGAGGTTGCCGCCCACAATATCATGCATCCTGATTCTATGTGGAATATGGATGATCGGTTACTGCTTGCGGTGATTTTCACTGATCCACAGATCGCCCAAGTCGGCTTAACCGAAAAAGCGGCAACTATGCTCGGCGTGCCATATCTATCCGCCTGTTACCCGTTCAGTGAACTCGGAAAATCTGTGATCATGGATGCCACGGACGGCCATGTGAAGCTTCTAGCGGATCCCACGTCTGGTGAAATTCTTGGCGGCGCGTGCGTCGGTCCACTCGGCGGCGAGTTGATCCATGAAATTGTGGCTGCCATGGCGAAACGAATGACTGTGCATGAGCTTGCCGCTCTGCCGCACTATCATCCCACTCTAGCGGAAATCTGGACTTATCCAGCGGAAGAGTTGGCGGAGCGAATGGATCGGCAAAAGTAGGATTGCACCCCATAGGCACGCTTCGAGTGTGAGATAAGCTTTTTCACAATGAAAACTTTATTCACTACGGAAGTCATTTCCAAGGGCGCGCGTTCCGGCTCGCTCCATGCGCCAGACGGATTGCTAGAAATCACTCTAGGAAATCCCCTTAAAAAAGGCATCGAGACGCGCGGTCCTAATCCCGAATCGCTATTCGCTGGAGCATACTCCGCCTGTTATCACGGAGCCGTGGTCAACGCGGCTGAAAAGCTTTTAATCCCTATCACCGATTCGACGGTGCGCGCCATAGTCAGCCTGATCGAGGAAGACAATGGCGGTTACCGCCTTACGGTGGAATTGCATGCGCTGCTTCCGGGTGTGGAGCCGGCCGATGCCAAGAAGATCATGGAGGCTGCGCATGTGACTTGTCCATACTCTAGGGCCCTGCGTGGTGACACTGCGGTTACGTTAGTAGTTGACTGAGTGCAGTGCTCTAGCAAAATCATGATGTCGGAACCAAGTTAGTGGTCTAGGCTTTGGTTTCTAATAGATTTGTAAAAGTGCATTCTCTCTCATGTGATCACAGTTTCACTTTTCGTAGCCGGAGGGCATTGCTGATGACGGACACGGAGCTCAAGCTCATTGCGGCGCCTGCAATGATGGGGCTGAGCAGTAATCCGAAGAACGGATAGAGCATACCGGCAGCAATGGGAATCCCGAGCGCGTTGTAGAGGAAGGCGAAAACGAGGTTTTGGCGGATGTTTTTCATCGTCGCGCGGCTGAGGCGGATGGCTTGAGCAATGCCGCGCAGATCGCCTTTCACCAAAGTGATGCCCGCGCTTTGCATGGCAACATCAGTGCCAGTGCCCATGGCGATGCCGACATCAGCCTCGCTGAGGGCGGGTGCGTCGTTGATGCCATCGCCAGCCATCGCGACATGCTTGCCCTCAAGCCGCAGTTTTTTTACATGGGCGACTTTTCCGGCTGGTTCGATCTCAGCCTGCACTGAATCGAGACCGAGTTGTTTGGCCACTGCCGCAGCGGTGCGGCGATTGTCGCCAGTGAGCATCACAAGCTTCAGGCCGAGTGCGTGGAGGTCTTTGATCGCCTCGGCGGTGGTGGTTTTAATCGGATCAGCGACTGCTAGAATCCCTGCGGCTTTGCCATTGATGGCGACAAACATTGCGGTCTTGCCATCTTCCTGAAGTTTCACGGCGGATACTTCTAACGATTTCAAATCAGTGATGTTTTGATCTCGCAAGAAATCCGGTTTTCCCACCATCACCAGACTTTTTCCTACGGTGCCGACGACTCCTCCACCGGTCACTGAGCGGAAGTCGAGTGCCGGCTCCAGAGCGATGCCTTGTTCTTTCGCCGCTTGCACGATCGCCGCAGCCAGCGGATGCTCACTGTTTTGTTCGAGAGAGGCGGTTAGTTTTAGAAATTCTTCCACGTCAAAATCTTCTGTGGGTAAAACATCGATCAACTTGGGCTTGCCTTCAGTTAGGGTTCCGGTCTTGTCAACGATTAGAGTGTCCACTTTTTCCAGCCGTTCGAGCGCCTCGGCGTTTTTGATGAGCACGCCGAGTTGCGCGCCGCGTCCGACCCCGACCATGATGGACATCGGCGTGGCCAGTCCCAGAGCACATGGGCACGCGATGATGAGAACGGCCACTGCATTGACGATGGCATGGGCCAGTTTGGGTTCCGGGCCAAGCCAGATCCAGACGATCAATGTGAGCAGCGAAACGGCCAGCACCACCGGCACAAAAATGCCTGCGACCTTGTCCGCCAAGCCTTGGATCGGGGCGCGGCTACGCTGGGCTTCCGCAACCATCGTGACAATCTGGCCTAGCAGAGTATCACTTCCGATGCGCTCGGCTTTCATCACAAAACCACCAGTGCCATTGACGGTGCCACCCTTTACTTTATCACCGACAGATTTTTCGACCGGCAGCGGCTCGCCAGTTAGCATGGACTCCTCGACGTTAGAATGGCCGTCGATGATTTCGCCATCCACCGGAACTTTGTCACCGGGCACAACGCGCAGATGATCGCCGACCTTCACTTTGTCTAACGCGATCTCCTTATCGCCACCCTCTGAGATGAGGCGCGCGGTGGGAGGAGCTAGATTGAGCAAGGCTTTGATCGCACTGCCAGTCCGGCTGCGAGCGCGGAGTTCAAGCACCTGACCTAACAAAACAAGCACGGTGACCATCGCTGCGGCCTCGAAATAGATGGCCACTTTGCCGTCATGGCGCATGGTGTGCGGGAAAATATGAGGCAACAGCATGGCGACGGCGCTGAATACAAATGCGGCACCAACCCCAATCGCGATCAGAGTGAACATATTGAGATTCCAACTGATGATAGAACGCCAGCCACGTTGAAAAAACGGCCATCCTGCCCAAAAGACCACGGGCGTGGTTAGTATAAATTGAGTCCAACGGGAAACATCGCCAACGAGCCAATGCTGTCGGCCTAACGGCGGGATCATGTGTGCCATTGCCAGCAGGAACACCGGCAATGTCAGCGCAGCGCCGATCCAAAAGCGTAACGTCATGTCTTTGAGTTCGGCGTTTTCACCTTCATCGCTGCCTGCGGACGCGTCTATTGGTTCCAGCGCCATGCCACACTTGGGGCAAGGGCCGGAATGGTCCTGCTGAACCTCTGGGTGCATCGGGCAGGTGTAGATCGTCTTATCGTTAGATTCTGCCGCAGGCTTTGTGGTTTCATTTCCTGCTAGAAATTTTTCGCGGCAATGTTCGCTACAAAAATAGAACGTCTGCCCATCTCGCTCCGCGTGGCGCGAGGTCGCCTCGTCCACCGTCATGCCGCAAATTGGATCCTGAGTCATTTCGTTAGTATTTTGTTGCTTTGATATCACATGGAGGTGTTTGTGATTCATTCCCGACGCGGATTACGCATTTGCCAAAATTTTTGCCTTCTAACATTTCGCTGAAGTTGGCAGAGTGATGATCCAAACAAGCATCCAAGCCCAGAGTCTTGACCGCGTAATCACATTTCTCCGCGCCACCTGCGATGCCGATCACCTTGCAGCCAAGGATTTTTCCGATCTGGCCAACGGTCGCGCCTACCGGTCCGGTGGCAGCCGCGACGACTAATGTTTCTCCCGCTTGTGGCAGGCCAATTTTTGTTAGGCCTGCCCACGCGGTGAACCCCGGCATCCCAGTGAATCCCAAAGCCCAAGATGGATGTTCGGGATCAGGGCCTAGGGAAGTGACGCCTTCTCCGTTTGATAGAGCATAATCTTGCCAACCATTTGCACTGAGCACCCAGTCTCCTTTTTGAAAACCATCGAGCTTGGAAATCTCCACCCGTGCCACAGTGCCGCCAACCATCACCTCGCCAATTTCAACAGGCGGAGCATACGACGGAGCATCGCTGATCCGTCCGCGCATGTAGGGATCCAGCGAGAGAAATTCTGTGCGCAGCAGCATCTCACCCTCGTTTGGCGAGGGGACGTTTTTGGTTTCGAGACGAAACGTGCCTTTCGTCGGCGCGCCTCTGGGCCGCTCTGCAAGAACGAGGCAGCGGTTGGTTGTGTTAGTTTGTTTCATTGTGTTTTTTTATTTCGTCTATCGTCGGGCGATTTAGAAATTCACCCCGCGACCATCACGGATGCGGTGTTTTACCAAAAATAATCACAGCCGTCCCACAGGAAAGCATAACTTAGAGTGAAAAAATGGGCTGGTGT
>ENA-OFCF01000584-OFCF01000584.1-metagenomes-genome-assembly--contig:-NODE-584-length-15833-cov-2.647674_pt1 | contig 15833 bp, 5 predicted proteins | sample MGYA00153387_OFCF01 | MGnify analysis MGYA00153387
GGTTTTGCGATAAAGTCTACGCCGCCAACTTCAAAGGCTTTGACTTTATCGAAGACTTCATTTAAAGCACTGATAAAAATAATGGGAATGTCCTTGGTTGCGGGAGAAGCTTTCAATGTTTTGCAGACTGTGTAGCCGTCCATATCGGGCATCATGATGTCGAGCAAAATTAAGTCGGGAGGAGTTAGTTCGATCGACCTCAGAGCAAGTTGGCCGTCGGGTGCGGTACGTGTCTTGTAGCCTTGCTTCGAGAGTATTCTAGCTAAAAGGTGCAAATTATTCGGAACATCATCAACAATTAAAATATTCCCTTTTAACAGGGGAGTTGCTTCGTAATTCATATCTAGTCTAGTTAAAATAACCTTTATAGGCTTGTAGTGAGAAATGCAATTCCTCGCTTGTTTATGAGGAGAGGAGTATTGTAGGGTGCGTCAGCCCGCAACGTTTCCCTTGCCTAATAAGTGATCGAACTGACGCACCCTACAGGCCTCGTTAGTGGTTTAAATGCGTAACAGCTTAGTGAGGAATGCAAGTCCTCTGGGATTTATGAGGACTAAAGTCCTTACTAGGAACCAGATATAATATCATTTTTATTTTGTTTCGGGATGGATGAGAGCTAGTATTTTATTGAACTGAAACTCGTTAGCTAATTCAGCCAGAGCATTACCTAAAGATGGATCGCGATCGCGAATTTGGTCAATTTGGATCAGTATTAACTCTAAATCGCACTCAATTGTGGCTTTCTCTAAAGATGCCAGCCAATCGGCTGGTAAAGCTGCGAGAGTCTCTGGAGTTGGAGCCTCGATTTGAGTCGGTTCCGGGACACTCTCGGACTCATCGTAAATGTAACGCACTCCGAGATGTTTGTGTAGCGTGGTAAAGATTTCTGTATCTCGAAAGGGTTTGTGGATAAAGTCATCGGAATCATCTGATACAGTAAGGGTTCGCGCTTCTTCGGCGTTAGCGGCACTCACGGCAATAATGGCGGTAGCTTGACCTTTAATGGTGGCTTTAATCCGTTTCGTCGCTTCATGTCCATCCATCACGGGCATCCACATATCCATAAAAATTAAGTGTGGCTCAAAACTTGACCATAGGTCAATCGCTTCAGCGCCGTTTCTGGCTTCTTTGAGCTCAAATTCAAAGCCAGCAAGGAGCTTGATCAGCAGTTGGCGGTTGTCGGATCGATCGTCCACAATCAATATACGATAGCGCGGCTGATTTGGTTCCAGAGCGATCGCCCGACGCGGTGGCGGTACGAGTTCAATGGCGGCGGTATCAACGGCTGTGACGGGGATATCAAACGCAAAGGTGGTGCCAGAGTCCACTTTGCTGCGTACAGTAATGATGCCGCCCATCAGCTTGACAAAGTGTTGGCTGATGGCCAGCCCCAAGCCGGTTCCCTGCTGAGATGTTTCCCCTGTTTTGGTTTGCACAAAGGGTTGAAAAAGCCGATCTAACTCATCAGGGGCAATGCCGGAGCCAGTGTCTTCTATTTCAAAATGCAACTGGTAATTAGCGACTTGTGCTGAGCGTAGCCGAAGTATCGGCAATTCCTGATTTTCACCTTCTCTAACTGCACTTACCCTTACCACAATTTCTCCTTTTTTGGTAAACTTAATGGCATTAGAAAGCAGATTTATTAAAACTTGGTGCAATTTTACTCGATCGGTTTGCACGTATTCGGGAATATCGCTAGAGCAGTTAAATATTAACTGCAATTGTTGCTCCCGCGCCTGGAGTTGAAACATTTCTTCCAGCTCCTTCAGCAGGCTGGTTAATTTAAATTCTGTGGGGTTGATGGTAATGCGTCCCGCTTCTATTTTGGCTAAATCTAATATTTGATTGATCAGGGTTAGCAAGTGTTCTCCGCTGCGGTTGATGATGCGGATATTTTCCTGTTGTTCTGGATTGAGGTTGCGAGAGCGCTGCATCAATTGGGAGAATCCTAGAATTGCGTTGAGGGGAGTGCGGAGTTCGTGGCTCATGTTGGCTAGAAAAGTGCTTTTGGCGAGGTTGGCGGCTTCTGCGGCTAAGGCGGTTTGCTGGAGCTGTACTGCTTGCTGTTGAGTGGCTTCGAGCAATTGAGCTTGTTGTAGGGCAATTCCGAGTTGAGTGCTAATTTGCCGCGCAATATTGATTTCTGGTTCGCGCCAAGTGCGGGGCGCAGAATTTTGATAGCTGGCGAGCAAACCCCAAAGTTGAGTGCCGCAAAATATGGGGAAAATAATGTAGGATCTGGCTTGAAATTGTTCTAAAAGCTGCACGTAACAAGGACTAAATCCAGCGGTGTATATATCTTCAACCATGCGGTAAGGAATACCTCGATCGTACATACCGCCTTGATTTGTTTGTAAATAGGTATCCCGCACTGTTCGATCGTAGGTTTGCAGGATTTTCACCTTACAGCTAGAGTCTTCCACGAGATTGTTTTGCAAATTTAAATCGTCGGATTTTTGCATCACAGATATCCAGCCCTCGGCGGTTGATTCGGCAACAAATTCGCCGCTCCAATCAGGATTAAAACGATAGATAGCGACTCGATCGCACTTGAGGGTTTGCCGCAGTTCTGAGGTTGTGGTGGCGAATATTGTGTCAATATCTAAGGACTGACGGATGCGATCGATGCTGCGGGCGATCGCCTGTTCTCTCTGGGCGCTTTCTCGCAAAGCTGACTCGGCTTCTTTGCGATCGCTAATGTCCATGACAGTACCGAACAAACGGAGCAACTGCCCTTGTTCATCATGAACCGGTTTGCCTCTGATTTCAATGTAAATGGGCGAGCCATCTCTGCGGATCGCGCGCAGATCGAGTTCAAAGCTTTGTCCCTGCATCGCTTTATCGAGAACTACCGTCAGATAGCCCGATCGATCTTCTGGATGAAAACGCTCGACTAATTGTTCGGTTGACAGCGGTTTTTGAGTCGGATCGAGCTCAAAAATGCGATAGAGTTCTTGACTCCAAGTGGTGGTTGCTGTGGCGCTATCGTGTTCCCAACTGCCAATCCGGGCAATTTTTTGGGCTTCGAGCAGTCGGGTTTCGGCAAACTGGCGATCGCTGATGTCGCGGGCTACCCAAACCGCAGAGCGATCGGACAATGGCGATATTTTAGCAGCAAACCAAACTTCTTGGTTATTAATCTGTAGACTGTAATCAAAATCAATAGTTTGTTGGGTTTCCAATGCCATTCGTACTTGAGCAAAATAAATCTCCTGGCTTTCCTCTTGAAAAAATTGTTCGATGATGGAGTCGATTTGATTGCTGTGATAGTTATATTGAAAAATGCCCTTTGTCGGGATAATTTGGATAGTTTTTTCTAAAGGCTCGAAAATCAAGATCATATCGGCGATCGACTCGAATATTTTTAGAACTTGCTCGGTTGAACTGTAAAGTCTTTCTTCGAGCAATTTGCGATCGGCAACTTCATGCTCTAATAATTCGTTAGCACAAGCTAAGGCAGAGGTACGTTCTGCTACTTCTGCTGCTAAAGTGCGATTGTAGTCGGTTAAGAGTTTTTCAGATTGTTTCCGCTGGGCGATGTTAGAAAAAATATTGATCGCATAAATAATGTTTCCGCTTTCGTCGAAAATTGGCGTGGCGCGCACCTCAAAAGGAATAAATTCCCCATCTCGATGAAGTTCTAAATCTTCAACGAACACCGTTTCGCCTTGCAGTGCTCGGAATGCGGGCAGTTCTTCTGTTGGATACGGCTGGTTTTGGCGGTAGAGTTGATAAACTTCTGCGATTTCTGCTAAAGTCCCGTCGGGAATATTTTCTAGGTCAAGCAAACGCTTGCCAGTTTGGTTTAAATACACGACTTTGCCCGAGGTATCGTGGATAGATACTCCCGCTGGTATGGCTTCGATAAATTGTTTGAGTTGGCTCTCGCTTTGCGCTAAAGCTTCATTTAAAGATTTTTGGTCTGCAAAAGCCTGTTGCAGTTGCGCTGCCATTAGATTGAAGGAATTGGCGAGTTCTCCGACTTCATCAAGGCGTCTAATTTCTAAAGGTCGATCCCAGTCGCCTTTCGCCACATTTTTGGCGGCAGTATTCAAGCGCAAAATTGGTTTTGTCACCCAGCGGGAAGTCAAGGAGCCGATCGCGATCGCCAGCGCCAGGGTACCTGCGGACAACCACAATGTGTGGTGCGTATTTGCGTGAAGGCGATCGATGAAATCAGACTCTGGAACTACCACCACAATCAACCAATCCAAGCCGCGGGCATTTCGATAGGGAGCGACGCGGACAAACTGCCGCTCGCGCTTGAAAGTCAGGGTAAATTGCTGGGATGTTTGCAGCGCGGGGAAGCTGCCAAATCGGTTGATGATTTGGCGAGCAATATCTCGGGTGCGGATATCGCTGCTGTTGACTGCTAACGATCGCGCCGGTTGCTGTTTGGCTGGCTTCGCAGCAGGTGTTTCGAGTGTGGATGCGGCAACCAAATTGCCCGATCGATCCATAATAAAAGTCTGTCCCGACTTAGAGAAATGCAGGCGATCGAGAAAAGTGCTGATTTCCGAGGGTGTAGAATTATCGGCGAGGCGATCGCGAATTCGCTCTCCTACTTGTTCGATTAACTGATGCGCTACATCCTCGATCGCTTCTTGACTGCTTTTGAAAGAAAGATAGCTTACTAGCGCGACGGCGCTGACTGTTTGCAACACAAAGGGAACAATCAGAACGGTTCGCAGGGGAAGTTTGTTGAAAAGTTTGACAACTAGGCGTTTGAGGGGATGAATGGGCATAGAATCAAGCAATTGCCCTCGTGGGAGGTTAATTGTTTTTAGTTTTTTACCTTTTTAGTTTAACGGTTTAACTTGGTGCTGAACTCGGGCGAAGTTTACACAAATAACCCGGCGGTTTCCAACCGCCGGGGTTTTTGGAGCGGAATCTTCAACCTGCGGAGGCAGGTTTTGTTTGTGTAGACGCGGTTTCCAACCGCCGGGGTTTTGTTTGTGTAGGCTACTGCGAATTCTTTAACCGGGCTAAAACGGCGGCGAAAAGAGCGGAATTGATCGGCTTTGCTAAGTGTTCGTCGTAACCGGCGGCGATCGCCCGATCGCGGTCTTGTTCGCTAGCATAAGCTGTCAGCGCCACGGCCGGCAACCTCTTGGCAGTGCCTAATTCGGACGATCGCACTTTGCGGATCAGCGAGTAGCCGTCCTCAACGGGCATACCAATATCGCTGACTAAAATATTCGGTGGCGATTGCTGTAAAATGGCGATCGCCTCCGCAGCCGAAGCAGCCGCCGTCGCAGTTGCGCCCAACTGTTCGATCGCAGCCACCAAAAACTCGCGGTTGTCGGGTTCGTCGTCAACCACCAACACCTTTAAGCCAGCCAAAATAGCCTGACGCATTTGAGGGATTTTCCTTTCCCCTCTCAACTGCGACTGCTGATTCCGACGCTGTTTGAGCGGCAGCATTACCGTAAATGTCGCGCCGAGTCCCTCTCCGGGACTTTCGGCTGTCACAGTGCCGCGGTGGAGTTTCACCAAGTGCCGGACGATCGCCAATCCCAGCCCTAAACCGCTGTCAGCCCTAGTAATTGAGCCGTCTGCTTGTCGGAAGCGATCGAACACGTAGGGCAAAAACTCAGCAGAAATGCCTTTTCCGGTATCGCTGACAATAATTTGCAGGTGATTGGGCGATGGGGAATCGGTAACGGCTACCGCAGACAATTGCAGTCGGACACTTCCTCCCGCAGGCGTAAACTTGACGGCGTTAGTCAGCAAATTCGAGACTACCTGCTGCAACCTCTGGGTGTCGCCCCACATCAATCCGACTGTGGGGTCAAATTCTGAAGAAACAGTGACAGGCTTGGCCTCAGCCACGAAATTGACTGAATTCAGAGCAACTTCGATCGTCTTTACCATGTCGAACCAGCCGGGTTTGAGAGCAAGTTTGCCTTGAATGATCCGGGAAACGTCGAGCAAATCTTCGACTAGCTGCACCTGCACCCTTGACTGACGCTCGATCGCCTCCAAACCGTTAGCTAAAGAAGCTTCTGTGTACTTCCCTCTGCGAAGTATCTGCGCCCAGCCCAGAATCGCATTTAAAGGCGTCCGCAGTTCGTGGGAAAGAGTGGCGAGAAACTCGTCTTTCAGGCGGTTGATCGCTTCTGCTTCTGCCCGGGCGGCTTGTTCGCGATCGAGCAACTGAGCGCGTTCTGCCTCGACTTGCTTGCGATCGCTGATGTCGGCGACGATCGACATACAGTTAATTTTGCCCTTGCCGTCGCGGACTGGAGTCGCCCACAAACCGATGTTGATCGAGCTTCCGTCTTTCCTTTGGCGCTGGGTTTCCATGCCCGCGATCGCATTGCCGGCGCGAATTCCTTGCAAATTCGCCATGAATTCCTGTCGCTTGTCTACGGGAATGCTGGGCACGAATTGACCTACCACCTCTGATTCTGACCAGCCAAAAATCCTCTCGGCGGCTGGGTTCCACATTTTGACAGTGCCGTTGTCGGCGTCCAAAACGGTAATTGCGAGGGGACAAGCGCGAATCAAGGCTTCCAAAGTTTGATTGATTTGCGATCGCGCCTCTTCTGCTTGTTTGCGATCGCTGATATCAACGTTGACGCCGATTATCCGCAGAGGTAAACCGCGATCGTCGGGAAACACCTTCGCCCTGCAAGCAATCCAGCCCACGCTCTTGTCCGGGCGGCAGATGCGGAACTCAATGTTTAATTCCTCCCCGGAAGCGCCCGCAGCCTTTACCTGCTGTTCGGTAACAGCGCGATCGTCTGGATGCAGCATTTCCAGCCAATTTTGATAGGTGTCTAAACCGCCGATCGGCAGCCCGTACAAAGCCACTAGCTCGGGCGTACACGCGACCTCGCCGGTTTGGACGTTCCATTCAAAAGTTCCGATTTTGCCTGCTTGCTGAGCGATTTGCAGCCGTTCTTGATTGTTTTTGAGTTCTGCTTCCACCCTTGATATCTCGGTCAAGTCGATGTAGAATGCGACGATCGTCTCGGGTGCGCGATCGTCCGGGCACAGAATCGTCCCGCCCATCAGAATTGGGACGCGGCTGCCATCTTTGCGGATGTACTCTTTCTTGAAAGGAGTTGCGACTCCTCGATCGCGCAGTTCTTGCGCCGCCTGGGCGTCGAGGTGCAGGTATTCGGGGGGGGTCATCCTATCCCACCGCATTTGACCGGACAACTGCTCCGAGCGGGTGTAGCCGACCATCTTGAGCAAGGAGTCGTTGGCGTAGGCGATGCGGCCGCTAAAATCGCCGATCGCGACTCCGAAAATATTTGATTCTAACAGTCGCCGGAATATGGCTTCACTTTGCTGGATTACCTGTTTTGCTTGGTTGCGATCGGTGATTTCGGCTACCACGCTGCTGACTCCCAACAGCGTTCCCGATTCATCGCTTACGGGGTAAAAGCTGACTTGCCAATCCCGCACAACTCCCGGCTGTTGCAGGGTTTCGGCCTTAACTTCCAAGTCGATCACGGGGGTTTGTGTCGCCAGCACTTGGCGGTAAATCGGCTCTACCATATCGGCGATTTCGGGAATCGCTTCTCTGACGGTGCGCCCGATGTGATCGGCGATCGATCGACCATTGATCTCGGCGAGGCATTTGTTAATGCGGATGTAGCGTAAATTGGTATCGACAAAGGACAGTCCGACTGGTGTGGTGTTGTAAACTAAATCGATTTCTGCTAGTTGGCGGCGAATGCGTATTTCGTTTTCTCGGTTCTGGTTTTGGGCTTGTTTGCGATCGGTGATATCGAGCACGAAGAACGATCCTTTGTCTGTGCATCCTTGCAAGTTTCCGGCGCCGACTAAAATTGGGAAGCGCGAGCCGTCAGAGCGGATGTATTCTTTTTCATAAGGCGCGCAACTTCCTGATTCTGCGACTTGTTTTAGGGCGGCGCGATCGAGTTCTCCGTATTCCGGCGGCGTGAGTTCGACCCAACTAATTTGTCCTGAAACCAAGTCTTCCCTCGTATATCCGATCATTTCCAGCAAGGCGTCGTTAGCGCCCGTAATTTCGCCGTTGGCATCCCAGAAACCGATGCCGATCATGTTAGATTCTACCACGCTGCGGAAGCGCATTTCGCTTTCTGTCAAAGCTAATTCTGTTTGTTTGGCTGCGCTAATATCTGCCAGAATTATCCCGGCTCCACTTATTTCTCCCCTTTCATTTTTCACGGGGTAATAGTTGGCTAGCCAATGGCCGAAATAGCCCGGTTTTCCCTGAGATTCGCCGCTAATTTCTACGTTTAAAACTGGCTGACCGGTTTCTAAAACTTGCTTAATTATCGGTGCAAACTGCACTGCGGATTCGGGAAACAATTCGCGGAAGTCTTCACCGAGATGCTGTTCGGCGGGTAAACCGTTGAGTTCTGCTAATACTTGATTGATGCGGATGAAGCGCATTTCGCGATCGAGAAAACAAATCCCTAGGGGAGATGCTTCTAGCAGTGAGTCAATTAAGGCGAAGGATTCCGATGTTTGAGATAGTGCTTGTTGGGCTTTTGCGTAAAGTCTGGCGTTGTCGAGGGCGATCGCCACGCGGTATGCTAAATCTTCTAGCATTGCCATGTCTCCTGCGCTGTAGCGGCGACCAACCTTTGAGGTAAAGCAACTGATCGCACCCATTACCCGCCCGCGAGCTCTTAGCGGTACGCAAGCGTGAGAACCGATATCGAGCGATCGCAATATTTCGATTTCTGCTGCATTTTCGGCGACCGCTGCTAAAATTTCCGCATCCACTTCGGCAATTAGTTCCGATTTTCCGGTGCGAATTACCAGCGGATAGCCGTTGACAGCAGTAGAGTCGATCGGGCTGCGGATTCTCAAGTTATTAATCTTATCAACCGTTGAGGGTTCTGCGTGAGCCACAGCGACTTGGCGCACTTTTGAGTCTGTTTCGGTCAAATGAATGCAGCACCCGTCTGCGATCGAATTTACCGCTAATTCTGCGACATTTTGCAGCACCGTTTCCCCGTCAAACGTCGCAGCTAGCATTTTGCTGACTTCTGCTAAAAATGCCGATCGCTGTTGTTCTGTTTCCGCTTTTTCCCGCGCTGCTTGTTCGATTGTCAACTGCAATCTTTGAGTTTCTGCCAGTTTGAGTTCTGTAATATCGCGGGCGACAATCAAGGCCGATTCTGGTATGCCATCCTGGTCAAATTCTGGAACGATACGAGATTGATAACTTCGGATGCCGTCGGTTAAAAATGTCTGAAATTCGATAATTTCTTCTCGCCCTGTTTCCAACAGTTTGCGCAGAGTTTCATCCCATATCTGACACAGTTCCGGCGGCGTTCCGATTTCTTGACTGGTTTTGCCGAGGAAGAATGAAACAGGTTTTTCTTGGCTGCTGGCAACTGCTTGATTGACATAAATATAACGCAGTTCTTTGTCTATGCGGATAATCGCATCTGGCGTATTTTCTAGCAGCGTTCTCAGTTCCACCGTTCGCTTTCGCTGTTTGACTCGGCTTTCTAGCTGAGCGTAGGATAAAGCTAGGGCGATTTCTGCTTCTTTGCGATCGGTAATATCGATACCAGTTGCTATCACATATTCTACCAATCCGTCGCCATCCACCGTCACAGTATTAGACCAAGAAATGAAGCGCTTCGATCCGTTTTTAGTGCGCCAATAGTTTTGATATTCGCTGTAAAAGACTTCGACATTTAGTTGACTAAAAAATGTTTGAACTGGCTCTATTTCTTCGGAAATTAAGAACAAATCCCAAACATATTTATTCACAACTTCTGCTACCGAGTAGCCAGTTGTTTTTTCGCAAGCTTGGTTGAATCGCACAATTCGTCCTTGGCTGTCAAGAACTACAATCAAGCAAGCCGCCGTATCAATAACTTTTGAAATAATCTGGCGTTCTATTTCTAGTTCTTGTTCTGCGGACTTTAAGCCAGCATACCAAGCACTCACCATTGCAGCGCCAAAAAGTAAGATTGCAGGAGTTGCCTTGAGTGCAAACAGTAACAGAGTAATCAGCAGTAATGCTGTAGCGGCGCTAAATGTAGCAATGCTATAAGATTTAATGGGCAAGGGCAAGACCTGAAACCGACTCATTTTTGTTGACCCGTAGCGATGGCGCGATCGCGCTAGTTATGTTTGTGCCGATCAAATAACATTTTTAAAACTAATTATCTGTTTTTTATACATCAAATCAGATTCGTCTAGGCCGTGCCATCTTCCCACAGATAGATTTGCACTTCTGACTGGTGCTGAATAAACTGCTATTATGGAGCGACGGACAAATTGGATCGGCTGATTTCTGGGAGGAACAAGCGAGTGAATCACAAGCTAGCCAAAATTATCGGATTATTTTTCGCAGCCGCCGCTGTCTTCGGATTCATCGGTTACGCACTTCAAAATCCCAACTCGGCCAATAACTCAGCGATCTCGATCGGCTTTCCCAATCTTACCTCAGTGGCCGCAAGTGCGATCGACAACAAACGCGACCAAATCTATCTCAACGGCACGTGGCAATTTGTCCCCGCCATTGGCAACCCCCAAAATCCCCCCGCATCGCCCAGTTGGGGCTCCATCCAAGTACCCGGAGACTGGCAAGAAGAAAAAAGCGAATTCATCCCCGGAATCATCACTCGCGGCACCGGCCAAGACTGGGAAAAATTTAATAGCAAACAACTATCAAAAGCCTGGTATCAGAGAAATATAGACATTCCCGGCGACTGGAAAAACCGCCGAATTTTTATCGACTTAGCCAGAGTCAGTACCGATGCAATCATCTTCGTCAACGGCATCAACTGCGGTCAAATCGAGTGGCCCTACGGCAATGTTGAGATTACAAAAGTAGCAAAACCAGGTCAAAATACTATATCAATTTTAGTCGCGGCAGTATCCGACGAAAAAGACAAAGCCGTGATTATGAGTCCCACAGAAATCTATACCACAAAATCTAATCTGCAATCCCGGGGAATCATCGGCGAAGTCCGACTTCTGGGCGTACCAGCCGGCCCGCTAATTAGCGACGTATTCGTCCAAACTTCCACCCGAAACAAGCAAGTTAAATTAGATATAGAACTCAAAGACGTTACCCAAAACGGTCAAGTTCAACTCATCGCCCAAATGCTCGACGAAAAAGGCAAAGTCGAACAAAATTTCACAGGAAGCGCCAACGTTCAAGCCAAACAAATTCAAACAGTCCAAATCCAATGGGACTGGCAAAACCCCCGACTCTGGGATCTCGGCAAACCAAACCTTTACACCCTGAAATTGGCAGTCAAAGGAAGTGGCATTGACACGCAATACAACCAACCTTTCGGCTTCCGCGAATTTTGGGTAGAAGGGCGCAAGTTTTTCTTAAACGGAACCGAATTTCGCCTGCGCCCAAACTTGCATTCCGATACTTGGGAAGGTGGCACTGTCGAAGTATCTGACAAACTAATTGACAGCTATGTAAAAGCCGGATTTAACATAACAGAAATCTGGCCTTGGAATCACGACGAACGCGGCAGATGGCACTTCCGAGAACTATTTTCCGAACGCGCCGACCTCAAAGGCTTTCCAATTATGGCGCCAGCTTTAGACATTACTCCCATCGCTTGGGGCGAACAGTGGAATAACCGCCAAGTAATCGATCGCTGGAAAGCACGAATGGCCACAGAAATGCGCCGCTACCGCAATCATCCCTCAGTATTAATGTGGGCGACAAGTCCCAATTATTTCGGCAACGGTGACGACCAAAATCCCCGCCGTATCGGCAGAAAAAAAGTAGAAGGAACCATCGGCCCCATAGAAAACCAGCGTTTGCGCGCCAAAACCCCGTTGGGAAACGAGGCTTTTGCTACTATGAAATCGGCAGACCCAACCAGACCTGTAATGGTACATCAAGGCGGCACTTTCGGCGATGTTTATTCTCTCAATTCTTATTTAAATGTCATACCGTTGCAAGAGAGAGAAGAGTGGATTTCCGAGTGGAGCAAAACCGGAGAAATGCCCTACATGGTAGTAGAATTTGGTACGCCTCTGCACGCAACAATGATGCGAAACCGCCAAGGCTTTGATAAGGTAATTGTTAGCGAACCTTGGATGACTGAATTTGCAGCAATTTATCTGGGAAAACAGGCCTACGAGTTAGAAACTCCGGGTTATAAAGGTAAAATTCGCGAGCAATTTGTCAAGAATCAAGAGTATAAAAGCTGGCATATGAACAAGGATTTAGATTTTGCACCAGCTTTTCAAAAGTTGCAGCAGTTATTCAGTACGAATACTTGGCGGAGTTGGCGGACTTTCGGAATGTCTGGGGGGATGATTCCTTGGAACGATGGGCACGGTTGGGAAATTTCGGATGCTGGCAGAACTAGGGTGGATATTGGGGCATTTCAACCTGGTCGCCGGGGCGTTTATTTGAAGCAAGTATCCAATAATCTGGTGAATTATTTGCAGCCAGAAGCTTACAAAATATATCCTGGAGGCGAGGCAATTATGAATAATAATGGCCCGACTTTGGCTTGGATTGCTGGTGCTAATCAGGCTTTTACTGCCAAAGACCATAGCTTTTTTGCAGGCGGAAAATTGGCGAAGCAAATAGTATTAATTAACGATACACGGGCGAAACAAGATTTTGCGTTTAATTGGCGAATATTGGTAGGGGGACAAGAAGTTGGAACTAGCGAGAAGAAGGGAAGTATTGAGACAGCAGGCACGCTGTATTTTCCCATTGACCTGAAGTTACCAAATACAAGCTCTAGTAAGACTGACGGCGAAATTCGCTTGACTGCGCGAATAGGCGATCGCCCTCATTCTGATACTTTCGCTTTCCGGGTATTTTCCACTTCATCCAAAGTAAAAGATACGCTGGCAATCTTCGATCCAGTTGGCAAAACATCAGCCATGTTAAAACAGTTAGGTTATCAGCCCGTGCCGTGGAACGGTTCGCAAGTTTCGTCGCTATTAATTATCGGTAGGGAAGCGTTTTCTAGCGGGCAAAACTTGCCAGGAAATTTAGAAACTTTCGTGCGCAACGGCGGCAAAGCAATTGTGTTTCCCCAGCGCCGTGAATGGCTGAAAAATATGGGTTTGCGAGTTGCCGAACACGTCAGCCGCCGCGCTTATCCAATTGACAGCAACCACCCGGCAGTTAACGGTTTAGACGAGGCAGATTTGCGCGATTGGACGGGGGAAAGCACGCTGATTGAAGCGTATCCCGATACGATTCAAACCGGGGCAAGATTGAGTCCGTCAAATATGCCTTGGTACGGCTGGCATTGGGGAAATCGCGGCGGTGTCAGCAGCGCTTCAATTGAGAAGCCGCACCGCACTTCTTGGCGGCCAATTTTGGAATCTGAGTTTGATTTAGCTTATTCGCCGCTGATGGAATTGGACTACGGAAAAGGGCGATTAATTTTAAATGAGTTGGATTTGGAAGACCATTTTACTGCGGATGCTGGGGCGGCACAATTAGTCCAGAAAATTGTGAGTTACGGGATGAATTCCTCGGTGGTGGGGAAGCCAGATAAGGTGGTTTTAATTGGGGGAGATGCGGATGCGAAGAAGCTAGACAATTTGGGAGTAATTTATCAGCGGGCTAATGCGCTTTCCCAGAATGTCGGTTTAGCGATTGTGGGGGCCCAAGCGAATCTGAAAGATGCTGATTTGCGCGGTTATTTGAATGGCGGGGGTAAGGCATTTTTCTTGCCGCGTCAAGTACCTGTCGTGGGTTTGGGCGTGGGTTTGCAGCAAGCGAAGGATTTCGGCGGTTCGCTGTTAGTCCCGACTTGGGACGAAGTGAGGGGGCTTAGCAGTTCAGATTTGCGATCGCGCTCTTTTTATGATACTTGGTTGATTAATTCTGGGGGAGAAGTTGGTGCTAACGGTTTGTTAAGTCGGGTACAAGTTGGCAAGGGAGTGGCGATTTTTTCTCAGATTGACCCGGATAGTTTGAATGCTGATGCTAAGACTTATCTGCGCTTTACTCGCTGGCGACAAACTCGGGCAAATGCTCAGATTTTAGCTAATTTAGGAGCAAGTTTTAAGGCGGATGGGGTTGTGTTTAACGGTTCGAGTCAGGAGTTTTATCACTCGGATTATAAGACGGATTTTGAGAATGGGGACGATCCTTATCGGTATTATCGATGGTAAGTAGAAGGAAGAAGGAAGAAGGAAGAAGGAAGAAGGAAGAAGGAAGAATGCTTATATAGAAAGCTTTAATTCGTCTGGTAACGGTTCATCAAAATCGTCGCTTGTCTAGATTGCTCCTGCGTGCAATCCTGCTGTACGCTGCTTAGGTGGGGATGCGATCGGCGCTAAACGGACAAGGGGAATGCCGCCATCTGTGAGAACAACCTCTATGCCTTTAAGTGCTAGAAATAGTAACTCTTTTAAATTTGTCTGTGCTTCTTGCACGTCAACTGTTTTTGTAAGCATTGTAGTTATCCAAGCTAGGAATTAAAAGTGCGATCGCTCGCGATTTATCGGCCGGGGCGGGTTTCTGAGATTGTTAATTATTGGCTGATATTGGCAGGTTTACCCGCCCCTACATTATAGATGATCGAGAGGACATGATATTAAAAGTGCGATCGAATGGCGGACGGTAATTTCTATCTCGATCGAACAAACTAATTATACTAAATATCACAGGTCAAAGTGACGGCGGAAGCGGGGGTCTAGTTTGTCGGTTTTCTGTTGGTTGCAGGTGCAGCAGAGGGTTTGCAGGTTGCTGATGTCGTTGCTGCCGCCACGGGCTAGAGGGATGATATGATCGATCGACAGTTGGGTTTCTTGTTTGGTTTGGCCGCAGCTTTGGCATTGGTATTTATTGCGGGTGAATACGTATTTTCTGACTTCTGGGGGAATGGGGATTCTCGGGGTTTTAGACATCTTGTTTGATTTGTGAACTATTTTTAAAGATACTCGGCGAATAGAATTCGCGTCTACACAAACTTAGTCCGCCTCCGCAGACTAAGAAAATGGACGCGAACAATGTCATGTCTGGTTTTCGACGCATCAAACTTCCGATCGCAAATTCTGCACATTCTGAACGGTAAGTCCCGTTATTTGGGCTATGGTTGCGTCATCTAGGCGATCGAGTAACTGCCGGGCGATCGCCTGTTTTTCTGCTTGAACGGCTTGGAGTATAGCTCCTTGTTGGTCATAAATAAACATTTCTCGCCGCTCTAAATCCGCCAATTCGTCTGGGGTTAAATTTACTTGATCGGCGATGCCAAAGGCTTTGTGAATCTCTGGCACACTATCCATGACTGGCGGGACATCCGTTATTGCTCTAGCATATTTCATGAAATAAATCCATTTATCTGCTAGGGTTTCTAGCTGATCTACTCCTTTGGTAAATTTCGGCAGTTCTACAAATACTAATTCAATGTTATTATCGGTATATTCAAAATTTGTAGTTGTTTTCAAACATCTCGAAATCAGTAATCGTCAAGGCAATCACTGGTTTGAGCATTCGGTAGCCTTCTCCTTTCTGCAATTGAAAGGCGTAGGTTTTGGCGGCGTTGTACAAAACTCTCTGCCCGAAAGACTCTACATTTAGTACCTGCATTTCAATAATGACTAACGTACTATCGGCGAGTTTGGCTTTAACATCTAAATAAGTATCTTTTAAACCTTCGACTTTGGGCGGCAGGTTGGGGTTGATAATTTCTAAGTCTTCAATGGTAGGATTACCATCGTAAATCATGGCGTTGAGAAAACTGATGAGAATGTCTTTGCTTTCTGAGGAACCAAATATTCTTTTGAAGGCGTAATCGGTTTTGGGGTTGATGAATGTCATGGTGGGAATCGGGAATTGCGACGGCTGTGTCGATTGTATCATCGGTGCGATGGCTACGCCCCGACTTGCACCTACGCACTTGACGGGCGAT
>ENA-OFCF01000585-OFCF01000585.1-metagenomes-genome-assembly--contig:-NODE-585-length-15832-cov-2.914623_pt1 | contig 15832 bp, 9 predicted proteins | sample MGYA00153387_OFCF01 | MGnify analysis MGYA00153387
AGTGGAAAGATAATATTTTGTTGGCGGAACTTTTCTTTCTTTTACATTTTCAAAAGTTGATTTAATTTCTAAAGGTTCAGGATATTCAAAACTCGAAATATTTAATTCGTTGGCGAAGCCAACGATATAAATTCTTTCTCTGTTTTGTGGAACTCCGAAATTTTTTGCATTTATAATTTGTGGTTCAGGAACAAAATAACCTAAATCATTTCTTAAAACATTTAGAATTGTTTCCAAAGTTTTTCCTTTATCGTGGCTTCTTAAACCTTTTACGTTTTCAAGAAAAATTGCTTTTGGTCGGTGTTTTTTTATAATTTCTGCAACATCAAAAAATAAAGTTCCTCTTGTATCATCAAATCCTCCTCGTTTTCCTGCAATCGAAAATGCTTGACAAGGAAAACCTGCACAAAGTAAATCGAATTCTTCTGGAATATAATTTTTAATTTGCTGTTTTGTAATGTCACCAAATGGAACTTCTCCGAAGTTTACTTTGTAGGTTTTTTGCGCTTCTTTGTCCCATTCACTTGTAAATACACATTTTCCGCCAAGGTTTTGCATAGCAATTCTAAAACCGCCAATTCCTGCAAACAAATCTATAAATTTAAAAGTATAGTTTTTTGGAGTTGGAAACGGAACGTTTTCAACTTCAAAAAGAAGTTGTTGCATTGCATCTTCAGCAACGATTGAAAGTTTTTTTTCCTCTTGTTTGTAAGCTACAAAATCATTTAAAATTTCTAAAGCATCAGCTTCATAATACTTTGAAACTCCATTGTGAATATTGTGCAAGTAATGAGTTAAAACCGCCTTTCCATTTTCATTTGGTTCAACAAGTCTTATCTGATAGCGTTTGCCATCAAATTCGTCAATACTTATTTTTTCTTTTAACTTCATTTATAATTTAATTCTATTTAGCGCAAGTTCGTAATTTTTGTGTTATGAATTATCATAAATCAGAAAAGTATTTCACGTATTTTTCAACAACGTCTAAAGTATTTTTTTTGTTTTATGAAACGGAAATTTTCTTTTTTATTCTGGATTCCACGGGTTTCAGTTAACTATCTTATATACGAATAAAATTGCTACTTTTTATTCCGAATAAGCATGTTATACGCATGTTTTTGTTTATTTTTATGCACATAATTTTATTAATAATGATACAAACATAAGCAAAAATTTTATATGTCAAACGGATTAATTATATTTTTTAAGCTAGTGCTGCTCACGTGTATATAAATCATTGTTGTTTTTAGGCTGCTGTGTCCCAGTAATTCCTGAATGTGTCTCAAATCAGTTCCGCTTTCCAATTATAGACCACCCCCAAAAAGTCAGACAAATTTATAATTAATTTTGATAATAATAAGTTCGATATTTTATCGGGCTCATTTTGTTTAAATTCGATTTAATTCTTTCATTATTGTAATAGTTTATACAGTCGTTTACTTCCTTTTTTAACTGGTCAAATGAGATGTACTTTTTAAGGTAAAATAAATCTGATGCAGAATCTTAATAAAACTTTTAAATTGACCTTTTTAGAAAAGAGTTATCAAAAAACAATGTATTAGAAATTAATTCTTAATTTTGAAAAATGGAATTAAAATTTAAAAAGCATTTAGAAAATAATTTTATATTTCTAAAGAACAAACAACTTTTTTTGGCAATAAGTGGCGGAATTGACAGCATGGTTATGCTGCATTTGTTCCAGCAACTCCAATATAAATTTGCGATTCTGCACTGTAATTTTTATTTGAGAGGCGCAGAAAGTGATGCCGATTCAGAATTTATAAAAGATTATGCTGAAAAATTTAATATTCCATACTCGTTTGGTCATTTTCAGACTAAAGAATATGCAAAAGACAAAAAAATATCAATTCAAATGGCTGCTCGCGAATTGCGATACGTTTGGTTTGAAGAGCAGTTAAACCATAAACAATTCGATTTTGTGCTAACGGCTCATCATGCAGACGATGAATTTGAAACTTTTTTAATCAATCTTTCTCGTGGGACCGGACTAACCGGTTTGATTGGAATTCCTCAAAATAATAAAAAAATAATACGTCCAATGCTGCCTTTTTCTCGTCAGGAAATTAACGATTATGCCAGGATTAATAACATAAAATGGCGAGAAGACAGTAGTAATAATTCCGATAAATACCTTCGAAATAATATTCGCCACAACATTGCTCCGTTATTAAAAGATCTCAATCCTGATTTTTTAACTTCGTTTCAATCAACAATAAGCCATCTGAAACAAGCACAAACTATTGTCGAAGACGGAACGATTTTGATGTATCAATCCATAATTTCAGACGAAGACGGGCTAAAAAAAATCAATCTTGATCAGCTAAAAAGACTTCCAAATTATGAAGCCTATCTTTATCAGTGGCTAAATCCGTTTGAATTTACTGCATGGAATGATATTTATGAATTAGTAAATGCTGAAACTGGAAAACAGGTGCTTTCTGAAAATTTTATATTAATAAAAGACAGATATTTTTTAATTCTTACCCCAAAAAGCAAAAAAAAAAATCTGAAAGTTATTTCATTATCAAAAACCAAAAAGAAGTTAAAAAACCCCTAAATTTGACTTTTAGTAAAGTATCAGACATTTTTAGTGCGTCAAATTCCACTATATTTGTGGACGCAGGCAAACTCAGATATCCTTTAGAATTGAGAAAGTGGAAAGAAGAGGATTTTTTTTACCCTTTCGGAATGAATAATCAGTCAAAAAAAGTAAGTAAGTTTTTGAAAGACGAGAAAGTTGAATTGTCAAAAAAAGAAAATGTGTGGGTTTTATGTTCTGAAAATCAAATTGTTTGGGTCGTTGGTATGAGATTTGACGAAAGATTTAGAACTACCGACACAACTTCTGAAATACTAAAAATAGAGTTATTATAATGAAAAAAATATTGTTTTTTTATCTCACTTTTGTAACGTTTTTTAATTTAAACGCTCAAATTATTCAGCCTGTAAAATGGAAATCTACAACCGAAAAAGTATCATTAACAGAATTTAATTTAATTTTTGAGGGAATAATCGAAAATGAATGGCATGTTTATTCTCAATTTACGCCAGATGGAGGCTCTCTCCCAATGGAAATTAAATTTGAAAATCAAAAAAATAACTTTTCCCTTGTCGGAAAAACTGCTGAAAGCAAAACCAAAAGACAGTTTAATGATGTATTCGGAGTTGACGAGCTGTTTTTTGAAAAAAAAGTTGTTTTAACACAAAAAATTAAGATTTTAAATCCGAGTCTGACTACTATCGACGCGGTCATAGAATATCAGGTTTGCAAAGAATCCTGCATCAACGACAAAAAAACATTTCAGTTCACTATTCCTCAAAACGCTGCAATTAAAAGTATTTCGTCAGTTGGGTCAGCCTCAAACAAAATCGCTTCATCAAAAACGCCTGAATTAAAAACAGAACAACCAAACATTGAAAAATCACCTGACATTATCGTAAAAAACAAGGAGGAAACGTCAGGACTGTGGTCTATTTTTTTTCTTGCCTTTCTGGGCGGGTTTGCAGCATTGTTAACGCCATGCGTGTTTCCGATGATTCCAATGACGGTAAGTTTTTTTACCAAACAAAGTAAAACAAAAGCACAGGGAAAACGTAATGCGATTTTTTACGGACTTTCGATAATCATTATTTATGTAGTTCTGGGGCTTTTAGTTACCACCATTTTTGGAGCCGACGCCCTGAATGCTTTATCAACAAATGTGTGGTTTAATATTCTTTTCTTTCTTTTGCTGGTGTTTTTCGCTACATCATTTCTTGGCGCGTTCGAAATTATGTTACCCAATTCATGGGCAAACAAAGTTGATAAACAAGCCGATCGTGGCGGGATAATCGGCATTTTATTTATGGCTTTGGCACTGGCCATTGTGTCATTTTCGTGCACTGGCCCAATCGTTGGAACGCTTTTGGTAGAATCGGCGTCAAAGGGTGGTCTGGCTCCAATCATAGGAATGTTGGGTTTTTCATCTGCTCTCGCACTCCCTTTTATGTTGTTTGCCATGTTTCCGAGCTGGCTCAATTCTCTGCCAAAATCAGGCGGTTGGCTCAATACCGTAAAGGTTTCGCTGGGGTTTTTAGAATTGGCTCTGGCGTTCAAATTTTTGTCAAATGCCGATTTGGTTTTGCAACTGCATTATCTTGAAAGAGAAACTTTTTTGGCCATTTGGATTGTTATTTTTGGAGTGTGGGGCTTTTATTTACTTGGGAAAATTACACTTCCGCACGACAGTCCGCTTACTCACATTTCAGTCGGACGATTATTGCTGGCATTATTGATTTTGGCTTTTACAATATATATGATTCCCGGGCTTTTTGGAGCTCCGTTAAAATTAATCAGCGCTTTTCCACCATCTCAAACTTATAGCGAAAGTCCTACTGGTTTTTTTGGAAATAACGCAAAAAATACTGCCGAAAAATTGCCAGATGGAGCAGAAATTGGCGTTCACGGCATCGTGCTTTTTACTAGTTATGAAAAAGGATTGGCACATGCTAAAAAAATAAATAAACCGATAATGCTCGATTTTACAGGTCATGCGTGCGTAAATTGTCGCAAGATGGAAAATAATGTTTGGGTTGACGAACAGATTTTGGCAATTTTAAATAACGATGTGGTTCTGATTTCGTTATATGTCGATGACAAACGGGAATTACCAAAAAACGAACAATTTATATCAAAAGAAACGGGTTCAGAAATTGTAACTATTGGCGACAAATGGACCGATTTTATGATTTCTAAGTACAAAACCAATACGCAGCCCTTGTATGTTTTGACTGATTTAAACGGCAATAATTTAAACGCAAGTGCACCAACAATTAGCTACGTTTCAATAGTTGATTTTTCAAATTGGCTCAGGGCAGGACTCTCAAATTATAAAAAATAATTATAAAATTTATTATGAAAAAAACATTATTAGTTTGCATTTTATTTTCAATTTCCGTCGTACTGGCGCAACAAACCAAAAGCGGTTATGTAGCTCAAAACTATTCCAAAAAGGAAGTTCATATCAAAATGAGAGATGGATCAGAACTTTTTACATCTATTTTTTCGCCCAAAGATGTTTCAAAAAAATATCCAATTATTATGCAGCGAACGCCTTATGACTGCGCGCCGTATGGTAGTGATTTGTTTCCGAAAAGTATCGCACCGAACGAAATTATGATGAAAGAAGGCTATATTGTTGTTTACCAAGATGTTCGTGGAAGATTTATGAGTGATGGTTTGTATGATAATATGCGCGGCTTTATTACAAACAAAAAATTAAAAACTGATGTTGACGAAGCTTCAGATACTTATGACACAATAGATTGGCTTGTTAAAAACGTCCCAAACAACAACGGAAATGTAGGAACCTGGGGCATTTCCTATCCTGGTTTTTATGCGTCTTATTCGTTGTTGAGCAACCATCCGGCGCTGAAAGCAGTTTCGCCACAAGCTTGTATCAGCGATTTTTTCTTTGACGATTTTCATCATAACGGTGCTTATTTGTTAAGCTATTGGAAAGTTACGCCGCTTTTTGGTCCACAAAAAACCAAACGAACTACTGAACCCTGGTATGAGTTTCCTAAAATTAAAAATAATGATGATTATAGTTTTTACTTAGATGCTGGACCATTAACTAATTTAGATCAATATTTTACTAAAGACAATGAATTTTGGCAACAGCTAAAAGACCATTCTAGCTATGACGACTTTTGGCAAAAAAGAGGACTTTTACAACATTTAAAAAACATTAAACCCGCAGTAATGACTGTTGGGGGCTGGTTTGACGCTGAAGATTTGTATGGCCCCTTGAACACCTATTCAACAATAGAAAAAAGTTCCAAAAATTACAATACCATCGTTATGGGGCCTTGGAGTCATGGCGACTGGGCTCGAAATTCTGCCAAACAGATAATTGGAAACATTAATTTTGGTGACAGCATCTCCAGTTTTTATCAAAAAAATATAGAATCTAAATTTTTTAGACACTTTTTAAAAGAAAACGCAAAGTCAGAAAATAAATTACCAGAAGCCTACGTTTTTGACAGTGGAAAAAAAGAATGGAAGACTTTCGATTCATGGCCTCCAAAAAATACAGAGAAACAATTGTTTTTTCTAAACAATACAATAAATAAATTTGAAGGAAACGGAAGTGATTTTCAGGAATTTGTCAGCGATCCCAAAAAACCTGTACCGTCTTCTGAAGATATTAAACAAGGATTTACGCCCCGAAAATACATGACCGACGACCAGCGATTTGCTGCTAAACGACCTGATGTTTTGGTTTATGAAACTGAAATACTGGAAAATGATATTACGTTGGCAGGCGAAATTCTGACTAAATTGCTAGTTTCAACTACAGGAACCGACGCCGACTGGATCGTGAAAGTGATAGATGTTTTTCCGAAAGACGAACCCGAAACCAAAGAAATGGCTGCCTATTTAAAAATGAGCAATTACCACATGATGGTGCGAAGTGAAGTAATGCGTGGCCGATTCAGAAATGATTTTTCAAAACCAGAACCTTTTGTTCCGAACCAAAAAACGGTAATCAACTTGAAACTGCAGGATGTTTTTCATACTTTTAAGAAAGGGCATAAAATTCAGATTCAGGTTCAAAGCACCTGGTTTCCGCTAATTGATTTAAATCCGCAAACATTTGTAGATAATATTTTTTATGCTAAACCCGAAGATTTTAAAAAGCAAACGCATAAAGTTTTTAACGATACTAAAATTGAATTTACGGTTTTGAAATAAAATAAAAAGCCTTTCTGAAATTTTAGAAATGGCTTTTTTTTATCCAGATAGTCCGATTTTAGTTCATCTGTTCGCAAAAGACAGGGTTATAAAATTTATAATTTCTACTCATTTAAAAAAAATTATTTTTCAAATATTGGAGTTTATGGTTAGTTATAACAACCACACGAAGGGATTCGTGAGGGAGCGGCGCAGATTCAACCTCAGCTGCTAGACAAATTAGTGGAACTGCTGCAGACCAAGCGGATCAAACCTTTTTAACTGATGCTCAAGTTGCGGCTGGATACGTTTTACTTGATGTAGCTTATCCAACTAGTAGATCTACTTTTATAACTCACGTGGAAGAAGAATTGTATTAATTTATGAAAATACTTATAGTTTTTATAACACTGCTTGTGCAGGCAGTGTTATTTTCGCAAGAAAAAGACATCAAATATGATGCAGCGTTTTTAAAGGAAAAAGATCTTAAAATCAGTAAATTGATAAAAATAGATTACATCAATAAATCATACAAGTATTTAGATTCAAATTTTAAAATCAAAATCAGCAAAAATCAGTTTGATAAATTATTTTTACATGAGCAACAACAAACAAGAACCTACAAAGATTCTTTGATGATTGTTTTGTACGCAGAATTAGGAGATAACGACGCAGTTAACATTGCTTTTCATAGAATTCTTTTTAGTTGGAAACAGTTAAGTTTCTATATTTGGGAAAACGAATCTAATACAAAGCAATTAGCGGAAAGCTTCGGTTTTAAACATCCCTATAGTTTTTTTGAGTTTATTGGAAATCCAACCAATGATAATGCAAATAAAATAGAAATTTTAAAAAAAATGCAAACAAAAATATCAGAAAAAAAAATTGACACTATTAGCTTAAAGCCATATAATAAATTTTTAGACTATGCATTTAAATTTAATCCTGAAAGATTAAAATATAATGCTGAGTATTTGCAAAAACGTAGAAAAAAATAAACCCGATAGCGCGGATTTGCAATCCGTGCCTGCAACTTTAGATAACTAAATTAAGTATAGTAAAATTACTTATAAATCATTTTCTAACCCTTAATAATTTCTTGTAGAACTAAAGTAATGATCTTCAGGCTCCTCTGTGTTTTTAAATTGTTAAATAAAGATTTACTTCAAAATATGCTGGCTCAAAATTTTGTAAACCTCGTTAATATTATTGCCCCCTTTTCCAAATTGTTTTGTGATTGATGGATTAGAATCATTGGTCAGCCAAATTTTTAAATCGGCATCAAGGTCTAATATTCCAGCACTTTCTTTAGAGAATTTTTTGATGCTGGAATACGGAATTGACAAATAATCTGCTTTACTTCCAACCAATTGTTTTTCTACCAAAATCAGTCTTTTATTGGTGAAAATGAACATATCCTTAATTAATTTAAAAGCCTTCTCTATTACTTCACCATCAATCAACATCGTTTCAAATTCTTGTTTGATGCTGTCTGTGTTTATTTCCGATGCATTGCCCAAAATGGCGTTAAATAATCCCATAAATTTTACTTTTGATTGTATTTCTGTTTGTATTTTCTGTTCAAATTGGTTTGATGCGTTTCTAAACTCAGTTGTCGCCCCTGAATATAGGCGTTTGTCAAATTGTTGGTTCTCATATCCAAAGCATCACCTTCAGATATAAAAAGGGTTGCATCTTTTCCGAGTTCTAAACTACCAGTTTGAGCATCAATGCCCAATATTTTTGCCGCATTTAATGTTATCAATTGCAATGCTTGTTCTTTGCCCATGCCATAAGCCACACAAGTTCCTGCCAGAAAAGGAAAATTTCTGGACTGCATTCTTTCCATGCTTCCGCTATTCTCGAGTGCTACTAAAAGTCCCTTATCAGTCAATATTTTTGCTAATTTAAATGGCAAATCATAGTCATCATCGTCGCTTCTGGGCATATCGTGCACATTTCTCAAAAGTACTGCAATATTATTCTGAAGCAGTAAATCTGCAGTTTTGTGGGCTTCATATCCGCCAACGATTACCACTTTTTTAATCCCATTTTCTTTACACATTTGAACGGCATCAACAATTTGTTTTTCCTCATTTGCATTGACAAAAAGGGTTTGACTGCCGTCAAAAAGTCCTTTTGTAGCCTCTAAAACTAAATTTCTTTCTTTAGAGTTTTCAGCCAGATAGGCTTTCGCAGAAGCAATAAAAGCCGTAATTTCTTCAATTTGTTTGCTATAATCTTTATTGGGTTCGATAATTCCTGGTTCAAACCACGATCCACTTCGTCTAAAACTTGCAGGGAAATTCAGGTGAATTCCGTCATTTTCTTTGATAAGGGCGTCTTTCCAGCTCCAGGCATCTAGCTGAACAACTGATGAAGTTCCCGAAATTCGACCACCACGAGGCGTGATTTGTGCAATCAAAACACCGTTCGGACGCACCGTTTCAATGACTTTTGAGTCGGCATTGAAGGCTATTAAACTTCGAACATGCGGGTTCATATTTCCGATTTCGTCTTCGTCATCCGATGACTTAACGGCATCAATTTCTACTAATCCTAAAGTTGAATTTGGAGCAATAAATCCAGGATAAACGTGTTTTCCCTTTGCACTAATTTTGATGTCATAATTTGAAATGTCTGGATTAGAATTGGCATCGGCAACCAGAGTGATTTTGCCATCTTTAAATCCGATAAGGCTGTTTTCGACAGTTTTTCCGTTACCTAAATGGGCAGTTGCATTCAAAATCAAGATTGATTTAGTTTGTTTTGCACCAGGAATTTGCTGGGCTTTTGTGAGCATTGATATTCCAAATACCACTACTAAAATAATTATTTTTTTATTCATCATTTTATATTTTTTAATATCGTAATTGCCTGATTTTATTGACCTTCGGTATCACAATGGTATTCTTTTTTCTCTTTTTTCTTTGGATCCTGAGTAATCATTCCTTTATTTTTCTGAATCAAAAGTTGTCCAATTAGTTCGTTTCTTTCAATGGCAATTGATTTTCGTTGCATTTCATCTTTCTGAATGTCAAAATAAACTACACCTTCAATTAAAGTTTGTTCTGCTTTGGCATAAATGGATAATGGATTGTCGTTCCAAAGCACAATATCGGCATCTTTACCTACTTTTATACTTCCGACTTTATCATCGATATGCAACAATTTAGCTGGATTTAATGTCACAAATTTCCAGGCTTCTTCTTCAGAAATATTGCTGTATTTAACTGCTTTTGCTGCTTCCTGATTCAGTCTTCTGGACATTTCGGCATCGTCAGAATTAAACGCAACCACAACGCCTTCATTGTGCATAATGCCTCCATTGTGCGGAATCGCATCGTTTACTTCAAATTTATAGGCCCACCAATCTGAGAAAGTAGAAGCCCCGACGCCATGAGCTTTCATTTTATCGGCAACTTTGTATCCTTCTAAAATATGGGTGAAAGTATTGACTTTAAAATTGAATTTTTCGGCAACTTCCATCAACATCAAAATTTCTGACTGCACATAGGAATGGCACGTAATAAATCGTTCTTTGTTTAAAATTTCGGCTAATGTTTTGAGTTCTAAATCTGTTCGAGGTGCTATATTCTTGTCTGATTTTGCATTAGAATTATAAGTTTTCCACGCCAAATCATATTCTTTTGCTCTTTGAAAATAATCTGTAAAAACCTGCTCAACACCCATTCTGGTTTGCGGAAAACGCGTTGGATTGTCAACGCCCCAATTGCTTTGTTTTACGTTTTCGCCCAGCGCAAATTTAATGAATTTGGGTTGATTTTTATACAACATTTCCTCTGGCGAAAGTCCCCATTTCCATTTTACGATAGCAGAACGACCACCAATTGGGTTGGCAGAACCATGCAAAAGCTGAGAGGTAGTAACGCCTCCCGCCAAATCTCGATAAATATTAATGTCTTCAGAATTTACAACATCTTCAATCGTAACTTCGGCTGTCGAGTTGTGTCCACTTTCGTTTACACCGTTTGAAATAGCAATGTGTGAGTGTTCGTCGATGATGCCGCTCGTTAAATGTTTGCCTTTTGCATCAACAATTCTGGCTGATGCATCTGAAATATTTTTGCCGATCGCAGCAATTTTTCCATTTTTGACTAAAACGTCTGTTGTTTCCAAAATTCCGTCTTTTTCATTGGTCCAAACCGTTGCATTTTTGAACAACAAAGTTTGCTGAACTGGTTTCTGAAGATTTCCATAGGCCAAATTCGGAAAAGTTACGGGCGAAATTTTATTGGTTTTTTCTGCATCTGCTGAATCTTTAACAATCTTAAAATCCGAAGTTTTTATTGCCGACCAGTTTACTTCATTTCCGTTGAACAAAACTGCTTTCCCCAACAAATTTTTGGTGTTTTCGATATAGCCGGTTAGCCTCATAAAACCTGGACTTATTGAATCTTTAGGTCTTATTATTAAAGAAAGCCAGTTATTGGAGATTGTCAATTTACTGCTCACTTTCTTTTTGTCTGATGTAGTGATTTCTGATTTTTGTTCTGCAACTTCACCAGCAATTTTCCATTTGAAAGTGTTGTTTTCAATGGTTAAATCATAATTTCCTCTAATGTCTTTTGCGGTGATATCGTTAACCACGAATTTACTTCCTTGTACCCAATTTTCATAAAGAATAGTTTTTTCGTCAAAAATAGGACCTGAAGTAATAACAAAATTAGCCAGACTTCCGATCTTCAAACTTCCAATTTCGTCACTTTTTCCCAACAAATTTGCTGGAATTGTTGTTAAGGATTCCAGCGCTTTTGTGGCATCAAATCCCAATTTTATGGCTTTTAAAAGATTAGTTCTAAACTCTTCTGTTTTTTTTAATTTATCGGTTGTAAGTGCAAAAACAATTCCGTTATCTGACAAAATTTTCAAATTTGTTGGAGCCTGATTCCAGAAACGCAGGTCGGCAAGTTCCATCTGATTGGCCTGGTAAGGGTTTGAAACGTCATATGCAGCTGGAAAATTAATTGGAATAATGAATTTTGCATTCGTATTTTTGATTTCTTCTAATCTTTCAAACTCATTTCCAGAACCTTTTAAAATATAATTCAACCCGAATTCTTTTGCAATTTTTGAAGCTCTCAAACTGTTTAATTTATCCTCTGAAGCAAAAATTTGAACTAATTTTTCGTTTTTAATTAGGGCTTCAATTGTTAAATCTTTTGTGGTTGACTGACCTTTTTTATACCAGTCCAAATCAAAATAAACCTGTCTCAATAATGCCATACTTCCCATTAAAGAACTAGGATAAGCCTGATTTGTTGTGGCACTTTTTGAAAATGAAAAGTGATTTGTTAAAACATTAGACAAGATTCTGCTTTTAGGATCTGTGTTATTTAAAGCAACCAGACAACCCGTTCCTCGCGAAATTCCGTCCTGAACATGAGTAGAAACCGTTCCGAAACCAGCTTTTAATAATTCTTCTGCTTTTGTGACATCATATTTAAAATTTTCATAACCGTTTGTATCGGCCTTGATACTTTCATTCCAGTAATATCCAACTCTTTTAGTGTCATACAACGGATTTGGATCATAACCGCTGTTTTTGGGTTTATCTATACCAAAATTGGTGTACATGTCAATAAATGAAGCATAAATTGATTTTCCTTCAAGATTAATTATAGTACAATTTTTTGGAATTGCAACACTGCTTCCAACAGCAACAACTTTTCCTTTCTGAATGAGTAAGGTTGCCTTTTCTATAATTTGAGTAGGTGTTACAAAAATTTTACAGTTAGTAAATGCCGTAAAATTGGTGGTTTTGTTTTGAACACTTTCGTTGTTCGGGAAGTATTCCTGGGCTTTTATCATGTTTGAATAAATTCCAAAAAATAGAATAAGAATAATTTTTTTTATCATGGTTGAATAATTTTCAATAAAAGTAAAAATTCCTAGTTATAAAATTAAATTTTTATTAATTTTAACATTATTTTAATAAAAAAGTGGAGAAGTAAAATGTTTTGAGTAATTTTAAAATCTAAATAAAATGTATGTTAATTAAAGTTTACGGAAGCGCCGTTTTTGGCGTCGAAGCCACCACAATTACAGTAGAAGTTAATATAGATAAGGGTGTAGGATATCATTTGGTCGGACTTCCGGACAATGCTATTAAAGAAAGTAGTTACAGAATTGCGGCTGCCTTAAAAAATAACGGTTATAATCTTCCGGTTAAAAAAATAACTATAAACATGGCTCCTGCCGATCTTAGAAAAGAAGGTTCAGCCTATGATTTGACTCTCGCAATTGGGATTTTAGCGGCATCAGGTCAAATAAATGCAGACGAAGTCGGAAAATATATTATTATGGGAGAGCTTTCGCTTGACGGCAGTTTGCAACCCATAAAAGGCGTTTTGCCAATAGCAATCAAAGCCAAAGAGGAAGGTTTTAAAGGGTTTTTTCTTCCCAAACAAAATGTAAAAGAAGCCGCAATAGTTTCTGGATTGGATGTTTATGGAATTGAAAATGTAATGGAAGTCATCAATTTTTTTGAAGGAAAAAGTCAACTTGAGCCAACAATTATCAATACAAGAGAAGAGTTTTATAAAACTCTGGATTTTCCGGATTTTGATTTTTCAGAAGTTCGTGGTCAGGAAAGCATCAAACGGTGCATGGAGATTGCGGCTGCAGGAGGACACAACATTATTTTGATTGGACCACCAGGATCAGGAAAGACAATGCTTGCCAAAAGATTGCCTTCTATTTTGCCACCAATGACTCTAAAAGAAGCTTTAGAAACCACAAAAATTCACAGTGTGGCTGGTAAAGTCAAAGATGTTGGGCTCATGAACCAGCGCCCTTTTCGAAGTCCCCACCACACTGCATCATCAGTTGCATTGGTTGGTGGCGGCAGCTATCCACAACCTGGGGAAATTTCGCTGGCGCACAATGGCGTTCTTTTTCTTGATGAACTGCCAGAATTCAAACGAGAGGTACTTGAGGTGATGCGACAACCTCTGGAAGATCGAGAAGTTACGATCTCGAGAGCAAAATTTACCATAACTTATCCGTCTTCGTTTATGTTGGTGGCGAGCATGAACCCTAGTCCGAGTGGGTTCTTTAACGATCCAGACTCTCCTGCAACTTCTTCGCCACACGAAATGCAACGGTATCTGAGCAAAATTTCGGGTCCACTTTTAGACAGGATTGATATTCATATAGAAGTTACACCAGTTCCGTTTGAGAAACTAACCGAAAAAAGAAATGGTGAAAGCAGCGTCGAAATCAGAAAACGAGTAACAAAAGCACGAGAAATTCAAACCCAAAGATTTGAACTTTTCGACAACATACATTACAATGCACAAATGAGCAGCAAACAGATCAGGGAATATTGCCCGCTAGATGATGTTTCGTTGCAATTGCTCAAAACTGCTATGGAACGATTGAATTTGTCTGCCAGAGCCTTTGACAGAATTTTGAAGGTTTCGCGAACAATTGCCGATTTGGAAGGTGTCGAAACCGTGGTTTCATCGCATATTGCAGAGGCAATTCAGTACAGAAGTTTGGACAGAGATGGATGGTTGGGGTAATGAGTAAATAAATTGAATCTGTCTTGTAAGTAAATTAAAATTCAAAAAAGTAATAATGTATGACCAATTTAGAAATTGAAATTTTAAAAAATTGCACTATAAAGGCAACAGAATATCTTGATTTAAACCCGTGGAATTCTAGGCATAAAAGCGTTACTGGCGATTTAGTTTATAATGAAATATTATATCCAACAAAGCGTATTTTGTGGGCAATTGGAAACCAAATTGAAAATGAAAATTTAGAAGTTACGCTTCCAAAAATGTCAATGGGTGAAGAGCTATTTCGGTTTTTTGAAGAGTTGGGGTTTGAGATTATAAGGAAAAAAGCAAATAATTACGATAAAATGGATAAAGATATTCCAAGTGCTTATTATTGTGTAGGTTTCCATTTTTACGATGAAAATCCGACAACTCAATTGCCAAGATTTATAAAAGATAAAATTTGGGAAAATGGATATGATGATAAATTTATAAATATCGTAAATGATGTTCCAATTGGTGCTCTATTGGCAGCAAAAACTTCTTATACAATGAACGAAGATGATAAAACTATTTCTGTTTTAGAAGTACATTGTATTGGTAAAGTAATTTCAAATTCTAAAAATGGAAAAAAACTTGAAGTTAAATGGGAGAAAAATTTTGAACCCTTTTCACTAAAAAGAAAAGGAGCTTATAGGAGTACTATTAGCAAAGTTCATAATCAAGATAATATTAATGCAATTTTTTATAATCAAAGTAAAGCTGAAATTATTAAAGCATTAAATAAATTTGATTTTAATAACCTTCTTGCCTACTACACTTTTTTAGATAAAATTATTGAAAAGTTTGAGTTAATAGAAAATGATAAAAGATTGGTTTTTAATATAAATGATAAAGAACTAATTTTTACAATAGGGCAACGATACGTCTGGAATGTTAGAAATTTGAATTATAATAATTTTAATTACAGGGCAATTTCAAGCACTCTTTTTAGTTCTAATTATGAAAATTTTGAAGTCCCAAATACTGCGTTTTTAAATAATGAAAAGGATTTTAATTTAATTGCTTCAAATCAAGATTTTATTTTTGAAGCAATAGAAAAAGAATTATTTAGAACTAAAGTTTCAGGGTATCTCAAGTCTAACGACATTTTAATTGAAAAGTTGGCTTTTAATAAAGATTTTCGAGAAAGAATTTTTTCTCAATTAGACAAAAATATTAGTAAAGATGTTTTTCAAGAATTAAAGAATTTTGAAATGATAAATTTCCCACTAAACCAAATCTTATACGGTGCTCCCGGAACCGGAAAAACATATACAACAAAAAAATTAGCGATTGAAATAATTGATGGCAGAGAATATGTTGATTTTTCGCAAGGGGACAGAGATACTATCTTGGCAAGATATAACGAGTTAGCTGGTGCAAACCAAATACATTTTTCGACTTTTCATCAAAGTATGAGTTATGAAGATTTTATTGAAGGCATAAAACCAAAAGGTGTTTCAAATGATGGAAACATCCGCTTTGAATTGGTGAACGGAGTTTTCAAAAACTTCTGCATCAAAGCAAA
>ENA-OFCF01000587-OFCF01000587.1-metagenomes-genome-assembly--contig:-NODE-587-length-15795-cov-4.066010_pt1 | contig 15795 bp, 16 predicted proteins | sample MGYA00153387_OFCF01 | MGnify analysis MGYA00153387
AAAACTGATTCAACTGCTATAAATTAAGTAGCTGCTTGCGCCCGTATTTGTTGGGCTGCAGCCCTTTTTTTAAGTAGATATTGGTGCACCCGCCAGCCCAGCAGCACGGCGATAATGGCAGCGTACACAAAGACTTCTGCAAAGTCGTTTTTACCGGAGCGCATCCAGAAAAAGTGCAGCAGACCCAGCCCGGCAATCGCGTAAACCAGCTTGTGCAGCACCTGCCAGCGCTTGGCACCCATGGCTTTGATGGCAGCGTTGAACGACGTGGCAGCCAAAGGCGTTAGCAGCAAAAACGCCAGAAAACCCACCAGAATAAAGGGCCGTTTAATGATGTCTTTGACAATCTCGGGTACGTCAAAACTCATGTCAAACCAGCTGTAGCTCAGCAGGTGAATGACCACATAAAAATACACAAACAAACCCAGCATGCGCCTGAAGCGCGCCAACTGCGGTGTGTTGCTGAGGGTGCGCAGGGGCGTTACGGCCAGCACGATGCAGATAAAGCGCAGCGTCCAGTCACCCGTAGCGCGAATCAGATATTCTTGCGGATTAGCACCCGCACCGTTGGTGGCGACCTGGTATATCAACCAAATGATGGGCAACAGACACAACAGAAAAAGCAGCGGCTTGATGGCGGGGTGCATCAACGCTGTTTTCATGACAAGAAACCGCCGGGTCGACATACTCAAAAGTTTTTCTTCAGGTCCATGCCCGCATACAACTGTCCAACTTGTTGTTCATAGCCATTGAACATCAGCGTCTTGCGCTTTTTTGCAAACAGGCCATCTTCACCAATGCGGCGCTCAGTGGCCTGGCTCCAGCGCGGGTGGTCGACGTCCGGGTTCACGTTGGAATAAAACCCGTATTCATTGGCTGCGGCTTTGTTCCACGCAGTTTTGGGTTCTTTGTCGGTAAAGCGGATTTTGACAATGCTCTTGCCGCTTTTAAAACCGTACTTCCACGGCAGCACCATGCGCACCGGTGCGCCAGCCTGGTTTGGCATCACCTCACCGTACATGCCAAAACCCAGCATGGCCAGCGGGTGCATCGCTTCATCCATGCGCAGCGCTTCTACATACGGCCATTCGAGCACGCGTGAGCCCACACCTGACATGGTTTTGGGATCGGCCAGGGTATGAAATTCAACATACTTGGCACCGCCCAAAGGCTCGACTTTTTTAATCAGCTCAGACATCGAATAACCGACCCAAGGGATTACCATGGACCAACCCTCCACGCAACGCAGGCGGTAAATGCGCTCTTCTTGTGGTGCCAGCTTGATCAGGTCTTCAATCGTGTAGCTTTTGGGCTGCTTGACCAAACCTTCAATCGCCACAGTCCAAGGCTTGGTGACCAGCGTGCCCGCATTCTTGGCCGGGTCGGCTTTGTCAGTGCCAAACTCATAAAAATTGTTGTACGTCGTCGCGTCTTTGTACTCGGTAATTTTTTCCATCGTCATGGCACCTGCCACAGCTGATTTACCACCTGCCAGCGTAGCCAGCTTGCCGGGTTTGGCCACCGCTTGCGCCATCGCCTCACGGCCCGCCCAGCTGGCCAGTGCCGCACCTGCTGCGCCAGTGGCCATCAACTTCATCAAATCGCGGCGATTCTGATAGGCGCTGGCAGATGTTATTTCACTGGGAACAGCGTGGTTAAAGCCGTTGGTGTTGGTTTTGATCAGCATGGGTTTCTTTCAATGTTGCCAAATGGCAATGTTCTTTAGTCTGGATACGCAGCAAACTCTTACATGGATTTCCAAGTGGACAAGAGCAGATATAAAAAAAGCGAACCTTCTTGCAAAGACTCGCTTTATTTGATGATTTTCAAAGCCAAGGGTTCAATCCCTGCGCTTGGAGGCGCTGTTAACGCAAGCCGGCGATGTAATCAGCCAATGCTTTGATTTCACGGTCATTCAGTCTGGCGGCGGCCTGCGTCATGATCAGGTTGTTTTTACGTACACCATCGCGAAAATTTGTCAGTTGCGTGGCCGTGTACTCAGCGTGCTGACCGCTCAAGCGTGGGTATTGAGCCGGCATGCCAGCGCCGTTCGGGCTGTGGCAGCCTGCGCAAGCGGTAATACCGCGTTCTGCAACGCCGCCACGGTAAATGCGCTCGCCCAAAGCCACCAGTTCTTTGTCTTTGGCAAAGCCGGGTTTGGCCTTTTTAGAGGCCAGCCAGACCGAGATGTTTTTCATGTCGTCTTCAGACAAACCAGCCGCAAAACCCGCCATCACCGCGTTGGCACGTTTGCCGGATTTGAATTCTTGCAGTTGCTTGACCAAATATTCAGGGTGCTGCTGAGCCAATTTGGGGTTGACTGGCGTGCCCGAATTGCCATCGGCTGCGTGGCAGCTCGCGCATACCGCGTAGCTGGCTTCGCCCTTGACGAGATCGGGTTTGGCTTTGGGAGCAGCGGGTGCAGGGCCAGCGGCAAACGATGCAGCAGCAGACAGTGCCAAAACGGCGCTCAAAAGGGAAGTAACAAACAGCTTCATATCGGGGGATGATGTAATGGGTGGTGCACTAAGAACGGTGTCACCCTGATTTTACAATGGGTTAAGGGTATCCATTGCCGCTCGGGTATTGAAGCACTCCACCAACACACCATGACCACACCTGCCAGCACGCTGCCCACCACCGACAAGCCCGACCCCAAAATCGCCATGGGCTGGCTGCACACCGCCAAATTTTTAACCACCGCGCCAGAGCTAAAACACCTGCCACGCCTGGATGTGCCTGAAATCGCCTTTGTTGGCCGCTCAAACGCTGGCAAATCCACCTGCATCAACACGCTGACGCAACAGCACCGGCTGGCTTATGCCTCAAAAACACCGGGCCGCACGCAGTCGATTAATTTGTTTACGCTGGGTAAACAAGGGGTGACTGACGCCGTGCTGACCGACCTGCCCGGCTACGGCTATGCCGCTGTGCCGAAAGAAGCCAAGTTGCGCTGGCAGCAGGTGATGGGCAACTATTTGCAAACCCGCGACAACCTCAAAGCCGTGGTGCTGATGTGCGACCCACGCCGGGGCATGACGGAGCTGGACGAGATTTTGCTGGACGTGATTCGCCCCCGGGTTGAAGAAGGCCTGAAGTTTTTAATCCTGCTGACCAAATCAGACAAGCTGAACAAAACCGAAGGCGCCAAAGCCTTGCAAATTGCCAAACTGAATGCAAGCGGCGGCGATGTAAAGCTGTTTTCAGCCCTCAAAAAGCAAGGCGTGGAAGAAGTTGCCCAGCATTTGTGGGACTGGACGCATCCTGCATGATTTTTCAGGTATCAAATAAGTCTGTAATCCAATCAATACGGGTGCAAGCAGCTCCTGAATATATAGCACTATGATCAATAAATATGTCCTGCAACTACCGAACGGCATCCAGCTGTCGTGCCGCAGCGCAGGCGAAAAAGGCCGCCCGGTGCTGGTGTTTCTGCATGGCTTTCCTGAGGCGGCTTTTGTCTGGGATGGCTTGCTTGAGCACTTTGCCAAACGAGAGAACGGTGGCTACCGCTGCATTGCGCCCAACTTGCGCGGGTTTGAGCTGTCAAGCGCGCCAACGGATGTGAGCGCCTACCGACCCAAGCAACTGGTGCAGGACATGGCGGCGTTGATGGCCTCGGAAGGTACGCCCATCGAATGCCTGATCGCCCATGACTGGGGCGGGGCAGTTGCCTGGAATTTGGCCGCCAGCCAGCCGCACCTGATCAAAAAGCTGGCCATCATCAACTCACCCCACCCCGGCACGTTTTTGCGTGAATTGCAGCATTCCACTGCCCAGCAGGCCGCCAGTGCCTACATGAACTTTTTGATTCGACCAGATGCTGAAAAACTGCTGGCTGAAGACGACTTTCGGCGTTTGTTTGAGTTTTTCATGCCTTTTAGCAGCGTTAAAGGTGTCGCAGGACCAAGAATGGCACCCGACTGGCTGACCGACGACGTTTGCGCCCAGTACCGGGACGTGTGGCAGCGCGGTCTGACAGGCCCCTTGAATTTTTACCGCGCCTCACCGCTGCGGCCTGGCCCTGAAGTTGCAGATGTGGTGATCCCGCGTGAGCTTCTGAAAGTGAATTTGCGCACACTCGTGCTGTGGGGCATGGGGGATATTGCCTTGCCGCCTTCCCTGCTCGATGGCTTGGCCGACTACGTGCCGCGCATGGAACTCAAGCAGATTGAAGGCGCCACGCACTGGATCATTCACGAGCAGCCAGCGCTGGTGGCGCAGCATTTACAGGATTTTCTGACCTCTTGACTGCTATTATTTCAGGAGCTGCTTGCGCCCGTATTCATTGGTCTAGAGGCCAATCTGATACCTTAAAATAGGCTTTTTTGAGCTTTTTCAGCGTTTCTCAGCCTCAATACACATCAGGCATACCCTCAGGCCGGGTTTTAAACCGTTTGTGAACCCAAAAGTACTGCGCAGGCTGTTCCCGGATGTAGCCTTCCAGGTTTTTATTCATCAGCGCCGTGTCAGCCACCACGTCATCGGTTGGGAAGTTTTTCCAGGCGGGCAAAACCTTCACCTCATAACCCGACGCGGTCATGGTCACGACACCCGCCACCACCTTGGCTCGCCCCAACCGGGCAAAACGCGACAGGGACGGCACCGTAGCTGTGGGGATGCCAAAGAAAGGCACAAAAATGGACTCTTGTGGGCCAAAGTCCATGTCAGGCAACAAATATAGCGGTTTGCCAGATCGGGTAGCAGCCAGGATGGGCTTGATGCCTTCAATCCGGCCAAAAAGCCGCATATGACCCCAGCGCCTGCGGCCCCGCAGTATCCAGCGGTCAATCAATTTATTCGACTGGTCGGTATAAATGGTGGATGACTCACGCGGGTGGCGCAAAACCAGGCCACCCCAGGCGGCGTCCATGCCTACAAAATGCGGCATAAAGACCACGGTTGGCTCATTTCCTATTATTTCGTGTACCGCTCCGGTCAGCGTCACGCGCCGCAAAATCCAGCTGCGGGGGGCATGCCAAACCCAGCTTCTGTCCAGCCAGGCCTGCGCAAAATAAACAAAGGTTTGCCGTGTCAGATTGCGTATGTCTTCAGGCGAGCGCTCCGGAAAGCAGAGCGATAAATTGATGGTCACGACACGGCGGCGCGAAGCCACCAGCACATACAGCACCCAGCCGAGCAGCTTGCCCATGGCACGCACCACGCCAAGCGGCAGCATGGCCAGCAGGCGCATGAACAAAATACCGCTGCGGGTGAATAAATAACTCGCCCATTGGCGCGGTGTTCTCAAACTGAATCCTTCATCATTCTTGACGGGGCGTTTTGTAGCGGGCATAACCCCACAAATACTGGCCGGGCTGGCTGAGCACAATGGCCTGTATTGCCTGGTTGATCAGAGTCACGGCGCTGAGCAAGTCGGTATTGGCGCTTAAATCAACGGCGGATAAATTGATGGCGGGCCAGATTTTAACGATGTAGCCATGGCCTTTGGGCAAACGCTCGCAACTCACCGGCAGCAACACGGCACCGTTTTGCAAAGCCAGCCGCGCGGCCAATGTCATCGTGTAGGCAGGTTTGCCAAAAAACGGCGCCCAAACGCCCAAGCCCTCTGGCGGCACCTGGTCGGTTAACAGCGCCACCGCCTGGTTGGCTTTAAGCGCTTTGTGCATCGCCTTGATGGCGCTCAGTGATGCAGGCAGCACCTTGAACAGTGGCCTCTGGCGGGTGGCCAGCTCAATCGCCGCCAAAGACGGCTGACGTGCAGGCCGATAGATGGCTGTGATGGGCCCGTAAATTTCAGCCAGCGCCTGCGGGCCGAGCTCGAAGCTGCCGCAATGCGGGCCGAAAAAAATCACGCCTTTGCCTTGCGCAAAGGCCAATTCTGCATGGTTTTTTCCCTGCATCTGCACGTTTGCAAGGCACGATTCATCAAAAGGCCGCAGCCACAGCCTGGGCAGCTCAGCCACAAAACGCCCTGCCTCGGCAATGGCGGGTTTGGCCACGTCAAAGCTTATGTCAGCCTGAAGCACATTGGCGCGAAAGCGCTGGCGGTAACCGGGACTAAAGGCCCACACCAGCCAGCCCAGCGCGCCGCCCAGCGCGTGCAGCGCAGACAGAGGCCAAACAGAGAAAAAACGGAACAGGGTGAGCATGAAAGAGGGCAATAAGCACGGTGCGCCCAAGGCGTAATCACACGTCATATAATCATGTTTGTCGCCGAGTTATTTGAACAACTTGCAGGGCGACGTTAAACCAAACTGCTAAAGCGTTCGCCAAAGCATTCCGCTGGCAACGCGCCCAGCAACTTAATGGAGTGTACTGACATGGCGAACGACTTTTTATTTACTTCCGAATCTGTCTCTGAAGGCCACCCCGACAAGGTAGCCGACCAAATCTCTGATGCCATCCTGGATGCCATCTTCAAGCAAGACCCACTTTCACGTGTTGCAGCCGAGACGCTGACCAACACCGGTTTGGTTGTGCTCGCAGGCGAAATCACCACTAACGCGCATGTGGACTACATTCAGGTCGCACGCGACACCATCAAGCGCATTGGCTATGACAACACCGAATACGGCATTGACTACAAAGGCTGCGCGGTGATGGTTTGCTACGATAAGCAGAGCAACGACATCGCCCAAGGTGTCGACCACGCAAGCGATGACCACTTGAACACCGGCGCAGGCGACCAGGGACTGATGTTTGGCTACGCCTGCGACGAAACGCCCGAGCTGATGCCCGCGCCGATCTACTACGCCCACCGCCTGGTTGAGCGCCAGGCCCAGTTGCGCAAAGACGGCCGCCTGCCATTTTTGCGCCCCGACGCAAAAAGCCAGGTCACGATGCGCTACGTCGACGGCAAGCCGCACAGTATTGACACAGTGGTGCTGTCCACCCAGCACAGCCCCGACCAGTCAGAGACGATGCACAAAATGAAGGCTTCGTTCATCGAGGCCATCATTGAAGAAATCATCAAACCAGTATTGCCAAAGGCCATGCTGACCAAAGACACCAAGTACCTGATCAACCCAACAGGCCGCTTTGTCATTGGCGGCCCACAAGGCGATTGCGGCTTGACCGGGCGCAAGATTATTGTTGACACCTATGGCGGCGCCTGCCCCCATGGCGGCGGCGCCTTCAGCGGCAAAGACCCTTCAAAAGTCGACCGTTCGGCTGCATATGCCGCACGTTACGTCGCAAAAAACATTGTGGCGGCAGGCCTGGCGCGCCAGTGCCAGATCCAGGTGGCCTACGCGATTGGCGTGGCCAAACCGATGAACGTGACGGTTTACACCGAAGGCACGGGCGTGATGTCTGATGAAAAACTGTCGGCACTGGTGCAAGAACATTTCGACCTGCGCCCCAAAGGCATCATCCAGATGCTCGATTTGCTGCGCCCGATTTATGAGAAGACGGCAGCGTATGGCCACTTTGGTCGGGATGAGCCTGAGTTCACGTGGGAGCGTACTGACAAGGCTGCTGCGCTAAGGGCTGCAGCGGGCCTCTAACTCTTGGGCAGTTCCAGCGTCAGCCAGCCCTCGCCTCGTTCCAGCTTCACGCTGAATGATCTGGCCATGGCCTGAACGTCCGCCCAGCCAATCATGCGGTATTTGCGAACGATGTCCAGGGACGCCGGGGATTTTTGGATGTCGTCAAGCAGCATGCGCAACTGAAGTCGGCCGCCCGGATGGCTGTGGGTTGCGGCTTCGAACGTGACCTGCAAGGCAGTGCCCGCGCTGCGTTGGTCACAAAACGCCAGCAGCGCGCCCATGAAAACGCTGCGAAGAAAACTTTGCGGCGCAGTGGCTGAATCGTTTTCAATGCCGTTGATGAGTTCGAGCCCATTGGCAGACAACTCGAGGGCCAGCAACTTGATGGCTTCGTCCACACTGCTGCGCAAACTGACGTCGCGGTCATCGCTCGACCCTATCCACTCGAGGGCGTTGATGCAATCGGTGGTGGCCTGTTTTGTCAGGCTGCTGGCTGAAGTGACATTCTTGGTAATTGCCTGCAAATCAGGCTCGGGGGCTTGCACGCGCCGCTCCAGCGCCATGAGGAACGCCAGCCCGCCTTCCTTCGCTGCCATCGTCAGCAGTTGTTGATTGACCTCTTTCAGTTTGATGCGGTAGGCGGCGTTTTCACGGTCTTCTACGGCTTGCAGTTGCAGTGAGCCCACCTGGGCTAAAAACTCGCAGGCCGCACGCAACTGGTACGGCACTTCGCGCGGCTTGTTGTAATGGTGGCAAGTGATCAGCCCCCACAGGTCGCTGCCGCGCCCATGTTTTGCAGGTACTCGGTGTATAGCAGGGACACGCCGCGCAGCGCGCAATGCGTCATGTCAATCGACTTGCCGGTGTCGGGGTTGACCAGCGGCGTCATCCCGGATAAAACGCAGTTAGTGTTGGGCACTGGCACCAGCAACGCAAAGAGGCAAAGGTCGCAATTGCGCTGGCAACCACATCATTTTCGCTTTGCAGGTCTGGCGCACCAGCGACCAGCAGCTGGCGTATGGCTTGCCACATCTTGCCTGTATCAGGGCCGTAGCCCCCAAAAAAACTGCCGCCCGTAGGCAGTGGTGATCCCAAATGTGGCTTGTACGTGCTGGATAATGTGCCGTCCGCCCAACGTGGCGCCCTCCATCACATACAGGCAGCCTAGCACTTGCGGCTGGGTTTGAATCGGCGGCAGCTTGCTGCACAGCGGCAAGGTTTCAGTGGCAACGCCCAGGTACAGCAGGTCTTGCCTGAGTAAAAGCGTTTTGTTTAGCCGCGGGGACAGCAGAGCAAGCTGCGGTGTTGCACAACGGGCTTGCAGTGCAGCTTCCATGGCGCCGTAAAAGCCGTAAAACTGCTTCAGCCGCTGGCGATAGTCGCAAGTTGTATGGGTGGTGCCCATCAAATCAAGGACTTTTTCAACGGCTTCGTGTTCGTATCGCGTCTCTAAACGAAGGCGGGTGAGAACCGACGGCGGCGGCGTTTGCTCAGTAGCAAAACCAGAGGCCATATTTACAGGGTCAGTGACTAAAAAAAAACGGCCATAAAGTCTGGCGACCCGGTCAAAACCCGGAAAAATATCCTGAATCGAAGGTAACACACAGTTCGCGTAAGACGCGGTCGCTCCGAACCCTAAGACAACTGCCACCGCAATTCAAATTGCTATTTTTTTAATAGCTGCTAGCGCCCATATTGAGTGGGCTGGAAGCTAATATTTTTTAGATTGGCGCACTGTTGGACCGCTTGCGAATCTCCCAGACATCCAACTTGGCTAGCGGCGCCTGCCGCGCCAATATTTATGCCATTTGAAAGGCGCAGGAAGGGTCACCCGGGAGTTTCAATAAATCCGAACCTTCAAGAACGAAACGTTTACGCGCAAACTCGAGCGTCAAACCCAGGCGCAAAACCCGGCGTTAAACCGCGGCGTTTAACCGCGGCGTTTAAGCTCGGTGTTAGATCTCGGCGTCATTACCGACGGACAAAATCCCGTCTGCAGGTGAGCACTTCGCCCCACACGGCTTTTTTGTGTTTCAGACCAGTCTTTGTGAATTAAATTGAATCCGGTTGCAAAACGTCTGCGTAAACCAGCTACAGCCTTCGCTGTACGTTTATTCAAATCATTCCAATCAGGAGTTCAACATGACCTTTCAGTTAAAGCAGCTTGCAAAAGCGTGCCTGCTAGTCGCCGTGGCCGGCAGCGCGCTGGCATCCAGCCACCGGGAAGCCCCGTTCATTACCGGCAGCCCCAAGGTTGACGGCACCGATTTCTACATGTTTCGCAGCTACGAAGGCGTTGCGGCAAATGGCTCGGGCGGGCGTTCAGACTACGTCACGCTAATTGCCAACTACCAGCCCCTGCAGTCACCGTATGGCGGCCCAAACTACTTCCAGCTCGACCCGAATGCGCTGTACGAGATTCACGTAGATAACAACGGCGATGCAGTGGAAGACGTCACTTTTCAGTTTCGCTTTAAAAACAACCTCAAATCAATTCCTCTGACCATCGGCTCGGCAAGCGTACCCATTCCGCTGATTCAGGCGGGTGCTGTTGCCAATCTGAATGACGCCAATCTGAATGTCAACGAAACCTATGACTTGAAGGTGATACGAGGTGAGCGCCGCAAAACCGCCGGCACAGCGGTGTTCAAAACGACAGGCGGCAGTTCAACGTTCGAAAAGCCGGTTGACAACATCGGCACCAAGACCATAGCTGACTACCCAGGCTACGCTGCCAAACACATCCACAGTGTGACCATTCCAGGTTGCCCGGCCGGTAAGGACCAGGGCAAAGTGTTTGTCGGACAGCGACAGGAAGGCTTTGCAGTCAATTTAGGTACGGTGTTTGACCTGGTGAATGCACCTGCTTCATTTTTGCTCAATCCAGCCAACAAAGATGCCGCTGGCAATGGCGGCAATCACATCATCCAAAAAGCCAACATCACCACGATGGCCATTGAGGTACACAAGGATTGCCTGTCTGCCGGAGCTGAAACGGTGATTGGCGGCTGGACCACAGCCAGCGTACGCCAGGGCCGTTTGATCAATGGCAAGCCAGGTTCAGGCAACGACAAGGTTGAAAAAGCTGGCGGCGCATGGACGCAAGTTTCTCGCCTTGGCAATCCACTTGTCAATGAGCTGGTGATTGGTTTGCCGGACAAAGACAAATTCAATTCGTCACAGCCTAAAGACGACGGCCAGTTTTTAACCTACGTTTCAAACCCCACCCTGCCAGCGTTGCTGACCTTGGTACTGGGCGCAGACGTTACGCCGAAAAACCTGCCACGTACCGACTTGATCACAACATTCCTGACCGGCATTACCGGCGTGAACAAGCCAGCAAACCCAAAGGCATCTGAAATGCTGCGCCTGAACCTGGCTGTGCCAGCGGTACCGTTTGCCGGTCAAAACCGACTGGGTGTTGCGGGCAACGCGCTGGCCGGTGGAACCGACAACGCAGGCTTTCCGAATGGCCGTCGCCCCAAAGACGACGTGGTGGACATTGCCCTTATTGCCACGGTTGGCGGCTTGTGCGTGATCAATGGCGACAACGACGCCCTCAAGCTGAACAGCGTGCCAGGCGTGCCCGGCGTGACATCTGCCTGCAAGCCATCGAACGTGCCATTGGGTGCAGCTGCGGCCAACATTCACGATGCGGTGGACCAAGCCACCGTGCCGTTCTTGCCAGGCTTTCCGTACCTGAACACACCCAACGCTGGGTCAGCCACGTACTGAGCACAATGACAACTTCAAGGAAACACCATGTCTAAACTCAATTCAAAGTGGCTGCTTGCAGCGGCTCTTGCCACAGCGCTTGTAGCGGGCTGCGGCGACAGTGGCGGCTTGGGCGATGGCGGCGGGCAAGGCGCACAAGCGACCAACCCGGCAACCAGCGCACAGGGCGTAGTCGATTTTCTGCTGGCGTTGTTTGCTACTGAAACGTCCGACCTGAACGAGCCCATCGCGACAGACAACATCACCTTTGCCACGGAAGAGCTGGCAGAGCCTAGTCCCATCTAGCGCACTGCCTGCTCGTCAAGAAGCCTGATGCAGATCAGGTCTTCGACAAGTAAAAATCCGGCGGCTCTTTCGAGCTGCCGGATTTTTTAATTTAAGCGCAGATAAAGTGGTGCTGCCTTCGCTTACTTGCTCAAATAATCGAGCGACAATTTTCCAACCCCGGCTGAAATGCCACTCACCATCGTGCCCCAAGCCATGTCAAGAAATGTCAACCCCAGCGGCCAGCCCTTGATGACTGCCAGGCCCGTCAAGTCATACGTTGCATAGGCAAACAGGCCAAACAGCGCACCAAGCGTTACGGCTTTCAGCAGCGTGGCGTCAGCTGACGGAAACACTGCAAATATCAGCAAGCCAACAGGAAACATCAGGTAAAAAGCTGCCGCTGCGTAAAGGTTTGGCGATTGGGTTAGCAGCGGCCCCATCGCATCGGCATACCACTGCACGGCAATAAGTCGCAGCCAGATCATGTCAATGACAAACATGGTCAAAAACACTGCAAGGTAAACACCAAAGTACTTCATCATGAGATTCTTCCTAGGTCGATCAAACGACCGTTGTGCGTTAAATCGTGAATTATTTACCGAGTCACTAACGCTCCGTGTAGGCCGCTAGCGCATTTTTGAGAGACTTGAGCAGCTATTACTTTAATAGCTGCTTACGCCCGTATCTATTATGCAAAACCACTAAAACACTTGAATTATGGCGTTGCGAAATGCGAATTGTGCTGTTCAGCCAGGTAACTGCTAGTTGGCTTCAGCACAAGCGAAGAACACCGTCGGCCAGCTGATATGCGCCCGGAGACGACAACCCACCAATTTCACCTCATCGTATTTGACCTGGACGGCACGCTGATTAAAACCGCGCCGGAAATCTGCGATGCGGTCAACGACACTTTGCTGCAATTGAAGTTGGCCCCCGCCAGCCAGTCGCAAGTTGAGTTGTGGATTGGCCACGGCACGCGCGAGCTTTTGATCCAAGCGGTGGCGGCTAGCACGGGCAAAGCTGAATCCGCTGTGCGGAGCGCGAATTATTTTGAGCAGATTGCATCGGCTTTACCAGCCACTACAACCAGCCACTACAACCAGCGCTGCGGCATGCGCAGCATTGCCTATCCGGGGGCTGTTGAAGCGCTTGAAAAATTATCTGCCACGGGCGTTGACCTGGCCATCGTCACCAACAAAGAAGCTGCTTACACAAGGCGTATTCTGGACGCGCATGGGCTAACCGTAAGGTTTAAAAAAATAGGTGCGGCGACACCCTGCCGACCAAAAAACCCAGTCCTGAGGGCGTAGCGCTTTGTTTGGCGACCTGCGGGATTGCGGCCAGCCGAGCGCTGCTTGTGGGCGACTCGTCCATCGACGTTGCCACGGCGCGCAACGCGGCTCTACCGGTATGGGCGTTTTCCCACGACTACAACATGGGCCAACCCATTGCAGCCAGCAAGCCAGGCCTTGTGCTGAGCGGATTTGACGCGTTCCGCAGTGCGTTAGGCATCTGATCAGCAACCCCTCTACAAATAAAAATGCTATATAAATAGGAGCTGCTTACGCCTATATTCATTGGCCCAGAAGGCTATTTAACACTAAAAATCCGTCAATCAGCCTTGATATTGGCCGTTTTGATGACCTTGCCCCATTTGTCGTATTCCGATTGCGCATAGGCCATCATTTCGCGCGGGCCAATGTAGTTGGCCTCAGCGCCCAGGCTGCTGGCGCGCTCTTTAAAAGCGGGTACCGCCATGATTTTTTGCACCTCACTGGCAATGCGGTCAACCGCCGCCTTTGGCGCTTGCGCATGGGTGTATAGCGCAAACCAGGCATCGACTTCATAGCCCTTCAAACCGATTTCAGCACCGGTCGGCACATTTGGCAGGCTGGCCAGGCGGCGGGGGCCGGCCACCACCAGCGGTGTGAACTTGCCGCTTTGTATGTGCGGCATGAGTGATGGCGCGGTGGTGACAGTAAGTTCGATCTGGCTGGCCAGCAAATCAATGATGGTGGTGCCAGAGCCGCGGTACGGAATGTGCGTGATGAAAGTGCCGGTCAGCTGCTTGAACAGCTCGGTTGCTATGTGCTGCACGCTGCCGTTGCCCGAGCTGCCGTAGTTGAGTTTGCCGGGGTTTTTCTTGGCGTAGTCGATCAGCTCGGCCGCTGTTTTAATGCCCAAATTGGAGCGCACCACCATCACCTGCGGAGCTGAATACACGTTGGCAATTGCCTGCAAATCCTTGAGTGGATCGTATGGCAGCTTGACCAAATGCGGGCTCATGCAATGAAAGCCTGAATACGCCATCAGCAGCGTGTGGCCATCTGGCCGGGCAGCCAGTAAGGCTTGCGCCCCCACCGCACCGTTGCCACCGCCCCGGTTGTCGACCGCCACCGGCTGGCCCAACGCTTTTGACAGCGGGTCGGAGATAGCCCGCGATGAAATATCTGCAGTGCCGCCCGGCGGCGCAGGTACGACGATGGTGATCTGGCGATCAGGAAAGCTTTGGGCACGCGCCCATGGAGCGGCGAGCAGGGCAGCGGCAGCGAGAGCCTGGCGGCGTGACAAGCCGGCGGTGGGGGTGTAGTGCATTCAAAATCCTGTTTACATAAAAAGAAGAAGCTCTGTTTTTAATCCAGGCAACCGGGCTTTGATATTCGGAAAAGCCATGACACCGCATGTTTTCAGCGTCTGGACTTGAAATCGACATGGTTTGGCCGTATTATTAGCACTCTACGGGTTTGAGTGCTAACACAGCCGTCAAACGCGTCAGGTCAAAAAGCGCAGCGCCCCGCTGTCAGCGCTTTTTGATTGAAACAACCCTTTTTTACAACTGGAGAAACCATGAAACTTCGCCCCCTGCACGACCGCGTGATTGTCAAACGCGTGGAAAACGAAACCAAAACCGCCTCTGGCATCGTCATTCCGGACAGCGCTGCTGAAAAGCCTGATCAAGGCGAGATTTTGGCTGTTGGCCCTGGCAAAAAGAACGACAAGGGTGAAGTTCAGCCTGTCGGCGTCAAGGTCGGTGACCGCGTTTTGTTCGGCAAATACAGCGGCCAGACGGTCAAAGTTGATGGTGACGAGTTGCTGGTCATGAAAGAAGAAGACCTTTTCGCTGTCGTCGAAAAGTAAATCTTTTACTATTTATTTAATAGCTGCTTGCGCCCGCATTCAATGGGCTACAGGCATATTTAACCCTTATTTAACTTATTTCAGGAGCCACACATGGCAGCAAAAGATGTAGTTTTCGGCGGCGAAGCCCGCGCACGTATGGTCGAAGGCGTGAATATTCTCGCCAACGCCGTCAAGGTAACTTTGGGCCCTAAAGGCCGTAATGTGGTGCTGGAGCGTTCTTTCGGCGCCCCTACCGTGACCAAAGACGGTGTGTCCGTCGCCAAAGAAATCGAACTCAAAGACAAACTGCAAAACATGGGCGCGCAGATGGTCAAGGAAGTTGCTTCCAAGACGTCTGACATCGCTGGTGACGGCACCACGACCGCTACCGTGCTTGCACAAGCCATCGTTCGCGAAGGCATGAAGTACGTTGCCGCCGGCATGAACCCGATGGACCTGAAGCGCGGTATCGACAAGGCTGTCACAGCTTTGGTTGAAGAGCTGAAAAAAGCGTCAAAAGCCACCACCACTTCGAAAGAAATCGCACAGGTCGGCTCGATCTCTGCCAACTCTGACGAAACCATCGGCAAGATCATTGCTGACGCGATGGACAAAGTCGGTAAAGAAGGCGTGATCACTGTTGAAGACGGCAAGTCACTCGAGTCCGAGCTCGACGTGGTTGAAGGCATGCAGTTTGACCGTGGCTACCTGTCACCGTACTTCATCAACAATCCTGAAAAGCAATCCGCCATTCTGGAAAACCCGTTTGTGCTGCTGTACGACAAGAAAATCAGCAACATCCGTGATCTGCTGCCTACGCTGGAGCAAGTCGCCAAAGCTGGCCGTCCACTGCTGATCATTGCTGAAGAAGTTGATGGCGAAGCCCTGGCAACGCTGGTGGTCAATACCCTGCGCGGCATTTTGAAAGTTGTTGCTGTCAAGGCCCCAGGCTTTGGCGATCGCCGCAAAGCCATGCTGGAAGACATCGCAACGCTGACTGGCGGCAAAGTCATTGCTGAAGAAGTTGGCATGTCGCTTGAAAAAGCCACACTGGCTGACCTCGGCTCTGCCAAGCGCATTGAAGTGGGCAAAGAAAACACCATCATCATCGACGGTGCAGGTGCTGCTGCTGACATCGAAGCACGTGTCAAGCAAGTGCGCGTTCAGATCGAAGAAGCGACCAGCGACTACGACCGTGAAAAACTGCAAGAGCGCGTGGCCA
>ENA-OFCF01000588-OFCF01000588.1-metagenomes-genome-assembly--contig:-NODE-588-length-15786-cov-8.629013_pt1 | contig 15786 bp, 16 predicted proteins | sample MGYA00153387_OFCF01 | MGnify analysis MGYA00153387
GAATCCGTCTAACATATATTTAATCCTGTATGCAGTTAATAGTTTTGATGTCAAATTTACCTGCTGTATCCGCTAGCCGCGTAACATAGCTTAATAAACTTGGGAAAACTCTCATATTATAACCAGTTTGTAATAAACACGTCGAGTTACTGTTTAGTAATCAACGCTACCTATTCACTTAAATTTATACAATGTTATGTGAACTGTTGTCTACTTATCTTCATCTTTGTCACAAACGTTAATATTCTGTCTCTGTAAAGCTTCTAACTCAGACGATCGGTACCATAGTTACACCACTTTTGCGCTGAGATCGCCAGAATCACAGGTGGACGGATCGAGTCGATCGCACCTTGACAACTATCTCAACTTGCACTGGAGTGGCGACTTTGGCTCTCATAATCCGCACTTCTAAGCACATCTTGCTTGGCTCTCACCTACTTGGTAGGCAATCTGCGCTCCAAATCGAACAAGAAGCCATGAATGTACTCTTCAGTCCACTCTTCACCATAAAACCGTTTGAGCATCCCTCTGGCGGGGTCTTTTTCCGAGCGATACCGGACATAGCGAAGTTGCGCTTGCTCGATTTCTGCCAACCGTTGCGGATCGGTAATCGGTTCGGCTCGATCGACAAAATCTAGATATGCTTTAAGATAATCTTTAAAAGCACCAAATACATGCGTCTCGACGGCTACAGTCTCCTGCGGACGCGTCCACAAGAAGGCTGGTGAGAAAAATGCCCGTGCTTCCTCAGGGAAATCACCACCCCACGGCAGATGCGCCTGATACTGATGAAACATCGGTAAAATCGGCGTGGTGTAATGCTCTTGATACGCTGGCTCATTCCAGAATAACGGCTGCATATCGATCGCGATTAGATGCCCCCCTGGTAATGTCACTAAATCCGCCCCAAAGAACGGTAAATCGTAGTTCAAGTGGGGGAAAATCACGAAATTGAGCACCTGCAACGATTGTCCCCCTTGGACGTGTGCCGCCCGAATTTGCCGCAGCTTAGGCGATTGGAATGCGTAACTGGTAGTGAGGACTTCGGCTTGTTTATCACCCTTTCCCGTCATCGCACTATTGCGATCGAATCCCACCGGAATTGGATAAGCACTGATGTCTAGTCGGGATTTGAGATAATCGATGCCGTAATCTAGGAATGGTTGATAGAGTGTCATTTTTGGGAGTGTGGGGAGTTTATTTGATTTGATGCTTAGGCTTTTACCCCACCCCAACCCTCCCCTTAGAAAGCGGATGCGCGTTCGTCGGTTTCCCCGACGGTTTAGCGCACCAAGCAGGGGAGGGAGTTAGAGCCTCCCCTTTCTAAAGGGGGTTGGGGGGTAAACAGATCTCAATCGAAGTGAGTCTAAACTTTCCCACTAACAGCTAGGGGTGCTGAATCTTCAAATAAGAATTCATGCAAAAATCTCTCCGACCATTCGTGTCCGAAATAGCTGCTAAATAGCCCTGAAGCGGGGTCGCGTTCGGCACTATAGGAATCGTAGTCTTTTTGAGCTTTAGCGATGCGTTGAATGGCTGCTGGGTCGGTCAGAGGTTCGGCGCGATCGAGCATTTGCCAGTATAAATCTAGATAGTCTTTAAATGCTGCCAATAGCCTTGTAGAAACGGTTTCGACATCTGTTTTGGCAAACAGTAAATATTTAGAGAAATATTGATTGGAGTCATAAAATTTCATCTCTAGATCTTGAGACAGATCTGGATATCGATCGTGTAGAAATTTTAGTGGCTCGATATACTTTTGTTGGTATGCCGCATCTTGAAACAGCGGCTGAAAGTCAAGCACTACCAAATTCTTGACCTTCCCAAATGAGAGAAAATCCAAACCCAAAAGGGGTAAGTCGTAGTGATGGTTGGGATAAATTACACAGTTAAAAATTTGGGAACTTACGCCCGCATCAATGTATGTATACCGGATTTTTCGTAACTGGGGACATTGATAACACCAGCTCTGGATCGTTGCGGGATTCTTGCCTCGATCGCTCACATTTAACTCCAAACCAGCCGGAATTGCTCTCTGTTGCAAGTCAAACTTGGTCGTCAGTTCGCGTTCTAAGTGGTTTAAAAATGGCTTATACATGAAGCTTGACTGCGATCGATCCCCCCCACAATAGCAGGATCTCTAGGTTGCTCGAGCGGGATTCTGAAAACAAGGCAACAAATTGTAATAATTAGGTTTTAGGTTTTAGGCTTTAGGCAAAATCGTCTACCTGCGGTTGACAGGCTTGGAGTTATTGCCGAGCAGTGGTAGGCAGCCGCCGATGATGAAGCCGAGAGCGACTGCACCAGCTAAGACTAGTCCCCAGGGGAGATCGATCGATTTCCAGAATACAAATCGCAGGCTGACTAAGCTGGCATTTTGGACGGATATGAGAGCAATAAGGGCGATCCAAGCGGCTGCGATCGTGGAAATAACTAAATTAGTCATTACATTTCTAATAGCTCAATTAATTAAGATCGATCGCCAGAACTACGTAGGGTGTGTTAGCGACAGCGTAACGCACCAAAATACCGCATTAATCCAAGGAAACAGAATTAACAGGTGCGTTACGGCTTGTGCCTAACACACCCTACGAGCTATTTGAGGGCTTCGATCGCGGTTTCCATTGTCGAGGCGATTTTCTGCAACTGTTCGGCGGAATGGGTTTCCATATACACGCGGATTAGCGGCTCGGTACCGGAGGCGCGGAGCAGCACCCAACTACCATCGGTGAGGTAGAATTTCACCCCATCTTTACGACCGACTTCTTTAACGTCAATTCCGGCGATATTCGTCGGCGGTTTTTCGCTATAAGTCTTCATCACCGCTTCTTTGTGAGCATTGTCTAGATGTAGATCCAGACGACGGTTGTAGAGGGGGCCATCGGCTTCAGCGATGACTTCTGCTACCATTTGGCTCAAGGGTTTACCTTCATACGCGATCGCTTCGGCAATCAGCATATCTGCCAAGATGCCATCTTTTTCGGGTATATGTCCGAGGATGCTCAAGCCACCGGATTCTTCACCACCGATGAGGACAGGGATTTCCCGCATCTGTTCGCCGATATATTTGAACCCGACGGCAGTTTCCACCAAGGGGATATTATGCTTGGCGGCAAAGTTGTCTAGGAGGTGGGTAGTTGCCACCGTACGGACGATCGCGCCTGTTTTACCTTTGTTTTTGAGTAAATGCTTGGCAAGCACCAGGAGGACGGTATTTGGGGGCAATACGTTACCCAATTCATCGACGATCCCAAATCTATCTGCATCGCCATCTGTCGCGACACCGAGATCGGCTTTATCTTTTTGCACAGCGGCAATCAGTTCGCCCAAGAGTTCGGCTTTGGGTTCTGGCATTCCGCCACCAAATAGCACATCGCGCTGCATGTGGAAAGTTTCGATCTCACAACCACAATGGAGCAAGACTTTATCCAGATATCCCCGCGAGGTGGAATACATGGCATCATACTTGACCTTGAGCTTGGCAGAACGAATCCGCTCGACATCAAGTAAGGTGTAAATAAATTTGAAATATTCAGGCTGTGGATCGAAAGTGCTAATCTGTTCTGGATGCTTATTTTCAGGTGCTGCATCGCTGGCACTCTCAATATTGGCGACGATCGTATCGGTAATTGCGGGAGTTGCTGGCCCTGCATAATCAGGGATATACTTAATCCCACAATAAGCGGCGGGATTGTGACTGGCGGTAAACATCAGCGCACCCGCTGAGTTTAATAACCTAGCATTGAAAGCAATTACTGGAGTCGGACAATCTCGATCGACTATTTTCACCGTCCAACCCAAATCCGCCAACACTTCGGCAGCAGTATGGGCGAATTTATCTGCCAAAAATCTCGGATCGTAAGCGACTAACACGGGACGATCCTGACTATAAGCCGTGCTGAGGTATGCGGCGATCGCGCGTGTTACCTTACATACATTAGCAAAGGTAAAATCATCGGCAATTATTCCCCGCCATCCGTCAGTTCCAAACTTGATTTGATGCGTACTGCTACTACCTGCGCTCATCGTTAGATTTCCCTACTCACTCGCTGATATTTCTGTCCTAACACTATCATAAGCTGGGATCTCGAATCGTTGCGTAGTTATCAAAGTGAGGTCGATCGAGCAGATGTATTACGCGTCGCCTTACACGATCGACCTGTAGGGGTGCCCCTTGCTTGCACTGAGCGAAGTCGAAGTGTGGGTACCCTCATCGATGCGGGGTAAGCATGAGGCATTACCCCTACAGATATTATCGATTACATTATTTCTTTTTCTTGATGGGTGATGGAGAAGTGCCTATCTTTGACTTGATTGAATTTCGCGGGAAGGACAGCTATACTGCGCTATGACTGGTGTTACCCCCGAAATCAAAATACTGGAGGCTAGTAATGAACTAGCTATACTGTTGGTGAATGCAGACATAGTGGAAATCTGGGTATGTTTTTACTCCACACAGATTAAATCGATTGCACTCTCGTGTCAAGCAATCCATTTTGCCCTTGAGTCCCGACCCTTGCCTCAGTTTGGGAGCTACAGTGTGTACACAAGTTGTTTGAGTTGCTGCGTAGTCCTTTACCCCACCCCAGCCCTCCCTTATAAAGGGGAGGGAGCTGGAAGAGCCTCCCCTTTATAAGGGGGGGTTGGGGGGGTAAATCAACCTCAAACGAAGCTAGTCTCTACTTGTATATACACCGTAGCTTTATAAGGGGGGTTAGGGGATGAGGGCGACCCCTGTTGCGACAACCCGAACAAACTGATACAGTCAGGGTATTTCCATGACCAAAATGTTGGCTGACAACAGCGGCTTGTCGATCGAGCATAAAATCGTCAAGCTAAAAGCGTTAAGATCGATTATCCGTAGGATAGGCTTCGCCAACGAATGATCTAGAGCGCAAGACTGTGAGTGCCTGTCAACTTAACCTAATGTGGCAATCCCCGTGAACCAAACTCAAACCCCGAACATATCAACGCTCAAAGCCGAAGTCGCTCGGTTTCGTGAAGAACTAAATACCCGCGACAAACTCGTCCAGCAACTATCCCAAGAACTATTTCGGCTAGTTAAATCTAACACTGCATACGCACCTAGACCAGAGGTGGCTGGAGATTATCGTGCTGAAGTGAGATTGCTGCGCGAACAACTTCAGGGAGTCGAACAGCAAGTTCATTTGCACCAAGAACAACTCCAACGTCGGGATGTGGAGATCCAGCAACTGCGTCAAACCATCCGCGAACTTACAGAGCGCGGGCAAATGTTGGAGCAGGTAATTCGGGAACTACCAAAGGTTTATACGCGCAAATTTGCCGAGCGGTTGGCACCGATTAAGAACAAAATTATGTCATTGCAGAGCGAAAATCGCCAGCTTCAAGCTGACTTGGTAGCTGTGACGGACAGGCTAGCCACTAGAGGGATCGAGGTGCAACAGCAAGCACCGGAACTCAAATTAGATCTACCAAAGATCGTTCAGCAGCAGTCTCCCCAGCCATTGACTGTCCTCAGTCATGTCTAAAATAGTGGTGATTCTGGACGATACGTCAGATAGTCAAAGGTTAGGTGTGGCAATGTTACGATCGATCGGTGAGATCGTGGAGTCAGTTCAATTCGTGACTGTGGCTGAATTACCAGCAGTTGCCAGTCCTAAGGCGATTTATTGTCCGATGACACTGGCTGTACCTTCGACGTTCGAGTTCTCGGGACGATCGATCGGTCAAACTTGCCAAGATATCGATCGGCTACGTGATCTAGCCGCCACGACAACAGGGGTAAAAGTCGGCGATGGAGGTAATTTGTGGTTGCCGCTAATTTGGACGGCTAAAGACCCAATTTATGGGGAAGTTATCGGTGAGAGTGAGGGCAATTATCAGCAGCCAATTCACCTCGACGATATCGATCGACAATCACTGCATCGGTTTGGGTTTCAATTACTTACCCAACTTACCGCACCACCAGCAACTTATCTATTGCAATTTAGCAAGGCTGAGACGGGGATAATATTCGATCGATTATTCCCGTTTCCAGCTATCCCCGCACTAGCGAGTATTGGGGTGCAGCAGCCAGATTTATTCGATTGTCATTGGCGGTGTATTACGGGGCAATCGATCGACAATGTGGATATAAAATAGGGCGTTCTACACTAAAGTTAAAGCTGGAGATTGAGTTAACTGAATTTCACTAATTAGATTAGCACCAGATGACTCGATCGCTCGAATGTTTTGGAGGTCTAATTTAATTATGCCATCTAATTTAGGTAATAGTGCTTGCCATTGAATCGGTGCTAATTCACCCGTGAAAGCTATCTCGAACTGTTCGGTAATATCAATATCGGCACTCATCATTATATTCATCGCTACTGTAGATACGAGCATATTCGCAGCTTCGAGATCGACACTATTACTAGTATCAATTAATAAAGTCATTCGCTCTAAATCAGAATCTTGTGCTAATCGCTCGAAAATCTGACTCAATTCCTCTCCTAGTTCTTCTTCATCTGCCGACCAATCTGGAAAAATTATGAGATTTTTTGAATTTAGTTGTAGATGTGATAGGGTTCGATCGAGTAAAACTGACTGAACAATTCCAGCCATTTTGCCCCATGAGAATTTTTGAGACTGGATTAGTCCTTGAGCAATTAAAGGATCGCGGATTTCGGGTTGTTGAACGTTGGTTAAAGCTTGAGTCATTTCCTCAATGCTAGTATCATCAATATAGATTGCACAGGTTCCTGCGACTTCAGGAATCGAAGCATTGTGACAGGTAATCACCGGACAACCGGAAGCTAAAGCTTCGACGATAGGTAATCCAAAGCCTTCATATTTAGAGGGATAGATCAGAGCAATTGCACCTGCATATGCTAGATTGAGACTGCGATCGTCTAATTGAAGACAATGGACTTGACTACCTGGGGCATAGGTAGAATATTCCTCAGCATCGATGCCAGCAGCTCCAGTACAAACAATATCAAAATCGCTACTATTTGCTAATTGAGCAAATCCTTGCCAAAACAGAATAGTATTTTTATAACCACCACCAGCACCTACTAATAAAAAGTAAGGCTTGGTAATCCCTAGCGAAGTGCTCCATTTTTCAATGTCAGATGGTTGAGCAGGTTTAAATACTGGTTGAACGCCACAAAGAGCAGGGGTAACAGTTGCAGGATCTATCTCTGGATAATATTCGAGCAGATCTTTAGCCGTATGCTCGGAAATAGTCAAAAATGCGGAAGCATGAGCGATACCTCGCTGCTTTTCCTGCCACATTGGTTGGTTGAGATCGGCACCGACAACTTCAGGAATCATGTCATATCCCATAAATACGGAAGGAGTCTCTAGTGGCGTAGTGTAATAGGTGGAGATAAATAATTCTGCTCCTAGTTCATCACATACTTGCTGCAACATCGCTCGATCGGCATCGGTGTTATTATAATCATAAGCCGGAATCTGGTAGTAACTAATCCCTTCAATTTTGGGTGCTGAACCTACTCGGTCGAGTACGACTAGATGATTGCCAAATTCAGTATTTGCCCACTCTTCTAAGAGCGATTTCCAGACACGAGCAATACCAGTACGATAGAGTTGAAAGAAGACACCATCGATCGCAATTTTAGGCTGAATGTACAAGTTATATAGTCGTAGATTGGGAGATTCATAAATTTGAAGCTGAGAATAATGTGGTAAAACTGATAATGCTAATTTAGCAGCATCTGCTACATTAAAGATGCCGACTTGAGCGCAGTTAATTCTAAGATGATTAGGTGTTCCGTTGTTGTCAATAGTTATTCCTTGAAAAGATTGACCGCCTTGAATAGCTACTTTTGCCGGAATTATCGGTCTATTTAGATTGTACTTATCTATTAGAGCTTCAACATAATCTTTAATTTCTTCATATATACTTGTATCTCGATTAATACTTGAAATTACCGAACGAAGATAAGCTTCTATGTCTAGATTCAAATCAAAATCCTTAGGGAAAAATATTTCTTTTGCTTTTAATTTAACATCTGCTACTGCTGTTTCAGGGGTTACAGGAATTTTCAGGGATTTATCTGGTAATATATTTTTATGATAGCGATTACCAATATCTCGGTCTTGATTGGGTCTCGGTAAGTTTAAATCTTTATTATTTAAGCCAGGATATAATTGAGCTGCTCCATTGCTATATCCAGACGTACCAGTAATTGATAATGCACGGTAGGAGTAAAGATACCGATCGGTAAAATAAGCATTAGTTATCCCTGAAAATGAATCAGGACAATGAGTATCAAAATATCGCCCATGAATTGATATAACTCGATCGATAATATCTCGATGGACAAATGAATTATATGCCATCGGTAACTGTTCGTAACTAAACTTACCCTGATAAAACTCTTGAAGTGTATTCCGAGAATTTTTAATTTCAGCAAACTGTTGTAGATTAACACCAAGATGATTCTGTAGCCAAGGGACAATACTGCTATCCCAGGCATAAAAAAATCTTAACCAAGATATTATTTTGAAATTATGCTTATCAATTAATTCATTAGCTACTTCTAAAGCATCTGGCATAAGGGCATCATCATCACCTAGAATAAATATAAACTCGCCACTAGACCTCGATAGCCCAGCCTCCCAGTTATCAGCCATAGATAAACTGCTCACTGAACGTTGATACTTAATTCGATCGTCTTTAAAGGATTGCACGACTAATTCTGTTGTTTCAGCACTACAGTTGTCAGCAATAATTATTTCAAAATTGCCAGAGGTTTGGCTGAGGACACTATCAATTGTGGACTTGAGCGTGTCAGGTCTTTCTCTGGTAGGAATAATAATAGAGAATAGTCTATTGTTCATAAGCTTTATAACAGATACGGTAAATTTAGTATTCCCTAAAATACTCTCAACTCTCCTGTTTCCAAAAATTTACTGTGTTCTCAATTCCTTTTATTAAACTAAACTTGGGTTCCCAATTCAATCCAATCTGTAGTCGGTTGCAGTTTGCTACTACCAGATTAGCTGCTTGAGTCTGGAGCGGTATCATTCCAAATCTAACTAGATTGGGTCGGTCTAAATAAGTAGCAATCTGCTCTACTAATTGTCTAATTGAAATGGGAGTGCCTGAACCAATGTTAACTGCTCCATTTAGCTCACTTTCTAAAATAGTAACAAGTGCATTTGCTACATCATTGACATATAAATAATCCCGAATCTGATAACCAGATGAACACTCTGCTACTCTATCTGCCAATAAAGATCTAATTACAGATGAAACTAATCGATTAGGATATTCGTACTGCCCATACAACCAAAAAACTCTCCCCCAAGCACTACTAATACCAGTAATACTACTAAAAGAACTTAACATTTGAGATAGCGAATATTTGCAAACACTATATGGATTACTCGGAGCTATAGGTGTTAATTCTTCATCACAATATCCATATTGCCAGTCATATTCGGCACAAGTTCCCGTCATTAATACTCTTTCTCCTCCACCGTCAGTAAACATTTGTAGCAACTCTAAGCTAGCTTGTACCCAGCGAAAATTTTCTAAGGCTGTTATGTAGCTACCAGGAACTGCATACCAAGCTAAATGTAATAAGTGTGACGGTTTAATTTGGGTGATTAAATTGCCAACAAGATCTGAATCAAACAGATTGACCGAATGCCAAAATAGATTAGGATGTGCGATCTCTAATAGAGGTTTACGGGCGATCGCATGTACCTGATAGTCATAATCTATTAATAACGGTAAGCAATGACGACCAATAAATCCCGATCCACCAGTAATTATAACTTTTTTTATCATTCTATGAAGTATATAAATACTCGGCTGTATATATTTCTTATATTTCCCTAATTTAGCTTTAAAAGAGACATTATAATTATGTAAAATTCTTCAGGATTGATATTCCTTTTGCCTAAGCTTGAAAATATATTTAAAATGTTAGTATTCTGTTAATAATGGGTAAATTAGAAGTAGAACCAATAATAGCTATCTTTAATGTGACAAATTCAACTATTGAAACTACCGATATTCTAATCACTCAAGCATTAGCATTTCATAATCAAGGCCAACTATCTAAAGCTGAAGACATCTATCAAAAAATCCTGAGTATAGACGCTAACAATACTAAAGCACTTAACTTAATAGGATATCTTTATTACCAAGTTGGTAACTATGAATTAGCGATCGAACTTATCGGACAAGCTATTTTTATCGAGCCAGAACAAGCAGATCTTTACAAAACTGCTGGACGGATATATTTTGCCGCTAGAGATTTTAAAAATGCGGTGGATGCCTTTAGACAAGCGATTGATTTGGGAGATGGAGCGGCTGAAAACTATGATGCTCTAATTAGTTCATTAGAGGCAATGGATCACCATCAAGAAGCGGCAAAAATTATCTTAGAAAAAGAGCAAATACATAAATTCAGTTTACCTTTTACTAGAAATTTTCCTAACTATACTAAATACACCGTTGGCAAATATACTTATGGTGCCCCGCTCGTGAAAGATTGGCATCAGGGTTCGACTTTGAAGATTGGTGACTTTAGTTCGATCGCTGAAAACGTGACCATTTTATTAGGTGGTAATCATCCAACAGATTGGATATCATCTTTTCCATTTGGAATAGTTTTTGATGAATTCAAAGAACAACATTATAATTATCCAAAATTGAGTAAAGGTAGCGTAATTATTGGTAATGATGTATGGATCGGACTCAATACGACAATTTTATCAGGAGTTACGATCGGTGATGGTGCGGTTGTTGCTGCTGGCAGTATTGTTACAAAAAATGTAGATCCTTATGCGATCGTTGGCGGGAATCCAGCAAAGATAATTAAAAAAAGATTTAGTGATGAATCCATATCTAAATTGTTAGTCATACAATGGTGGAACTGGGAGATAGATAAAATCAAAGATAATTTAGATTTAATATTATCAGATAATATCGATTTATTTATCGAGCGACATCTTCCGGTAGTCTAAGTAAAATGGAAATCTGGATAGTCTCGATCGCGTTGATTAATAACACTGACAGCCAAGGGCATTTTAATCCCAAAAGCGGGATCGTTCCACCTGACACCTCTAGCCGCATCTGCGTTGTAGACACCAGCCATTTGGTAAAATACTTCCGTATCATCTACTAAGGTTTGTAAGCCATGAGCGCAGCCTGGAGGGATGTAAAACATCTGATGATTATCAGCAGTTAATTCCGTCGCTACCCACTGTTTAAAGGTGGGAGAGGTGGGGCGTAAATCGAGGATGACATCATAGATAGCACCCCTGGTACAGCGAACTAATTTAGTTTCGGTGTCAGGATCTACTTGATAGTGCATCCCCCTTATTGTTCCCCGTTTAGCAGTAAAGGAAACATTGCATTGCACAAAATTAGTATTTAAGCCCTGTTGCTGAAATTCATCAGCACAAAAGCTCCGAGCGAAGAAGCCGCGCTCGTCAGTAATCGGATCTATTTCAATTAAATATGCACCAAGGATTTTGGTTGGGGTGAATTTCATGTGACCAAACTCTCAGAAAGATAGGATAATAGACATGAGAACTGTCTGAAAAATCATTGCGATGCAAGTCTCCCTAACACTCTACGCAGACCAACTACTTCAACGAATGATGTTATTGGGCTATAGCGATCCTGTTCAGGCGATCGAGGTTGCCCTAGCGCGGATGGTACAATCCGAAATTGATAGTGACGATTCGCCACAAATGATTGAATGGATGCGCCAAGAGGTAGCTATCGGAGCATCACAAGCAGAAAAAGGCGAATTTTCCACCTTGAGCTTGGAAGAAATTAAGGCTCAGGTACTATTGCAGCACCAACAAAATCTTTCCTAACATTTTGATAATGGCACGATATCTGCTAACCCAACGCGCCGAGCAAGATTATCGCGAAATTCTTGCCTTTACCCTGAATGAGTGGGGGATGGAGCAATTTACAGCTTATGCAACTTTACTCGATAACGCTTTTGAGCGACTTGTTGCGATGCCGCGCTTTGGTATTCGGCGCGATGATATTCACGAGGGATATTATTGTTATCGCGTTGAGAAACATTGTATTTTCTACTGAATAAATGATGACCGAATTGAGGTTGTCAGAATCTTGCACACTAAACGCAAGATGACACGAGATTTGTTCTCAAATGACCTCTAGTTGAGGAATTGGCACGACAAATTTACCGCCCCACTCTCGAATATGTGCCATTTGCTCGACGATCTCCGATCGCAGATTCCAGGGTAAAATCAGGACATAATCTGGTTCAGTCTCGGTAATTCGATCGGGACTATGAATCGGAATATGAGTTCCAGGTAAAAATAATCCCTGCTTGTATGGACTTCGATCGACTGTATAATCAATAAAGTCTGTCCGAATTCCACAGTAATTTAATAATGTATTTCCTTTAGCAGGTGCGCCGTACCCGACAACAGATTTACCTTCGGTTTTAGCTTGAATCAGAAAGGTAAGTAGTTGACGTTTGATACTTTCGACTTGGTTGGTGAAGTCTAAATAGGTGCCAATTCGATCGAGTCTAAACCCTACCTCTTGAGATTTTAACTCAGCCACACGATCGCTAACTTCTAACCGAGCGTTTTCGCTATGTCTACCATAGATCCTGAGAGAGCCGCCATGAGTAGGCAATTCCTCGACATCGAATAAAGTTAAACCATGAGCGGCGAATACTCGTTCGACTGTCAGGAAAGAGAAGTAGGAAAAATGTTCGTGATAGATAGTATCAAATTGATTTTGAGTAATTAGTTGGAGCAAATGTGGGAACTCGATTGTAATAATTCCCTCTGGCTTGAGTAGCAGTTTCATCCCTGCAACAAAATCATTGAGATCTGGTACGTGAGCTAGGACATTATTACCTAATAATAAATCTGCTTGTTTACCTAGCGCGACTAATTCTGTTGCTGTCTGTACTCCAAAGAATTTAGTCAGCGTGGGAATTCCCTTGGCTTCAGCAACTGCGGCGACATTAGTTGCTGGTTCGATCCCTAATACCGGAATATTTTTGTTTTGAAAATACTGTAATAAGTACCCATCATTACTAGCGATTTCGATAACTTGGCTAGATCGATCGAATCTAAACCTTTCGACCATTAAATTAGTATAATATTCGCAATGCTTGAGCCAGCTTTCGGAATAAGAAGAAAAGTAAGCATAATTACCATCACCAAAGATATGCTCTCGTGATTCGACTTCAGGTAACTGAACTAGGAAACAGCGATCGCACACATGAGGATGGAGTGGATAGAATTTTTCAGATTTATCGAGTTGTTCGCTTTTTAAAAAATCATTGGAAATTGGAGAACCGCCTAAATTGACAAATGTATGTTGAAGAGGGTGTTGACAAAAACGGCAGTTGTGATGAGTCATATTTAGAGGGTGGAGGGTCTACGGTGTATACACAAGTCTATGGTGGTGATGCGTAGTCCTTTACCCCACCCCAGCCCTCCCCTTATAAAGGGGATGGGGCAAGAGCCTCCCCCTGCTTGGTGCGCTAACACTGTCGGGGAACCCGAACAGTGCGCGCATCCGCTTTATAAGGGGGGTTGGGGGGTAAATCAACTTCAAACGAAGGGGGGATTTAGACACCACTCTAATGAATTAAATCCTAATATTTTGCTAGTTATTGACGATTTGTTGAATGGCTAAGTTAGATAATGGTATGGTTTCAAGATCGGAATATTCTAAGTGAGAACCAGATCGCTTTTGGAGTGTCTGCTGTTGAGAGGCGAGGAAATTTTCATACCAGGCGATCGTTTGTTCTAAGCCGCGATCGAGTGTAAATTTAGGTGTCCAACCTAATATATTTTTCGCCTTAGTTGCATCGAGAAATTGATATTGGATCTCATTGCTGGCTTGATTTTGAACGATCGGTTTTAACTCTGCACCCATCATCTCGACGATTTGAGTCACCAAATCCAGAACAGTAACTTGCGTTTCATTGGAAAAATTAAATGCTTGTCCATACAAACTCGAATTGGTTGCTAGTTGTTCGGCGAGTAAAGTATATGCAGCCGCCCCATCTTCGACATAGATATAGTCGCGGACATAACTACCATCAGAGCGAATGATTGGAGCTTCTCCTTGCAGGATCGATCGAATGGTGCCAGGAATAATTCGATTCCAATTTAAGTCGCCGCCGCCATAGAAGTTGCCGCAGCGGGTAATGGCGACAGGTAATTTATAGGTGTGTCCGTAAGTTTGGGCGATCAGATCCGCACAGGATTTACTGACATCGTAGGGATGCAATCCTTGGAGTGGGGTAGTCTCTAGATAGGGAAGGGTATCGCAGTTGCCGTAAGCCTTATCCGATGAAGCCATCACGATTTGTTTAACAGTGGGGCTATGCCGACAGGCTTCGAGCAGTTGCCACGTACCAGCGATATTCGTCTCAAAAGTCGAAATTGGGTTCCGATTGGCAATACCCACGATTGTTTGGGCTGCTAGGTGCATCACAGTATCGATTTCATACTCGCCTAATACTCGATCGAGGAAGACTCGATCGCACACATCGCCCCGAACGACTTTAACTCGATCGATCGATCCAGAGCGAATCAATTCCGATTGAGGTACAGTGTCGCGAATGACACAGACGACATCTGCACCTAGATTTAATAACCGTTTCACCAACCAACCACCGAGCAATCCTGTTGCTCCAGTTACCAGTGTCGGTCGATTGTCCCAAAAACTACTACCTAGACTCATAGCCAATATATCCCCATACAACACCAACTCACTAGCCTAGTGTTCCCAAACTTGCCAGGGAGGATTACCACTTTGCCAGTAATTTTCCAAGTTATATTTATCGCGGAGGGTGTCCATACATTGCCAGAAATCATAATGACGATAAGCCGCTAACTGTCCATCAATAGCTAATCGCTCTAATAACTCTACTTCCAACCCCGCACTATCATTGGTTAAGTATTTAAAAACCTGGGGTTCCATCACTAGGAATCCACCATTAATCCAGCCCTCTCCCGCTTGAGGTTTTTCGGTGAAGTTAGCGACTAAATCTCCTTCAATTACTAATCCGCCAAATCTTGCTGGTGGACGTACCGCACTAACTGTTACCCATTTACCGTGAGATTTGTGAAACTCCAGCAACTTTTGAAGATCGATATTGCTCACGCCATCCCCATAGGTAATCATGAATGTCTCATCGCCAAGATAGGATTCTAGGCGTTTGAGTCGTCCCCCAGTATTGGTTTGGACTCCAGTGTCTAACAAATGGAGTTTCCAGTTTTCACATTCTTTGATTTGGGGCTGCACCGCACCAGTGGCTAAATCTAGAGTCATACTCCCATTGAGGGTGTAGTAATCCATAAAATAGCGTTTGATATATTCGCCCTTGTATCCCAGTGCCACTAAAAACTCTTGGAATCCGTAGTGGGCATAATGTTTCATGATATGCCAGAGAATCGGACGACCGCCAATTTCCACCATTGGTTTGGGGCGAATTTCAGTTTCTTCAGTCAGCCGCGTGCCTAAACCACCTGCTAAGAGAACGACTTTCATACAACGAGTTGATGGGTAATGAGTAAAACCCTTCACCTGCAACTACTTGGACGGTTGAGTAGGTTGCGTTGGCTCAGTTGGTTTTAGAGTACCCACTTTTTTAGGTTCAGCCATCTGTTTATTTAGCGTAGCCAGAAATTCTTTGTACTGCTGATTGGTGGGATTGAGCTTGACGAGTTGTTCGAGGGCGGCTTTGGTACCAGGTACGTCGCCTCGTTGCATCCGAATCTCGACTAATCCTCTTAGAGCGGTTTGATTATTGGGTTCGCGTT
>ENA-OFCF01000589-OFCF01000589.1-metagenomes-genome-assembly--contig:-NODE-589-length-15786-cov-2.860403_pt1 | contig 15786 bp, 12 predicted proteins | sample MGYA00153387_OFCF01 | MGnify analysis MGYA00153387
TTGTCCATTAGAGTTTTGCCCACAACCCCAAAGTGTGCCGTTGTTTTTTACAGTAAATGTTGAAAAGCCTCCAGCGCCCGCCCACAAGCAGTTGGTGTCGGTACCTATTTGGGTTTGGTTGCCTGTCCAGAATATGCCTTGGTTGCCCATGCCTTGTTCGCCAAAGCCATTACTGCCCCATGTTGAAATAGTGCCGTTAGCTCTTTGAGCCACCACGTGAAATTCGCCGGCACTAATTTTTGTGTAACATTGTGCAAAGTTGTTTAATGAAAACAACAAGACAATTACTGTCAGTATGTATTGATTTGTTTTCATGATTATTGTTTGATTAGTTTTTGTTGCGATTGAAAGCCAAGAACGTTTTTGAAAACTACGATATAAACCCCACTTGGCAAATTCGAACTATCAAACAACCAATTCCCTTTTTGAGTTTTTGTTATGTACTGGGCTTGTTTTTTGCCTAGTAAATCGTAAATTTCAATTGTCGCACTGGCATTGTCATCAGAAAATTCGATAGTGGTGCTGGTCGAGGTTGGATTTGGGGCTAGTTTTAACAAACTAATTTTATTTGTAAAAAATAGGTTTTGTTGGCTGCAACTTGATAAAGCAGCTTCGACATTTACTTGAGGTGCGATGGTAAAATTCACTATGGATGTTTCGATTATTTGATACAAATGTTTTTTTTGTGATATTGCCAGTTTCATTGTCTGTAATTATAATTTTAATGCTCCCGATTCCTATGTTGCCCCACATTACCCTTACATAATCTGTGTTGTCCGACGGTTGTAGAAATCTATCAATTATTTCCCATAAAACTTCAAAATTGCCGTTACTATTGTTTTTAATAAAGTAACCTACTTCGGTATTTTTACAAACCTTAAAACAATCGGTATCTTTAATTTCTTCGAACGAAAAGCCCCGTTTTGGCGCATTTGGGTTTAAAGCGAGGGTCTGACAGCCAACAATATAATCTATTCCAAAAATAAAACCTGTTGGTTCTTGCGCTTGCGAATTAGTGGTTAAAAAAAATATAAAAGCAAATAAAATTTTAAATATTGCGCACTTTATGCTGTTCGCTGTTTTAAGAAAAAAGAATCATAATGTAGTACATTTAGAATGTAAATATATACATTTTTGTCTACAAATGAAAAATAAATGTTAAAGTTTTAGGTTTTTGATTATTTATTCGATAAAATAGTTTTTTTTAAATTTTTATCATTTTCTCATCCCTGTTTCATGAAAATGATTTATATTCGTATCACTTTTTAAAAAATTAATTATGAAAAAAATAGTTGTAGCATTTATTGCTAGTTTGATTTTGATTCCAATTAGCGTAAAAGCCGACGAAGGAATGTGGTTTTTGATGTTCATCGAAAGATTAAACCATCGGGATATGAAAAAAATGGGTCTTCAACTGACGGCCAAAGAAATTTACAGCATCAACAATCACAGTTTGAAAGATGCTATTGTTCAGTTTAATGGCGGCTGTACTGCCGAAATTGTTTCAAAAAACGGTTTGGTTTTAACCAATCATCATTGCGGATATGACGCAATTGCAGAACTTTCGACAGCGGAACAAAATTATCTGAAAAATGGTTTTTGGGCTAAAGATAAAGCGTCAGAAATGAAACCTAAATCATTATACGTGCGATTTTTTGTGAGAATGGACGACGTTTCCAAACGCATTTTATCAAAAGTAAATGATAAAATGACCGAACAGGAACGTGGAAAAGCGATTCAGCAAGAAATGGCTTTAATAGAAAAAGAAAATAATGAAGGCGGAAAATATGTAGTTTCGGTACGACCATTTTTTCAGGGAAATGAATACTATTATTTTGTATACCAAGATTTTAAAGATGTTAGACTGGTTGGAACTCCACCAGAAAGTGTAGGAAAATTTGGTGGCGACACCGACAACTGGGAATGGCCACGTCACACTGGCGATTTTTCAATGTTTAGAGTATATGCCGATAAAGACGGAAATCCTGCCGAATATTCTAAAAATAATGTACCATTGTCGCCAAAACATTATCTTCCTGTAAGTTTAAAAGGTGTAAAAGAAAATGATTTTGCAATGATTTTGGGTTATCCTGGGCGAACCAACCGCTGGATGCCAGCAAGTGGAATTGAGCAAAACGTAAAATTTGCTTATCCTGCTTGGGTTGAAGGTGCCAAAACGGGTATGGATCAGATGAAAAAATATATGGATAAAGATGCAACAGTTCGTTTGCAATATGCTTCAAAATATGCCTCGACTGCCAATTACTGGAAAAACCGTCAGGGAATGGTTGATGCTTTGACAAAAGCGGAAACAGCAAAAACCAAAACTGTTCAGGAGAGTAAGTTTAATGTTTGGGCAAATTTACCCCAAAATATAGAAAAATATGGAAACATTGTTGGAACAATCAACAATTATTATGCAAAAACCAATTTAAAATCCCGTCACGATAATTATCTTTCTCAATTGATGAGAACTGCAAGTTATGGTGGTACTGCAGCGGTTTTAGGTAACGCATTAATAAGTTTTTATAAAGAAAATGATGCCAAAAGAACCGAAAAACTTCCTGAAATTACTGAGTTGATTAATAATATTTTTGGCGAGTTTCATGCTCCACTGGAAAAAGATGTTTTAGCTGCACAACTAAATTTGTATACTATAAAGGGTGCGGAATTTGGTTTGTCTCCAATGATGTCTAAATTGAAAGACGACAACAATGGCGATTTCACGAACTATGTAAACAATGCAGTTTCAAAAAGTATTTTTAGCAACAAAGAATCAGTTCTGGCATTTATGAAAAATCCATCACCAGAAAATATTGCAACCGATCCGTTATATATGATTTCGATTGATTTGTCGGCTAAAATTCGTGCCAGATCTGAAGAACAAACCAAAATGGATAATGATTTTGCACGTTCTTATCGCAATATGGTTGAAGGTTTGAGAGAATCAAAATTAAATCTGGTTCAGTATCCAGATGCCAATTCGACTTTAAGGCTGACCTACGGAAAAGTGCGCGCTTTGCCTGCGGACAAAAGGAATGACGCCAAAATCAATAATTATACTACACTTGAAGGTATGGTTAAAAAATATAAGGCGGGCGATGAAGAATTTGATATGCCAAAACGCATTATCGAAATGAACAAAGCCAAAGATTTTGGACAATATGCGGATAAAAAAGGGTTTATGCCTGTCAATTTTTTGAGTGATAACGACATTACAGGTGGAAATTCAGGGTCGCCAGTTTTAAACGGAAAAGGCGAATTGATTGGTGTTGCCTTCGACGGAAACATTGAAGCAATGGCTGGAGATGTCATTTTTGACCCGAAACTGCAACGTACTATTAATGTAGATATTCGTTATGTGCTCTGGATTATCGACAAATATGCCGGAGCTAAACATATTGTTGATGAAATGACAATCGTGAAGTAATAAATTTTTAATTAAAAGCCCGTTTCATGAATTTGAAATGGGCTTTTTTTTATTTATGATGTCGATTTATTTAAAGATAATAGTTGCATGCAAACCTAAAATCATTAAAACTAAAGTAACAAAAAAAACAAAAAACCATTTAATTATACCGGTTTTGGTGTCTTTTATCTCGGTTTGCAATTGAAATTCCATTTTTTGTAAATCCAGTTTAATACCACTTTTATAGTTGGCAGAAGTTTTCGTGCCTTCGTTTTTTATACTTTCATACAAAATTGCGGTAAAAACTTTTACGAGAATCTTCAAGTTTAAGACCTTTTGTAAAAAAGTCGTTAAGTTTTATTTCAGTTGCACTCATTATTTATGATCAATTTTTAGAATATATACAATTTCATTAGAAAAATTGGAATTAAATAAAAATCAGGAATTTGCTTAAGAATCAAGTTTTAGCTTTTTAGGACGGCGCATATTTTTCGATTCAAAAAAATTGTCAATTTATTTACTCAAAATTTACAATTCAAAATCAAGTTTCGTTAACTTTGGAACAAATTTCTAAACATGAACAGAAGAAAATTTCTACAAAACGGCTCTCTATTTACAATTGGTGCAACGATTTTAAATCCATTTGACAGCATTGCTCAAAAAGCGGTTGTTGATTTATCCGACAAAAACAAAGTTGCCAAAAATATAATAGTTATTGTGAGCGATGGAATGAGCAGTGGCACATTAAACATGACTGATTTATATTTAAACAGAAAGACAGGTGTTGGCAGTAATTGGCTTCAGTTGTATAAAGACAATAAAGTTACGCGTGCCATGATGGATATGGCTTCGGCTTCATCTATCGTTACCGATTCTGCTGCAGCAAGCTCGTCGTGGGGAAGCGGATTTAGAGTAAAAAACGGTTCGTTAAATGTTGGAATAAATGGAGAAGAGTATTTGCCAATTTGGCAAAAGTTCAAAAAAGCGGGCAAAATGGCGGGTTGTGTAACCACAGTTCCAATAACGCACGCAACTCCAGCCGGATTTTGTATAGCCTCAAAAAGCAGAAACAGTCAGGAATCAATTGCAGAAATGTATGCCGATATAAAATTTGATATTATGATGGGTGGAGGCAATAATTATTTTTCTTCAGATTTTAGAAAAGACAAAAAAGACCTTTATCAAGACTTTATCTCGAAAGGTTTTACGGTTGTAAAAACCAAAGCAGAAATGCTAAATTGTGGTATTAAAAAGCCCATTTTAGGTGTTTTTTCAAATGATGGATTGCCTTATTCTAAAGACCATCAAAGCAGTAAATCATTGCTGGAATCTGTTCCAACACTGGCAGAAATGACTCAAAAAGCGATTGACAAAATGAAAAATCATCCTCAAGGTTTTGTACTTCAGGTAGAAGCCGGAAAGGTGGATTGGGCGGCTCATGCCAATGATATTGCCGGACTGATGTATGACCAAGTTGCTCACGATGAAGCCATAAAAGTTGCTATAGATTTTGCCGAAAAAGATAAAAACACACTCGTAATTATTACTACTGATCACGGAAATGCCAATCCGGGTGTAATTTATGGGAAAGATGCCAACGCCAACTTTGATACAATTCAGAATTATACGCAAACCAACGATTGGATTCTAAACGGAATAGGAGTGGAGACCACTATTCAAAATGCAAAGGACAGAATAGAATTTGCAACCAAAACGGTTTTGAAAGACGATGAAATCAAGGAGATTCTGAACTATTATTCAAACATAAAAGCTGATGCTGACGGCTTGTATAATCCAAAACATTTGCCATTCAGGATTTTAGCTGAAACTCAAAAAAAATTCAATTCTGTAGGCTGGATTAGTATGGATCATTCTGCCGATTACACCGAGTTAGCGATGTTTGGACCAGGAAATCATTTGTTAAAGCCATTTATAAAAAACACTGATTTGCATTATCTGATGCTTGAAGCTGCCGAAATTGAAAATAAGTTTTAACGATTTTATATTACCGTTTCAGGCTAAAATGTCCTTTAAAAATCCGACCGTCCTGACGTTCCACAACAAACCAATAATCGTCTGATGGGAGAGCTTGGCCGTTTAGCGTTCCGTCCCAACTATTATTTTTAGCATTAATTTCTTTTATGAATTTGCCAAATCTATCAAAAAGGCGAACCAATAATTTAGGTTCTAAATTTGAAAAATCAATCTGCCATTTGTCATTAAATCCATCGCCGTTGGGAGTAAAAAATTTTGGATAATTCAAAAAATAAGTGTCAACTTTAAGTGTTTCACATCCGTTTTTGTCTTTAACATAAATTGTATAAATACCAGATTTTATCCCGCTGAATACGCCTGTTGGTTGAAAATTAATATTATCTAAAGAATATTCATAATTTCCGAGCCCTGAAACGATTATAGATAATGAATTGTTGTTGTCTGTCCAATCTTCGGTTTTTATTTCAACTAATTTTGCTTTTCCAGATTTTTCTACTTTTATGGTGGCCGATGCACTTGCGCAAAACAATCCCAAATACCTGTTTTTGGCAACAACCGAGTAGTCGCCTGGTTCAGAAACGGTTATGGTTTGAGTGCGGGCTCCGTTTGACCATTCATACACATCAAAACCTGAATTTGCGGTCAGGTCAACAGTTCGATTTTCGCAGACATAAACTTTTGGAGTCAAATTTAAAACGGGAGTTCTGCCCACCATTATCTGAAACGAAGTAGTGGCAAAACATCCCAAAATAAACTTATGCACTACTCTTGCAAAAATAGTTTGTGGATTTGAAGTATTTATAAAAAAGTTGGGATTCGCAATTGCATTCGTTCCATTATTTGCATCAGATGGATTTGTGTAAAATGAGACTAAATAATTGCTGTTGTTCTGAGACCCAAGAATTGTACTGTTTTGCTGCGTCAAATTAAAAGAACCATTTTGCAAGGTTCCGGTTTGACATAATAGTATGTTGGATGGGCTATTGGCAACAACCAAATTTGGTAAAGTTCCAACTGCATAATTTGCATTTTTTATGGCTCCACACTGGTCTTGAACTTCAAAATTATAAGTTGCAGGCGTCAGTCCTAAAAAAGTGTTGTTGCTACCATTATTGACTGTGAATGAGGTGTCTCCATTGCGACTGTTGATTTTATAAATAAATGGAGGAGCACCAATTACGCTTATTAAAACATCAGAATTTGGAGAAGTTCCCGAACAGTTAATATTAAAAACACCATCAATTTTCAGGTTGTCAAAAAATTCAAATTCACCAAAAACTTCTAAACAGGTTTTAAAAATAGTGGTTGCATTTCCGTTATTGTAAGTTACAAATGTTTTTAGGATTCTGAAATTTCCGGTCAAAGCTAAATTCAAATTATTGACATTATTCGCCATTTCAAAAGCAGTGGTCGCATCTGGAATTGTTCCAGCAACATAAACTGCACCTGAAAAAGGGTTTTGCCAACTTCCGTTTGTCGGATTCAATTTTTGAAGCCAGTATTTTTGTTGATTCGTGCCGTTACTGTTGTCTGTAACTTTTAAATTAAACGATCCACAATTGCGTTGCGCTTCAAAAGGAGTACCTGCACCATTTTTATATCCGACAACTGCAAATGTAGTGGTCAGATTGTATCCACATGCGTCTTTGCCCGCAAAAGTATAGTTGCCTTCAGGCAAATCTGTTAAATATAAAACACCAGCTATAATTTGCGAATTGACATTAAAAGGTATTATTTCATTGAAATTTGATGGTGCCGAAGTTATAGATATGCTTGTTAAAAGTTGATTACCACTGATTATTTTTACCGCTCCGGATCCTGGAATACAGTTTGGAAGTTGGTCAACAATTAAACCTTGTAAAACAAAAACAGGAACTTCAACATTATTTAAATTGTATGTTTTGTCACATTCATCTTTTAAAATAAAATTGTAAAACCCTACGGGAAAATTAGCTAAACCAATAACTCCCGTTGTAGTAATTTGAGATGATATATTATTGGGCAGAGCAGGGGCATAAGCAGCAGGGGCAGCAGTAATAATTACTGAAACCAGTTTTCTGGAGTTGGGAACTGAAATTGTAATGTTGCCAAATAATGAGCCACAACCAGCATTTGCAACAGATGCAACGGGTACTACTGTTTCTAATTGCACATTTTGTTGTGGTGTAAATGCAGTTCTTCCGCAGCCATCAGTAATTTTGATTTTGTAATTTCCAAACGGAACAACGCTTGTAATACTTCCGTAAACTGCACTCGTCGTAGAAAATGGACCAAGGTTTTGGTTATTAAAATTTGCTGGATTAAAGCCAACTGGAGCCTGTTGGAATTCGATTGTAAAAGGAGGAAAAAAATTAGATACAACTATTTCTAAAAATTTTTCACCGCACTTGTTAGGATTAACTTTTAAAACTACTCTTGGATTAGGATCGATTTCATTGTCGTTCTTAAAAAAAATTCTGCCGCACCCATCTGTTATTTCTAATTTGTAATTAAAAACTGAATTTAGAAATAAATCAATTGTTTTTGTTAAAGTCAAACTAGTTGCATTACCACTGTTGATAATTTGAGTTGATACAATTTCAGCCGCTCCATTTGGGGGCTGAATGGTATATTTTACAGAAAGAGGATAGGTAATTATTGTCCCAGAAGCAATTGATACTCCATTTGAAACATCAATTGTTGTGCATGAAGTTGCAATATTAGGAGTAACAATTCCAGAAATTATTAGTGTAGGTATTGCAACTGTCAAAATATAATCTCGAACAAATGCTTGTCCGCAACTGTCAAAAACTCTGATTCTGTATTGCCCGGATATTAAACCTGTAAACGTGTTGGAGGCCTGCACAGGAAAAGTTTGCGGACCGCGGATTATTTCATAACCGATTGCGCTTCCTGTCAGGGTATTAATAACGATTGTGCCAGTAATGTCACAGTTTAAGATATTTGATGCAACAATAGTAAAGGTTAAATTAACTGTGAGATTTTCAATAGTAAACTCTTGTTGGCGGGTATTCGATAATGTTCCTAAAGTTTGCGTTACTATAACTCTGTAGATGCCGCTTGTTAAACCATTTAAATTTGAAGTGGTTGCTACAGGCGAATTTGTATCTGGCAATTTATATGTTAAATAAGTCAAAACTGCTCCGCTTGTTGTATTTGTTGTTGCTATTTGCAATGTTCCGTTTCCCTGACAGGTTTCGTTTGTCCCGGTTACTTGTAATTGAAAATCCGCTAACTGGCTTTTAGCATAAAAACTTAGCAACAAGAAAAGATGTAACACAACTTTTTTTAACATTTGTCCTCTATTTTAAACAAAAGTATAAAGTTATTTTTTATTTAATGTTTAAATATTCTTAAATTTTAAAACATATTTGTAAAAACAATTTCTAAATTTTATTTTTTGCTTCAATCCATTTTGACATATATTTCGTTCCCATTGAATGATGAAACTGAAGCATTGCACCAAAAAAATTTTTACTTCTGCTGGTTTTTAAGTTATAATGTAAATCTAAAATTTGCACAATGAATTTTGGGGCAATATCTTTTTTTAAATACCGGGAATTAAATATTTCAACACCTTTTTTTTGTGCATCTGCCCAAATAGTTTTGTCATTATAAACCAAAACTGCCGCTTTTGCAAATGCTTGAATATCGTTTTCAATAAAACCATTCCATTGCTTGTTAAGTTCAATTCCTTCTGCTCCAATTGTGGTTGTAATACTGGGTGTTCCACAAAACATAGCTTCAACTAATTTCCCTTTTATGCCCGCTCCAAAACGAATTGGTGCCAAAATAACTCTCGATGATTCGATAACTTCTTTTGCATTGATGGCGCGACCCAAAACCAAAAAACCTTCTTTTGGATTGTGTAATTGCAAAACTTTTTGGGTAGCATAAGCACCATAAATTTTCAGAATTGCATCTGGCATTAATTTTTTTATGACCGGTAAAATTAATTCTTTCAAAAACAACACTGCATCATAGTTTGGTTTATGATAAAAATTTCCTACAAAAATGAAGCAATTTCTGTTATCAAAAGATTTCCAATTGTTGATTACATTTTCGTCAATTGGAGGCAGCATAAATGGCAAATAATACAGTAAAGAGTCGGATACTTTAAAAACATTTTTAAGCAAGGCCATTTCGATTCCAGATATAATCAAAGACAAATCACATCGAAAAATACTTGCAATTTCTCGCTTTGCAATATCCGAAAATAAGTCATTATTGTCAAAAATACGATTTTCTTTAAATGCCAATTGTCGTCCAAACCGCAAACAATGCAAATCTTCGGTATCTAAAATTCGAACAGCATTAGAACAATTTTCGGCAATACGCCACCCGAATTGCTCTTCAGTCATAAAACGATCAAATACAACAATATTTGGATTAAGTTTTTTGACAAAATCATCAAAAGAGGCGTCATTCACAATTATTGATTGCTTCCTGACGCCAATGCTTTCTAAATCAAACATAAACTCGCTGTCTGCAGCGGCACTGGCAAAAGTTATTTTCCAATTTTGTTCTAAAAAAAGTAAAATTATTTGCATCATCCTGCTGCCCGCAGCCGATGAATTGGGTTCGGGAAAAACAGTTCCAATTATTAAGATTTGCATACTTTGAATTTGATATATTTTGCAAGATAAATCATTTAGCAGAAAATGGGAAAAAAATTACAGTTGAAGGAATGAAAAATGACCCAAATTTATTTTCAGAATTTGAAAATTTGTCATTACATAACGATTCCATTAACTATATTGGAATCGGGAAAAGACGATTTCACTAAAAATCGGGAGGAAGCCAAATTTTGCTGTGATATCGCAATTGCTTTTAAAATCAAAATAGTTAAAAAAATTTCCTGGCATGTAGGAATTTTATGTTTTAAAAATAATACGGAAAATAATTTTTTTTAACGAGTTCATATTTGTAACCGTTTTTATAAAATCTAAAATTCTCAAGACCTATCTTTGTAGAAACTTACAGAAATGAATTTTTTTTCTTCTCAATTCAAACTAGGAATTCTTGGAGGCGGTCAACTGGGAAAAATGTTGCTGTTCGAAACCAGAAAATTTGACATTCAAACCTATGTTTTGGATCCAAGCATTGATGCGCCTTGTAAATTTGCATGCAACAAATTTTTTCATGGCAGTTTAACAGATTTTGAAGCGGTTTATAATTTTGGAAAGCAAGTAGATATTTTAACTTTTGAAATCGAATTGGTCAATTTAGAAGCATTAGAAAAATTAGAAAGTGAAGGTTTAAAAATATTTCCTTCACCAAAAACATTAAAACTTATTCAAAATAAAGGTGTTCAAAAGGAATTTTACATAAAAAATGGAATTCCAACTTCAGAATTTTTAAAGTTTCCAGGTTTACAAAATCTAAAGTCCAAAATTAACCTTCAAAATTCTGCAGTTAAATTTCCATTTGTCTGGAAATGCACAAAATTTGGATATGACGGAAACGGTGTTAAAATCGTTAAATCTAAAGAAGATTTAGACAACCTGCCTGATGTTGAGTGCATTATCGAAGAAATTATTGCTTTCAAAAATGAATTAGCCGTAATTGTGGTGCGAAATGAGGCTGGCGAAGTTAGGAATTATCCGGTTGTAGAAATGGAGTTTCATCCTGAAGCCAACCAGGTTGAATATGTGATTTGTCCTGCAAGAATCGATGAAAAAGTCGCTCAAAAAGCGATTGCAATTGCTTTGAAAGTTTCAGAAATATTCAATCACGTTGGACTTTTGGCTGTCGAAATGTTTCAAACTCAAGATGATGAAATTTTGGTTAATGAAGTTGCTCCACGACCCCATAATTCAGGACATCAAACCATTGAAGCCAGTTACACCTCACAATTTGAAAATCATTTGCGAGCCATTTTAAACCTTCCGTTGGGCAATTGCGACAGTAAATTGGCAGGAATAATGGTTAATTTAGTTGGAGAAGAAGGTTTTTCAGGTAATGTAATTTATGAAAATATCGAGAAAATTATGGCTATAAGTGGTGTTACGCCTCACATTTATGGAAAACAGCAAACCCGACCTTTTCGAAAAATGGGACACGTTACGATAATCAATCAAGATATTGCAAAAGCCAGAAAAATTGCAGAAGAAGTAAAGAATTGTATTCGTGTGGTTTGCTGAGTTTTTTAATTAAATTTGTATCTCATAATGTGAAACCCAAATGAAAATAGCAATAATAATGGGGTCAATCTCTGATTTGCCCGTCATGCAGGAAGCCATCGACATTTTAAAAGGATTTGATATTGAAACCGAAGTCGATATCGTTTCTGCACATCGCACGCCCGAAAAGCTCTTTGAGTTCAGCAAAAACGCACATCTTCGTGGCATTTCCGTAATAATTGCCGGAGCTGGCGGAGCCGCCCATTTGCCTGGAATGGTAGCCGCAATTTCGCCATTACCCGTAATTGGAGTTCCAATAAAATCCAGCAATTCAATTGATGGTTGGGACTCGATTTTGTCAATTCTGCAAATGCCAGGCGGCGTTCCTGTTGCAACTGTAGCTTTAAATGGTGCCAAAAACGCGGGAATTCTTGCAGCACAAATCCTTGGAACTTTTGATAAATGCGTTTTAGATAAAATAATTTTGTATAAGGAAGGACTAAAAATCGCGGTAAATCAATCTTCGGAGAAGTTAAAAAGTTAATTTTTTTCGAAGCTGTTTCCCGTCTTCCATTCCAATCTTTTTTTGTCTCGTCTCAAAAGACGAGAAAAAAAAAGGATTTCCATTGCAACCGGGGCTAGGGTATCCCAGTTTTCAACAACAATTTTTTATTGCAATAACAGTTATATGTATTAAAGCATTTTCAATGAATCATTTTTCTGAAACCAACAACCAAAAAAAATCGTTTTTTATCACAATTTTGCTATTTGTGTTGTTTTTTGCATTATTATTATTTCTGAAATTCGATACCCAACCCATAATTTCAAATCTTGAAGAAGGCGGCGGTGGTGGCGAAATTGCAGTTAATTTTGGAAATAGCGATGTAGGTTCAGGCAACAATATTGCATCCGAAGAAACTCAAAAAGCAGTATCAAAACCAATAAAATTCGAAAAAATTCAACAGGAAGAAATCATCACAAATACTTCTGATAATGAAGTTCCCGAGATATTTGTCCCAAAAAAACCTATTGAAGTTCCAAAAAAACCAATCGAAAAAGCAGTAGAAAAACCAAAACCATCAAAAGCGACTACTGATGCACTCGCCAATTTGTTGCGCAATTCAAACTCAAAAGAAAGCGATGGAAACGACAATCAGGCAGGAAACAAAGGAAAAGCCAGTGGAAATCCGGATCAAAAAGGCTATGATGGGACAAGCGAGAGTGGTACAGGAACAGGCAAGGGCATTGGAACAGGCAAAGGAATTGGCACCGGAAGCGGTTATGGATTAAGCACGACTGACGCTATTAAAACAGGAAATTGGAAATTATCAGGCAGAAAACTCGCAACAAGCAGCAAGCAAGCACAAAAATGCAATGAATATGGAACTGTTGTGGTTCAGGTTACTGTAAATAAAAGTGGGAATGTGGTTGCAGCAAAATATGCAAAAGGAACGACAAACACGAGTCAATGCCTTCTGGAACCCGCTTATGCAACAGCAAAATCATATAAATGGCAACCCGACGATAAAGCGCCGGAAACTCAGATAGGTTTCATAACTATTAATTTTAAGCTGGGCGAATAGCTTTTTGAAGTCAGTTTCAACGATAATTATGATTTCAAAAATTGAATTTTAAATAGTAGTATCCTAACACAAAAAAAATGACCTATTTAGAAACAGTCAATTGGATGTTTAACCAACTTCCAATGTATCAAAATCATGGGGCTTCTGCATATCGAAAGGATTTAACAAATACCATTTTACTGGCCAGTCATCTCGAAAATCCAGAAAGAAATCTCAAATGCATACACGTTGCCGGAACAAACGGAAAAGGTTCTGCGTCGCACATGTTGGCCTCCATTCTGCAAGAAGCAGGCTACAAAGTCGGACTTTATACTTCGCCACATTTAAAAGATTTTCGGGAGCGCATCAAAATAAATGGACAAGAAATTTCAGAAATATTTGTTTGTGATTTTATTGCAAAAAACAAAACTTTTTTTGAACAAAACGAACTGAGTTTTTTTGAAATGAGCGTTGGATTAGCATTTGAATATTTCAAAAAAGAAAATGTTGATATTGCAATTGTTGAGGTTGGAATGGGCGGAAGATTAGATTCAACCAACATAATTACACCATTAATTTCGGTAATTACAAATATTGGTTTAGATCATCAGCAATTTCTTGGCGACACACTCGAAAAAATTGCATTTGAAAAAGCAGGAATTATAAAACCAAATATTCCAGTCGTTATTGGAGAATATTTGCCAGAAACAAAGCTTGTTTTCAGTTCCAAAGCAGATAAGAACAACGCTGCAATCTTTTTTGCATCCGATTTAATTTCTGAAATTTATCCATCAGACCTGATTGGTAATTATCAGGTTTTTAATATTAAAACGGTAATCCAAACAATTAGAATAATACAATCTCAAAAGCAATTTTTGGTTACAGAGAAAAACATACGCAATGGCTTAATGAATGTTATAAAAAAAACAGGATTGCAAGGTCGCTGGCAGCAAATTAAAGAAAAACCGAAAGTCATTTGCGATACTGCACATAACAGTAATGGCTTAAAAATTGTTTTGAAACAGGTTCAAAATGAGAATTATGATTGTTTAAATATCGTTTTAGGATTTGTTAATGACAAAGATTTAGACCAAATTTTAACATTATTTCCAAAAAATGCAAATTATTTTTTCTGTAAGCCCAATATCCCAAGAGGATTAGAGGTTCTAGATTTACAAAAAAAAGCTTTGGAATTTGGACTGATTGGCAACATATACAACTCTGCTACAGAGGCTTATAAAAATGCATTGTTGTCTTCGTCTGAAAATGATTTTATTTATGTTGGGGGAAGCACTTTTGTGGTTGCAGAAATTTTATAATTTTATAAATTAAATTTGGAAAATAAAAATAAGGTTGTATATTTGCACTCCTGTTAAGGGCGATTAGCTCAGCTGGTTCAGAGCACCTCGTTTACACCGAGGGGGTCGGGGGTTCGAACCCCTCATCGCCCACAAAGCATCTCATTTTGAGGTGCTTTTTTTTATACTTTTTCCAATGGATTTTACGGTTTATATACTTTTTAGTAAAATCAGAAATTAATTTTTAGTAGGATTTACCTCAAATTTAGAAGAAAGAATTATTCGGCACAATTATAAAAGTAAAGGTTTTACAGGTAATGTAAATGATTGAAAATTAGTTTGTCAATAAAATTCTGCAACGAAAGAAGCAACGCGACAGCGAGAAGTACAAATTAAATCTTGTAAAAGCAGCCTAAAAATAAAAGCTTTAAGTCCGCAGTAAATTTTTTCGAGTTTTGCTGGTTCAGGATATCTCGATTTTTTATCGGCAGGGTCGGGGATTCGAACCTGTTGATGCTCAGAACAGGCTATCATTGCCCACAAAAAATTTCAACAGAAATGTTGGATTTTTTTATTCGTTTATTTTCTATTCTTTATAATAATCAAAAAAGCAACATCAATTTACAATAAATTATTGGTTTGCGGAACAAAAATATTTTTTAAACTTTCCTCAATTCACTAATTTCTAATCGCAATTGTTGAAACATATCCTTTACATTTATTACACCTAAATCGTCTGGCTGAAATTCTTGGGTGCAAAAACTACAAACGTGTTCCCAAATCTCAAGAATTTCATTGGCTTTTACTTCATAGGATTTATATCCAATATTATCAGAATGAAATTCAAAAATAGTTTCTCTTTTGGGTTTTCTATAAATTCTTTTATATACAATTCCGTCATTTCTACTCAAAACAACATAGGTTTTCCCATTCTTTATGTCCGCCAACTTTTCAATATATTTGCCAACTATAAAAGATTTGTCATTGTGTGGTGGCATCGAATTTCCTTCAATCGGAAAGGCTCTAAACTTTCCTTTAGTTAAAAAAGGCAAATGCATCTGTTGCAATTTTTCTATAAATTCAGGATCACTGTAACCGCTTAAATAGCCGGCTTTGGCTTTATAGGGCAAAATTTCAATATAATCTCGGCCAGATTTATCAATTGTAATGGGAAGTAAGATTCGATTGTCTTCCATTTTCAATAAGCTGTCCAACGGAATTTTTTGTAAATCTACATTTATTAAAATATCAATACTAACATGAAAATATTTTGAAATTCTTTTCAAAATTTCAAATGGTGGTTCGCTTTTACCTTCTTCATATTTAGCAAATCTAACTCTGGTGATTATTAAATCATCAGCAACTTTTTGTTGTGACATGCTGGTTTGATGCCGCAATAA
>ENA-OFCF01000591-OFCF01000591.1-metagenomes-genome-assembly--contig:-NODE-591-length-15755-cov-4.080255_pt1 | contig 15755 bp, 8 predicted proteins | sample MGYA00153387_OFCF01 | MGnify analysis MGYA00153387
TCAAACTCCACCTCAGGTCTTGGGGCAGGTCCGTTCACCCAGACCTTCTTCGCTGCTACTGTTCCATCCAAAGGAATCACATAGCTGTTGGTTACTGTGAGGTTGTCTTTCGAATACGTCTTCTCGTAATCTGCAAGGACTGTGATTTCCTTTACGGTGAAGATATATTCCTTGCCATTCTTGTCTGTCCTCTCGAGGCCTGTCCAGGTTGCTTCCGTTGTTCCGTCCATGACCTTCTTGATTGGTGCTCCAGGTACGGCAACATCCGTTCCTCCTTCTACTCTGCGGTAGAGTTCAAACTCCACCTCAGGTCTTGGGGCAGGTCCGTTCACCCAGACCTTCTTCGCTGTTGCGGTTCCATCCAAGGGAATCACATAGCTGTTGGTCACGGTGAGCTTGTCTTTTGAGTAGGTCGTAATATACCCGGTCAGGGTAGTGGTTTCCTTTACGGTATAGATGTATAACTTTCCATCCATGTCTGTCTTGTCCTGGTTCACCCAGGTGACTTCCGTTGTTCCACTTGGCAGCTGCTTGATTGCAGCGCCTGCTACGGGTGCATCTGTTTTGCCTTCGAGCCTTCGATAGAGCTGGAACTCCAGGGTCGGTCTGGGTGCAGGTCCGCCAGCCCAAACCTTTTTAGCCGTGACATCAATCTTCGGTGATGAATAGGTGTTGGTGATTGTGAAGTTGTATCCTATCACAAGGCCCGCAAGATTTCTTATTTTTAGGATGGAGTAGCTGACCGCATAACCTTCACCCGGGTCGGCTTCACCGATGGAATAAGTGTAGACTCTTCCATAATCGTCAGTGTAGGGAAGATTGAATTGGGAGAAGACGTCCACATGGAAGACATTAGGTGAAAGGACAAATGGGCTGCCAACCTCATCAAGTGCAGAAAGTGTTCCATCGATCTTTTCATACTGTTTATATAGCTGGATGTGGACTTCTGTCATCGGTCCGTTCATCCAGGTTTTCGTCCCAGAAATGTTGACTTTGGGAACTATGACCAGCAATTCGGAACTGATATCATGTCCTGTGCCAATCCCTTTGATGAAAATCGGATAAGAACCGTCATTGGTAAAGTTTAAGGCTGCAATGGAAAACTCAAAGACGGTCCAATGGGCATCTTTTGTATTTCCAGAGAGTCCGATAGGAAGGTATGGCATGCCATCAACCTTGATGGGCACCCATGGCAGGAACGTCACCGCGTCAGTTGCTGTCACTGCAGTCACTCCATTTAGCGTTGCATATTGAAGCAAATGGGTGGACTTTACCGCCAGGTACAGCGTGTTCCCGTTTGTCCATATCATATGTGGTAGCGTATGGGCGTTCGTTGAGGAACCAGAGAGATCAGTAAATAGTGGGATTGATGAGACATCTGAGGTGTACCCTCCCGGTCCTGGTCCCACTACAGATAAAGCGACAGGATCGGCTGTTTTTTCTTCCGCCAATACCTTCGAGTAACCCGGCATCAGCATCGTGAACACCAAGAATAAACTAATGGCAATTCTTGCGAATTTACTTTTTTTCATAACTCTTATCCTCCTGAATTTTTATTTCTGCTTCTCTCTTGCTATATGCGCTAATAAATCCTTAAAACACTTTTCTCACCGGTGCGTCAACCAACTTTGTCTCAAACATTTCACCATCGCTCGTCATGCTTTCTAAAAGAGCATTCCTTTGGTGACTCCCTTTCCATCAATCCGACAAATTATACTTCTATATACATTAATTTTATTTTATTTCATTCTTTATTACAAGCTATATTAAATATAATTTAAATTATCCAACAATCACATTAATAAATTGTCTTATTAAAGTATACAATAACGTTTGTATATTGAAGTAAGAGCATTAATTCTTTAACATTTCCATTGAAATATATGAAAAAAATCGTTTTTATTCTCCTCTGATTGAAATTTTAACGGATTTTCCTGCCCAGATGTATGCTATTTTATTATAGAATTCAAAGAAGTGAATATATTAATTTACTTTAAACAGATAACCCTGACTATGAATACTTCAACGTTAAAAAGTATACAACCAGCCATTGCCCAGTATTTGCAAGTTCATAACTGTAACCGTCACCTTTTTGAAATTGTGATAAATTATTTTCAATTATAATATTATCTATTATCTGATAATCATTATTACTAGTTTGGCAATTAAACGATATAATTATATTTATTAAGTATTTTATACAAATTTATTGTATTTAAATAAGTTGAATCATAATATGCATTCGCTTTTAATTTCTACAGATTTCCTCATATTACGCCTATAGTGTGACAAACTGCGCTCTGCTGACAAAAAGCCTCCTCATATGAAACTTCATCACGCTCACGTATGGTTTTTCCAGACATGCCAACCTATTCGTACTATTCCATCTTAAAGGCGATCGTTCTTACCAACATTTCTTTAGGCAACACAGCCCCTTCGTTTCGCTGGTCCGGATGGGAATCTTAGAAATATGCCCTTTAAAATCGGAAGATAAGATTGTCCCATCCCCACTTTGCAGGCTGTAAATGATGAATCCTCATGGACACTGCCTGATTTTGCCTGATGCTCTGATTTCTAGATAAGCCGGGAACTTTACCTGGTTTAAAAAGAAGAAGCTGTGGCAGATTACGTTTCGAATCCCAAGCCATAGGAGAAGAGGAAAAGGTAGATCAGGAAGGTCCCCCATCAACTCGCTAAAAGCGGACTGAGGGAGACCTTCCTTATCTTGATTATTTCAATTCTATGGCATCAGGTGTTTCTGGTTTCAAAATCACATCATGCTTGATCAGTATTCCAAATTGTTCTAAAATTGTATTCAATAATCCCGAAATGCGTTTTATTTCTTCAATTTGCTTTAAATAATTAATGTTATGTAATCTCTTTGTCTATTTGGCCTTGGCACCTCCACACATTTCGCAAAATAAATGAAGAATAATATAGGATTTGTCAACATGTCCGAGTAAATCCTATTTTCGTTACAGACACGAGAATCAGCTATCGAAGTATTTTTGTAAAAATGTGAAAGAAAAATCACCAGCAAAGGCATCCCTGCTGGTGATTTTAAAAATATTATTCCTGGGTTCTGTCTCTATCGACTCCCCTTTACCCGGTCTGCACCGAACACCTTGTTGTCCAGGATCTCCTTGATGACCTCCGCTACAGCACTTTCATCATTGGACACCGTGACACGGTCCGAGGCATTCTTCACCTCTTCTGGTGCATTTTGCGTTGCGAAGCCAAAATCCGCTTCCCGCAGCATCTCAATGTCATTGTAGAAATCACCCATGGCGACAATCTTATAGTCCTTCCCATAGATTCTTCTGAGCTCAGTGAGCATGGTCCCCTTGGATACGCTTGATGGCAGGACTTCCAGGTAGATATCCGCTGAGAAGACCCATCTGGCGATTCCGTCGAGATGGCTCCCTTTAAGGTGCTCTTCCAGCAGGAGGAGGTTTTGATTCTTCCCTGAAAAGAGAAGCTTCACCCACGGTTCTCCGAGGATGTCCTGGAGGTTTGAAAATGTGGTCGGCTGATGTTCTCTGAGCGTCTCCAGGTCTGCATCTTCTTCCGGCGTGATGATATGGCATATATCCATGCCGTACACGTGGATCATGACCTCCTTGAAGTTCTCCATGACCCAGTGCAGGAAATCCTGGAGGGCATCCGCAGGAAGCGTCTTCACAACCGATACTTTGGTTTCCTTGAAGTCATAGAGCATTGACCCGTTATAGACAATGCTCGGCGTATTGATGGTCACGCCTTCCAAAAAATCCAAGGCATTCAGATGCCCTCTCCCTGTTGCGATGCCGAAGTTTCCGCCAAGCTCGATAAATCGCCTGATGGCGTCCTTGTTCTCCTCTGAGGGTGTGCTCGCAGAATCCAAAAGGGTTCCATCCATGTCGCTGAGCAAGATGATCTTTGTGATGTCTGTCGGTAAATTCATTATACCCTCCTAAAGGCGTGTATCCTCATTTCCATTATAGTCCCGTACCCCTGTGGTAATCCGAGGGGGGCAGGCCTGTGTATTTCTTGAAAACCGCATAGAAATGTTTGTAGTCGTTGAAACCCACCTGTTCTGCAACTTCACCGACTCGGTACTTCCCTGTATTGAGAATCTTCACCGATTGCTGGATCCGATACTCGTTAAGAAGTTCAAGGAAGGTGTGGTTCGTATTTTCCTTGAATTTGCGACTGAGGTAGCTTGCGCTGACCCCCAGTTCCTCCGCGACCGATTCGATGCTGAGCCTGTCCCCGAAATGGTCTCTGATCTTTTCAAGGGAAATCCTGACATAGTAGTTCTTTCCGGACTTCCCCAGAAGATATTCATTCAGGTTGATTCTCTCCAGCCCACTTCGCTTTGCGTTCTCATCGTGCTGTACATTGCCTGTAAGTTCACCTTTGATTTTCTCAATGGCGGATCTGATCTTTTCCTCAGAGACAGGTTTGAGCAGATAGTCGGAAATCTTCAGTTCAATGGCCTTCTTGGCATAATCAAACTCCGCATAGCTCGTGAGAAGGAGGCTCTTGAACCGACTTTTCTTCATCGCCTGGCTGACCATCTCGATTCCGTTCATCATGGGCATCTTGATGTCCGTAATGACGATATCGGGAGAAAGCGCGATAATCTTGTCCAGACCTTCCTGACCGTTCGACGCATCAGCGATGACGATACAGCCCATACTGAGCCAGTCTATGGTATTGACAAGGCCATTCCTTATGATATCCTCGTCTTCAACGATGATTATACTTAACATTCGGCTCCTCCAATGCATCTTCATTATCCTTATAGATGATGGGAAGGGACACCTTAAGCTCCGTGCCTTCCTCTTCCCTGCTATCGATGGCGATCCCATATTCCTTTCCGTATCTCAGCTGGATTCGCCTATGGATGTTGTACAGCCCTGAATGGCTGCTCTCATTGGTTTCCATTTGCAGAAGGAGTCTGATGTTCCTGAGCGCCTCCGCCGTCATTCCCATCCCGTTGTCCTTGCAGACCAGGACGAGGGAATCCCCTAGTCTGCTGCAGCTAATCTTCACCATGAGCTCTTCTCTCTTCTCGAACCCATATTTCACGGCGTTCTCGATCATGGGCTGGATGATCAATTTTGGAATGAGACAATCAAGATACTCTTCCGGTATGCTGATGTCATAGTTGAACCTCTTATTGTAGCGGTATTTCATAATGCTCAGGTAGTTTTCCGTATAGATGATGTCCTCTTCCATCGTCACGACTTCCTGGGTGTTGTCCAGGCTGTATCTCAGAATCGTGGAGAGGTTCAGGATCATCGTGCTTGCCGCCTCCTGATTGAATTTTGACATGAAACGGATGTTGTCCAGCGTGTTGTAGATGAAGTGCGGGTTGAACTGGGACTGAAGCTGTTTGATCTGGGAGATCGATAGCCTGTTTGTCATTTCCTGATTCCGTTCCCCCTGTTCCCTGAGGCTTTCCACCATGACATTGAACGATTCTGCGATGGCTTCGAACTCGTCATTGCTCGAAAGGTCCACTCGGGTCTCCAGGTTTCCGGATTTCGCCTTTTCAAAGGCGCTCGTGATCTTGTCGAGGTCCTTCGTCTTCGTGATCGCCATCTTTTTGGTACTGTAGAGGACAAGGAGGACCATCAGGGTGAACACAAAGACCAGCGCCAGGCCAAGGTAGGTGAAAAGTTCGCTCTGGTTGGTTATGGTCCTAACAGAGTAGAGGTGGAGTTTCCCGCCAAGGATGCTGTCCGAAACGATATTGTACCTGGAGGTCCCTGTGCTGATATTCCCCTTGGGATTCTGCCCATGAAGGGAAAAACGTTCCATATTATCGAGAAGATCGTAGTTGTTTGTGACAAACACCTGGCCATTGGCGTCGGTGATAATGCTTTGTGCCTGGAACTTTGAAAGTTCGGCCAGAAACTGCTTGCTCTCAAAAGTCACGACGACATAACCCCGGGTCACCCCGTCAACAATGATGCTTTTCCCAAGGATCAGCTCCATTTCATTGGTATCCCCTTCCATTACCCGCAGGGCCAGCTCTTCCGGGCTCTTCTTCATGGTCCGGAAGATTCCCCAGTTGCTGTAGTTTTTACCCTCCAGGTAGTAAGGCAGGGTCGGTTTTCCTGTAATGACGGGATTGAAGTCCTTGTCGAGGACGTAGAGGTTGGCACTTCGCCCCAGACTGTTGGATACCCCATAAAAGCTGTTGAAGATATGGGCTTTCGCTGAATTGTCCGAACCGTCGAGAAGCACGGATTCATCATTGACCAGGTCATCCATGAACTCACCATAGGACGAGACCATCAGGGACAGATTGCTGGCAAGGGTCTTGTTCTCACTGTTTGTGGTTCTTACAATGTCGATATTTAAGTAAGTCCAGAACATGAAAAGAAGCAGAGACGTCAGAAGTACGGCAGGGATAAAAGCATAGAAAAGAAGCGTTCTTCGGATGTCATCCTTAAAATAACTATGCTTCCCTTTTCTCATGCCCCTATTCCTCCGTACTCTTAAGATGAGCCTCCGGAAAATTCCCGAATCGCTCCTGACGTGTCCGCTTCTACTTTAATCTTGTCTTCCGATGCAGGCATTTCGGGTCCTGCCTCTATTAACCCTCGTATCCTTTTCCCCTTTCCTCGTACAAAAGCGCGCAGGAAATGGAAACACTAAACCTATTATACTATAAACTGACTTCTTTCTTTCCAGAAACTTTAAAGAACACCAGGAGGGAGACGACGGTCGTCAGGGTCAGGATGCTCGCAAGAGCAGCGGCAGTGCCGTAACTTGCCCTGATGACTTCCGTATAGATGGCGACGGACATGGTCCTCGTTCCACCGGTGTAAAGGATGATCGATGCGCTAAGTTCATTGATGATGGTAATCCAGCTCAGGATTGCCCCGGAGAGGACACCCGGGAGCATCATGACCGCGGTGACCTTGAAGAAGGACTTCAGCGGGGAATCCCCCAGGCTGATGGACGCCTCCTCCATGCTCGGGCTAATCTGATAAAGGATGGCCGCGCTCGAACGAAGGGTATAGGGCATCCTTCTGACGACAAACGCCACAATCATGATTGTCACTGTACCACTAAGGAGGATAGGCTTGTCATTGAAGGAGATGAGCAGCGTGATACCCAGGACAGACCCTGGAATGATGTAGGGGAACATGGTCAGGGTATCGATGAGTTCAGTGATTTTGCTCTTTCTTCTGGTCGTGATATAAGCGATGAACATCGACAGGATGACGATGATGATGATGGCGATCACGCCAAACTTGTAGGTGTTCACGATGGGTGTCCTAAGGTTGCTGAAAATCTTCCTGTAACTCTCCAGGGAGAATCCTTTGACGAAGATTGCCCCGCTGGTGGCCTTGAAGGAAGTATAGATGACGGTCAGCTGTGGGATGATGGACACAAAGACGATGCCATAAAGTACGAAATGTGCCAGGAGGCTTTTCCAGCCTTTCAGTTCCTTCGCCTGGATCGGTCTTAGGGAACTCATGGTAAAGGACTTCTGGTTGACGATGAATTTTTGCAGAAGGAACATCACGGAGGTAATGAGGACGAGAATGACCGCGATGGCCGCGGCAAAATTCGCCGAACCGCCCATTTCACTGATGAACTCATTGTAGATGAGGACCGGCATGACGACGAACCCTTCACCGATGAGCATCGGCGTACCGAAGTCCGCCAGGGCATTCATGAAGACGATGAGCGAACCGGCAAGGATGGTGGGCGTAATCAAAGGAAGGATGATGGTGAAGACCTTCTTGATACCGCTGCAGCCAAGGCTCTCACTAGCCTCAATGAGCGAAGCATCGACCTTCTTCAGCGTACCCTTCGTGTACATGTAGATGAAGGGATAGAGCTTCAGCGTCAGCACCAGGAGCACGCCGCCGAATCCGTAGATGGACCCCAGGTCGATGCCGAGGCTTTCCCTGAAAAATGTCGTGACGACCCCGCTTCTCCCGGCAAGGAGAATCCAGGAATACGCGCCGATAAATGGAGGGGAAAGCATGGAGATGATGATCATGATGTCCAGGAACCCTTTGCCCTTGATCTTGTAGGCTGTGGTAATGTAGGCAAGGGGTGCGCCGATGAGAACCGCCAAGAGGGTCGTCACGGTGGTCACCTTGAAGCTGTTGCCCAGGGCCCTCATATAGTACTTCTTGGAAAGGAACTTCTGGAAATTCACCCAGCTGAAGGTTTGAAGCTTGGGGTCCTTGAAGGCGCTGACGAAGAGGGAGAACAAGGGATAGATGATGAAGAGGGCAAAGACCAGCGTGATGACGATGGTAACCATGGACCAGAAATCAAATTTTCTCTTCTTACCCATGCTTAACCACATCCTTGATCAGGCTCATCTCCCCATTCAAAGTGAAGACGTTGAACTTGTTTCCATTTGGCTTCAGGGAGAGGGTATCCCCTACCTCATAGAGCTTCTCTGATTGTCCCAGATCCTGGGAGAACTCTATAGATGGCTGCTTCGGAAGCACCATCCCTTCTGGAAGGTCCAGTTCATAGACGATATACCGGCCAAGGAAGGTCCGGTTCTTCACGCTGACACTGAGGCATCCCTCTTCCAGGGAGAACTCTTCAGGCCTGATAGCCGCAATGACAGGGTCTCCTTCTCTGAGGTCGTCGCTAAGGTTGTCCATATAGGTCCTGTAGCCACCCAGAAACTCCACGTAGGCGCCCTTGACATCCTTGCCGAACTTCCCGCTAAAGAGGTTCGAGTGACCGATGAAGGTGGCGACAAAGGTGTTGTATGGCCTTGTGTAGATGACTTCCGGCTTTCCGATCTGCTGGATGATTCCGCTTTTCATGACGGCAATCCGGTCAGAGATGGCCAGGGCTTCTTCCTGGTCGTGGGTCACATAGACCGTCGTAATGCCCACCTGCTTCTGCACGTCGCGAATGGCACTTCTCATCTCAATCCTCAGTTTCGCGTCGAGGTTGGAAAGGGGTTCATCCATGAGCAGCACGCTGGGATGGATGACGATGGCCCTTGCCAGGGCAACCCTTTGCTGCTGACCGCCTGAAAGGTTCTCCGGAAGACGGTCCTCGTACTCCTTGATCTTGACCACGTCAAGGATGTCATCCACCCTTTCCTTCATGGTCTTCTTGTCCATTTTTCTGATCTTCAGCCCATATTCCACATTCTGTCTGACGGTCAGATGTGGAAAGATGGCATAGTTCTGGAACACCATCCCGATGTTTCTCTTGTGGGCCGGGATGTCGTTGATGACCTTCTCATCGAAGCAAAACTCTCCGCCCTCGATGGTATTGAATCCTGCGATCATCCTCAAGAGGGTTGTCTTTCCGCATCCTGAGGGGCCCAGGAGGGTAAAGAACTCCCCGTTTTCAATTTCAACGTTCAGGTCCGGAATCACTGTGACCGGGCCGAATTTTTTGACGGCATGCTTTACGCCTATGGAATTACTCATGATATTCTCCTTCTTCTTGATCAGTGAATCTCGCAGCCTCTTCTAATATTAAAGCCCACAACAGCGTTGTGAGCTTTAAAGATTCCCTTAACCTGTTATCTTAGGGTCTGATTTTAGTAGTTTGTGAAGATGTCATTGAATTTTCCAAGCCATGCGGACTTGCTTTCAACAACCAGGTCCTCATCATCAAAGATGATGTTCATCTCATCTTTGGCCAGCATGTAGCTAGGGGCTGCAACGTCTGTCCTTACGGATCTTCTGTTCAGCTTCTCAACGATGATGGTCTGAGCTTCCTTGCTTGTGATGAAATCGATGAATGCCTTGGCATTTTCCATATTCTTGGCATCCTTGATGATGTAGATTCCGTCTGGCTTGGAAATGACGCCTTCTTTCATATAAACAAGTTCAACAGGTGCGCCATCGGCGACATACTTGGCTCCGCCTTCTTCGAAGGTTAGACCTACGACATATTCACCATCAGCGACACCCTTGTATACTGCGGATGAACCACTTAACAGCTTGCCGTCAAGGTTCTGGATGAACTTGTCCACATATTCCCATCCCTTGTCAGGATCTCCATTGCCCATGGCATAAAGCATATTGATGAGGTGCTCGTATGCGGATGAGGATTTGGATGGATCTGCCATGGCAATCTTGCCCTTGAGTTCCGGATTGAGAAGGTCTTCATAACCCTTGATCTCAATGCTTCCAACAAGGTTCGTGTTTACCATCAGTACACTAGGGATATCCGTGAATCTTGTCAGAGGTCCCTCGGTATTCTTGAAGCCTTCCTGAATGGAGCCTTCATTGGCACTTGTGTAATCGGCAAAAAGGTTCATGACAGGCTTTACTGTGGAAAGTGATCCTCCCCAGAAGATATCGCCCAGTGGATTAGCCTGCTCTGATTCAACTCTCTTAAGAAGTTCTCCGGTTCCTGCAGCAATGATTTCAACCTTGATTCCGCTCTGGGTCATAAATTCGTCGACCAGCGGGTTGATGAACTCCAGTGGATGTGGACAGTAGACGACCAGGTCTCCTGTGCCTGTGGATGGTGTCTCTGCAGAGGTTTCAGCCGGTGTCTCTGTAGGTGTTTCTGCTGGCGTGACTGGTGCCTTCGTTCCGCAGGCAGCCAATGACAGCAGCATGACTGAAGACATGACGAGTGATGCGATTTTTTTCATATTGTTTCCCCCCTCGGTTTTATACTCTCATTCTAAGCTCTTGTAAACGTTATAAAAACCGATTTTCCTCCATATATATCTGAAAAAATGAACTAACCGTAACCTATTTGAACATTCCAACAACATCACCTTTTTCCATATTCCCTTCTCCCCCATGTCCATCCTCCTTTTAAGGCCGGGGATCGGACAAAGAAGACAACAAAAAAATCACCAGGGAAGCGGGAGTCTTGCTCCCTTTCCCTGATGATTCCGATGTTTTACAAGGTATCGCTTTATGCCCAAGGTTTCTCCTATAGGGCCTTGGCGATGGCGATATTGGCGATGTTCGAGATGTTGGACTTGATGTCCCGCTCAAAGATTGCTTCCGCACCCTCTACATAGGACTTCGAGATATTGAGGGTACCGGCCGTGATGAATTTCTTTTGGACCGGTGAAGCCTGAGTGACCAGGTCCGATACCTCCTCCAAAGATTCCTTGTACTTGAGGTCCGAAACGATTCCCACAAGGCTTTGCTGGACGCCCCTGATCCTCTCCTTCACGAGATTCTTCTTTTCGGCAAGGTCATAGGCGATTCTGATTAGCATATAGTTTCGCTCGGTAATCAGCCGTTCTTCCTTGGTCAGCATATTGATGACAAATCGCAGCGCCTTGGAGACATTGTTCAGATAGATGGAGTTTGTCTCGGAGCCCACGAGGAAAGCCAGGAGGCTTCTCAGTGTGGTTTCCAGGATATCTTCCAGCTCCTCTTCCCCAAGGTTGAGGAAAGAACCATCGGCTTGCTGGTTCTTGGCAAGGACCCTCAGAAGGTTGTCCCTGTCGTACTTTATGGCCGCCTTGGCTTCCCTGTGGGTCAGCCCGGTGGACGCCATCTTTTCCCTGATGTTCGCATCAACGCTGTAGGCCGACTCGTCGAGGAAGTAGCCCCTGGCAAGGTTTTTCATGGTCTTTTCCGAGATGTCCATGGGGACGATGTTGTTAATTCCAATGCCCAGGACCGGATCCTCAATGGTCTCCAGCATGATAAAACTTGTCTCAGAGGAGATGATGGAATATTTCTTGGACAGTTCAAGGATCTCTTCCCTGAAACGCTCCTCTTCGACGCCCCTGACGAGCCTTACCTTTTCCATGAGGGATTCGATCCTTTTCCTTGCCCACACCTTCCGGATAAGCTGGGAACTCTCTTCGATCTCCAATTTGTCGAGGTCGATATGCATGGTGTAGTCCACTTCATCGACAACGCCCTTGATATCGATATTCCCCCCGATTTCGCCATTGACCTGGGCGAAGATGGTGAAAGGTTCCCTGTCATAGAGATAGGTTATGGTTCCAGGATAGGTCCTCTCGACAACCATATCTCCAAAATCGATTTCCGTAACGTCCAGCTGGGGATTGTGGATCCGATTGAACTGCCTAAGGATGATGTCGTCGATCCTCTCCCCTTCATCGATGAACTCCGGCCTGCCGTTTCCGACTTCTGCGAGCTTGTTGATGAAGAAGCTGTTCGCTTCAGTATCCATCCCGATGGGGAAGATCCGATTGTATCCGACATTCGTCCGGACATATTCCAGGACTTCGTCCTCGTCCGTGACATAGTCATCGGTAAAGAGGAAAATCGTGCTTTCCTCCTCTTCCTCCTCCGCTTCCCTGATGGCGTCCTTAAGTGCCTCAAAAGTGCTGTCGCCTTCCTGCGTCGTGAGTCCCTCAATCCATTCTGTGGCAGCACTGAGGTTTTCTTTGGTGAACTTCACCTTTCCCCCATTGGAAAACTTGTATACGTCTTCGTTATAGGCAATAATATTGAACTTGTCCCCTTCTTCCAGGCTCCTCAAGGCGATGATCACCGCATTCTTGGCCTCTTCAAGCTTGAAGCCCTTCATGGACACCGAGGTATCCATGATGAAGGAATAGTTCGTCGTATAGTCCACATGGATGTCCGGAAGGACTGGCATCAGCTTAAGCATGAGAATAGCCTTCTCCTCTTCATCCTCGTAGTAGCTGTAACCCATCCCTTCTGCCATCTGGGGCTTGATTTCCCTCAGTGTAAGAATGAAGTCATGGTCCAGGGTCTGGGCCTTCGATATCGTGATTTTCGACAGCGTGTCGTCTTCCCTCTCTACCTTGATCTTGTGGCTTGGTGACTTGAACTCCATTCTCGAGAAGGATTCGACAAGGATGGCCAGATAGAAGTCCACTTCCCAGGCCTCTTCCTCTTCCTCCTCATCGTTATTCGTGTAGTACACGGGGTCCACAACAGAGGGAATGTAAAGCGTGAGCGTATCATCCTCATAGGTAAGCTGGTCCATATAGGAAATCTTGAGGTTCACCTTTTCATTGGGAAGGATATTCCCTACGGTGATGTTGAAAAACTCGTCTTCCTTCTGGTCCAGGGTCAGAGTGTTGATTCCCTTTTCCTTGCTCTCCAGAAGCGTGCTGATGACCGCTTCCCTGTCTTCCACCATGGCCTTGAGGTTCCGTCCCCCGAGATTGATCTCGATGCCTGTGATGAGTGATGTCGTCGGCACGGGAAAGCTATAGACGCCCTCGATATTTTCACTGGTTGCATTCCGGTAATCCTGTGAAATCGTATATTCGATATATTCGCCGCAGATGTTTCCTGTGACATTGAGTTTGTTCAATTTCACCATCTTGTTGTCTTTATCGGAAAGCCCAAATTTTTTCATCATTGCTACCTCCTTGAAAGGTAATGTATTACTCCTATTATAGACTATAGCAGCACCTACATTAAAGGGGTATTCTGCTATTATCCGGGAATTATGGAAAAGAAAAGGGCTTTGCCCGGGTGGGCCCTTCCTTCCTGCGAAAAGCGACCCGACGTTGCACTCCCCATTTCCGAAGGACACCATTTCCGTTCCCGAGCATTTCAACGCAAAAAAGTAAGTGTCGAAACACTTACTTTTATGTTCTGATAACTCAGAGACAATATAACTTGAGACTACTTTGGCAATGAGAACGTAACTGCCTTTTTCCGGCAATAGTTGTACTTATCCCTCTTCATCTCACTTAGCCCATAACGAGCTACTTTTATAGTATAGGCAATCCCCGATGAAAAATCAACATTAAGAAGAAAGTTTCCACTTCTTTCATCATTTGGCCATAATAACCACGATACTCATTATCATTCATGGGAAACGGGATATCTGGCCCACCATGCAGTGTCAGAGGTGATATCACGGATTGTCACGGATAAATACCAGTGACTAGGACTGTCGCCTTTCGTCCATGTTGATGACCTTTTTCTTATGCTCATGGGTTCTGATATGTTTGGTGCAGTACTCATAGTTCCCTTCGCAGGAGGAGCAGAATCTGAATTCCATATCCGGATCATCCTTCTCGGTCATGCCGCAAGTTGTGCACTTGTGAATGGACATGATTTTCGTGTTGATCTTGGCGGATTCGATATTCCTTCGCATCTTTTGTGTCTTGCTCCTTCGCTTGTTGTCTTTCAAAAAACTCGGTCCGAAAAAGAGGAAGAAGTTTGCAAGCGAGATCAGGATGATCACTCTCATCATATTCTCTGAAGTGACCAGGTCATAGAGGATGAAAGCACCGGAGACAAACCCCAGATACTTGACCTTGACGGGAAGGATGAAGTAGATGTTCACCATGCTGTCCGGGAAGGTTGCCGCGTAAGCCAGGAACAGGGTCATGTTGAGGTAGATCGTTGTGGTGTACCCCAGTGTAAAGCCACCGATGAGGGTGAATATAACCCCCAGCAGGTAGTAAGTGTTGAATCTGGCCGTACCCCAGGCCATCTCAAGGACACGCCCGATGTAGTAATAGAAGAACATGGTGATGATGGCGAAAATGCCCGCATTGCTAGGCACGAAAATGAACGTAAGGACTCTCCAAACCTGCCCCTGAAGAATCTTGCTGCTGTCAAAATACAAAAGCTTAGTCATCGATCCCTGTGAGACCATGTCACCGATATAGACAAATAAAGAGCCCAGCATGATATATTTCATCAGGTCCTTCACGGCGAATTTTGATACAAAGCGTTCGAGTCTATCTAAAAATTTCATAATATCTCCCAAATTCCATATTTATTTTATAGCCTGTTTCCATTCTCATATTGTCAAAAATAATATCAGATTTCAATTAAAATTTCCTTAAGCTACCATTCATTTTACCATATTCAAGGGTTTTTCCTTAAAGATTTTCAAAAGTATATTATTTCGCCCTGAATTCATTGGATTTCAGGGCGAAATCCCCTCTCCGTCATCCTTGTGATATCCCCCTCCAGCTTCAGCTTGAAACACTATGCCCCCACGGCATGGGCCTTCTTCCTCAGCTTTTAACTGGCCGCTTTTCCTGCCTTTTCTCCCGAAAGTCCCTCGAAGAGAAACATCCGCTATACTTTACTCATGGCTTGGCTTCAAATTCCACGAAATCAACAAGCCAAAAACAAGGGGGATATAAATGTTGCAAAATTTCGGAAGAAAAAGCATCGCTCTATCTATGGCTTTTGTCATGTCCATGGCCGTCCTTGGCGGTTGTGGTACTTCGAGCAAAGAAGACTCGAAGGTCATGATCTATACATCAATCTACCCTGACATCATCGAACTGATGAAACCGGTTCTGGAAGAGAAATTCCCTGACATCACGGTGGAATGGTTCCAGGGCGGCACAGAAAGTGTGGTCACCAAGATTACAGGTGAGATTGAAGCGAAGAGCATTCAAGCCGACCTTCTCATGGTGGCAGACCCATCCTATTACCTGACTTTAGTAAATCAGGACCTTCTCGAAAAGTATGATTTTGCTGACAGAGCAAAAACGACCATGAAGGATGAGGAAGGATACTGGACAGGTGTCAGAATCTCAAACATGATTATCGCCTATAACTCCGACAAAGTATCTGCAGAAGATGCCCCTACGTCCTTCGAAGACCTGCTTGATCCGAAATGGAATGGCAAAATGGCCATGCCAAGCCCTCTTCTTTCAGGATCTGCCTTCGTCGCTGTCGGCGCACTATCTGAAAAATATGGTTGGGAATACTTTGAAAAGCTGAAGGAAAACGGCGTCGTCGTTGAAAAGGGAAATTCCGCAGTGCAGTCAAAACTTCTGACCGGTGAATACGAAGTGGCAATGATCCTTGAGGAGAATATCCTGAAGCTTGCCGATGCCGGCGAAC
>ENA-OFCF01000592-OFCF01000592.1-metagenomes-genome-assembly--contig:-NODE-592-length-15735-cov-17.945536_pt1 | contig 15735 bp, 13 predicted proteins | sample MGYA00153387_OFCF01 | MGnify analysis MGYA00153387
TGATCATCTCGGTGTACAGCAGGGTGTGCTGGCTCAGCAGGCGGTGCAGGTAGCGACAATGCCGGTCAGTCCAGTCCAGCATGGGCGCAACGGACATACGCCAAGGACTTGTAATTGCTTGATTGTTAGCGTTTGTGCTTGAATTCATTGAGTTTTTTGCTGTCACGCAGTGGTTGCTTTTTAAGCGCGTTTCAGCACATTTCTATACATTTTGAATGTCTCGCTGCTACGATGCAGCTTCACGAAAAGCCTTGTTGCAATCTATAAGCATTGCAGCGCGCAAGAAGGCAGATTGAGCAATTTTCTATACAGCGCAGATACGGCGTCAGGAGAAGGGCAAAACCGTCTTTCCTGAATCTCAAACACTCTGCGGGCGTGCGCTGGCAGCAGAATGGAAGACAAGGCGAGAGTCTGAGCTGGAAAAAGAGCTGTCTTCCGGTTAGCACTCTGTACGTGATGACAGCCTACTGGATATCTAGCAGGATTATGTCAGCGCGCAGGGGGGCGTGTCTGATTGGGGGCGAAGCAAGAAGCCAAATATCAAGCGATGTGATACCGGGTAGCTTTGCTAAGAAGTAGTCCGCCGAGTGGCGGCTGCAGTTTTTGTGGATTACGCCGTGCCTGCGGTGGCTGGAGTCTGCGGGTGCTGCAGCTGTCCTGAATGGTCCGGCCTGGGCTCGGCGTTGCCTGAGACATGCAGCTATTTCAACTGGATCAATGCCGTCATTTACAGAGCTGGATCTGGCTCGTACTGAATGACTGTGCATCCGTGCTGTATCTAAGCCTCGAATCCGCTCACGCTTTATTTGCCTGAAAAAGCAGTGGGTGATTTGTTGAAAAATGCGTTGATTCCACAAGAGAAATCGGCTGTTCTTGTGCATTGAAGAAAGGCCTGTGCTTCGGCATTGAGCTGAGTGTGCAAATCTTGATCAAAGCTGACTCTCATCAGACGCCGAATCTGGCCATACGCTTGTGTGGGACCGTTGGCTAGCTGTTTGGCCAGCCGCATGACTGCAGACGGCAGATCTGCAATTGGCAGAACGCGGTTGATAAGCCCGAGACGCAGTGCTTGTTCAGTGTTCAGTGGTTCGCTGAGAAGTGCAATTTCCAGCGCATGGCGTAGACCCACGAGGCGTGGCAAGGTCCAAGAGGCTCCAACATCACAGCTGGCGCCGAGTTTGGTGTATGCCATATTGAATTGCGTACCTTCTGCAGCAAGCACCATGTCGGCGTGCAGCATCAAAGACAGACCAGCCCCTGCTGCTGCCCCCTGTACTTGTGCGATGACTGGGGCGTTGCCGCTGGCTAGCAGCGTAACTGCCATGTGCAATGGGGCAATAAGGTCTTGGGCAGCCTGTTCTGGGTTGGCTTGCAGAGCTGCAAGATCGCCGCCCGCCATGAAGGCGCGGCCTTCGCCGCGCAGCACGATGCAGCGCACACTGGCGTCTTGTGTGAGTTGCTGAACGGCTTGTAGCAGGGCTTGGGCCATGGGCACGTTGATAGCGTTGAGTGCGCTGGGGCGGTTGAAGGCGATTGTGGCGACACCTTGTTGTTGCTCGATGTGTATGGGTTGGGAAGTTTGTTCGCTCATACCGTTATGTTTCAGTTTGGTAAAAATAGACGCCATAAGCCATAAGCCATAAGCAATAAGCAATAAGCCATAAGCCATAGTCAAATCCCTGCTCGGGATATGTTTGCTTCCAAGTTTTGTGTTTTTTAGGGGGCTAGCTTTGTTTTTAAATTGTTAGGCAGGACAACTTTGTCTGTTTCAGGTTCGCTGATACAGCGCATCAATCTCATTGGCATAGGTTTTGTAAATGCTGGAGCGGCGCACTTTCATCGTCGCCGTGACTTCCCCGTCGTCGTGATCCAGCTCTTTGGTCAGCAGATGGAATTTGCGAATTTGCGACACTTGCGCCAGACGTGCGTTGCCTTGGTTGATGACAGTTGTGATGAGCTGTTGTACGCGTTCGTTCTCGACCAGTGAACGAAAGTGTGTGAAGGCAATACGCTGGGTTTCCGCCCATTTGCCCACGGTTTCGTAGTCGATTTGGACGAGTGCACTGACGAACTTGCGTCCATCTGCCACTACGATGCATTCCTTGATGTAGGGGCTGCCTTTCATGGTGTTTTCTATCTCGGATGGCGTAAGGTTCTTGCCACCTGCGGTGATCATGATGTCTTTCAGTCGGTCCACGATTTGCAGCTGGCCATTGACTTCACGCACTACGTCGCCGGTGTGCAGCCAGCCGTCCTGCAAGGTCTGGGCTGTTGCTTCAGGGTTCTTGTAGTAGCCCACAAAGACCATGTCGCCCTGAATTTGAAATTCGCCTGTCACCGTGTCAATGCGGTGCCTGACACCTTGTGTGGGAATGCCTACGGTGCCCACTTGCACATGGTGCAGTTCGTGGCCGGTGACCATACCGGTCGATTCTGTCAGGCCGTACACCTCAATCAGTGGCACACCAATCACGCGGAAGAAACGCACCACATCGGGGGGGATGGGCGCTGCTCCTGTGAGCGCCACGGTGGCTTCGCGCAGGCCAATGAAGTTTTGCAGCGAACGCAAAATCAACCAATAGTGCATGCCAAAGCGCAGGCGCTGGCCCAGGCTCCATTGGCTGCGCGGTTTTTCGGCCAAGGGCGTGCAGGCTGCAAAGGCGCGCTCGAACAGGCGCTGGCGGACACTGCCAGCTTCCTGCAGCTTGATGGTGATGGAGGCGTGCAGCTTTTCCCAGATGCGTGGAACGCCCAAAAACATGGTAGGGGCAATCTCGCGCAAATCTTCCTGCACGGTGCGAATAGATTCACCAAAGTGCACTTGTGAGCCGAGATAGATGGGGCAGAACGTGGTGAGCATTTGCTCGGCCACGTGGCATAGCGGCAGGTAGGACAGGTGGGTGGTGTCTGCGTGCATGTGCAGTCGCTCCACAATGCCTGGCACCACGCCGCGAATGTTGCGGTACGAAATCATCGCACCCTTGGGTTTGCCCGTGGATCCGGAGGTGTAGATCATCAGACCCAGATCGTCCAGTGTTTGCGTTTGCAGAGCTTGGTCGATCCATGTGAACTGGCCTTGGCGTGCGCCCAGTTGCTCGACTTCGGCAAAAGTCAGAATGTGCGCGCGCTGCTCGGGCGTGAAGCTGCGCAGGCCTTTGGTCTCCATGACGATGATCTTGCGCAGCTTGGGCAGCTCCGACCACGCTTGGAGCAGTTTGTCAGTCTGTTCCTGGTCTTCGCAGACCATGATTTCAATGTCGGCATGCCCCACCACGTACGCCACTTCTGGCGTGGGGCTGGTTGGGTACACGCCGACAGTGAGGCCGCCCATCAAGCCTGTGCCCATTTGTGCCAGCACCCACTCGATACGGTTTTCGGCAATCACACCGACATGGCCGCCGGCGCTCAGGCCCATGCAGCGCAGGCCCATGCCAAAGTGGCTGGCGCGTTCGTAGTAGCTGGCCCAGGTAAAGGGTTTCCAGATCCCAAAGTCTTTTTGCCGGATGGCAACGCGCTGCGCGTCGCTGCGAGCGCGTTCACGCAGCATTTGAGGCAGGGTGGATTCGGGCAGTTGCAGCGTGGGGTTCATGGCGTCACTCGGCATTCAAAAAATGAAGAAAAGCAGGGTGCAAAAGCGTTCAGGACAACCAGCGTTTGCGCCGCTTGTAGTGCTTGATGTCTTTGAAACTTTTGGCCTCGCCATGACCGCCCATGCCCAGATAAAACTCGCGCACATCGGGGTCGTTGGAGAGCTTTTCGGCGCTGCCGTTGATGACGATTTTTCCGTTCTCCATGATGTAACCGCTGTGAGCGACTGCCAGAGCCACGGTGGCGTTTTGCTCCACCAGCAGCATGGAGGTACCGTGCTCGGCATTGATGCGGGCAATGATGGTGAAGATGTCTTCCACCAGCTTGGGGGAAAGGCCTAGCGAGGGTTCGTCCAGCAAAATCAATTCGGGTTGCGCAATCAGCGCGCGGCCAATGGCCAGCATTTGCTGCTCTCCACCAGAGAGGTAGCCTGCCAATCCCTTGCGGCGTTCGTGCAGGCGTGGAAAGTAGGTGTAGACCAGATCAAAGTCGGGCGCTTTGGCGCTGGTGCGGCCGGTGAGCGCATAGGTGGAGGCAATAAGGTTCTCCTCGACCGTGAGATCTTCAAACACGCGCCGACCTTCCATGACATGCGATAGACCTTGGCGCACCAGTTGCTGGGGCGCAGTGCTGCCTATGTCTTTCCCGTTGAAGCGGATAGCACCGGATTCCAGAACACCATCTTCCAGCTCCAGCAGACCCGATGCGGCCTTGAGGGTGGTGGATTTGCCCGCGCCATTGCTGCCCAGCAGAGCCACGATCTGGCCCCGTGGCACGGCTATGGACAGACCACGAAGGGCCTGTACGACCTTGTTGTAGATCACTTCAATATTGTTGATCTCGAGGACATTGTCTGTGGTGGTCTGCATGGCGTTATCAAGCTTGTAAACAAGGGAGCTCAGAAGGTGCACTCTGTGCGCTGCCTGGCGGGTGTTACTTCGTCAGTGAAATCCATTCAGAAGCGGGGAGCATTTTTTTTGCCTTGAAGTCCGCACGGTAGACGCGGCCAACAGGAATGGAGTTGCCCTTGATGGTGATGGGCACACCAATCAAGCCTCCGGTATCAAAGTTTTCCAGGCTGTTGAGCGCAGCTTTGAGGTTAGCCCCTGTCAATGGTTTGCCAGTCTTCAGACAGCGGCGCGCCGATTCAGTGAATAGCATGGCGGCCAGAAAGCCCTGGATGTAGGCAGTGCTCTGGTACTCGGGGCGCATCGCGCGGATTTTCTCCAGCATCGGCGCCTTCTCGGTGTCGTAGTAGTAGCGGAATGGCATAACGCCCATGAAACCGTCACCGTTTTCACCCATCTGCATGACGGTGGAGTTATCCATGGTCCAGAAGGTGCCCATCCATTTGCTGGTCATGCCCATTTGCTTGCCTTGAGTCACAAACTCGGGAATGGGGGCAAGGATGTAACCGTGGAAGATGGTGTAGTCAGGCGCGGCACGGCGCAGCTTGATGACTTCGGTGGAGATATCTACGCTGCCAGCGGGCGTCATGATCTTGATGGGCACGTTCAGACCCATTTCCTTCGCGAGCTTTTCGCTGCTCTCAATGGGGTCGCGGCCAAACTCAGAGTCCGAGTAGACGAAGGCCACTTTGGCGCCCGGTTTTTCCTTGGCAATGTGACGCAGCAAGATGCCGAACATCTCGGTGTAATCAGGACCGACCAAAAACTGATTAGGGTATTTTTGGGGGTTGTTCAACTCGGTGGCAAATGAGGCGCCCGCCATCAAGATGTTGCTGTTGCGATTGAGCTCAGGGTTGATGGTTTTTGCAAAGCCGGTGGAGTCGCCGTAGTAGAGGTTGATTTTGTTCTGGCTGGTGAGTTTTTTGAAGGTGGCAACCGAGACATCCACCTTGTAGCCTGTGTCTTCTGGAACGTATTTGAGCTTGCGACCTTCTACGCCACCGGCATCATTGGTCATCTTCACAAAGTCGGCAATCCCCGCGTTGATGCCCACGCCCGCAAAGGCAAATACGCCTGTCATGGGAATGGAGCCGCCAATGACGATGTCTTCGTTGATTTGCGCCAGCACACTCAAGGGCGATGCGGCCAGTGCGCTGGCGCCGACTGACGCAGCAGCCATCAGCATGCTGCGGCGGGGCTGAGAAATCAGAGTTTTTTCCATGCTTGTCTCCTGGTGGTTGTTGTGGCAGAAAAGTGCCGGAGGACTCAATTGCGGAAAGGCCAGAGGTGGAAGTAACGGCGAATGCGACGCCAGATTTCCGCCAGGCCATGGGGCTCAAAAACCAAGAATCCGATGATCAGTAAACCGAAGATGACAGTGCGCACGGGCGAGAGGAAAACTGCCAGTTCGGTACCACCGGGTAGCACGGACACCAGCAGCTTGAGTATCTCGGGCACCATCGTCATGAAGACCGCGCCGAGGATGCCGCCAAGGATGGAGCCCATGCCACCGACGATGATGGCTGCGAGAAAGAAAATGGACATCAAGAGCGGGAAGCTCTCTGGCGTGACTACGCGGAAAAAATATGCCCACATGCCACCTGCGACACCAGCGTAGAACGATGACAGGCCAAACGACAGCAGCTTGTAGCGCAGCAGTGGAATACCGAGCACTTCAGCCGAAATATCGCGATCACGGATGGCGATAAAAGCGCGACCAATGCGTGTGCGAAACAGGTTGGCTGCGCCAAGCAACATCAGGATGGTGACGGGCACAATCAGCCAATACAGCCGGAACGAGGTGTCCAGCGGCATGCCAAACAAGCTGGCTGGGTTGATCGACAGCCCCGTGGTGCCGCCCGTGAGCTTCATATTGCTGAACAGAAAGTGCGCAATGAAAGAGGCCGCAATGGTGGCAATCGCCAGATACAGCCCTTTGACGCGTAATGAAGGAATGCCAACGACGATGCCGCCAACCATGGCGACCAAGCCGCTTGCCAGCAGATTGAGCAAAAATGGTGTGCTCCAGTGCGTCTCCAGCACAGCCACTGTATAGGCACCCAAACCCATGAAAGCAGCCTGCCCCAGACTGACCAGACCGGTGTAACCGGTGAGGATGTTCAAGCCGGTGGCGCTGGCCACATTGATGGCAACCAGACAGGCCATGTAGAGCCAGTATTCCGTCGCCACAAAGGGAAAGAGCATGAGCAGGGCGGCTGCTAGGCACAGCCAGACTTTTTGTGTGCGAGAGTCAAACAGGGCAGCATCTGCCACATAACTTTCTTTGAGCGTTCCAATGCGCATGGCTCGGTGTCTCCTGGGTTCTGGTTCTGGGCTTAGAGCCGCTCGATTTCGTGTGTACCAAACAGGCCATACGGGCGGATCATCAAGATCACCACCAGCACAATGAAGGTGGCTAGCAACTTGTATTCACCGCCCAGATAGGCCCCGGCCAGCGCTTCGACTAGTCCAATCACCAGACCGCCAATGAGTGCACCCAGTACGCTGTCGAGGCCGCCCACAATCACGACGACGAGTACGGATAGACCAAACACGCCCATGCTGGAGGACAGGCCGCCGATGGAGCCGACGATGATTCCTGAGACAGCGGCAATCATGGCGGAGACCACCCACGCGAGCGAGAACACCCGGGGCACGTTGATGCCTACGGAGTAGGCTGCAGCCTGATCGCTGGCGGTGGCACGCAGTGCCACACCACCGCGCCAGAAACGGAACACCAGCAGCACGGTAGCGATGAACACCACGGCAATTACAGAGCCCCAAAACACCTTAGGTGCGAGGAAGACTTCACCGAGCATGATGGGCTGGGTGGGCATAAAGTCCGGCAGACGACGCTGATCGGCTGTCCAGATCATTTCCACAATGCCTATCAGCACGGAGGCCAGACCCACCGTGACCATGAACACCGAGATGGGGGGCTCACCTAGCAGGGGGCGAATGATGGTTCGCTCAATCACTGCACCTAGCACACCGCTGGCCAACACTGCTGCGGGTATGGCAAGCCACAAAGGCAGCGCCCACATTGCGGCAAAGGTGAAAAACAGATAAGCCCCCATCATGAGCACTTCACCAATGGCGATATTCACCACCCGCGTGGCCTTGTAGACCAGCACAAAGGCCAGTGCTGCGAGAGCGTACAAACCACCGCTGGCAATGCCAGTGAGGCTGATTTCAAACAGATAGGCCCAATCCATCATGCGGCTCCTGCGGTGCTGTGGAATTTATGGCGCAGATCGTGGACATCGCCGGAGCCCAGATAGGCTTTGATGACCTCGGGGTTGCCTTGCACGTCAGAAGGCAAGCCTTGTGCAATGACCTGGCCAAAGTTGAGCACCACCACGTGATCAGACAGATCCATGACCATGCCCATGTCATGCTCGACCATGAGCACAGTCACATCCCATTCGGTGCGTACATCGAGGATGAAGCGGGCCATGTCTTCGGTCTCTTCGCGATTCATGCCGGCGACAGGCTCATCGAGCATGAGGATTTCGGGCTGCATGGCCAGAGCGCGGGCCATTTCCACGCGCTTTTGCAATCCGTAGGAGAGGGCCGCGACGGGCGCATGGCGGATATGGTCGATCTCTAGAAAATCGATGATGCGCTCTTCAATGTCTGCGCGCAGCGCGGCTTCTTCGCGGCGTGCCTTTCCTATGTAGAACAGCGCGTCGAGCACATTAGTTTTCAGGTGGGCATGGCGGCCCAGCTTGATGTTGTCGAGCACCGTCATGCCGCGAAACAGAGCAATGTTTTGGAAGCTGCGGCCCAAACCCCTCTTGGCGCGCTGGGGCGCTGGGATCCGGGTGATGTCTTGTCCTTTGAAGGCAATGCGGCCTTCTGTGGGTTTGTAAAAGCCAGAGATGGTGTTGAACAGCGAAGTCTTGCCAGCCCCGTTGGGGCCGATGACCGCAGTGATGGAGCCTGGCTGCACATCGAAGCTAACTCCGGTCAGGGCTTTGACGCCACCAAAAGCCAAGGTCAGACCGTTGACACTGAGCAGCGGCGATGTCGTGGCCTGTGAGGTTTGATGAGTTTGCATGAAAGCGAAGGCTCCACAAAATTTATCTACTTGCGAGTAGATTTTGTGGAGATATGCATTTTTCGTAATCAGTGCTTACCCATTCGGTGAAAACCTTAAGGCACTGTCAAGCAAAAGAATTTTAAATAAATGACATGTGTGATGACTTGATAAATATGATTTGATGGATGCTTACCTAAGAGTAGACTTTTGTTTTTTTACGGCGTCCTATCATGTCGAAGTTCACTGAAATAAACGTGCGCTCTGCTTCGTCGCAAGCCCTTTCTGCTCGTGAGCAAAGTCGCATGGCAAAGCGCCAGGCTGTGCTTTCAACGGCGGCCCAGCTGTTTAATGAGAGAGGGTTTCATGCCACTTCATTGGACGATATTGCAGCCCGTTTGGGTGTGAGCAAACCCACGCTGTACTACTACGTTAAAAGTAAGGATCAGATCTTGCTTGAATGTGTGCGGCAGGGCCTGGAGATGACGTTAGAGGGCATTGAAGTGTCACGTCAGGCTGGTGGAACGGCGTTGGATCAGTTGGAAGCTTGCATGCGTGTTTACGCGCGCATCGTCACCATGGACTTTGGCATGTGCTTGATCAGGGTCGGGGATGAACAGTTGCCTCCCGAGAGTCGGAAGGCATTGCGCCGCATGAAGGCGCAAATTGATCTTGCATTTCGGCGTTTGGTGGAAGCAGGCGTGCAGCAGGGCCTTTTGGCACCTTGCGATCCAAAAATGACGGCCTTCATGATTGGTGGCGCGTTGAGCTGGATTGGCAAATGGTACGACAGCGGAGGAGCTTACTCCCCTGACGAAATTGCCGAGCAAGCAGTCAGGACCTTGCTCCAAGGAGTTTTATTGCGTGAGTCTGCGACTTAGCTAGCTGTCGGCGCATGCAACGGATACATACAAGATGTGTTTTTGCACAAGCGCTGCAGACTTTCACAGAAAAAGCGTTGGCGGGCTGGCCGCCGTTGCTGCTGCGAATGTGGCTGCAGACGAAGGGATGGAGCGAGCAGAAGACGGGTCGTTGACAGTCGCATCGCTGCCTAGCCGCCAGGTGGGTTGATCGCGGCAGCGGCTTTTGCCGCAAGTCTTGTGAAAATAAGTCAGGGGCCCATGTTCAGCGTATCTGCAGCCGCTTGCCATTGCAGGCAAGCGTTGCAGGCACTGGGAGCAGGGCCCCTTTGTTGTGCCGAAAGGGTGGTTCGGCATCTATGGCGGTTTAGCGTCTAGTAGCGTGCATCTGATGGTTTTTTGCCATTGGGCCAGTCCTTGACCTTGCCAGCAAAGTCCGGCCGAGGCTGGTGGCTGAAGTATTCGGCCACATCCACCGCCTCCTGATCGCTCATGCCCCCTTGCCCCAGGGGAAACTTGTTGTGCATGGCGATGGGCATATTGCGTTTGACAAAGGCTGCCGCGGTGTAAGTGCGGGCCATGCCTGCGCCAATGTTGAAGGACTCATCGCCCCAAAGCGGTGGATAGACCCACTGGCCCTTGGCGTTCTTGATGCCTTCACCATCGCTGCCGTGGCACAGGGCGCATTGGGCTGAGTAGATTTTCTTGCCGTTCTCTGCGTTGGGGATGATGTCTGTGCTGACCTTGCCAACGCCTCGGCCTTCTACCTTGTCTTCAGGCTTGGTTTCGTTGCGCATCCAGTCGAATAAAGCCACCATGGCCTTGAGTTCATCGGAATCAAGTGGCAATGGCTTGCCGTTCATTGAGCGCAGGAAACAGCCATTGATACGGTCTTCCAGTGTGATGGTGCGACCGGCTCGTGGTGCGTAGCCCGGGAAGAAGGCAGAAATACCAATGTAGGGCGATCCGTCGGCCACCGTACCCGCGTTCAGGTGGCAGCTGGCGCAATTGAGCGCATTGCCTACGTTTTTAGGCAGCAGGTCACGCGTTTCAATATTCAGGCGGGCACCATAGACCAGTTGCTCAGCGTTCTTTTCATTGAGCATGTTGGCAAGGCGCGGTGTCTCAAACGGGCGCGAGTGATCAGGCTGTGCGTTCAGTGACTTGCGCTGGCTGGCAATGTCTTTGGCTTTGATTTCGGTGGCCATTTTGCTGCCCCAGCTGCGGCGCGCAAAATTGAGAATGTCGGCAATTTCCTGATCACCTAATTGTGCAAACGCTGGCATCGTCAGCGCCCGGCTGTGGCTCCGGGTGACTGGGGTGGTCCAGCCTGTCAGCATGATGTGCACCAGCGTGCTGGGGTTGTCTGCCAGCAAGGAGCGGTTGCCAGCCAGTGAGGGGAAAACATCTTTGACGCCACCACCATCTGAGCGATGGCAGTCTGCACAAAACTGCAGATAGCCCAGGCCACCCCGGGTGCTGTAAAGATCAGCAGGCACGTTGTAGTGCGCGGCGTTCTCGGCAGTCAGGGTTTCGGTGCTGCCAGTGGCACGCGCCGGGATCGCAATTTGGGGTGCCGGGCCTTGGTTCAATTGCATGGGCAAGTCATTTTTACCAGCTGGCAGCGACTTCAGGTAGGTGCCAATGGCCAGCAGGTCACCATCAGTCATGTACTGCGTACTGTGCTGAACGACATCTACCATATTGCCCGAAACCGTGCCATGGCTGTTGCGCCCTGTTTTGAGCAGCTCTGCGGTTTCTTGTGGTGTCCACAGATCACGCAGACTCAGTGCGCGCCAGCCTTCCACGGTTTCACCGGCCAAGAAGTGCTGACCATTCTTTCCTTCACCCATCATGGCCTTTTCCTGGAATGCCACGCCACGCGGGGTATGGCATGCGCCGCAGTGGCCCAGGCCCTGTACCAGATAAGCACCACGGTTCCATTGCGCTGTCTGCTGCGCTTGCGGCGTAAATGCCTCAGCCTCCAGAAACATCCAGTTCCACAGCGACAGGCCCCAGCGCTGGTTAAATGGAAAGCTCATCTCTGATGCTCGGTGGGATGCCGCAATGGGTTTGACGCCATCCATCAAATAGGCGTAGAGCGATTGCATGTCGTCCGCAGTCATCTTGGCGTACGAGGGGTAGGGCATTGCGGGGTAGAGGTTGCGCCCATCGGCTGCCACGCCTTTGCGCATGGCTTTATCAAACTGCTCGAAGCTGTAGCCCCCAAGGCCAGTGGCCTTATCGGGGGTGATGTTTGTTGAGTAGAGTTTGCCGAAAGGTGTTTCCAGCGCCAGACCACCGGCCATGGGCTGGGCTTTATTGCCGGTGTGGCAGGCCACGCAATCGCCCAGACGTGCAATGTAGCGCCCGCGCTCGACCAGCGTACGCTGCTGCGCCGTCATGTCTGCGGCGTAGTCTGCGGGCAGGTCATCGATGATCTGCGGGGTTGAAGTATCTTGTGGTGTTGGCAGCGTGGCCGATGCAAGGTGCCAGAACATGGCTGACACCGCTGCAACAGGCAGCAGGCTGTATTTGATTTTTGACTTCATGGATTTCCCTCGTGAGCAAAATGCAAGGTATGAAAATAATGCGCTCACTTTTCTTGTGATCTGCATAATTGCATGCAAGGGTTGACATCAAACATGGCGGTTGAAATTTCTTGAGAAATTTGTGTTTGTTGGCATTTATTTAATATTCTCTTAATAATTAAATGCGCATCGAGGTGTGGGTAAATTGCTGCGGCAATGATCACAGTTTGGGTTCTGTGTTTCGTGACTGTGTGGTGAAGTCTGCCAATTCTTTAAGAGCCGCTCACACCACCTCTGATACGTCATTGTTTCGCCTTGTCGTACGCCTGTACTGCCTGTGGCTTCACATCTCGTCTCAGTCGCAAATCTGCGATTTGCTAGGTGGTGTCAGTTGCTCTAAGCACTAACGTTCTGGTGCATGTGTACGGTGGAGAGTCTGGCGGCAGAAAGCTACGCCAAATTCTTTATGCATAAGCTGCAGGGCTGTTTTAATAAAATGATATAAATTTTATATATACCTTATTAAATAAATAAGTGCTATATATTTAAGCTGCTTGGATATTTATTCTTATGCTTTCATGATGAATTTAACAGCATGTAAATATATAGTTATATATATAACGATTCATGTTTATTCTTAATAGCTGCCAGATATTTTAAAAGTCGCTGGGCATTGGAATAGGCAGCTTAACAAAGTAAAAGTGCTGACTGCTTCTTTGCATGGCTGCAGCACCTGCATGCCGCTCTGCGTAACAGCAGCCATGCTGGTGAGGTTTGGCACTGCGTCGGACACACATGGGGCAAAAAAAAGGAGCCACGTTTTGGACGCTGCTCGCAGGCCTGTAAATACCTATGTCTTCTGTTTTTTGAAAAAAAAAGCCTGCTCGGTTTGAGCAGGCTTGGTTTAGCAGTTAGTTTTTCTTAGTTCACTGCATCTTTTAATGCTTTGCCTGGGCTGAACTTGGGCACTTTGGTTGCTTTGATCTTCAGTGCCTCGCCGGTACGTGGATTGCGGCCATTGCGCGCTGCACGTGTAGTTACGCCAAAGCTGCCAAAGCCCACCAGCGACACAGTGTCGCCATTTTGCAGGGAGGCCTTGACCACCTCCAAGGTTGCATCCAGTGCGCGAGCAGCAGATGCTTTGGACATGTCGGCGTTGTTTGCAATGTAGGCAATCAGTTCAGATTTGTTCACAGGTGCTTTCTTTTCGGTAAATCAGGGATGTAGAGCTTATTACACAAGCGCTGGCAGCTCTCTTTGTTCACTGTAAATTTTGCGTATTTTGATCACCATTGCCTCCGGGCAACCACTGCAAGACAGAAATTACGGGGCAACCTGCGACTAGCGCAGATATAACACTACAGCGCATTCAGGAAGCGGCAGCAGCGTGTGACAGAGCCGAGCTACCATCTCGGCATTGATGTCAGGGTCACAGCAGTAGGCCTGACAGAACCCGGAAGCTGCCGCGAGTCACCTCCCGTACTCCATAAGAAATAGGGCGCTTTGATGCCTGTGATCGAGACTTCCACCGAGAAAAAAAACAACCGTTTGCTGTGGGGGCCTGAATCTTCGTCTCCACTCACGGATGAGGCACTGCACTTCAAGCGTTGGCGCCGTCGAACCTGGCAGTTGCATGCGTCGGTACTGCTAAGCCACCTGTATGCCTTTGGACTTTTCCTGGGACACAGCTGGGCAGGCTATGCACCTTTGAACGCTGTGCTGCTGTATGGCCTGTGGGTGGGCATTGGCATGGCCTTTATCACCTGGGCTTACGCCAGTGGCTGGAGCCAAACCAGACGAGATCCGGGCTTATTTCTTGTGCACCAGCTGCTCGCAATCATTGGAACGCTGGGTCTGCTGATTGCGGCTCCACAGGTTGCATTTCAGGCACTGGTGATGCTGATGGTTTTCAGTGCAGATGGCTTTCTTGCACGACGGCGCACCAGCTTCTGGATGACGTGGGGCTGCACGCTCATTGCCGTAGCGGTCATCATTTGCTGGCTGGGGCCTCAGATGCGCATGACCACCGATACGCTGGCAGGGCAGTTGCTGGCCATTGGGGTTGTGTTCGGGGCTGTCGTGCGTTGCAGCATTCTTGTGACGTACTTTCGCAGCATGCAATTTCGCCTCAGTGCGAGCAACGAGAAACTGGCCATTGCACTGACACAAATCGAAGAATTGATGCGCAATGACGAATTGACTGGGCTGGCGAACAGGCGGGGCGTCATGGAGCGGTTGCAGCAGTGCATTGAGACCGCACAGCGAGATGGTTCTGCACTGTGCGTTGCATTGCTGGATATTGACTATTTCAAGCATGTCAACGATCGCTATGGACATGAAGGCGGTGACCAGGTACTGCGGGCTTTTGGCCAGCTTCTGTCTTCACAATTGCGCGCTGTGGATTGCGGTGGCCGCTACGGTGGCGAAGAATTCTTGCTGCTGTTGCCCGGCACGTCATTGAGTGAGGCTGGCGTCCTGCTGGAGCGCATTCGTACGCACACAGAGTCTCTGCCATGGTCGAAAAAGATCGACAAAGATCTTCAGGTGACTTGCACCCTGGGTGCCACTTTGTACCGGGCCGGCGAAGCCGTGGAAACGGTGATTGCCCGTGCAGATGCGGCCATGTACCGTGGCAAGGTCGCAGGACGCAATTGCGTTGTGCTTGATTAACGAAAACGCGGGGGTCAGCAATCCGGCGGGTCAACCACACCATTGGTGCGCCACAGCCCCGCTTTGCGTGCCTTCGCTTCTTGTTCTGCAAACGCATACTGGCCGCGTTCTTGCGGTGACTGCTTCTGAGCATCGGCATGAGAGCACCGGGCCAGTCCCACGGTCAGCATGGCCAGCCCTGCATCCAGCGTACGCGGGCCATCAGGGGCGGACGCTGGAGCCACCCAGACAGAGCACACACGGTGCTGTTGGTGGTCAACTTTGCTGCACCGCAGCTGGGCTGTTTGGCCCAAAGTCATTGCACGTAAAGCTTCGCGAGCCTCAGGGCCATAAGGCTGCTGTGGCTGTGGGGTATTGACGCCTTGCAGGCGTACTTGCACAGACTGATGCAGCTGCAATGCATCTGGCAAAGGGCAGCGTGCGCTCAGGGTGTGACCGTCAAAAACACCCACAATCAGGCAGAGCAAAGGGGTAGCAAGCATGCCGTGCAGTCTAGCAACCTCAGCGCAGGCCATCCGAAGGGCCAGGTGACCAAGCGTTAAGGGCAGCGGTAATGGTGCCGCTTTCGGGCTGCAGGCCTGGAGATGAAGACCGGCCGGTATCTGGCAGAGTGTGACCAGCGGTATTAGGGTGCGTTGCCCTGTGCTGCTTTATGCCAGCCCCGGCTGGGAGGGCCTTAGGCTTAGGGGTTGATGCCCCATTTGTTTTTGAAGGCGAATTCCAGCTGTTCACACTGACCCTCGGTGAACTGTGCCGGAGTATTTTCCTTGGGGCCTTTTTCACGCTCTTTCCAGCACAAACGGATGGTTTCTCGCTCAACCCACTGCGCTTCTTTGTCTGGGGACGCATTGAAGAAAAGCTGGCTGCCCAGCATCAGTACGGCGAAAAGTGCCACTGGCAGGCCAATGATCCAGCGAACCAGTTTGGGTTTGGGTGTAGCTTTGTCAGTCATGGGAGCAGAAAGAATAAATAAAAATAAAGGCCTGCATGGAGCAGGCCTTGGGCGAAATATTTTTTATGTCAGGGCGAGATATCGTTGCCTGTCAGTACAGTGGCCTCAGCCGTTGCCACATCAACGCGGCGCGCACCATTGAAGCGCTTGGCCCAATAGCTTGTATTCATGTTTTCTACCCGCACAG
>ENA-OFCF01000593-OFCF01000593.1-metagenomes-genome-assembly--contig:-NODE-593-length-15731-cov-2.532853_pt1 | contig 15731 bp, 14 predicted proteins | sample MGYA00153387_OFCF01 | MGnify analysis MGYA00153387
AAGCGGTGCGAACGGGGAACGGGGAACGGGGAACGGGGAACGGGGAACGGGGAACGGGGAGAGGCAGGGTTTTGAAAATGGAGCTGCTGGGGAGGAGCTTGGTAGGGATGCGGCTGCGGCTGTGATACTGGCGCAGGACGTTATGGATCTTTTCCTGGGTCCCGTTGCGCTTGCCCCTGGCGTGGCGAAGGGCGGCTGCGGCGCTGGAGATGGCGGTAGCGGTGTAGAGTGGCTTAAGGGCGGAGAATTGGTCGGTGAAATCCTCTATGAGGTAGCCGCCGGGGAGGTGACGGGGGGCACGAAAGCGCTGGGCAGCAGCGGCAACTCCAACAGCCCGGATGCCGGCGGACTTGTCGCGCGGTGAAATCGCACCCGGTGCCGCGGCTCTAACGATGTCCTGAAGCGCTTTGACAGCTTGGTGCCGATCCGGCATGGTTTCCGCCATGCAAGCCATGCAGTTCGAACAATCCGTTCTCTCGATCCTGAAGCGGGATAAACGCTTCGATCCGCACGCCTATTTTTTTCTCAAGGACGCGCTCGATTACACGCTGAAGCGGATCGCGGATTCGAACAACGGCCAGGCCCGGCACGTCAGCGGGCCGGAGCTGCTGGCGGGATGCCGGGACTATGCGCTGGAGCAGTTCGGGCCGATGGCTTCCACGCTGATGAACGAGTGGAGCATCCGTAAATGCCAGGATCTGGGCGACATGGTTTTCCACCTGATCGAGGAGCAGGTCTTCGGAAAGCAGGATTCGGACAAGAAGGAGGATTTCTCGGAGGTCTTCGATTTTCAAGCCTCCCTGACGACCCCGTTCGTGCCTCGGAGCCGGATGGAGGGCCCCGAGAAATCACCCCGTGGCGAGCGCGCTATTTCCTAACTTCTCGCCACCGGCAGATCCGGCATGGGCGGCGGCAGCGACCTCGGAGCATGGGGCGTGACGTCGAGCTTCACCGCCATGATTGCCAGGCCGATGAGCCCCGCCGCGCCGCCCCAGCCAAGGGTGCAGGCGGTCACGAGGCCGATGACGAAAGGCGCGAAAACGAGGAGCCCGAGGATCATGCCGCCGGGGCTGATTTCGTAGGCGAGGATGGAAAGCCGCAAGCGCGACCGTGCCAACGCCAGCCCGGCCAGCGTGTAGGCGAGGACGGCAGCGAGCGCGGTAAAATGATAGAGCCAGCCGCAGCGACCGCTCTGCGAGCCGATGCCGAGCAGCGGCACGCCGCAACCGACGACCAGCGAGGCGAGAAACAGCGCCAGCACCGCCACGCATGCGCCGATGCGCTTGAAGGCGGACGCGCCGATGGCTCCCGCGGCGACCATCGCGGAGCCGCCGAGCACGCTGCCGGCGCAGGCGGCCTCGTGCCACCACTCGATGCCGCCGACGAGGTAACGCACGACCACGTAGGGCAGGAGGGAAATGAAGGTGAGCGCGCAGAGGCCCCACAACGCGATGAATTTCCCGAAGACGATTTTCCAGCGGTCGAGCCGGGTGAGGAGCAGCAGCTCGTGGTTCCCCTCCTCGAGTTCCTGACCCATCAGCATGACGCCGCCCAGTGGCATGAGGACCATGCAGACCGCCGCGACGACGGCCCAGAATGGTCCCGCGGATGCGAACATCCAGACATTGAGGGCGCCGGCGAACCCGGTGTCCGTGGCAGCCGCGGGCAGATGGAACTCGGCGGCCATCGCCAGCACGGCAAGGACCTGGATGCCGAGGAAGGGATAGACGAAGCTGCCGCGGCGCAGGCTCTGGCGGAGCTCCTTGGCCGTCATCGGGTCGAAACCCTCGGGCAGGTCGTTTTTCCAAGCGGCTTCCAAGGTGGTCAGACTTGCGGGCGGTGGAAATCGAAGCAAGCCCGCCGGGGAAAAGCTTCCCATTTCACGAGGGCGGTATAGACGTCGCGGGAGTATGAAAACCGTCCTCATCGCCGCTCTCGCCTGCCTCGTTAGTATTACCGCCTCTGCCGAGGACAATGTGCCGCGGGGATTCACCCCGCTGGCAGAATACAAGGAGGTGCAGGCGAAGGCGGTCGCGGAGAAGAAGCTCGTGGTGCTGGTGGTCAAAGGCGCGGACGACGCGTGCCCGAACTGCGTCGCGGCGATGGATCATGGCGAGAAGGCAGCGGGATCGGGCGTCGAGAAACTTTTCGTGCGGGCGGAAGCGATTAACAAGGCCGGCGGCAGCGAGCAGCCACCCGCGTTGCAGGAGCGGATGAAAACGAAGCTTTTCTCCACCGGCGCCTCGGTGACCTTTCTGGTCTTCAATCCCGAAATGACGGAGATCGTGGCCGAGGCGGGCCGTCAGGAATTGCAAAGCGACAAGGACGCGACCTCGGCCTTCAAGAAGAAGGTGCAGGCGGCGAAGAAGGCGCTCAAGTGATGCCCTAACCGACATCGATCCTCTCCGCTACGGGGACGTGGCGGTTTAGCCAGGCGATGGCGAAGAAGACGTGCAGCCGCCATCTTACGGCGAAGGAGAGGCGAGTGCGGCCGGCCAGCACCGCGTTGATCGAGCAGACCAGGCCCCAGCGGTTGTAGGGCTGGAAGAAGAGCTGGGCAAAGTGCAGCTTGTAGAAATTCTCGATGAACCGCCAGTAAACCGCGATGCGTTTGCGGTTGTCCTTCTCGTAGCGCTTCATCCCAGCGGTAAGCGGGTGGCCGCTCTCGAGCGCCTGGTGGATCGCCTGCGCACCCTGCTGGCCGCTGGTCATCGCTAACAGGACGCCGCTGGAGAACATGGGATCGATGAAGCCCGAGGCATCGCCAGCCCGCAGGACGCGCGGCGAGACCAGGCGGTCGTTCTTGTAAGAGAAGTCCGCGAGGACATGCAGTTTCTCCAACATCGCAGCCGCCGGGAAACGGCGGCGGACGGCCGGGGTGGCCTGCACGGCTTCGTCGAATACTTGCTGCGGGGATTTCCCGAGGGCCTTGAAATCCGCCGCGTCGATGACGAGGCCGACGCTCGTTTTTCCCGCGGCGAGCGGGATGAGCCACATCCAGGAAGCCTCGCGGCGGACGATGACGATATCGCCCTGCTCATCGCCGGTGGGCATTTCGACGCCGGAGAAATGGCTGAAGATCGCGAGTTTCTTGTGACCGGGATAATATTCACGCAGCGCTTCGCGGTTTGCGGTGAAATTGCCGAGGCCGCTGGCGTCGATGAGGTAGGGCGCAGAAATTTCATGCTCCATACCGGCCGCGCAGCGGTAGCTCAGGACCACGCGCTGCGGCTCGACGCGGTGCTCGAGGACGTGGCATTCCTCGCGCACTTCGGCACCATGCTCGCGGGCATGCCGGAGGAGGATATCGTCGAACTTCGCCCGCTCGACCTGCACGGCTTCGGGGTATTCGGTGAAGGCGCCCTTCGAGAAATCCAAGCGGTTCGCGCGCGTGCCATTACCGAGGACGAACTGCGCGGCGCGTTTCCTGGTGAATCCGGCGGCGGCGATTTTCTCCCAGACGCCGAGCTCTTCAAAAATTTTCCGGTTATAAGGCAGTAGCGATTCGCCGATGTGGAAGCGCGGGAATCTCGCTTTTTCCAGCACCAGCACGCGCCGCCCGGCCTGCGCCAGCGTGGTCGCCGCGGTGGACCCCGCCGGACCGCCGCCGACGATGATCACGTCCCATTCGTTTCGCGTGGATATCTGCATCGGAGCGGGCGGCAGTATGCGTGGATCTGCCGGCGGTGCAACCGTGGCCAGAAGGAAGATTGCAATTTCCGCTATCCTTGCGGAAGCTCGCAGGTATGCAGTCCGAGCCCCCATATGAGCACTCCGGAGCCTATGACGTCATCGTGATCGGTGGGGCGCTCTCAGGGGCGGCGACGGCCATCTTGCTGCTGCGGAAGAACCCGGGCATGCGCGTCCTGATCGTGGAGAAATCCGAAAAACTGACTCGCCGCGTGGGCGAGGCGACGGTCGAGATCAGCGGCTTTTTCATGTGCCGGGTCCTCGGCATGACGCAGTATTTAAATGAGCATCATCTGGTGAAGCAGGGCATGCGGTTCTGGTTTAAAAACGACGACGTTCACTCCTTGGCGGAGGCCAGTGAAATCGGCGCGAAATACCTCGCACGCATTCCATCCTTCCAGCTCGACCGGGCTGCCCTTGACGAGGAAGTGCTCCGCCGCGCGGGAGTGGCGGGCGCCGAGATCGTGCGGCCTGCCACCGTCTCGAAAGTCGAGCTTGTCCCCGGCGGCGAGCAGTCGCTGGAGATCAAGCAGGGCGACTCGCGGCGCACGGTCCGCGCGCGCTGGATCGTAGACGCCTCCGGCGTGAGCGCGCTGATCGCCCGCAAGGAAGGTTGGTGGCGGTCGAATACCGAGCACCCGACTGCCGCCGCTTGGTCGCGCTGGTCGGGCGTGAAGGACTGGGACAGCCGCGAGCTGGCGGAGAAATTCCCGGATTGGTCGCGCGCGGTCTATGGCACCCGCAACACGGCCACCAATCACATCGTCGGCGACGGCTGGTGGAGCTGGTGGATCCCCCTCAAGGGCGGTGACGTGAGCATCGGCGTGGTGTGGGATCAACGGCTGGTGGATTTCCCGAAGGACGGCGGCAGCATCGGCGAGAGGGTGAAAACCTTCCTCATGAAGCATCCCGTCGGCCGCGAGATGATGGCCGATGCGGAATACAGCGAGGAGGACCAGCATTGGCGGCGGAATCTCGCCTACTACAGCACCACCTTCGCCGGCGACGGCTTCGTGCTGGTGGGCGATGCGGCTGCATTCATGGACCCGTTTTACAGCCCGGGCATGGACTGGATTTCCTTCACTAGCTTCAGCGCAGCGGACCTTGTGACCAAGGCCCGCGCAGGTCAGGTCACCGACGAGACTCTGGCCAAATATAATCGCGATTTTTCCACGAGCCACCGCCGCTGGTTCGCGGCGCTGTATAAGGATAAATATGAGTATATGGGTGAGTACGACCTGATGGGTTTGGCGTTCCGCCTCGATCTGGGGCTTTACTATTGGGGCGTCGTGGAGGTGCCATTCAATCACGGCGAGGAAGCGCTCACCGCGCCGCCGTTTTCGCCGCCCAGCGGCAAGTTTTTCTCGTGGCTGATGGGCACCTACAACCAGCGCTTCGCCAGCATGGCCCGCCGGCGGCGCCGGATGGGGCTGCTCGGGAAGGAAAATAGCAATAAGCGGTGCCTGATCCCCGGCTTCATGCTGAGCCGCAGCAATATGTTCACGCTCTTCCCGCTGCTGACCAAGTGGGCGATGCTTGAACTCAAGGAAGGCTGGCGCACTTGGGGCGAGGGGCAACCCGCCGCTGCCGCGATGACGGAGAGCGTCGAAGTGAACGGGTAACGTGCCGACCGGCGAGGTGAGCTTTTCACATAGCCTTGGTTTTTTTTCTTCCGCCTTGGCTCCGCAAGCGGGATCTGCGAAGGGTTCCCGCCATGAGAGTGCCCATTCTCCTTACCTGCTGCGCGCTTACGGTCAGTAACGTGCATTCCGAAAGCCTGTCCGATGCGGATCGTGAGACGTTGTTGGAAAGCCTCGAGAAGCTCCGCGAAAGCGCGGACGCGAAGGTGGACGCGCGTTTCCGCATCGCCCTCGCCGCCTACCGGAACGCCATCAGCAGCGACGATGCGGCGATCGATCTCTACCTCAATTGCCTGGAGAAGGTGAACTTCGAGGATCAGCAGCGGAAGGCTGCGGACTTCCGCGAATGGAAGCGCAAGGAGTCGGAAAAGCTCTCCGATCCCGGCTTGCGCCTCGCGCTGCGCCACCAGCTCCGCTGGCTCATGCTCACGCTGGAAGCCGCTTCGGAAAAAGCCGACCGTGTCAAGTTGAGCGGCGATGCCAAGGAAATCGTGGACGCGATTTTCCGTGACCCCTCCAAACTGGAGGGACAGGAAGCCATTCTCAACCAGGCGGTGACCTCGTCGGTCTTCGCCCGAGCCTATGACATCAATCAGGTGAAAGTGGAAAAGTGGCCGCTGTCGCCAGTCGAGCTGGCTGCTATTTACGACGAGATCCTGCTGCCGCCCTTCCGCAATGCCGCTCGGTTAGCAGGATTGCGGGCTACCTGGATCTCGAGAATTCAGTATGAGATCGCCAAGATCGAGCATTTCTCCGGCAGGAACCCGCGCGCCAGCGGCGAGGATCGCGACGAGAAGCGCGTGGGCATGGCCGATGCGATGCGCTCCCCGGAGTATGTCAAATTTCTCGAAGAAGAAGTGCCCAAGCTGCAGTGGAAGATGGAGGTGGATCTCTTCACCCATGGTGACGAAAGCGGAGCGGCCGTGCGGATGCTTGCCCATCTGGAGAAACACATCGGCCACTCCTCAGCCCGCGAGTGGAGCGACGAATTGCAGAAAAAGCTCAAGCGACCCGCCCCGATGACGCCACCGAATCTGGCGGAAACCCCACCATGATTCCGGTTGATGTCGGACAGCTGGGGCGGTAGGAATGGGAACCATGAAAACCCACTCCGTCTTGCCGCAGATCACCGCAGCCCTTGTCGTCTGGGCCTTCGCCACACCGTTGGGCGCCCAGTCGCCTGCATCGACCGCTGAGGCACATTTCAAGAGCGGTGTCGCTGCGGAAAAAGCCGGTGACGCGATCGCGGCGGGGAAACACTACGGCGAGGCCCTCAAGCTCGACCCCAAGCATGCGAACGCCCGCTACAGCCTCGGCCAGCTGAAAATCCATTCCGGATCGATCGCCACCAAGTCCCGTGAGACGAAGTTTGGAAACGTGATCATCCCCGTATTTCAGCTCGACGAGGCCAGCCTTCAGGAGTCGCTGGCCGCGTTCGGGAGCATGATTGAAAAGGAGTCGAAAGAAACCGTGATACCGAATTTCGTGATTGAAGATCCGCAGAAGCGGCTCGCCAGCCAGAAGATTTCCCTGAATCTCAAGGGCACGCCTGCACGGGCCATCATGAAATATCTGATGGAACAATCCGGCGGGAGAGCGCGCTACGACGAGCACGCGGTGGTCATCTCGCCGAAGTGATTCATCGCTCGAGAATCTCGACCTCGTAGCCGTCCGGGTCGGTCACAAAGGCCATCTTGCGACCGCCGGTGGTAAATTTTTCCCGCCAGCCGGATGGCCAGATTTCGATCCCGGCCTCCTCGACCTGGCCGCAGTATTCGACAATGTCCGAAACTCCGAGGGCGGTGTGCATGAGATCCTCCGGACACTTGCCGGTGTAGTCGGGCGAGTAGCAGAGCTCGAGAAAAACGTCGTTTCCAGGAAGCTCGAGGAAGGCGAGGCGATTCCCCTCCGGCGAGTCCTTGAGCTCGCCCGTGGTGTAACCGAGTTTTTGATAGAAAGCGATGGAGCGGTCGAGATCGCCCACGCGGATGCGGGTATGGAGGAAGCGGATCATGGCGCGACAAGCTTGAAGCAACCCGAGTGATTTGCCAAACGGCATTTGAAAGCAGCTAGGCAAAGACGGGCACGGATGCTAGTGAACAGATCTCATGAAAAACATCGTCGTCGCAGTAGATTTCTCGAACGCAACTCCCGGAGTGATCAAGATGGCCGTCAGTCTGGCGAAGTCTTTTAACGCGGGACTGGAGCTGTTCCATGTCGTCGAGCCGGAGCCCAGCTATACCGCGTATGGGTTCACGCCGGAGGAGTTCCCCGCCATGAATACGTTTCAGGAAGAAGCCAAGCGCCGGGCCGACCTCAAGCTGCAGGAACTGCTAGACACGGTGCGCGTAGAAGTGCCCGCCGCAACGGCATTGCTGGTGCAGGGCAGCCCGCTCCACGCCTTGTTGGACCGGGTCAGGGAAAGCGGCGCGGATTTCGTGGTAGCGGGCTCTCATGGCCATGGCGTGATCGCCTCGCTGCTGCTAGGCAGCGTGGCGGAAGGTATGGTCCGCAAGGCGCTGGTGCCGACGCTGATCGTTCCCGCCGCGCGCGAATAGACCCATCCATTCGGATAGGCACATAACAGCCCTGTTCTAGGCCCATTTCCTAGCAGGTTTTCGGCAGTTCGCCAATAGCAGACGGGGCTGACTTTTTTGCATGCTCCCCGTGTTACGAATTCTCCTACATCCAAGGTTCGGTGGACTGAGAATTCTTGGATCAATCACAATCCTACGAACAATGAAGAATGGGGAAATTCATGATGCCTTGATCGTCGGGGGTGGCCCGGCCGGTCTGAGTGCGGCACTTCTGCTAGGCCGGTGCATGAGGAAGGTTGTTTTGATCGACGCAGGACGCTCGGGGCTGGAAGTGGGAATGATTTCCCCGCCCGGCGGTGAGCCCGACGGCTGCTCGCCAAGTGAGTTCCTGCGCGCCGGCCGCGAGCAGCTCGCGCAATTTGCCACGGTGACCTACTGCCAGGCGGATGTGGATGACATCGAACGCAATGGGATCCATTTCACCGCCCACTGCAGTGATGGGGAAGTCTTCAACTCCCGGGCGCTGCTGCTGGCTTCGGATTTCGTCGCCCGCACCCCGCCGATCCCGGGCGCGGACCGCTTTTACGGCAGCTCGCTGCATCAGTGTCCGTACTGTGACGGTTGGGAGCACCGGGGCCGGCATATCGGCGTCCTCGGCGCGGATGCTGGCGCGATGGAGCTGGCGTTGAAGCTCCTGCAATGGAGTTCGCGCGTCGTTGTCTACACCAATGGCGGCCAACTCGAGCCGGCGTATGAAAAGCGCTTGGAGAGAGCCAAGGTGAAGATCGTCCCGGGCAAGGTCATCGCGCTCGAGGGCGAGGGCAGAAATTTGGAGCAACTCGTCCTTGAGGACGGGACGCACTCTCCCTGCGAGGCGCTGTTTTATTGTTCCGCCCGGAGGTATCACACCTCCTTGGCCGCGCGGCTGGGCTGCGATCTGGAACGCATCCACGGAGCACTCCATTGGCGTTCGGATGGAGATACCGGCATCGAAGGGCTTTTCGCCGCCGGCAGCGTCACCCGGACCGATGAAATGACCGTCATTGCCGCTGGCGAAGGCCTCAAGGCGGCTGGGGCCGTGAACGACTGGCTCCTCGAGGCCGATCAATCTTATCTGGCTGCGCGAAATCCTCCCCCACCGCCGCGGACTTCCCGCCCAATCACGTCGCCGCGCCGGCGCGTTTACCCCTCTCCTTGACGGGCCGGTGGCAAGTCCACCGGCCCGGCACGGGGCCATGAAAGGCCGCCATGGCAGATCCACCCCCCCGGATCCCATGGCGGCCCCTTTTTTTCTTGGGCGTGGGGCGAATTTTTTGGTGGCGCGCTCCGGAATAAGCTGTTAGCACGACGGCCACCCGATTAATCAACTAGGGAAATGACGTAGGCCTTGGGGATGAAAATCCGATCCCTAGGGGAAAACCTCATTTGCCACAGCCCTACTTTGACACCATCTCAAAGGGCATGACCAACAGCGCCGTCCTCACCAAGCTCCCGGATCAGAATCAAGCCCGAACGATGAAACGTATTTTCCTGGTGGACGATCATCCGATGCTGCGCGAGGGCCTTTCACGACTGATTGCCCAGATGCCGGGATGCACGGTCTGCGGAGAAGCGGAAAGTGCGTCCGCCGGCATGGAAGCCATCCTGCTGGCGGCCCCGGATCTGGTGATGACGGACGTTTCGCTTCCGGGGAAGAACGGGTTGGAGCTCATCAAGGACTTGCAGATCCAGACGCCGACCACTCCGATCCTCGTTTTTTCGATGCACGATGAAATGCTCTATGCCGAGCGGGTGATGCGTGCCGGAGCCAAGGGCTATCTCATGAAAAGCGTGCCCGTGGAAACGCTGACGCAGGCGATCGTGCAGGTGCTTTCGGGTGGCGTCTACCTGAGCAACCGCGTCAGTGAGCACATCCTGCAGAATCTCTGTGGCAGCCGCACGCCCGGCAAGGCTGGCATTAAATCACTGACTGACCGGGAACTCGAAATTTTTGAACTCATCGGTGCCGGCAAGTCCAGCACCCAGATCGCAGACGAGCTGCACATCAGTCCGAAAACCACGGATGCTCATCGTGCCAATATCCGGGCGAAACTCGGCCTGCCCGACGGTCCGGCGCTCATGCGCGAAGCGGTGCTGTGGGTGGAGCTTGGGACGGAGGTTTAGCGTCGGCCGGGTGCCCTAAGGATTAGGACTATGAAATGCGACGGCATTACCCTGATGGACCGCTTTCACTGCTTGCCCCACACTGCTGACGAATGAAAAACCAGTCCCGCATCCGTCCCATACAATTCACCCACCCGATTCCGAGGTTGCTGCCCGACCCACCGCCTCCGCCTTCCCTTTTTGCGGATTGTCTGTATTTGGAAAAGGTCATCGCCCTCCTCAAGCGCACAAGAATCCAGCAGAACCTTGGAGTGGAAATTCTAGCGCAGCGGGCATGCTTGGAGCCTTTGATTATATTCCAGGCGGAGATGGACGGAGTTGTCCCCAGCTCCCGGGAATTGAAGGCATGGACCAGCGCTCTGGGCTTGTGCTGGGAACAAGTATGGCATGACAGCCTGCCTAGCATGTCAGGCATCAGCCTCGAACGCTTGCCAAGTCATCGGCCATCCCGGGGCTCACATAGGTCTCGCCCCGCATGATGTGGTGGAGCGCCCCGACGATGCCGAAGACCTCACTCTTGTTCATGTAACCGTCCGCCCCGGCGGAGAATGCCTGCGAAGCGAAATATGGCTCGGCATGCATGGAGAGGACGAGAATCGCCGGGGAGGATTCGAGGGCTTTCAACGCTCCGGTTAGAGCGATGCCATCCATCCCGCCCTTAAGAGATATATCCACAATGACGATGTCTGGCCGGATTTGCTCGGCGAGACCCAGCGCGTCTTCTCCCGACTCCGCTTCGCCGCACACTACGAACCCGACGGCCACGGCAAGCAGTCCGGAAATGCCGAGGCGCACCCACGGGTGGTCATCCACAATCAGGACTCGCACAGTGTTTAGAGGGTGGATTTCAGCTAACATTAATTGAGAGTGTGATGAATCGTTACACCTTCAACATTCAATCGAGACGCGCCAGCAAGGAGTTCTAATTGATTTTTATCATCGGAACTGCTTCGGGATCGCCCATGGTGCAGGTGACGCGGCAGCCGCCATTTTCTGCTTGAGTGACACTGAGTCTGGCACCGATGAGGCGGGCGCGGTATTGGAACAGATGCAGACCGATACCGCTCCATTCCCACTCGTCCGGCGGCGTCAATCCCTGGCCATTGTCTGTGACCGACAGCGTGGACAAGCCATTGTGGTAGGTGCATTCGATCTGGATGTGAGTCGCCTGCGCATGCTTCAGCGAATTCCCGATCGACTCCTGAACGATCCGATAGAGATGGATTTCCGCGGTTTTTTCGAAGCTGAAATCTTCGTCTGCCTCAACGGTGCAGGTGATGCCCGCAAGCAGTTCGGTCCGGCGAGCGAGATCCTGTAGCGAGAGAATCAGGCCGCCACGCTCGAGCTCCACGGGGTAAAGCGATTTCGCGAGGTTCCGGGTAGTGCTGATACTGGCGGTGAGAAATGTCTGCAGCCGCACGGCTTCCTCAGCCCGCGGATGACCCTCGGCCTTCAGCTGGCTGGCGAGAAGCTGCATGAGAATCGCCATGCCCACGAGTTGCTGGCCCAACTCGTCATGCAGGTCCTGACCGATCCGCGCGCGTTCGCGCTCGCCGATTTCGAGGATCTCTTCCTCCAGCCGCCGCCGCTCGGCGAATTCCTTGTGCAGCTCCTTCATGGCCACCTTGATGACCTCGGTGCGCTCATCCACCATCGACTCCAAGCTGCTGTTGAGGCGTTTCAATTCCTCCTCGGACTCCCGGCGCCCGGTGACGTCGTGAATGATGCCCGCGATGCGGACGAGCTTCCCAGCCGCATCATCGAAGGCCCGTCCGGAGGCGTGGATCCAACCGAGGCTCCCGTCCGCCCGCACGGTGCGGTATTCCAGATCGAGATCTTTCTTCCGTTCCATGGCGAACCGGGCTTCCGCCAGGATTCGCTCCCGGTCGTTCGGGTGGACGGTACTGAGAGCCGTAGCTTCGCAAATCGAATCGTCATGCGAGAGGCCGAGGATGGCATTGCATTGCTCGTTAAAGACCAGCGAACGGCCGCGGCTTTCCCAAACCCAGACGCCGAGCTGGCCGGCGTCGATGGCCACCGCCAGCAGCTCCCGACTCGCGCGGAGCGCCTCGTCCGCCTCACGCCGCTCGGTCACGTCCATGGTGATGCCGGTGTAGTGGACCGGCGTGCCCGACTCGTCGGTGAAAACCCGGCCGCGATCCTGGAGCCAGCGCACGGTGCCGTCCGGCCAGACGGTGCGGAAATCTTCCAGCCCGTCGGCCCGCATTTTCCGGGTGTGATCGTCTGCCGCCTGGAGGACGTCGTGATCGTCCGGATGCACCGTGTTGGCAGCGATGGCGTAGGTTATTTCAGCGTCCGGGGCCAGGCCGGACATTGCTTTGCGCCGCTCGCTCCAAACGAGCGTGTCCGATGTGATGTCCCAGTCCCAGATTCCCAATTGGGCACCCTCGACGGCGAGGATCAGCGTGGTTTCGCTCTTCTTGAGCGACTCTTCTACCTTTCTGCGCGCCGTTTCAGCTTCCTTGCGCGCCGTGATTTCGACTCCCACGCAAGTCACGCCGGTGCAGCGGCCGGACGGGTCGAGCAGCGGATCGACCACAAGGTCATAATAGCGGTTCTCCCCTTGCCATCTCACCAGGATTTCCTCCCGGCGGCGCCGGCCGGTCTGGATGACGTCGCGCTTGATCGCCTCAGCCACCGCGGCGTCCTCGGCATAATCAAAAATATCCCGATCCTGCCGGCCGAGAATCAATGCCGGATCGTAGCCTTTTGTGGGATTGTAAACCCAAGTGTAGCGCAGATCGAGGTCCTGATTCATCACCACGATCGGAGAGTCATGCAGGGCCCGTTGGAACCTCTCAGTCGTGAGTCGCAGCTCGGTCTCGATGCGTTTCTGACTACTGATGTCGCGCACGGTGCCGATCAGCTCCACCAGTTTCCCCGAGGTATCCCGCATGGGGGCGCCATTTTCAACGATCCAGCCTTCGCTGCCGTCCTGGCGGATGATGCGACACTCGAAGGCCCAGCCGCTGCCACTGGCCACGCTTTGCTGTAATTCCTGATCCACCCGCTCGCGATCGTCCGGGTGGACGTGCTCGAGGAACCTTTCGTAGTTCCAATCTGAGACCATTTCGGCGTAGCCGAAAATCTGGTCATGCCGCAGCGAGCAGCGCAGCAGCCGGGTGGCCAGATCGAGCTCCCACTCGCCGATTTCCGCGGCTTCCAGGGCTAGTCCAAGCCGCCGGCCGCTGCGGCGGAGCGCTTCGTCCACCCGTTGCCGTCCAGCCATCACCGCATTGAGCCAGAGCAGTCCTGAAAACAACAGGACCAGGCTGGCCACCATTCCGAGCGGCAGCAGGGCAAAGGTATCCCCTGTGATTTCCTCCGAACGCGCCAAGCGCTCGGTAAGCTGCGCCCGCTCCTGCTCATCCATCCAGCGCAGCCGCAGATCGATCCTGCCCGGCAGATCCTTGCCAGGACCGGCACCGATCCACGCCGCAGTCGCCGCGCCGGCCTCGGTCCGCTGCCGTTCCGAAGCGGTCTGGAGCAGTCCCTGCCATTCGCGCACGAGATTTACCATTTCCTCCAGCCGCCGCGTTTGGCCGGCGTGATCCGCCAGCAGCTCACGCAGCACCATTATCGTTTCCTGGGTCTGCCGCCCGCTTTCCGCCAGCAGTGGGGAAATTTCCCGGCCTGCGGTCAGTATTTCCGGGAGTTCCCGGCGCTCCTTATCCAACCTGCTGCGAAGCCCGCTGATCTGTTCCAGCGTCCGGTGGCTTGCATTGACTGCCGCCTCCGCCCGCACCAACCGCCGGGTGCTGCGGTAGGAAAGCGCGGCCACCACCACCAACAGCGCCATCCCCAGCGTGAAACCCGCGCTGATCCAGCTCTCGATCAGCCACCGCAATCCTGCCTCCCGCCAGGCGAAAGCCAGCAACGCCAGCCCCAGCGGCACGAACAGCGCAACCGTGTGCAGGGATGGCGCGGTGACGCTCCAGTTTCCATACCCAATCTGGAAATCCGCCAGTTTCCCCAGCACGGAGAGCTGGCAGATCGTCACCACCGCCACCCCCAGCCAGCCGAGGATCATGGGTCTCCGCACATTCCCGGGTGGGCGGCTGAGCAGCGCCAGACTCGCAGCCGTAAGCAGGAAGGAGATCGCCGAGCAGGGTGACATTCGGCCGGGCGACATGCCGGCCAGGTGATTGAACAAATCATACCCCGCCAGCCCGCCGACCATTGCCGCGCATCCTGCTGCCAGCCGCGCGGCCGGTCGCCCGCGGAGCTGCAGCAGCCAGAGCGCCACCCCGCACAGGGCGAAACTCCCCCCCGTCCAGCTTTCAAGCGCCAGCGAGCCGTAGCCGGGCAGCGTCGGCACCGAGCCGGACCACCCGACGATACCAGCCAGGATCAACGCCGCACCGACACACCGCGCCCCCATCCGGGGGACGTCCGTCGCATTCGCTGCCGTTTCATCCCTCATGACATTGTGCCGAACCGGCCACAGGTTAGAGCGGTAATTTCCGCCGCACGCCATCACATTCTGTCACCTGGAGCCGCGGCGGGCGGTCGAGAACCGAGCGCTTCCTCGCCGGTGAAAAATACACTGGCATCGGATCCCGCCGTGGCCTTGCGGAAATGCCTACAATTTCGGTCACCGCCCCCAGCACGAGCGCCTAGAAACGTCCGAGCGTCTCCACCCAGCGCCGCAGCAGATCGTGCCGGTCCGGGCCCTCCACCTCCAGCCGCAGGACCGGCAGCAGGAAGGCGGTGGCCAGCAATGTTTCGCCCTTCGCTTCGTGGAGTCTGAGCGATTCGACCACGTCACCGGCCGCCAGATGCGCCGGCGTGGCCCGCTCGATCATGATCACGCTCCCGCCCTCGGGAAATTCACCGGGGGGGAAATCCTCCGCGGACACCCGCTCGATTGCCCGCATGGATTGCAGGCGGACTCGCAGGCCAGCCGTGGATTCCCCGCCGCCGAGGCGCAGGGGGAGCGTATTCATCGTAAATCCCGCGGTGCCGGGCTGCGGCGCGCCGGCACGGACCTGCTCGACCCACACCGTCTCGACCCCGGCGGCTTCCGCTAATGCCCGGCCCCAGGCACCGATCAGGAAAGCGGCGTCAATCTGGTCCGAAGGCCGCCCGAGGTGGCGGACCGCCGGTCCATCGGCATCGCCCGGTTTCGTAAACTTCGGCGGCGGTGGGATTTCGCTGAAAAGCGCCCTCGCCAGAGCCACCTCCTCGCAGCTCGGCGGGCTCCACCGGGCAAGCGCCAGCGTTTCCCCCGTCCCGCCGCCCACCCGCTGGATGAAATTCCGCAGCACCCGCACGATCGAGCGGCCGTCGAGCAAGGCATGGTGGAAGGTCCACAGGAATTGCCGGTCTTCCGGCCGATACACCGCCCGCCAAGGAACGCGCCGTGGCTCGAGCAGTGGTCGCTGCCGGTCGCTGGCCCGCTCGTCCTCCCAGCCGGTCCCGGAAATCAACAATTCCCCGGAAACCGCCGACTCGAACCCAAATTCGTCCAGCGTGAAGGCCATCCGGAGGGCCTCGGTGCGGGCGACTGTCTCCGCCCATGCGGCGCATACCCGTGCCGTAGTCACGCCCCGCGCGAAGCGGATTTCCGCCTGCTCGACATGGTGCCCTGCCCTCGGTTCCGCCAGTGAGTCCCGCAGCATCACCCGCTGCAGCGGGGCCAAAGGAAAGCATTGCGATGGATCTGCCATGGAGCGCCACC
>ENA-OFCF01000595-OFCF01000595.1-metagenomes-genome-assembly--contig:-NODE-595-length-15723-cov-9.336865_pt1 | contig 15723 bp, 15 predicted proteins | sample MGYA00153387_OFCF01 | MGnify analysis MGYA00153387
AGGTCTTTCACCTGATAAGAAGCGCCTTGCTTTGCTCGGCGCACAACACTGAGATCTGAGCTTATGATTTCACCCGCTCGACATCCGCGCCGAGGGTGAGCAGTTTTTCATCGATGTGTTCGTAGCCGCGGTCGATGTGATAGAGACGGCTGATTTCGGTGGAGCCAGTGGCGGTTAGGGCGGCGAGCACTAGAGCAGCGGAGGCTCGCAGATCGGAGGCCATGACCGGGGCGGCGGAGAGTTTTTCCACGCCGCGCAGGATGGCGGTGCCGTTGTCCACCTTGATGTCTGCGCCCATGCGTTTGAGTTCGGCGCAGTGCATGAAACGTTGCGGGAAAATTGTGTCCTTGATCACGCTGATGCCCGCCGTGGTGGCGAGCAGTGCGGTCATTTGCGCCTGCATATCAGTCGGATAGCCGGGAAATGGCGCAGTGTTGAGATCGACACCTTGCAAAATTTCTCCACGGAAAATCGTGCAACTATCCCCTTTGGCGTTGAATTCCACACGGTGGCCGGATTGTTCGATGGCGGCAGTGATCGCCTTGAGATGATCGCGGCAAACGCGGCGCAATGTGACGCCCTCACCTGCTAGAGCGGCGGCGGCCATAAAAGTGCCAGCTTCGATCCGGTCTGGGATGACCGTGTGTTCGACGCCGTGAAGTTCTTTCACGCCTTCAATCACGATGCGGCGGGTGCCGGCACCGGTGATTTTGGCACCCATGGCGTTGAGGAAATTCGCTAGATCCAATACTTCTGGCTCAGCGGCGGCGGATTCGATGATCGTTTCGCCATCGGCGAGAGTGGCGGCCATCATCACGTTATCCGTGCCGAGCACCGTCGGGCCGTGGGTGCCGCGCAGGTCAATTTCTGCGCCGCGCAGTCCGTCTGGGGCGGTGAGAGTGATGTTTCCTGCAGCGAATTCGACTTTTGCGCCGAGCGCTTCGAGTCCGCGCAAGTGGAGATCCACCGGGCGATCCCCGATGACGCAGCCGCCGGGCAGCGACACCACGCAACGACCTTTGCGGGCGAGCAGCGGGCCCATCACGCAGATCGAGGCTCTCATGCGGCGGACCAATTCGTAGGGCGCTTCGTCCGAAACATCCGCGCAGGTGATGCGGACGGTGCCGGACGAACGTTCGACATCGGCGCCCAGAGCGCTGAGGATTTGGATCATGTAATTCGTGTCCGAGACATCCGGCACGCGGCGGATGATGCAAGGTTCGCCGGTGAGCAAGGTGGCGGCAAGGATCGGCAGCGAGGCGTTTTTTGAGCCGGAAATATTGACCGAGCCGCGCAGTGTGGCGCCGCCGTGAACGAGGAGTTTGTCCATTTGAGATTTGAAATGTGAGATTCAGGTGGGCCGCCTGGCGAAGGGAAAACGGGCGACTCCCGAGAGGTCGGATTTTACTTCGATGGCGATGAAGGCGGAAGTTTGAAGAAAACCGACGACCTGTGAAGCCTGATCGTGACCAATTTCCAAAACCAGCCAGCCACCGGGCTTCAGGCGGTTGAAAGCTTCCGGAATGAAGCGCCGGATCAGGTCCAGTCCATCTGGCCCGCTGAAAAGCGCGAGCGCCGGATCGTGCTGCACCTCGCGAGCAACAGTCGCGCGTTCGGATTCCGCCACGTAGGGGAGATTGGCGACGATGCCATCGAAGTTTCCGGTCACTGCGGAGAAGAGATCGCTTTTGAGAAAATCCACCTTCACACCTAACAGGTCAGCATTTTCCTGAGCCAAACTGAGTGCATCGAGCGACACATCCGCTAGCGTAACCTGCCAATCCGGACGCGCGGCAGCAAGCGTGAGGCCGATCACACCGGAGCCGCAGCCCATATCGAGCACTCGCTGATTTTTTGGCAAATCCCACGACAGGATCCACTCGACGAGTTCCTCGGTTTCCGGGCGCGGAATCAGCGCGCGGGCGTCGGTTTTGAATTCGTATTGATGAAATCCGACGCTGCCTAGCAGGTGTTGGAGCGGGATGCCTACGCCGCGTTTTTTCAAATTTACGCGCAGCGGGGCGAGTTCGGATTCATCGAGTGGTCGGTCGAATTTGAGATACAAGTCCATGCGCGAGCAGCCGAGCTGATGGGCGACGAGCATCTGCATGTTGCGGCGGGCATCCTCGATGCCACGTTTTTCAAGATAACGGGTGCCGCCATCGATGGTTTCCAGGACATTACTCATCAGCGTTCGGTTGCGTCATTTGCGATACAACTGCGGATTGAGCGCGGGGTCATTGTACATTTTGAATTGGTAATACACGGCAAAAGTCCGGGTTTTCGCGATCACAGCTTCCACGAGTTCATTCAGGCAGCGGGTGAGATCGCTGCGCTGATCGTGTATGCGGAAGAGTTTGGCCGCGCAGTTGAAGAGATGCGCGTCTTCCACATCGTCGCGCTGGGTTTCCTCGCGCATGTGAAATTCTTTGAGCGCCATGATCGAGAGTCGGTCGATGATCATGCCGGGGGTTTCCGAGTTCATCGGGCAGCCAGACTCCGCCGGGGCCAGCTCGGTGACGAGAAACTTGTCGATTTCCTCGATGAAATTATTGCGTTGTTGGTTGTAGCAGTCGATGGCGCGCTTGGCGTGATAGATGCGCTCAAACCCAATGTCCTCGCGGCGGGCGATGTCTTCCTCGTGCCACAGCAGGAAGTTGCGCAGATGGTTTTCCTGAACGAGAAGCAGCAGATTTTCGCCAGCGGCGGCGGGTGGTTGATTATGCCAAGCAACGGTTAGTTCGGCTTGCAGGGTGGCGATTTTCCAGGCGTCAAAAGTCATTTCAGGAGCTTGTGTGCGATTACGATTGCAGGTCCTCCGGCGGCGGGCAAGCCTTCTGTCGGATGGAAGAATCAGACATCGCGCAGAACCTGAAAAGCCTACTGGTGATCAAGCCGTCGTCGCTGGGCGATATCGTTCACGGCTTGCAGGTCATGCAAACCGTGGCGCGGCAACTGCCGGATTGCCGGATTTCATGGGTGGCGCGGGATCGCTTCGCGCCGCTGGTCGAGGCCGCGCCGTTCATTCACGAGGTGATTCATTTTCGCCGGAAAGAAGGCATCCGCGGCATGTGGAAATTGCTCACCGATCTGCGCAGCTGGAAATTCGACGCAGTCTGGGACATGCAGGGATTGCTGCGATCCGGGGTGATGGCGGCGGCGGCGAACTCGCCAGTGCGCTGGGGCCGCAGCGATTGTCGCGAGGGCTCTAGCATCTTTTACACCAGCCAAGTTGAGTTGCCGTTAGGCGCTGGCCCGCATCATGCGGTGCCGGTCTTGCAGGCGTTTCCCAAAATGCTGGGACTGGATTCGGAGATCACCTTTCCGCTGCAGCTCAGGCCGGGGAAAAAATTCCCATGGGCAGCTTTTTTTGCGGGCGATGCGAATCGTCAATTCGTCATCTTCACCGACAGCCGCGGCGCGGGAAAAGAATGGCCGCACTTCGAAAATCTCACACGTTTGATCTTAGAAAAAATCCCTGACAGCCGAGTCGCTTGGTGCGCTGGCCAGAAATCCGAACCGCTAGAATTTTCATCGAACCCAGCGTTCCTCAATCTCACCGGCTGTCCGCTCGATGAAATGATCGAACTCTGCCGCCAGCCATCCATTTTCATCGGCAATGACAGCGGACCAATGCATCTATCCGCCGCAGTGGGCAACAAAGTGTTAGCAATCTTCGGCCCGACATCCCCTCTGCGTTTCGGCCCGTGGCCAGTTGGCTCTCCGCGCACCCGAGCCGTCCCAGCGCCCTGCGGCGTGCTCGCCAATCTCACGCCCGAGGCGGTTTTCACGGAGCTGGAAAATCTTTGTTGGAGATAGCGGACATTTTTATCATTCGCGTCGATTCGCGATAAAAACACATCATGTATCTTTGGTGGTGGCCTCCAGTCTCGTGTGACGATGAATACCCTGAATCGAAACGCCGATCTTTTGGCGGAATATTTTGCAATCTGTTTGATCGAAGTTACAGAGGCACATGGCTTCGGAAAAACGTGGACAACTGACGGTGGTCTTGAACTGCGAAGCGGGAACGCTGGTGAGCCTCGGGCCGGAGCAAGTCGAAGCGGGTTTGCGTGAAATTTTTGCCGAAATGGGATGTGAGGTGGAGATCCTCAATGTGCCGGGTGCCAAGGTTGAGGAGACTCTGCGACAGGCGCTTGAGAGTGACGCCGACGCGGTGGTTGTCGGTGGTGGCGATGGCACGGTGGCGACGGCAGCCACGATTTTCGCGAACCATGACAAACCTCTGGGGATTTTGCCGCTTGGCACCTTCAATCTAGCCGCGCGGGATGTTGGCATGTCGATGGATTGGGAAAAAGCGGCCGCGCAATTGGTCACCGCGCCGGTCGTGGCAGCGGATTTGCTGGATGTCGGCGGCAAGCACTATTTCTGCGTGGTGGTTCTGGGTTTCTACCCTGCGCTGGTGATGGGGCAAGAGGAATACCATGGAAACTGGCTCGTAAAAACCTTCCGCACGTTGATGGATGCAATCCGCAGCATGACCACTTTCCCGCCGCTCAACCTCCATTTGAATCAGAATGGATCCACAGAAAGCCACCGCACCCGCATGGCCCTAATCGCAAACAATGACTACCAAGACATGTTCGGAATCATCCCCGTGCGCAGCACTCTCGATGCAGGATATTTCACCGTCTATATCTCGAAACACCGGACGCGGCTGGGCATGGCAAGAACGATGCTCGCATGGGTGCTTGGACGCTGGAAACTGGATCGGGAAATCATTTCCCTGCGGGCGACCACCATGGAAATCGACGTGAAACGAAAACGCCGGCTCGCGGTGATGATGGATGGCGAGCTGGACAAAATGGCGCTGCCATTCAAAGTGACCCTGCAACCCAAAGCCCTCCGCGTCATTTCCCCGCGCATCGAGGAGGAGAGCCGGACCATTCCCTGAATCATGCGCTTGATACACCTATCAGATCTCCATTTCGGCGCGGTGGACCCCGGATTGCCGGACAATTTGCGCACGGCCATCATTGCGGCAGAAGCGGATCTGCTCGTCGTCAGCGGTGATCTCACCCAGCGCGGGCGAAAGACCGAATTCCGGCAGGCCAGAGAATTTCTCGATTCTCTGCCGCTGCCACGAGTGGTGGTGCCGGGCAATCATGACGTGCAGGGCTCATGGAATTTCTGGGAGAGATTTCTAACTCCATTTCGCAATTACCAGAATCTCATCCACGCCGAGATGGAGCCAGTTTGGAGCAAACCCGGACTCATTGTGAGCGGTGCCAACTCCGCCCGCCCAGCTGGCTGGAACCTCGATTGGTCGCGTGGCCGACTTTCCCGCAGCCAGGTGGACCGCATGGGCGGACTGTACGCACTGGCGGAAGCCGACGACTTGCGTGTCTTGGTAGTTCACCATCCGCCCGCGGCACCACCGGATGGCACAGCACGACATCTGCTAGGAAGACTGACACAATTCACCAGCGCGCTAAACGAAGCCGGAGTGGACCTTGTTCTATCAGGTCACTTTCACATGAGCTATGCCCAAGCCTTGCCGCTGCCGGGCGGCCGACTGGCGAGGTCCTGTGTTTTCTCATCCGTATCCACTGCCACTTCCCACCGCCTCAAAGGCGAACCGAATGGTTTTCATCTGATTGATGGAAATCATCAGCGTCTAACCATCCGGGACTGGGCGTGGACCGGCAGCGTTTATGCCGAGCGCAGGTCGTGGAAATTTGAAGCGGATCCCGTGACGCGTGATTGGCGTCTGCTGTAAAATATTCTAACGCTTTCGCGCAGCTAGTTTCATCATTGCATTGGTAAAGCGGAATCAGAATAAAACGGCACAATGAAACCGAGATTTGGGCTTGCCGGGGTTTGCGTCGCCCGCCAGTCTGCTCATTCATGATGCGAACTTTTGATCTGCCACCCGTAACCCCATCACAATTGCTATGAATTTATTCCGCAAAAAGCCAATTGAGGCGATCATTACAGAAGCTTATGCTGGCGATGGCGATGCCGCTCCCATCTTGCGGCGCACGCTTGGTGTCTGGCAGCTCACCATGCTCGGGATTGGTGTGGTGATCGGGGCTGGATTGTTTTCTCTAACCGGAAAAGTCGCCGCCGACAATGCCGGCCCGGCAGTGGTGTATTCTTACATGATCAGCGGCTTAGCCTGTGCTTTCGCCGGATTGTGTTATGCCGAATTCGCCTCCAGTGTTCCAGTGGCTGGCAGTGCGTATTCTTATTCTTACGCCACCATGGGCGAGTTGTTAGCTTGGATCATTGGCTGGGATTTGGTGATGGAATATGCCATCGGCGCAGGCACCGTGGCGGTGAGTTGGTCGGCCTATTTCATGAAATTCTGCAAGCAGCTCGGGATTGATTTTCCGGTGCAGTATGCGCTTTCACCCTTCGATAAAGAAGTGCTGCCTAACGGAGAAGTCATCCATGGCATCGCCAATCTTCCTGCCGCAGTGATTGTGGTGCTGATGTCTTTGCTCTTGATTCGCGGCACCAAGGAAAGCGCATGGTTCAACGCGGTGATGGTTGCTTTGAAAGTGACCATCGTGCTGTTAGTCGTCGGTCTTGGTTGGGCTTACATGAACCCAGCGAACCACTCGCCGATGATTCCCGAGCGGATCAGCGAGGTGGTCAACGGCAAAACCATCTATCATTTCGGTTGGCAAGGCGTACTGACTGGTGCGGGACTTATCTTCTTCGCTTATATTGGCTTTGATGCGGTGTCCACCGCAGCGCAGGAAGCAAAAAACCCGCAACGCGATTTACCGATCGGCATTCTTGGCTCCTTATTCATCTGCACGATTCTCTACATTTTGTTTTCCTGGGTGATCACCGGTCTCGCGCATTACACCGAGTTCACTGGCGTAGTCGATAAGCTCGCGCCAGTGGCCACCGCGCTCAGTCATATGCCCGAACAATTTCACTGGCTGCAACAACTCATTGTGCCAGCGATTTTGTGCGGATTTTCTTCAGTCATCATGGTGCTGCTGATGGGACAGAGCCGCGTTTTCATCACCATGTCACAAGACGGACTGCTTCCCAAAATGTTTTCTGACATCCATCCGAAACTCCATACTCCGTGGAAATCCAATGCATTGTTCGCGGTGTTAGTCGGTTGTGCGGTGGCCTTTCTACCAGGCAATGCATTCGGTGAAATGTGCAGCGTGGGCACCTTGCTGGCATTTGTTCTGGTCTGCATCGGAGTGATCGTCTTGCGCCGCACGCAGCCCGACCTGCCGCGGAAATTTCGTTGCCCATTGGTTCCGTTAGTCCCGCTGTTAGGCGCTGGGAGCTGTTTGTTGATGATGGCTTATCTGCCCAGCGACACTTGGTGGCGTCTTGCAGTTTGGATGGCTGCAGGCTTAGTGATTTATTTCTGTTATGGTCGCAAACATAGCAAGCTCAACAAACTGCCGTAACCGCATCCACTACTTCTCGCTAGAACGCGAAAAACGACCGGTCACTAACCCGGCCACAAGTCCGCTAGTGAAGCCGAACACATGGCCAAGCACATCGGTATTACCACCAGGTGTGCCACTGCCCATCAATCCCAGCAGAACAATCCCAGCCAGAAGTGGCGCGGTGGTTTTTGCTAACGGCAGACGCAGTCGTGATTTGAGCAATGATGAAAAACCGAGTCCTGATAGAATACCAAGAGCACCAAAAACTGCGGTCGATGCACCGAGCGAAACAAATTGATCCGGATAGACGAGAGCGGAAGAAATCGTATTGCCCAGAGTTCCGCAAACTAGAATCAGTGCCCATCCACGCCACGGCCCAAGCAAACGCGAGACAAACGAGCCGAAGAGCATTCCACTGAGAATATTTCCTAGCAGATGTTGCGTATCGGCATGGAGAAACAACGCAGTGAAAGGACGCCACCATTCGTGATTTTGTATCAGCCCGATACTGGATGACGTGGCGTGATCAACGAACTCAGGGGCCTTGTTCTGCCAGTAGAAAACGATTAACAAAACGAACACCCAGATGCCTGCCACATCCCACCCAGCGGGGTAGCGGAAGTGTTCTTGTTCGGTGGATATTCTGGTCACAGGAACCTCCTGTTCGAGATCGTAAGCCGACAATTCTGTAATGATACGAGTGGCAGCTCCGGGCTCGGAGAATAACAGAAAATCATCACGGCCATCTAACTGAGCCACCCAGCAGGCCTCGCCCATGGCTAAAATTACCAGCCCATATTCGTGGGCCTGCGCTAGAGTCGGGAATGCGCCGACTTCCACTAACTCCTCCCATGGTGTGGCAGTATTTTCATCCGTGTCACTCATCTGGCGTCTCGCGTGGTCATGATTTATAGGGAATTTCTCCGGGAGGCAGCCAAGAATCCACCGGATACGCGGGATGTCAACCTCGCGCCGCAAGCCTTTTCCAGAACAGACTGGGTGAGAAGGACTTGTGCGCCATTCGCGACACCGATGCCGAACCGCATCGAAGATTTGTTAGTCAGTCTGGCCCACTGGCTTTCCCGGGATTTGCCTTGTGCGCACTCGAATCGTTTATGAAACTAAAGCCGCCATCATTATGAAATTTGATAACCCATCAGCCGCACCAGACGAACATCGCATCCACAATCTCGTTTCATTGATTTCCAACCAATTCGCGGTTCAGGGAATTTTTCTATCTGGAGAGGAAATCCAGAGCGGTCACATCAATTCCACTTACCGAGCCACCTATCGTTTGCCGGATGGTGGCGAGCAACGTTATATCATTCAGGCGATCAACCGCTATGTGTTTACTGATCCCTATGCGGTGATGAGCAATGTAGAAAAAGTCACTCGGCACATTCAATCCAAAGTTCTGCGGTTAAAAAATGATCTCACCGGTCAAACTCTCAATCTTTTCCCAGCACGCAAAGGAGGTTTTTGGATAGAAGATGAAACCGGAACAGTCTGGCGCTGCTACAATCACATCGAAGGATGCGTGACCTACGATATCGTGGAAAATACTCGCCAAGCCTACCAAGCAGCACGTGCTTTTGGATCATTCCAAGAACTTGTTAGCGATCTGAATGCTGATAAAATTATTGAAACCATCCCGAATTTTCATCACACACGCAGCCGGTTTGATCGCCTCATGGAAGTCGCTAGAGTAAATCAAGCTGGGCGACTTGCCAACGTCACAAATGAGTTAGAATTTATCTCCCAACGTGAAAATTTAGTCAACATTCTGCTGGATCTACAAGCTTCGGGCGAAATACCGATCCGAGTCACGCACAACGACACCAAGATCAACAATGTGATGATCGACCCGACTACTGATAATGCAGTGTGTGTGATCGATCTTGACACCGTGATGCCTGGACTTGCGCTCTACGACTTTGGCGATTTAGTGCGCAGCGCGACCAGTCCAGCAGCTGAAGACGAGATGGATCTCTCGAAAGTCCAGATGCAAATGCCGATGTTCGAAGCACTCGTCGAGGGTTATCTGGACTCCGCAGGTGCGTTTATCAATGAGGTCGAGGTGGCGCATCTTGTCCACTCTGGAAAGCTGATCACGCTTGAGGTCGGCATTCGATTTCTAACTGACTACTTGGAGGGTGATATTTATTTCAAAACCCACCGCCCAAATCACAATCTTGACCGCTGTCGGACTCAATTGGCTCTGGTCAAGAGCATCGAAAATCAGGAGGAAGAAATGAAAGCCTTCGTCCAAAAAGTCCACCGGGCCAATCGGCGCGGCAATCGCTAACATTTTTTATATTTAGATCAGGCAGATAGATCTTTATGATAGAACACTTTAACAAACTTCATTCCTTTCTCTTCGTCAAAGCCACGTTCGATGGCAGGATCTTGCTGTTTTGCTGAGGTGGGTTTGACATGAATTTCCACGCCGGTGTCGAGTTTGATCACTGTCCCGGTGTGTTTCTTCGCTTTATTGAGGTGTTTTTTCGAGATATCAAACTCGTTGTCAAACCGATGGCCCTGCTCATCCTCCACTTTGGCGCGGTGTTGTTTGAACTTTGATACTGCTTCTGGAGTGCGCAGGACTTGTTCTTCAAATTCCTGCAAACTGAACTTTTCTTTGCCCTCGAAATATGCTAGCGCGTCACGAGCTGCGGTGTGCGTTTCCCATGGTGGTGAGTCTTCCTGACCACCATCGGTATGCTTCTGTCTCTCCTCTTGTTTAACGAAAGACACCGCCATTTCAGCAAATTTGTTAGTTTGAAATGGGCTATCGGTGATTGGAACCACGCCTAAGAAATCCCTAACCCAAAAACGTGAATCCGCGCCAGATCGGTCAAACGTAAGAACGTAATAACCTTTATTTGAAAGATGGTTTAGGATCAAACAGCCTTTATCGATTTTATCCGGATTGATGCCTTGTTCTGCATGCAGTTGGAGGTCGCCATCCTTGGTTGAAATGCTCAGGAACGGCACTACGCTCTCGGACTTGAGAATGCACAGAGCGCTCACTGTTTCGTCATTCACCTGAATGTCATCCACTAACGAAATACAAAGATCCCCTGATTTGATGTTGGGATGGTTGGATTTTGAATAAAGGTGCTTGGCGATCTCACAACCTTTTTCTAGCAGACTATCAGAAGACTCGAACACATTTTTCACCAAGCAGTTCATTTCATGATGATCAAGCGACGAATGATGGCTAAACCGATAAGCAGAGAGATTCTTAAATGGCTTGAGAAAAATGGTGGTCAGCGTTTCCTGATCCTCCTCACCGATCAGGAAAGTTTGTCTGGATGTTAGGAGTGGTTCATCGCGCTGGGGATGGCCTACTTTTGCGAGGACAAGGCGAGTGGCGACTGCGGAGGTAAAACGGATCTTAGCGGACATGCGGGCACAGACGCTGACCTTGAGTGCGGGCTGAGGCAAGATGTTTAAAAACGCGTTTGGTGCGCGAGGTCGTCACCTCGGTGGCAGGTGCCACGGCGGGTTTTTTTCAAACTCTGCTTTGAGCGCCGGGAAAGTTTTAGCGGCCATTTCCATCGCGTACGGAGCCACCACAATAAATTGAAGCTGCAGTGCTATGAAAAAAAAGATGACAAATCCTGCCACCTTCACTGGATGCAACGGGGCGGTGACGAGACGATGACCTGCAGCGTGATCCCAAAGCGGGCGACCCATTCTCTTGGTGGTAAAAAAAGCAACTATCTGGCAGATCATCGCAAGCAAACCCCAGCCAAAACCAATGCCCATAAACAATACCCGCGACGAACGGCGGGTGGCTTGTGCAAGCGTGAGTAACGAACCATCATCATTAACCACTCTGATTCCTAACAGCCACTTGCCCGGAGTGAAGGCGTAACGATGGAGCAGCACGGTTTCTAGTATAAACCAAGGCACGTATTGAAACAGGATGATCCATGGATTGGCAAGCGTGGCTCCGATGTCGCGACCCGTCAGCCACATGCAGATCCACCAAACGCCTGAGAAAAAATACAAATCTAACCAACGCGCCCAAAACCGCCGTAACAGGTGTGGCCCATCGGGCATTGGCGGCGGTAGCAATGGCTTTTCCGAGTCATCATTCGCAGATAGATCTGGGCTGGTTTGTTGGCTAGGCAATAAAAATTCCCGCTCGAACAGGCTGATTTCGCGCAGCGGCTTCCATGCATCAATGCCCTCATGCCACGCTGGAGTTTCGGGCGGCAGTTCACCTGCTTCGATTTTTCTGCGGATTTCAAAATCGTGGATAGGTCCGATTTTTTCGCCGTTGAGGATGAGCCAGACGTCCATGATTCAGAGGTTGCGGAGAGATTTGGCCGCGTCACTGCGGGCGGCAAAAAAGGCGGGAACTAAAGCCGCTAGAGAACAAAGAATGAATGCCATCAGGCCAATCACCGCCTGCTCTAACGGATCGTTGTGAGCGGGAAGAATGCCGAAGCCAGTGAATGATGAGGAAAATGGATCAAAGCCGAGCAACCTAAAAACCCCTTGGATCGGCCCGCGAAAGTGGATGACAAGACGCCCGAGGCCGACTCCGAGGATCGCACCTAACAACCCGAGGATCATTCCCTGATAGAGAAATACTCGGACGATCTGGCCGGGTGCGGCGCCGAGTGCTTTCATCACGCCGATTTCGCGGCGTTTCTGGATGGTGACGGTGAACATCACAGCCATCATGGAGAAAGCGGAAACGAGCACGATGAAGGACAAGGCAAAATACATCATCACGCGTTGTTGGTTGATCAGGGCAAAAAAAGCCTGATATTGATCGCCCCAGGTGAGCAGCGTCCAGTCGGCACCGAGTTGAGCGCGAGCCAGCGCGGCGACCGGCTCGGCGGCATAGGCGTCGTCGAGGCGCAATGCGATGCCTTGCACTGCTTCGCCGAGTCCAGCTAAACTTTGAGCTAACGGCAGCGGCACAAAGATGTCTGGAGTCACCGCCATTTGCGAAGCCTGATAGACGCCGACCACTTCAGCCTCTTTTGGCAAGACGATCTTCTTGAGTCCCTTCAAGGTCTCGGCGTCCATCTTTTCGGGATCGGATGAATTCAGATTTTCAATGGATTTTTCAACCACTTTTTTTGCCTCGGCATCGAAGCGGAAAACTTGAGCGGACTCGTCTTTTTCCGAGCTATCCATGGCGATGAGCATTTCATCCAAGGCCGCAGATTCTGGTGCGCGAATATCCTGCTCACGGATGGTTTCTAGCAGAAGATATGCCTTGCGGTATGCAGCGAAGGGCAGCACGAATCCACTGCCATCAGGCTTCCACGCGTCGGTTAGGGTAGCAGTCGCCGATTTCCAATCATCTGCAAAGGCCTCACGCACGGGTGGCTTTTCGGTGGACTTGTAGGCTCGCATGACTTCCTCAAAATTGCGAGTTGAGTAAAGGCGGATCGAGCTACCGACGCTGAGAGCGAGTTGCTCAGCGAGAATTGAGGAAATGACTACGCGGTCATCAATGCCAAGGTCGGCGGTGGAGTTTGGAAAATTTTCCAAATCGAGCATGTTAGCGATGCCTGTGACTTGAGACGGATCTGAGGTGTCGATACCGCGAAACAAGACTGGGCGCTGCCATGACTCGACATCGATGATGACGTTATCGGAGACGAAAGCAGAGGCCGCTTGGACACGGGGCAGCGCCTTGGCCATGGCAAGGTCTTTTTGCCAATCTTCCATCAGATTTTTTTCCGCCAGGACAGTTTGTTTGCGCAAAAGAATGTGCGGTGTGAACCCGAGGATGCGGCCTTTTACATTGCGCTCTAGACCTGCGTAAACCGCCATGACCACCACTAAAACTAACACTCCAAGCATCACACCGATCAACGAGATCAAAGTGAACGACGACAACATTGAACGCCGCGGGTTGAGATACCGCCGAGCGAGAAGGAGACTGAAGGATCGTCGTTTGATAGGCAGCAGATAAATTAGAAATTAATCGGCGGACTTCAGACCGATCAGATCGAGCAAGCGCTGTAGGTCATCATCACCGTAGTATTCGATTTCGATTTTACCTTTTTTCGCGGCATGTTGAACCGCAACGTGGGTGGCGAGATGCGAGCGAAGGCGGTTGGTGATATCGCGGATATGGATGTCCACTTCGCGGGAGAGGGAAGATTTTTTTGATTCGGCCGAATTTGAAGAAGTGCCGTTGAGGAGGCTTTGCACCAGTTTCTCTGTGGCGCGCACCGTCAGTTGGCGGCGGACCACCTGATCTGCGGCGAAAAGCTGGGTGTTTTGGTCTTTGATCGAGAGAATGGCTTTGGCATGCCCGACCGTGACTTGCGCTTGTGCCACCTGCATTTGCACGTCTGGGTGCAAGTCTAACAATCGCATTGCGTTGGCCACCGCCGCACGGGACTTGCCGACTTGTGCTGCGATTTCATCCTGTTTCATCGAAAACTCTCTAGCAAGGCGGACGTAGCCGGTCGCTTCTTCTAGCGGATTGAGGTCTTCGCGTTGGAGATTTTCAATGAGTGCCATCTCGAGCACTTGGCGATCATTCGCTTCGCGCACGATGACTGGCACGGTGGCTAGGCCGAGTTTATTTGAAGCGCGCCAACGTCGTTCACCAGCGATGAGCTCGAGTTTTCCATCCACCTCGCGCACGATGAGTGGTTGGATGATGCCGTGGTGACGGATAGATTCTACCAGATCATCCAGTGGAGATTCGATGAATTGCGTGCGCGGCTGCAGCGGACTGGGAACTACGAGATCGATCGGCACTTCGCGGACTCGTTTCGAATCATCAGGTGTCACCGTGGGAGCGGGTGGGGTTTTCCTGATGAGGGCTCCAAGTCCTTTGCCGAGTGCCTGTTTAGTCATGGGGCGGTGAGCATGTGCCAAAACCTAGGGGAATTCCAAGCGGATTTCCTCAAGAGTTTTGAAAGCTGAGGATTCCCCGCACAATCGACCTTTCCGGGACTTGACGCGGGGCAAACCAGAGGCCATCAATTCGCCTGTGAAAATGAAGTTGCTCATTTCCCTCTGCGCATGGTTGGCATTGGCCAGTGAGCGCTCCTACGCCCAACAGGCAGGAGACGCGAGTGCACAGTCAGCCGTATCGGAGGCGGAAATCGCTGCGGAACAAATTCCGCCAGCAGTGCTGACGAGCGCGGTAGCCGCAGTCGCAAAACTCGGCGAGGAGGTCGTGCTCGGTCATTATCAGGTGGCGGTGGACCGGATGAATCCACAGTGGAAAGAACGCACCGCTCAGCGCATGGGCGGCATGGAGGCCCTGGAAAAACAACTCGCCAGAGTATCTGCACAAATGGTCCAACAGGGAATTAGCATGATTTCATGCAAACCCGTGGGGCCGCCGATTCCATATGAAGTGGTCCCCGGTAAAAAAGTCGTCAAAGAAAATGGTATCGATGTTGAGAAATTTGCCTACACCAAGTGGCTGGTGCTGGTTCCCACGGTCACTCGATTCAGGATTTTCCCAACCGGCGCCGCCAAAGCAATCGTCATCAACAGCACCAGTTTTCAAGTCGCCATCTGCGACAAGAGCGGGAATGCTTGGACATTCATCGATGGCGCAAATCTCAACACCTCCGATCTCTGCGGGCTTTTCCCAACTCTACCAAAAAACATGGAAATGCCTCCAGTTAGAAAACAAGAAGTTCAATAAAGTCTGATGATGCCGTCGAGCAAGAAGGGAGAATCGCAGGAAAAAATTCTGCATCGAAAGTTGATGGCACTGTGGAATCGCGGACAAAGCAAGTATTGCGAAGTGCGAGGTTCCGACATCCACGGCCGCGGCGTTTACGCCACCATGTTCATTCCCAAAGAAACGCGAATCATCGAGTATCTCGGTGAGATCGTGGACAAAAAAGAAAGCGAGCGCAGAGGAAACTCACAGCATCGCAAATCGATCAAAACCGGTGATGCCGCCGTTTATATTTTCACTCTATCAAAAAATTTCGACATCGATGGCAACGTGCCATGGAACATCGCGCGCCTGATCAACCACTCATGTGCGCCGAATTGCGAAGCGTGGATCGAAGGTCGCAGAATCTACATCCACGCCATCCGCGACATCAAACAAGGCGAGGAACTCTCGTTTGACTACGGCTTTGACGTGGATTGTTATGAAGACCATCCATGCCTTTGCGGAAATCCTAACTGCATCGGCTACATCGTAGGTCGCGACCAATGGCCAGATCTGCAAGAACGTCTGCAATCACGAGAAAGCGATATTTAACTGTTTGTATTTGCGCGTTTGCGGTTCATCTGTAAGCCCAGAACTCACTATATGACCTCAATTTCGCTGAAAAGAAGAGCAAGTTTAAATCCCCTGAAAACCAGATTTTTA
>ENA-OFCF01000596-OFCF01000596.1-metagenomes-genome-assembly--contig:-NODE-596-length-15720-cov-4.428216_pt1 | contig 15720 bp, 17 predicted proteins | sample MGYA00153387_OFCF01 | MGnify analysis MGYA00153387
TAGCGGTATCCCGGCCGCATCCTGGACTCCGGGGCGTGAGGCCCTAAACCTCCCCCTTCGCCGTGAAGCGGCATCGTTTTCACCCCATTGCCCGCCAAGCGGATGTCGGCTGCCTTCTGGCAGGCCGCCTCCCGCCGAGGCCGACGAGCCTATGGAACCGCACATCATCCGCCGGGAAGACCACCCGATCAGTCGCAAGGACATCGATCCCGATACCTTGCGGGTGCTCTACAAGCTCAAGGACGCCGGCTTCGAGGCCTACCTCGTCGGCGGCGCCGTGCGCGACCTGCTGCTGGGACGGCATCCCAAGGACTTCGACCTCGCCACCGATGCCCGCCCGCATGAACTGCGCAAGCTGTTCCGCAACAGCCGGGTGGTCGGTCGGCGCTTCCGCATCGTCCATGTCTTCTTCGGCAGCAAGAACGTCGAGGTCGCGACCCTGCGCTCGATGGTCGAGCCCAACACCGACGGCGATCTCTACTGCGACGACGACAACCAGTGGGGTGATCTCGAAAGCGACAGCTTCCGCCGCGACTTCACCGTCAACGCGCTGTACTACGACCCGCAGCGCCAGTTGGTGGTCGACTACCACGGCGGCCTGGCCGATGCGCGGGCGCGCACGTTGCGCATGATCGGCGACCCCGAGACGCGTTACCGCGAAGACCCGGTGCGCATCATCCGTGCGGTGCGTTTTGCGGCCAAACTGAATGCGCTGGGCTTCAAGTTTGAAGACAAAACTGTGCAGCCGCTTAAAAGCAGCGTCAAGTTGCTGCTGGACGTGCCGCAGTCGCGCCTGTTTGATGAAATGCTCAAATTGCTGCAAACTGGCCATGCACTGGCCAGTATTGAGCAGCTCAAAACATTGGGCTTAACAGGAATTTACCCACTGCTGGATGTGGTGGTCAGCAACGCGCATGAGCCGTTTTTAAACCTCGCTTTGCAAGATACCGACCGCCGCGTGAGCGAAGACAAACCTGTTGCGCCCAGCTTTTTGCTGTCATGCATTTTGTGGGCTGATGTGCGTGACGGCTGGAACCAGCGGATGGGGCGCGGTGAGCACACGTTGCCTGCTTTGCACGACGCGATTGACGATGCCTTTAACGCCAAGATTGGTGATGTCTCGGGCCGGGGCAAGTTGGGCGGTGACATGCGCGAAATTTGGGCGATGCAAATACGCTTTGACAAGCGTGTGGGCTCGTCGCCGTATTCGATGCTGGAGCAACCGCGCTTTCGTGCTGGTTTTGACTTTTTGCGCCTGCGCGCGCAAACCGGCGAAGTTGACATGGAACTGGCCGAGTGGTGGGAAAAGTTTTCTACAGCCTACGACGACGAGCGCCATGTGATGATTGAAACCATGCGCCTGGCGAATTTGCAAAAGCCGCAGCAGGCGCGCGTTCGGGTTAAAAAAGTGGATGCCCCATTGCCTGATGTACGCTTTGCAGAGCCGACTGATTCAGCGCCAGATGCAAACCAGTCGCAAGGTGAGTTTGCACCCGCCAGAAAGCGCCGCCGTCGTCGCAAGCCAGTTAACCGGGGTGAAGGCGGTACTACAGGGCCAGCGCCCGATTAAATGGCATGGTTACGGCCTACATCGCACTGGGTGCGAATCTGGGCGATGCAATAGCCGCGCTTCAGCAGGCAGTTGCTGCCATCAGCATCTTGCCGAAATGCGCGGTTAAAAAGACCTCCAGCCTGTACAAAACCGAGCCGCTTGAAACGCTGCAAGGCCATGCGCCGGGTGATGACTATATCAACGCGGTGGTTGAAATTGAAACCAGTCTGCCCGCGCCTACTTTGCTACAGTATTTGCAGCAGATAGAACTTGCTGCAGGCCGCACTAGACCACACATTAATGCGCCCCGAACGCTAGACCTTGACTTGCTGCTGTACGGCAGTGGTTGCATCGATTCGCCACAACTCACCGTGCCGCACCCGCGCATGTGGCGGCGCGCCTTTGTGTTGGTGCCACTGGCTGAGATTGCCCCACATCTTGTCAATACAGCTCAGATCGATGCGGTTAAAAACCAAAAGATCACCAAAGTGGCAGGCAACCTCACGCTGCTTGCAGCAAGTCCCAAAGGTTGCCATACAAATCCTTGAACACCGCGACCGTGCCGTAAGGCTCACGTTTGGGCTCGCGTACAAAGACGACGCCTTTGGCTTTGTAGGCTTCAAAATCGCGCCAAAAATCATCGGTGAAAAGAAACAGAAACACCCGGCCACCTGTCTGGTTACCGACTCTTGAGGATTGCTCCGCATTGACGGCGCGCGCCAACAGCAAGCGTGATTCAGTCGCGCCCGGCGGTGCCACCACCACCCATCGCTTGTCTTGCTCGGCAATGTAGGTGTCTTCAATCAGGCTAAAGCCCAGCGTGTCAACGTAAAACGAAATCGCCTCGTCATAGTCGCGCACGACCAGAGCCGACTGGCCGATGGATTGCTTCATTTTGTGCTGTTCGCTAAAAACTCAAACACCCGGTCATCGCCTTGGTTTATTTCAGCTTTGAGGGATTTTGGCGAGCCGTATTGAGCGAGTGCTAACGCGTGGATGGATATGGCCAAAAGTACTGAAGCAATTTGCTTGAGTTGCCCTTTTCAGAGCAAATCGCTATTTTTGCAGTTTACTCTGAAAACTCATGTGAATCAATGATCTTCCAGCCTATCAAGTCATGCTGCCAGCAGTTCTCGCTCAGCAGCCTCGATCAATTCAGCAGCTACACCACGCCGTTTCAATGCATCAATCAACCTGGCTTGAGATGCCGCAGCAAACTGCGTTTCGTCGCGGCGCAGGCCTTCGCTTAAATAGGCTTTGAGCAGTGTTTGATAGCCTGTGAAGCCACGCTGGGGGGCAATGGTTTTCATCGACTCTACGACATCTACAGGGATGCGCAGCGTGATGGAGGTCATGGGGCGGTCTTTGTTAAGACGGGATTTCAAGCGTTCACTGAGCATAAATCACCTCTTCATGAAGTTCTGCGCGGCGCGCAGAAATGATTCGGATACAAGTTGCTTCGATCTCGATGTGCACTACAAACAGCAAGCGGCCTTGTATGTCAAAGCCAATCGCTGCGTCACGCGCCTCATCGTTACGCGAAGCATCCGTCAAAACAAATAGCGGATCACTGAACACACTGGCCGCCTCTTCAAAGCGTACGCCGTGCTTGCGCCAGTTGATCTGCGCTTTGTCTTGATTCCAGACAAACAAGTCGCCATTGATGGCGTATTGATCATCCATTGGTGAATTATGCTGTATGTATTTACTTTGTCAATACATTATTTTGATCTGGATCGTTTACTTTTTGGGTTCCAACCGGGGTATCGCATTCCCATCGCCCAGCGCCAGCAACCCCGCCTTCGCATACACCGCCAGCTTGTCCCGCGTGTCCACAATGTCCAGGTTGCGCATCGTCAACTGGCCAATCCTGTCCAGCGGGCTGAACGGTGCGTCTTCGACTTTTTCCATGCTCAGGCGCTCGGGCTTGTAGGTCAGGTTTTGTGATTCGGTGTTCAAAATTGAATAGTCGTTGCCGCGCCGCAGTTCAATCGTCACTTCACCCGTGATGGCGCTGGCGACCCAGCGTTGGGCGGTCTCGCGCAGCATGATGGCCTGGCTGTCAAACCAGCGGCCCTGGTACAGCAGGCGGCCCAGTTTGCGGCCGTTGTCACGGTATTGCTCAATCGTGTCTTCGTTGTGGATGCCGGTGACCAGACGCTCATACGCTATGAAAAGCAAAGCAAGGCCGGGGGCTTCGTAAATGCCGCGGCTTTTGGCTTCGATGATGCGGTTTTCAATCTGGTCGCTCATGCCCAGGCCATGTCGGCCACCGATGATGTTGGCTGCCAGAATCAAGTCCACCAAACTGTCAAAACGCTTGCCATTCAGCGCCACCGGCTGGCCTTCTTCAAAGCGCACGGTGACTTCTTCGCGCTTGACAACAACTTCGTCTTTCCAGAACGCCACGCCCATGATGGGGTTGACGATTTTCATGCCGCTTGACAGGAGTTCGAGGTCTTTGGCTTCGTGCGTGGCGCCCAGCATGTTGCTGTCGGTGGAGTAGGCTTTTTCAGCCGACATCTTGTAGCCAAAACCAGCTTGGGTCATGAAGGCCGACATCTCGGCGCGGCCTCCAAGCTCGTCAATAAACAACTGGTCAAGCCACGGCTTGTAGATTTTCAAATCCGGGTTGGTCAGCAGGCCATAGCGGTAAAAGCGCTCAATGTCGTTGCCCTTGAAAGTGCTACCGTCGCCCCAGATGTTGACGTTGTCTTCCTTCATGGCCGCTACCAGCATGGTGCCGGTCACGGCGCGGCCCAATGGGGTGGTGTTGAAGTAGGTCACGCCTGCAGTGGTGATGTGAAATGCACCCGCTTGCAGGGCGGCAATGCCTTCGGTGGCGAGTTGTTTGCGGCAGTCGATCAGGCGCGCTTTTTCAGCGCCATATTCCATCGCTTTACGCGGAATCTCATCGTAGTCAGGCTCGTCGGGCTGGCCCAGGTTGGCGGTGTAAGCGTAGGGCACAGCGCCTTTGAGCTTCATCCAGTGCAGGGCGGCGCTGGTGTCCAGCCCGCCTGAAAACGCGATGCCGACTTTTTGCCCGGTGGGCAGGTGCTGGAGAATGGTGGCCATGATGTTGTCAGTGTTCTTCTAGTTATTCAAAATGGCAGATGTAGTGGTACGGCTCGGTGACGCGAATATCAAATTTAGAGTCGCCGGGCACGTTGAATTTTTCGCCTTCGCTGGACTTGACCCACGCATCGGTGCCGGCCAGTTTGTATTCGCAACTGCCCGCTACACATTCCATGATTTCAGCCACCCCGGTGTTGAAGGTAAGGGTGCTGGGCAAAATCACGCCGACTGATTTTTTGGTGCTGTCAGGGTAGGTGATGCCATGGCTGATGCACTTGCCTTCAAAGTAGACATTGGCCTTTGTGGTCACGCTGATATTGGAGATTTGTTGGGTAGTCATTCACTGATTTTAAATGACGGGCCGCAAAGCCATTGAATCTGCTGGCCGCGTGGCTGCGTACTCCAGATTAATGGACAATCCTGTTCATGACCTCTCCAAACCCGATTCACCCGGACACCACTTTGATCGCCCTGATTGACCGCGTCGCCCTGGCTGACGAAAAAGCTCTGCGAGAGCTGTACGAGATGACCTCGTCCAAGCTTTACGGGGTAGCCGTGCGTGTGGTCACCAACCGCGAATGGGCTGAAGACGTGTTGCAAGAAGCGTTCATCAACATCTGGCGCATTGCGGGGGACTACAAGGCATCGCTTTCGCCGCCCATGGCCTGGATGGCCCTGGTCGTCCGCAGCCGCGGACTGGATTTTTTACGCCGCCGTGCGTCTGAACGGGCCGACAAAATGCAAGAACTCGACGACGTCATTTCAGATACGGTTGAGGGCGATTCGCCCAACCCGATGGACACTGCCATGGCCAGCGAGCAGGCTCGCGTGCTGCACCACTGTCTGGGCCAGCTGGGAAACAAGCAGCGTGAAGTGGTCAGTCTGGCGTACCTGCGCGATTTAAGCCACGGTGAGTTGGCCGAGCAGCTCAAGCTGCCGCTGGGCACCGTCAAGACCTGGATACGGCGCGGGCTGGAGCAATTGCGCGGCTGCATGGGCCGCCTGGCCTAGCAAGAGAACAAAAAATGAACTTGACGCGAAATCCTGCACTGGTTGAACAACTCGCTGCCAGCTACGCACTGGGCACCCTGCGAGGTGGCGCGCGCCGGCGATTTGAGGGCCTGGCAAGAAAAGACCCCGCTGTGCGCGCCGCTGCGCTGATTTGGCAAAGCCGGATGGCGTCGGTGTCTGAGCTGCAACCTGAAGTTGCACCGAGCGCTGCCGTGTGGAAGCGCATCGAAAATCTTTTGAATGGTGAAAAGCAGGCAAAAGCCATGCTGGCCGCGCGCGGTGATTCGCGGCCCTCAAAAAATGAAAGTACGGGCTGGTGGGCCAGCTTGAACCTGTGGCGCGGTCTGGCCAGTGTTGGTGCTGGTGCAGCGGTGGCTGCGGTGTTGGTCAGTGCCAACCTGAACACACTCAACGGCCAGCTCGGCGGGGAGGTGCAGGCCCTTGGCGGACAGGTACAGGCGCTCAACTCCAAGCTGCTGGCTACGCCAGAAATTCAATACGTAGCGGTGCTTGCTGACGACAAAGCCGCAGCGTCAATGCTGGTGACGTTTGATCCCAAAAGCAACCGCCTTACGCTCAAACGCGTGGGTGGTTTTCAAGAGAGCGCTGACCAGTCGTTGCAGTTGTGGGCGCTGCCCCAAACGGGTGGTGCCAAATCACTCGGCGTGCTGGGCGCAGACGCGGTCATCAAGCTGACGGCTGCGGGCAGCGACGTGAATGTGCCCACGCTGGCGATCAGCCTGGAGCCAAAAGGCGGCGTTCCTTCAAGCGGCGGGCCGACCGGGCCGGTGCTGTTCAAGGGCGCAATGATTCAAACCGCTCTGTAAGCCTTTGCTGAGTCACAACGACCCGCGTCAGCACGACGCGGGTTGCAGCGCGTATGATCTTTGGTGAATTCGTTGCTACAGGGCAAAAAAAACAGCTTTTTCAGGCTGTAGCCCATCAAATACGGGCGCAACCAGCTCCTTAATTTATAGCAAAATGAATATAACCCACCTACCTGGAGACTCGCATGAACACCGCCACCGCCACCGCCCCTAAAGTCGCTGCAGCTGCTACTTCTGTGCCAACCGTCAAGCTGCTGATCGGCGGCAAATTCATTGAATCAAAAACCACAGAGTGGCGCGACATCATCAACCCGGCTACGCAGCAAGTGCTGGCCCGCGTGCCGATGGCAACCGTGGCTGAAGTTGACGCCGCCGTTGCTGCCGGCAAAGAAGCTTTTAAAACCTGGCGCCACGCGCCCATTGGCGTGCGCGCCCGCATCTTTTTGAAGTACCAGCAGCTGATTCGTGAAAACATGAAAGAAGTCGCCGCTATTCTCACGGCCGAGCAAGGCAAAACACTGCCTGACGCCGAAGGCGATATTTTTCGCGGCCTGGAAGTGGTTGAGCAAGCTGCCAACATCGGCAGCCTGCAAATGGGCGAGCTGGCCAACAACGTGGCCACTGGTGTGGACACCTACACCGTGCAGCAGCCGCTGGGCGTGTGCGCAGGCATCACACCGTTTAACTTCCCGGCCATGATTCCGCTGTGGATGTTTCCGATGGCAATTGCCTGCGGCAACACCTTTGTGCTCAAGCCGTCTGAGCAAGACCCCATGAGCACCATGCGCCTGGTCGAATTGGCGATGGAAGCAGGCATTCCGCCCGGCGTGCTCAACGTCGTGCACGGCGGTGAGCAGGTCGTCAACGCCATTTGTGACCATGCAGACATCAAAGCCGTGTCATTTGTTGGTTCAACCAAAGTCGGCACGCATGTGTACCACCGTTCGTCTGCATCAGGCAAACGCGTGCAATGCATGATGGGTGCCAAAAACCACGCCATCATTCTGCCGGACGCGAACAAAGAGCAAACACTCAATGCGCTGGTGGGTGCCGGTTTTGGCGCTGCCGGTCAGCGCTGCATGGCGGTGTCGGTTGCCGTGATGGTGGGCGCAGCAAATGACTGGATTCCCGAGCTGGCCGAGCGCGCCAAAACACTGAAGATGGGCGACGGCTCGCAAGCCGGAGTTGACATTGGCCCGGTGATTTCATGCCACGCCAAAGACCGCGTGGAAAGCCTGATTGCCGAAGGTATCGCCGAGGGTGCCACGCTGGTGCTCGATGGCCGCAAGCCCGCGCTGCCTGCTGGTTTAGACAAAGGCAACTTTGTAGGCCCCACGATTTTCTCGGGCGTCAAACCCGGCATGCACGTGTATGACCAGGAAATTTTTGGCCCGGTGCTGTGCATCGCGCACGCCGACAGCCTGGACGAAGCCATTGCCATGATCAATGCCAACCCGAACGGCAACGGCACGGCGCTTTTCACGCAGTCGGGCGCGGCAGCGCGCAAATTTCAGGAAGAAATTGATGTCGGCCAGGTCGGTATCAACGTGCCGATTCCGGTGCCCGTACCGCTGTTTTCGTTCACGGGTTCGCGCGCGTCCAAGCTGGGCGATTTAGGCCCGTACGGCAAGCAGGTGATTTTGTTTTACACGCAAACCAAAACCATTACCGAGCGCTGGTTTGACGATTCCAGTGTGGCCGGGCCGGTTAACACCACCATCAGCTTGAAGTAAACCGGGCGCGTCAAAATGAACTTTGACTTGACCGAAGACCAGCTGGCCTTCCAGCAAGCCGCCCGTGATTTTGCGGCGGGCGAATTGGCGCCGCATGCCGCTGAGTGGGACGCTAACAGCATCTTTCCCGTCACCACCATCGCGGCCGCGGGGCAGCTCGGCTTTTGCGGTCTGTATGCGGCTGAAGCGTATGGTGGTTTGGGGCTGCCCCGGCTGGATGCCACGCTGGTATTTGAAGAGCTCGCAGCCGCCTGTCCCTCAACCACGGCGTACATCACCATCCACAACATGGCGACGTGGATGATCACGAATTGGGCGCGTCCTGAAATCGCTGCTGAATGGGGGCCGCTGCTCACTTCAGGCAGCAAACTGGCGTCGTACTGCCTGACTGAAGCCGGTGCGGGTTCAGACGCCGCATCGCTGCGCACCGCAGCTACCTTGGTCGACGGCCACTATGAAATTACCGGTAGCAAGGCGTTTATTTCAGGCGCGGGCGCAACCGATGCGCTGGTGGTAATGACGCGAACCGGCGGGCCGGGCGCGGCGGGCATATCGGCGCTGCTGGTCCCTAGCAACACACCCGGCATTACCTTTGGCCGCAATGAAGAAAAAATGGGTTGGCACAGCCAGCCGACCCGCACCATCACGTTTGACAAAGCGCGCGTGCCCGCCAACCATTTGCTGGGCGAAGAAGGCGAGGGTTTTCGCATCGCCATGAAGGGCCTGGACGGCGGCCGCATCAATATCGCCACTTGCTCCGTGGGCGCGGCGCAAGGCGCGCTGGACGCAGCGCGGGCTTACATGCACGAGCGCAGCCAGTTTGGCAAACCGCTGGCGGGTTTTCAGGCGCTGCAATTCAAAATTGCCGACATGGCGACCGAACTGGTTGCGGCGCGGCAAATGGTGCGGCTGGCGGCAAGCAAGCTGGACGCTGGCTCAAGTGAAGCCAGCGTGTACTGCGCCATGGCCAAACAGTTGGCCACCGACGCGGGTTTTCGTATCTGCAACGAGGCGCTGCAAATTCACGGCGGCTATGGCTACATTCGCGACTACCCACTGGAGCGGCTGGTGCGCGACACGCGCGTGCACCAAATCCTTGAAGGCACGAACGAAATCATGCGCGTGATTGTTTCGCGCCACATGCTGGATTCTTCTGCGGCGGACATCAGATAAAAACAATCGGAGAGCATTCATGAACATTGCATTCATTGGCTTGGGCAACATGGGCGCGCCCATGGCGCTTAACTTGCACAACGCAGGCCACACCGTGGTCGGTTTTGACTTGACACCAGCAGCTTGTAAACCGCTGGGCGATGCAGGTGCGCGCATCGCTACATCGGCTGTCGAAGCGGTGCGCGGCGCGGAAGTCGTTATCAGCATGTTGCCAGCCAGCCAGCATGTCGATGCGCTGTATTGCGGCGATGGCACCAGCGCCGGGTTGCTGGCCGCGTTGCCAGCAGGCACATTGGTGATTGACTGCAGCACCATTGCGGCCGCTACGTCGCGCAAAGTCACACAAGAAGCAGCTAAAAAGAGCATTGCGTGCATTGACGCGCCAGTGTCTGGCGGCACTGGCGGCGCGATTGCTGGCACGTTGACATTCATGGTCGGCGGCGATGCGGCTGACTTGGAGCGCGCCCGTCCGCTGCTGGAGAAAATGGGCCAAAACATCTTTCACGCGGGCGCTGCAGGCGCTGGCCAGGCCGCCAAAATTTGCAACAACATGCTGCTGGGTATTTTGATGATTGGCACGTCCGAAGCGTTGGCATTGGGCGTGGCCAATGGGTTAGATCCGGTCGTGTTGTCAGAAATCATGCGCCGCAGCTCGGGAGGCAATTGGGCGCTTGAAAAATACAACCCGATGCCGGGTGTGATGGCAGCAGCGCCAGCTTCTAAAAACTACGCAGGCGGTTTTGGCACGGACTTGATGCTCAAGGATTTGGGACTGGCGCAAGAAAACGCGGCTGCCGTTCGCGCCGCTACCCCGCTGGGTGGACTTGCCCGCAACTTGTACGCTGCGCATAGCTTGGGCGGCAATGGTGCGCTGGATTTCTCGAGTGTGATCAGACTGGTGCAGAAAAGCGGTAGTTGAATGCAACGCAGTTTGCTACTAAATTAGTAGCTTCTTGCACCCGTATTTATTGCGCTACAGGCCTAAATTGCTTTAAAAAATCAGTAGCGGTAGCCGTGGCGATGTCCGTGTCCGTGGCCATACCCCCGGCTGTAGCCGAAATTCAGCGACACGTTGGGCACCACCCGCTGGTGGTACACGGGTGCGTAATACGGCTGGCCGTAATAACTTGTCGAAGACTGCACCACTACAGGCGCCAAAAACACGGGTTGCTGTTGCTGCACGTACATCGGCGTTACTGTGATGGGCTGGTAGGCCTGCAGTTGCTGCAAGTTGACTTGCGGTTGAATCTGCTGGACGGGCTGGTTTTGTTGATACTGCTGATTCTGTTGACTCTGTTGGTTCTGAATTGCACCCACCGGTGTCACCTGTAGCTTGATGAACGGACCGGGGTCTTGCGGCAGTTGTACCGTGTATTGGGTGCCTTGGTAGTCATAGACCACGTTGTAATAACTGGCGCGGTTTTCATAAAAAGTTTGCGTGCTGCACTGCTGCAGGTTTTGCGTTTGCTGGCGGCCGCCTTCAATTTGGTTGCCGAGCAAGCCCCCGCCCACCAATCCGATAAAGGTCGCCACCGCTCGGCCGCTGCCGTTGCCAACTGCGTTGCCGGCCGCAGCACCCGCCAGCGCGCCCAGCGCAAAACCCGCACCTGATTTAGGTGCCTCAGTTGTGACCGTTTGGCCGCTGCAGACCTGGCGCGGCACCGCAACTTGCTCGACCACTGGTGTGCTGGAAATTACCCGGCCAGTGATTTCAACGGCCGATGCGTTCATGCTCAGCAGCGCAGCTGCAGCGGCTGAGAGCAGGGCGAATGTTGAGGTTAATTTGGTTTTCATACAGTCAGTCCTGATTGCGTTGGCGTCAATAACCAGAACTATGACCGATTTACGCTGTTTTGGTTCAAAAACAGGGCTATTTAGCCACGTAATCTGTGTAAAACTGCCGCAAACAGGGCGGCATCAAATCCAGCGGTAATTTCCGAGTTTCCCCACTCAACCACCGGGCGTTTGATGACACTCGGCATGGCCAGCGCGAGTGTTTGTGCACCGCGTGGGGTATCGGCACTGGCTTGTTCGGTTACGCCCAGCTTGCGCCAAGTTGTGCCCCGGCGGTTGATCAGCTTGTCCCAGCCCACAGCATCTGCCCAAGCGGGCAGGCGGTGAAGGGGAACGCCGGTTTTTTTAAAGTCAACAAACACGTGGTTTGCGCCTTGCGCATCAAACCATGCGCGGGCTTTTTTGACGGTATCGCAGTTTGGAATGCCGTAGAGCGTTATTGATTCCATTAAACCCCCAAAAATTATGCAAATAGTGTCATCAGACCAATCAATATGGGCGTAAGCAGCTACTGTATTAGTAGTAACCAGCGCCCAGGCCTGGCCGGGCAGTTACAGCGACAATCGTGCACAACATGACCCAACCCCAAACTTTAGCCGACTGGCTCGCCCATTGCGAGCACCTGCACCCCATCGCCATTGACATGACCCTTGAGCGCGTCAAAACCGTTGCCGATCGCATGGGCCTGCGCTTTACCTGCCCCATCATCACGGTGGCTGGCACCAACGGCAAGGGTTCGACCTGCGCCATGCTGGAAGCCATTTTGCTGGAGGCCGGTTATTGCACGGGCGTGTACACCTCGCCGCATCTGGTGGATTTTGAAGAGCGCTGCCGGGTGCGGGGTGACATTGTTCAAGCTACTGAATTAGTAGCTGCTTTCGCCCGTGTTGAGGAGGCTAGAGTCTTTAATGGCCAAGAAATTACATTAACGTACTTCGAGTTCACCACGCTGGCGATCATGCAGTTGCTGGTGGACGCAAATCTGGACGTGGTGGTGCTTGAAGTCGGCTTGGGCGGGCGCCTGGATGCCGTCAATATTTTTGATGCCGACTGCGCGGTTATCACCAGCATTGATCTGGACCACATGGCGTATTTGGGCAATACGCGTGAAGCCATTGGGTTCGAGAAAGCCGGCATCATGCGACCCGGCAAACCCGTGGTGGTGAGCGATCCGCAGCCGCCGCAAAGCGTGCTGGACCACGCCGCCAAAATAGGCGCTGACTTGTGGAAATTTGGTACAGACTTCAACTTTTCAGGCGACAAGCAGCAGTGGGGCTGGGCTGGCCGCGGCAGGCGTTACTCTGGGCTGGCCTACCCGGCGCTGCGCGGGGCCAACCAGTTGGTCAACGCTTCTGGCGTGCTGGCCGCACTGGCTGCGCTGCGTGACGTGCTGCCGATCACAGCCCAAGCCGTGCGGGTGGGGCTGTCGATGGTGGAGTTGCCGGGTCGCTTCCAGATTGTTCCTGGCCAGCCCACGCTGGTGCTGGATGTGGCGCACAACCCGCATTCGGTTGCTGCATTGGCTGAGAACCTCGACGCGATGGGTTTTTACCCGTGCACCCACGCCATATTTGGCGCCATGGCGGACAAAGACGTTGCCCCCATGCTGGCCAGAGTTGGCCCGCTGATTGACAAGTGGTACTTTACCGATTTGCCGACCGAGCGCGCCGCAACGGGTGCAGCTTTGCAATCCACATGGGCAGCCGGCAATACCCGCAAAGACGTGATTGCCAACGCTTACACATCCCCCGAATTGGCCCTGAATGCAGCGGTGGCCGCTGCTGACCCCGCTGATAGAATCGTGGTGTTCGGATCGTTCTACACAGTGGGTGGTATTTTGAAAGGCGGCCTGCCGCGCCTGTATGCCAAACACCTGGTTGCTTGAGCCCAAAACCCCGCAAACGGCGGACGCTTTTTTACCACGAGCCAAGAAATGAGCCCTCATAAACCATGTCGTTTTTCAACCTGAATCGAGGCTCTTCCAGCAACCCCACCGCGCCGGGTGCGGCGCAGCCCGAAAGCATGGACGTGATCCGCAGACGCGCCAAACACCGGCTGATTGGCGCAGCGGTGCTGGTGCTGATTGGTGTGGTCGGCTTTCCGCTGCTGTTTGACGCGCAGCCCCGCCCGATAGCGGTGGATATTCCAATTGAAATCCCCGGAAAAAACACCGTCAAGCCGTTAACGTTGCCCGCCAAACCCGACGCTGTTGCCATCGCGCCAGCCAAGCCGGAACTTAAAGCGTCAGCCTCAGGTAAAACCGAAAAAGTCGCCGCTGCTGCCAGTTTGGGCAGTGAAGAAGAGATAGTTACAGAAAAGAAGCCTGTAGCGCCCGCAATAAAAGCGCAAACAGCTATAAAAAAAGAAGCAGACAAAGTCGCCAAGGCGGAAATCAAGACACCCGTAAAACCCGAGGTCAATGCCGACGGGAAGCTTGAAGCCAAAGTCGAACCCAAAGCAGCGGCTAAACCCGATGACGGCGCACGCGCAAAAGCGCTTCTGGATGGGCAGGGAACTGCGGCTGCTTCAGCGTCTGCGGCAGCAGCCGGCAGTGAGCGCATGATCGTTCAAGTAGGGGCGTTTGCAGATGCCGACAAAGCCAAGGAAGTTCGCCAAAAGCTTGAAAGAGCGGGCCTTAAAACCTACACCCAAGTGGCCGAAACCAAAGACGGTCAACGCACCAGGGTGCGTGTAGGTCCCTTTGCCAGCAAGGCAGATGCTGAAAAAGCCGCCAGCAAAATCAAGTCGCTTGACTTGCCCGCTTCTATTTTGACGCTGTGACCACCCTCGATTGGGCGCTGCTGGGCGTGCTCGGTTTGTCGATGCTTTTGGGCGCGTGGCGCGGGCTGGTGTATGAAGTGTTGTCGGTGCTGGGCTGGGCGGTTTCTTTTTTTGCCGCACAGTGGTTTGCCCCAAGCGTTGCGGCCATTTTGCCGCTCCAGTCGGTGAGTGAGCCTGTGCGGTATGCGGCTGGTTTTGTGCTGGTGTTCGTTGGTGTGCTGGTGGTGTGCAGCTTGCTGACGGTGGCGATAAAAAAATTGGTGCAGGCGGTAGGTTTGCGGCCAATTGACAGAACACTAGGTGCGGGATTTGGCATTTTGCGCGGCCTGATTTTGTTGCTGGCGGCTACGGTGGTGGTGAACATGACCGCGTTAAAAAACAGCGCCTGGTGGCAGGAATCCTCTGGCGCTGGTGTGTTGAACACCGCGCTGATCAGCATCAAGCCGATGCTGCCCGAGCAGTTTGCAAAGTATTTGATTTAGCTGAAATTCTCATGAAAAAAACACCATGTGCGGCATAGTTGGCGTTGTCAGCCAAAGCCCGGTAAACCAGTTGATTTATGACGGTTTGCTGCTGCTGCAGCACCGCGGACAAGACGCGGCGGGCATCGTCACGCAGCTTGACCGCAAATTTTTCATGCACAAGGCCAAAGGCATGGTGCGCGATGTTTTTCGTACCCGCAACATGCGCGCGTTGCCTGGCAATGTCGGCTTGGGGCAAGTACGTTACCCCACCGCGGGCAACGCGTTCAGTGAAGACGAGGCACAGCCGTTTTACGTCAACGCACCTTTCGGTTTGGTGTTGTCGCACAACGGTAATTTAACCAACGCGGCTGAACTGAAAGCCGAGTTGTTCAACACCGATCACCGCCACATCAATACCGACAGCGACTCTGAAGTCCTGCTCAATGTGTTGGCCCATGAGCTCGAAAAAACAACCCGCGGCCTGCCGTTAAAAGCGGCTGACGTGTTTGCCGCCGTCCGCGGCGTGCACCAGCGGGTTAAAGGCTCGTACGCCGTGGTTGCGTTGATTGCCGGACACGGCCTGCTCGCATTTCGTGACCCGTTCGGCATCCGCCCGCTGTGCATGGGCAGCGCAACCAGCAACGGTGCACGCACCGTGATGGTCGCCAGTGAGTCGGTGGCGCTTGACGGCACAGGCCACCAGTTTGACCGCGACATTGCACCCGGCGAAGCCGTTTTTGTTGACATGGATGGCAATGTGCATGCCCAGCAATGTGCAGCCAATGCGGTGTTAAAGCCTTGCATTTTTGAGTTTGTGTATCTGGCACGACCCGACTCGGTGCTGAGCGGAATTTCGGTCTACCAGGCGCGTTTGAATTTGGGTGAAACACTGGCCAAACGTGTGATTTCCACCGTCCCACCAAACGAGATTGACGTGATCATCCCCATCCCGGAATCCAGCCGCCCCAGCGCAACGCAGTTGGCGCACCTGCTGGGCATTCCGTACCGCGAAGGCTTCGTTAAAAACCGCTATGTTGGCCGCACCTTCATCATGCCGGGGCAGGGCGTGCGCAAAAAGTCGGTACGCCAAAAACTCAACGTGATCGCCAGCGAATTCAAAGGCCGCAATGTACTGCTGGTAGACGACTCGATTGTGCGCGGTACGACGTCCAGAGAAATTGTGCAGATGGCGCGAGACGCAGGCGCTAAAAAAGTTTACCTGGCCAGCGCGGCACCGCCCGTGCGCTTTCCCAATGTGTATGGCATTGACATGCCCACCTCCGCCGAACTGGTGGCGCACGACCGCACCG
>ENA-OFCF01000597-OFCF01000597.1-metagenomes-genome-assembly--contig:-NODE-597-length-15694-cov-3.732464_pt1 | contig 15694 bp, 13 predicted proteins | sample MGYA00153387_OFCF01 | MGnify analysis MGYA00153387
CCGCGATGAAAGCTGTAGTCACCTTCTTCGTAATAGGTGAGTTGAGCTTCCACGTACTGCGAGTTCATCGACACCGGAAACTGCAGTGGAGGCAAATCGGCGGCCATCAGAACGGCATTTTGGAAAACGCGGGACATTCTCTTGTTTCCATCTTCGAAAAATTGGATGTAAGACAGGTTACATGCCGCATAGATCGAAGCGCTGAAAGGATCAGATGTCTTGTCGACATTTTCAAAAATCCTGGCAGCTTGCTTTTCGATGTACTGCACACCATTCGGGGGAATGTATTCCGTACCGCCGATCCTGGCGTTCGTTGTCTTGCGTGTTGCGCCCAGCTGATCCTCGGGGAGTAAACCCTTCATCAACGACTTGTGAATGGCACGAATTCCATCTAGGGGGACTGCGACGATGACCGTCGCCTTCTCCAAGAGCATCTTGTAGGTGTCACGTAGGTTCACGATCATCGTGGCCTCGTAGAAGCTCTTCCCACCGGCTGTGATGCCTTCCTTCAGAAGCGTGATTGTGTCAGCGCGCGTGTAGGTGTTTCCTTCGATTTGAGCAGACGTGTAGGTGAAGTCGATCGCTGACTCTTCCTTCCAGCGTGGGCTGCTCGTGAGCTTTGACAAAGGATGCGTGCTTGCATACAGGCGTAGTTTCGCAACGTCTTCTTCGGGGAAGATCTCAACGTTTTCCAGGCGCGAGCTGACGTAGTGGATGGTCACTCGTAGATTATCCCCGTGATCTAAAAACATGCCACTTTTGGAATCCCTAAGGCTCTCAACCGAAATCCTACGGGCCCGGACACGACGATCAGTGGGCACGGGCTCACATGCGGTGACATGACGTCCATCACCAGAATCACTAGCGCAACCGCAATATTTGGGTCCTATGCTGTTTTTCGTTTCCGGGGTGACTGCGGAATTGTTTCGTTGACGGGTCGGTCGCGCGCGGTGAGTTTCGCGGTCTTTGATCAACGGTGGCGTCAAGAACCACGATGGCGAAGATCTGTCGTCAGCGGTGCCGGTGACTTGCTTTCGGGATCGATGGTTTGATGCAGATGTGTTCGTTGGCGAGGCCATCGGAGGCGGCGGGTTCGTTGGCGACGGCTTGTTTCGTGCGCGAAGTGGACTGCGCGGTCGAAAATTCTTCAAGGGTACTGTGTCTTCGCCGTCGGTGCGCTTCGCCCTCCGTGCGGTTGCAGCGACGGGTACGTGGACGGACTGTCGTTTGTGGCGCAATTCTGTTCGGGGGTGGGCGATGGCGATATTGCTCGCGAACGAGCTGCCCCTGTTGGGTCGACTGCAGCCCTTTAGCGTGAGTTGGCACCAAGACGACAAGGTAGGCGAACGTACCTGCTCATGAGGCTGGCCCTTTGCCTCTGCACGCTTGCGATCACGCGTGAATGACGTATTTTTGCGACACGATAATTTGACAAGTGCGCATTTTCTCAGCCTAAATCCGATGCTTTTTTGTCCCCCAATCGTTTAGCGTGTACCTCCTATTCCATTCGATGGTGCACGAGGAGGATAAATATTCAAGATTTCAGCGCTGCCACGCGCACGTGCCTTGCCCTGGCCCTGGGCCTGGGCCTGGGCCTGGGCCTGATGCTGCCCTTGACCGTTGCCGCGCTTGTGTTTCCGGTTTGCGGGTTCGTGTGACGAGTTCGTGCGACGAATCAGTCGCTTCGCTGTGGGCGGGGATCGCTCGAGTGCTGCAGCAGCGCCTTGGCCGCTTCGACCCGGAGCGCCAGCGCAACGGTGCCGTCGTTCATGACCCGCAGCAAAAATTGCCTCGGATCGCTGCTGGTGGATGCGGCCTCGGATTGACCGTTCACAGGCACGCCGACGTTGTTGACCGAAGCCGCCACGGTTGTTGGCAAAGGATGTTCCGTCGGTCTGAGCTTCTCGAACACCGCCTCGAAAACCGCCTGCCGCATCACCTCGATGCGATGCAACAAAGTTGCCTGACCTTCTTCGTTTGGTGGAACGTCGAGCCAGGGTGAGTCGGCAAACACGGGTACGAGGTCGGAGGCCACAAAAGCCGACCAGTTCCCGGTCTGTTCCTGGCGCGCGGGCACCAGCTGGGCATGGCTTTGCTGGCGCAGCGCCGACTGCCCTTGCAGGCGATTCGTGGCCAGGTGTCATGGGGCCTGCAGCCGGCTGATTCGACTGGTGCGGGGGCAGGTTTTCCCGCCTTCCCGGTGAATGGTCATGGTAGTTTTCTGCCGGGGGTGCCAACCGCAGAAGGGGCGATGTGGCTGGCTGGTGCCGGCTTTGCACGCGACCGCGACGACAACCGCATCGAGGCACAAGACCAGCTGGACAATCTGGAGCGCCTGAAAACCCTGCTGCCGACCGTGGCGGCTTACCTGACGGCGGACTTTAACAACGGTGTGGTGCGCGCCTGGGCTGGCGTGCGCTGCGCCACACCGAGCCGCCTGCCCGCTGTCGGGCCACTTAATAAGCCGCCTATGCCAGGGTTGTGGCTGTGCAGCGGCATGGGCTCGCGCGGCCTGACCTTTGCCGCAGGGGCTGCTGCGACGTTTCGTATCGGACCCCTCAGCCTTGTCGCGGCGCCCGCTGCATTCAGCGCATCCAACAACTCGTTCGGCCTCATGCCGCAGCAAGCGTTCGGTATCCGGCCCGAAGCCGATCCGCTGTTCCCGACTGTGATCGACCTACCGCAGCGCATGGGCAGCAAGCCGTACAGACGTGTCGACCCGGGCGAGAGCACCGTGCGTGTCAGCGGCCGCGGCATAAGCGCCGGCCTCAGTACGGCGAGTCTGGGCTGGGGTACCGGCGAGGCGTTTCCAGCACTCTTCGGCTCGAACGCAGGGGGGTTTTCGCACCTTTTTCTCGGCACCGCCGGGCGAGGCCTTCGCATTCCGATCGTCGGTCGCGTGAATGCGAGATATATCCTCGGCGTCCTCGAGCAGAGCGAGTGGTCGCCCGTGCAGGGTAGCCAGACATATGTGAACGCCGCGCAATCGGGCACCCGTCGACTCGGCACAGGCATCAACCTGAGTTGGCAACCGGGCGTGTTTCCGAACCTTGAACTGGGTGCCAGCCGGTTTTTCCACAGCCCGTTCCTGAGCGGCAATCGCCGATGGAGGGCGTGGTCCAAGCCATTCGAGGACGTCTTCAAGAAGAGCTTTCAGGGACGAAGCGAAGGCTCGGCAGACCCGACTGGCGACGCCGACAACCAGATGGGCTCATTCTTCGCCCGTTGGGTGTTCCCGCGTCGCGGTCTCGAGGCGACTTTCGAAATTTTCCGCGAAGATCATAACTGGGACTCACGTGACCTGGCACAGGAGCCCGAGAACAACAGCGCGCGCATGGCATCGATTCGTGCCGTCACTTCACGTCGTCCGACGTCGCTGTCGCTGCTGACTCTTGAATACTTTGATGGTGACGTGCGCCCGATCGCGCAGGCACGCGCACAGGGTTTCCTGTACACGCACGCAGGGCTGAATCAGGGGCACACGCAGCGCGGCCAGCTGCTTGGTTCACCGATAGGCGCCGGCGCTATTGCGGGTCAGCGCATCGCCTGGGAACGGTTCACGCCGTCCGGTTCACTGCGCGCGAATTTGCAGCGCTGGCGAACCCGCGCGCTGCGCACAAGAAACGGCGAAGGGCTCAACCCGCCAGCGAACTTCTTGTTTGCCGGAAGCCACGACTGGATCATCGATGCCAGCCTCGCGTCGACCCGCTACTCTGCCGGCCGGGCGCTGACTGTCGAAGGAGGCATCGCGTGGGCAGGTAACTGGCAGCTCGACATCGTCAACGAAAGCCGCACCAACCTCTACGCCCGCGCCAGCTGGAGCCTGTTCTGAGACAGCATCATGCTCCGTCGCGCCTGCGTCGTTCCGACAGCGCCTGCGCGCAGACGTCCTCACCTTTCATTCATCCGACCGGCCGTGGCTTCTGAGCGCATCTATCTCTCCGTGCCCCACATGGGCGGCGATGAACTCTCCCTGATCCACGACGCGTTCTCGTCGAACTGGCTCTCCACTGTGGGCCCGCACATCGATGCGTTCGAGGTGGAGATGTCCGCTGCGATCGGCGGCACGCGGCACGCACTCGCAGTCAGCAGCGGGACCGCCGCACTGCACCTGATTCTACGCGCCATCGGCGTGGAGCGTGGTGATCATGTCGCGGTTTCCACACTCACGTTCGCCGGCTCGGTCTTCCCGATCCTCTATCAGGGCGCGATTCCCGTGCTCATCGACAGCGAGTCGGCGTCGGGCAACATCGACCCGGCACTCGTGCGCCAGTATCTCGCGGATGCCGCGCGGCGCGGCGCACTGCCGAAGGCGCTGATTGCCGTGCATCTCTATGGTCAGCACGCAGAAATGGACAGCATCGCGACGGCCTGCGCGGAGTATGGCGTGCCGCTGGTCGAGGATGCGGCCGAGTCGCTGGGCGCGACCTACAAGGGTCGCGAGACGGGCACCACAGCCCCGTATGCGTTGCTCAGCTTCAACGGCAACAAGATCATCACCACGAGCGGCGGTGGCATGGTGCTGGTTGAAGATCCCGTGCAGCTGCAGCGCATGAAGAAGTGGGCGAGCCAGTCGCGTGAGGCGGCCGTCGAATACCTGCATGTCGAGCCGGGATACAACTACCGCATGAGCAACGTGCTGGCCGGCATGGGACGCGGGCAGTTGCGTGTGCTGCGTGATCGCGTGAACCAGCGTCGCGCCGTTTTCGCACGTTATGTGACGATGCTGGGTGACGTATCAGGGCTGTCGTTCCAATCCGAGGCTTCGTGGGGCACGCACACGCGGTGGCTTTCGGTCTGCTACCTCGATCCCATGACGACTCCCGTCGCGCCGCTCGACCTGATCGACGCGCTTACGGCACACAACATCGAGGCGCGTCCGGTCTGGCGTCCGATGCACACGCAACCGCTCTTTCATGGTGCACCCGTCATTGGCGGCGACGTTGCGGAGCGGCTGTATCGCACCGGCATCTGCCTGCCGTCTTCGTCGAGTCTCTCCTCGTCGGATCAGGACCGGGTCGTTTCGCTCATCCTCGACACGATGGCGGACCCGGCCCATCGTAGCCGATGAACTCGGGCATGGTGGCATCGCTCCCGGCGCTGATGCCATCACGCACCACCACGGCGCGAACGGTTTGCCAGAGAATGCTCGCGTCGAGTGTCAGCGAGCAGCTGTCCACATAGCGGACGTCGAGCTCGAACTTCGCCGGCCAGTCGATTGCGTTACGTCCCGAGACCTGTGCCAGACCGGTGAGTCCCGGCGCAAGCTCCAGCCGCCGCCGGTGCGCGGCCGAGTACCGCGCCGTGTACTGCGGCAGCAGCGGCCGCGGACCCACCAGACTCATGTCGCCGCGCAGCACGTTCAGCAGCTCTGGCAGCTCATCGAGCGACGTGCTGCGAAGCCACCGGCCGAACGGCGTCAGCCGCACGGCATCCGGAAGCAGCCTGCCTGCATCATCCCTCGCGTTGGTCATGGAGCGGAACTTGACCATACCGAATGCGCGGCCGGCGCGACCGGTGCGTTGCTGTCTGAATAGCACGGGGCTCCCGATGCGTCGCCGTACCATCCATGCAACAGCGGCGAGCAACGGCAGCCAGAGCGGCGCTGATGTGCATACCAGCACCAGGTCCACGATGCGCTTTGCACGATAGGCGGCCATGTCGAGAAGCTAATCGTGCCCGACCGCTCTGCAGCGCGCGACTGGTTCAGCGTCCCCCATCCGGCTAACGTTGAGCATGCCACCGGCACCACAGGAACTTGTTCCCATCCCCTCGCACCAGAGTCATGGCTGCAGACGCCTTCACGCGCATCGATGACCGGTGGTCGCTAGGTGACCTTCCCGTCGTCGTGCTCGAGAACCGGCATCTGCGTGTGGTGATTTGCCCCGCGCTCGGCGCGCGTATCCTGCATTTCGAGGATCGCGCGACCGGTACCGACATGCTGTGGCACAATCCGGACGTGGCACATCGCCCGGTGTCGGTCGGTGCCAGCTACGACGATAACTTTGCCGGCGGATGGGACGAACTCTTTCCCAACGATCTCGAAGACGCCGTTGGTGATGTGACCTATCCTGACCACGGAGAACTCTGGTCCCAGCCGTGGACAGCGTCGACCATGGCGGCGGTCGAAGGCGAGGTGACGCTGCATCTGTCGCTGGCGGGCACCGCGACCACCGCGACGGTTGAGAAGTGGCTGACGCTGCGCGCCGGTGAATCGCAGCTCCGCATGCATCATCGCATCACGAACACCGGCGCACGACCACTCGATTTTCTCTGGAAGCTGCACCCCGCGCTGGCCATCGACGAAGGTGACACGGTCGACGTGCCAGGCCAGACCTGCGAACTGGTCGATCCGTCGTTCGGACGAACGGCAGCACCCGCGCGGTTCGCCTGGCCGCATGCCTCACAGGTGGATGGATCGAGCATTGATCTGCGTGTCGTACCGGCGCTCGACGGCACGCGGGAGTTCGTATACGTCCGCGACCTGACCGACGGGTGGTGTGCCCTGCACCGCCGCAAACTCGGGATGGGATTCGGCCTCGTTTTTCCGGTCGAGGTCTTCTCGTCAGTGTGGCTGTTCATGACCTTCGGTGGATGGCGCGGGCACTCGACGGTCGTGCTCGAACCCTGCACGACGGTTCCCAAGGACCTCAACGAGGCCATTCGCGCCGGCAGCGCACGTCGACTTGCGCCAGGCGAGTCGCTCGAGTGCACGGTGCGCGCAATTCTGTTTGTGGATCAGGGACCGCTGACGGGGTTCACTGAAGGCGGTCTTCCTCTTCAATGAGCCACGTGGTCGACTCTGCGCAGTGCACGTCAGCGGTCTCCGGCTTGCTTCCGGCGCTGGCCTGTCCCACCTGTCGCGCTCCGCTGGCTGCGGATGGCAGGTCGCTCGTCTGCACGGAATGCCAGCATCACTACTCCGTGGTCGGCGATGTGCCCGTGCTCCTGGATGCGGCGTCGAAGGCGGAGATCGCGGGCTTCCGCAGCGACGCCGAGAATGTGCGATTGCGTCAGCAGCTCGGAACCCGTGGTGTCGCGCGCCTCGTCGACATCATCCGGCCGCCACACCCGTTCGCCTTTACGCGCCGCCGCGTGAACCACGCCAAGCGCATTGCGTTCTCTCAGCTGGCCGCCGCGAGCGAAGGCAACGCGAGTTCCCGCTTCCTCGACATCGGCAGCGGCATCCTCGGAGGCCTGAATCATTCGGGCCTGTCCGCGCACGTCCGCTCCAACCTGCTTCCACTGGAAATCGCGCCGACCAGCGGCGTGGGTGTCGTCGGCGATGCTCACAAGTTGCCGTTTCGTGACGGCAGCCTCGATGGCGCGCTGATTCAGGGCGTGATGGAACATGTGCGTGACCCATTCCAGGTGGTCGCCGAGATCTTCCGCACGCTCAAGCCGGGCGCGCCTGTGTTCGCCGAGGTGCCGTTCATCCAGCATTATCATCTCGATCCCGTCGATTACCGTCGATGGACTCACTACGGGTTCGAACAACTGTTCGCGAACTTCACCTGTGACGACGCGGGCGTTGCGGCGGGCCCGGCTTCAGCTCTGACGGACATGCTCACCGAGTTTCCTGCGTTGCTCTTCAAGTCACCGGCACTCTACTGGGGCACGAAGCTGATCAGCGGCTGGCTCTTTTCGCCAATCCAGCTGCTCGACGCCGTGTGGGGCGGTGCGCCGCGTGCGCATGTCATGGCAGGTGCCGTCTACTTCCTCGGACGCAAGCCGGCGGAAGCCGCGTGAGGGGCCTGCGCGGGCGTGTGGCGTTCGTCACCGGGGCGGCGCAAGGCATCGGCCGCGGCATCGCGCTGCGACTGGCAGAGGAAGGCATGGATGTCGCCATGGCCGATGTCAACGCGACGGTCGTCTGCGAGGAAGCGAAGGCGATTGCGGCTGCGACCGGTGCCCGCACGCTGGCCTTGCCGGTCGATGTCTGCGATGAGGAAGCGGTGCCGCTCGCGATTGCGGCGTGCGTTCGTACTTTCGGCGGACTGGATGCACTGATCAACAATGCCGGCGTGGATCTCAACGGCGCGCCCGATGCGCTGCACCGATCCACCTGGAACCGCCTGCATGACGTGGATCTCTGGGGGCCGATGCTGGTGACGCGCGAGGCGCTGCAGCCATTGGCGGCCCGCGGCGGTGCCGTGGTGAACATCGCCTCCACGCATGCCATCGTGACGCAACCTGGTCGTGCGGCGTATGCGGCAGCGAAGGCCGGCGTCGGCGGCTTGACACGAGGCCTGGCGCTCGATCTCGGCCCGCGCGGCATCCGCGTCAATGCCGTATTGCCGGGCTACGTGCGCACGCCGATCTGGAGTCTCTGGCTGGACGAGGCACCCGATCCCGAGGCACTGCTCGAGGTGATCGCGTCGCATCATCCCATGCGACGCCTTGGCACGCCGGCGGACGTCGCGGGGCTCGTCGCGTTTCTCTGCAGTGACGATGCGAGCTTCATCACCGGCGCGTCGTATCTCGTCGATGGTGGCTATACGGTGCAATCACACACGCCGACGTTGTGAGCAGCTCGGCGGCGCCGTGGGCAGGTCGTCGCGCCTTGGTCACGGGCGGCCTCGGCTTCGTCGGGAGTGCCGTCGTGCGCCGGCTTGCCGCAGCGGGAGCGTCAGTGCGCGTGCTGGACTCGCTCCTGCCCAACGGCGGCGGCAGTCCGCGACACCTGCGTGGCGTGGCGGGTGACATCGAGGTGATCATCGACGACACGCGCTCCCGCGACGCCGTCGATCGCGCCGTGCGCAACTGCGACGTCGTCTTTCACCTTGCCGGACACGCAGGTGTCTCGGCACTGGCGCCGGATTGGTACTCCGAAGTCGATTCCGCATGCCTCGGCACACTCAACGTGCTGGAGGCCGTCCGCGTGCAGGCACCACGCGCACGCGTGCTGTTCGGCAGCGCGCTCTCGGTCTACGGTCGCTCCGGCCTGCCTGCAGTGACCGAGGACGCGCCGACGAATCCACTGACGCTGTTCGGCGTGCACAAGCTGGCGGGCGAAAAGTATTGCGGCGTGTACCATGCGCAGCATGGTGTGCGCACCATTGCCGTGCGCATGGCCGGCATGTTCGGACCGCGGCAGCGCCTGAACGGTGCAGCGAACGGCACCATCGCAAATGCCCTCGACGCTGCCATCCACGAGGAGACGATCCTGCTGCCTGATGACGCGGAGTCGCTGCTTGATGTGCTGCATGTCGACGATGCCGTCACGGCGTTGCTGCGACTGGCCGATGCGCCGGCAGATGCCGACGGCCTGGTCGTGAACGTCGGACGCGGTGCGGGCCACACGCTGCACGACATGGCCGAGTGCCTGATCGCGGCAGTCGGCCGCGGCAGCGTACGCGTGCTGCCGACGACATCGATCTTCGAGGGCAGCGTCGTCGCCGACGTGACGCGGCTCCGCAGCCTGATCACCGAGTGGACGCCGCAGGCAATCAGCGCCGGTCTGGCCGCCACCGTTCGCTGGTATCGCGGTGACGACGATGCTGCATAGCCTGCAGCGCAGCGCGTTCCTGCGCCCCCGCGAGCGATTTCATGAGCTGCTGGCGTTGCAGCAGATCGCGATTGGCGCGCGTGACGGCAGCATAGCAGGCAGCGATCGGCTCGCCGACCAGCGCACGATGGCAGGACACGTGCAAGAGCTCGTGCAGCGCGGACTCGTGGCCGTCACGACGGTCGATGGCGCCGTGCGCTACGCGCTGACGGAAGCCGGCAGCCGCCGACTCCGCATGCTGACCGTGGATCTCGCTCGCGAACTCGACACGCTGCAGGAAGCGACGCGTTCACTGATGCGCGCGAGCCTCGTCATGCTGGCACTCGATGGCGTGCAGCGCGTGGTGCTGTATCCGTTCGGCGAGACGGCGGAGCTGACGTATGCGCTCGTACGCGCGCTGGACATGGACGTCATCGGCATCGTGGACGACTCGCCGCGGAAGTGGGGCGTGCGATTCCACGGGCTGCAGGTCCAGCCTGCCGCGACGTTGCCGGCGCTGGCGCCCGATGCGGTACTGGTCGCGTCGGCGGTGTTTCAGGAGCAGATCCTTGCGCGGCTCGCGACGATGTCGTTGGGCAGCATGCGCATCCACGTGCTCTGACGCGTGCCGCCAGCACTTCTGCCAGTCGCACTTCGAGTCGAGTCGGGGACGCTGCGGCTGCACTGCAACACGGTGGGCCTCGGCCTTGAACCCTGCGTGGTGCGCGCGGCCATCGAGCAGGTCGACGGCCGCCGCGACGAACTGAATCGCTGGCAGCCGACCGATGGCGACGGTGGCGTCGCGAGGGCCGATCACATCGCCGTGTCGCTGGACTGGACTCGCTGCGAGGACGGGGTGCGCATTGCGATCGCGCTGACGAATACCGGGTCGCAAACAATTTTTCTGCAGCAGCTTGCCATCGAGTTTACCGGATTCGAGGCCTGGTGGGCTGCTCGCGATGTCGTGCCCCGTGCACTGCGCATGGCATACTGCGGCGCGCACTCCCGCTCGCAGACGAGCCGCAGCTACGTCACCAGCCTCCACGCAGGCGAGTCGCTCGAGTCATGGTGGGTCGGTGCACTCAGCGGACCGACCGGCCCCGGTGTCGTCGTGGGCGGTATGCAGCCCGAGCGCTTCGTGACGCGCATCCGGACGACACGTGACGCGTTCACGGCCGAGTTTCCACTCGAAGGCTGGGCGCTCGCGGCGGGCACGCGCCTGCAGGTCGATCCGCTCTGGCTCGGCGCGACAGCCCTCGCGCCGCTGGCGGCACTCGAGCAATTCGCGAGCGTGCTCGGTACCGCGATGCATGCGCGTGTCGACACGCCCCCCTCGGGCTGGGGCAGCTGGGGACACTGGCTCGAACGGATCGACGCAGGCCTGATGCGCGAGATGGTTCACGCCATCGATGGCAGTCCGGCGCTGCGCCGCGTCATCGACGTGGTGCAGATCGACGACGGCTGGTCGGAACTGCTCGACTCACAGCGCGTGTCGGCGTCGTGGCGACCGAACACACGCTTTCCAACGGGATTGGCGCCACTCGCGGCAGAAGTGTCACGGACTGGCAGGCGTTGCGGGCTCTGGGTGATGCCGTTCGCCGTCAACGCCGGATCCTCGATCGTGGCGGCGCACCCTGAGTGGCTCGTGCGCAACGATGCCGGTGAGCCGCATCGCGTTGGTGGCACCGATTCGTATTGCCTGGACCCGACGCACCCGGGCGCGGCGTCATGGCTCACCGAGTTGCTCCGCGGATTCCGTGACTGGGGCATCGATTATGTGAAGCTCGACTTCCTTCGCACGTTGCTGGCGCCCGATCCGGCCGATACCGCCGATTCGTTCACCGAGCGACGTCACTACCACGGTGCGCGCACGCGGCTCGAGGCGTACCGTGCAGGGCTGCGCGTGATTCGCGCCGCCGTCGGTGACGAGGCGACCATCGTCGCGTGCTCCGCGCCCGCTGCCGCCGGCGTGGGGCTCGTCGACTGCCACCGCGTTGGCCCCGACATCGACAAGCGCTGGACCGGACGCCTTGCCGGTGTGCGCGATGCTGCGCGGGCCGTGGCCACGAACTGGTTCTGGCAGGGTCGCACATGGGTCAACGATCCTGATTACCTGCTCATCTGCGAGTCGGAGCCGCTCACGCGTTTCTGGGCGACCGTCGTTGCACTCAGCGGCGGCTCGATGATTCTCAGTGCGGACCTGAGTACGCTGGAGCCATGGGCCGAGACGATGCTCGCCTTCGTGATGCCACCCGTGGGGATCGCAGCACGACCACTCGACCTCTTCGAACATGCCCCCGAGCCGCGGCGGTGGTTGCTGCCGTTGCAGCGTGGCAAACAGTCATGGACCATGCTTGGCCTGCTCAACTGGGGCGAGCGTCCCGTCACCGAGCGAATCGCAGCCGCAGACATCGACGTTGCGGGACCGGTGCACATCTGGGACGTCTGGCGTCAGCGACACCAGATTTCCGAGACACTGATCACGGTGCCCATCGAGGCGCAATCGGCGGCGCTGCTTCGCATCACACCCGTCACGTGCGAACCGACACTCGTCGGCACCGACATGCACTGGGCACAGGGGTGGTACGAATTCGAGTCGGTATCCTTCGACGCGCTCACCGGAGCGCTGTGCCTGATGCCAGCCGTCACAATGCCGCGTAGCGGCAGAGCGTGGATCTGGGTGCCGGATGCGTGGATGCTCGCCGATGGCAGCGTGACGTGCGAGCACAAACTCGTCGTCGTCAACCTCGGCGCTTCCGACGTGGCCGTGATACACTTCACGCGCAGTCCCCACAGCCAAATATCAGAGGAGCCGGCGTGCTAGTCGACGTGAGTGGAAAGGTGACCGTGATCACCGGCGCAGGCCGCGGAATTGGCGAGGCGCTGGCGCATCGCTTCGGCGCTGAAGGCGCGCGGCTCGCCTTGTGGGAACGCGACGCGACATCGCTGGCGCGCGTGACAGCGGACTTGAAGGCCGCGGGTGTGGATGTACTGCCACTGCAGGTGGACGTCAGCGATGCCGATGCATGCACGCAGGCTGCAGCCGCCACGCACACGCACTTCGGCGACCTCGAGGTGCTGATCAACAATGCGGGCGTCGCACCATCAGGCACCGTGGAATCGATGGACATCGCCGCGTGGGACGAGACATTCGCCGTCAACGTGCGCGGCGTGTTTCTCTGCTGCCGCGCCGTGACGCCGTTCATGAAGGCGCGACGTGGCGGCCGCATCATTTCCGCGTCGTCGTTCGCCGCCATCATTCCCTCCTATGCCTTCGCCGCCTACGCGTCGTCGAAGGCCGCCGTCGCATCGTTCACGCGCGTGCTCGCGGCAGAACTCGGTCCATGGGACGTCACCGTGAATGCCTACGCCCCCGGCATGGTACCGACGCAGATGAACGGGTTCACCTCGCTGCCGGAGACGCGCCAGCAGCAGTTGCTGGACACGCTCACGCTGCGCCGCTGGGGCGCTGCCGACGATGTCGCCTCGCTGCTCGTCTTCCTGGCATCGGCGCAGGCGGGTTACATCAGCGGCACGCTCATCGATGTGAGCGGCGGCAAGTTCAGCGTGCAGTTCCCGCAGATGGCACACCAGCAGGCCGGTCTCTGACTGCATGCGCGTCGTCATCTTCGGCACGGGCGAGAACAGCGCGCAGGCGTGGCACATTCTGCTGCATCAGGCAGATGTCGAGGTCATCGGCTTCCTCGACGATGACGTCGCGAAGCATGGTTCCCTGCACTTCGGGCGGCCCGTGATCGGTGGGCAGGAGCAGTTCGCCAGCTTGCGCGCGCAGCACGCCGTGACGCACGTGCTGGTCGCCATTGGGAACAATGCCGCTCGCCGCAGCACGCACGAGGCAGTGCGCGCCGCAGGACTCGCGCTGGCGTCGGCCATTCATCCACGTGCGGTGATCGATCCGTCGGCGCGCATCGGTGTTGGCTGCATGGTGGAGATGGGCGTCTTCGTGCACCCCGAGGTGACGATCGGCGATGGCGTCTTCCTTGGCGGATCGTGCGTCATCGCGCATCACTCCACCGTCGGGCACCACGCACTCATCGGTGGTGGCGTCGTGTTCGGTGGTCGTGTCACGATCGGTGACGAGGCGCTCATCGGCGTGGGCGTCGCCATTCAGCCGCATGTCTCGATCGGCGCCCGGAGCATCATCGGCGTGGGATCCGCCGTCGTGAAGAATGTTCCTGATGACGTGATCGCCGTCGGCGTGCCCGCAAAGGTGATTCGTTCGCTCGTCGCTTCCTGATTTTTCCATTCCATCCACGACCTGTACATGCGCGTTCTGACCGCATCCGAAGCTGCAGCGCTCGTCCGAGATGGCGACACGCTCGCAAGCTCGGGGTTCCGTTTCGCCCAGGCTCCCGAGGAGCTGCTCGAGGCGATCGGGCAACGCTTCATCAACACCGCGGCCCCGCAGGGCATTCGCCTCGTCTTCTCGTCGGCGCAGGGCGACAACGCGGGCCACGGACTCGATCACCTCGCGCATGAGGGACTGCTGCGACAGGTGATCGGCGGGTTCTACGGCACCACGCCACGCCTGCGCCAGCTGATCCTCGATGCGAAGTGCGAAGGCTGGAACCTGCCGCAGGGACAGATTGCGCTCCTCCACCGAGCGATTGCCGCCGGGCACCCTGGTGTGCTGACGCACGTGGGGCTCGACACGTTCGTGGACCCGCGCCTCGAAGGTGGTGCGATGAACGCGCGCAGCACGGAGTCGTTTGTCGAGCATCTCGTGATGCAGGGACGCGACTGGCTGCTGTACAAGGCGTTTCCGATCAACGTCGCGCTGATCCGTGCAACATCGGCTGACGAGATGGGCAACCTGAGCGTCGAGCGCGAAGCCGTGCGGATGGAGACGCTGGCGCTGGCCGCTGCCGCGCGGAACAGCGGCGGCATCGTGATCGCGCAGGTCGAGCGCCTGGTGCGCGCCGGGACCATTCACGCGCAACGCGTCGAGGTGCCGGGCCATCTCGTTGACGTCGTCGTCGTCGCTGCACATCCGGAGCGCACGCATCAGCAGACGCTTGGCGAAAGCTTCAATGCATCGTACAGCGGCGAGATCCGCGTGCCGGCCGGTCGCATGCCCGAACTCGACTTCGGCATTCGCAAGGTGATTGCGCGGCGTGCCGCACAGGAACTGCGACCCGGCATGGTCGTGAACCTTGGCCAGGGCATGCCGGAAGGCATCGGCCTCGTCGCCGCCGAGCTCGGGCTGATGGACCAGCTGTGGACGAGTTTCGAGTCAGGCGTGATCGGCGGCGTGCCGGTGAAGCACGTGAACTTCGGGGTCGCCATCAACCCCATCGCCATGATACGGCACGACGAGCAATTCATGATCTACAATGGCGGCGGCATCGACATGTCGTTCCTCGGCTTCGCCGAAATCGACGGAAACGGGTCGGTGAACGTGTCGAGGTTCAACGGCCAGGTCACCGGGTGCGGCGGCTTCATCGACATCTGCATGCGCACGCACACGTTGGTGTTCTGCGGACAGTTCGATGCCGGTCGTGCCGACGTGACCGTCGGCGACGGGCGCGTCGATATCGCGCGGCATGGATCGCATCGCAAGCTCGTGACCAAGGTCGAGCAGATCACGTTCAACGGCCGCGCGGCGGTTGAAGCAGGTCGACGCATCCTCCTCGTCACGGAGCGCTGCGTGTTCCAGCTCAGGACTGATGGCTGGCACCTGACTGAAGTCGCCCCCGGTGTGCGCATTCGTGAGGACATCCTGGACCAGATGGATTTTGCGCCGCACGTCGGCGACGTCGCCACCATGGATCCGCACATCTTTGTCAGTGCGCGCTGGACGCCGGCCACCGCATGACGCATGTCGCGTTGGTCACGGGTAGCTCTCGCGGCATCGGCCGCGCCTGCGCCATCGCGCTGGCTGTCGACGGCCACGATGTGATCGTGAACTACCAGCGTGATGCCGCCGCTGCCGCGAGCGTCGTTGACGAGATCATGGGGCTTGGGCGACGCGCCGTCGCGATTGCCGCAGATGTCAGCCAGCCTGCCGATGTCGATCGTCTCGTGCAAGACGGCTCGGCGGCGCTCGGCCTGATCGACGTGCTCGTGAGCAACGCCGGCATCGCGCCGCTGACGAAATTCGAGGCAATTCCCCTCGACGAGTGGGACACGGTATTCGCGACCAACGCGCGCCCCGTGCTGCAGCTGACGCAGCGTGTACTACCCGGC
>ENA-OFCF01000598-OFCF01000598.1-metagenomes-genome-assembly--contig:-NODE-598-length-15690-cov-2.461081_pt1 | contig 15690 bp, 13 predicted proteins | sample MGYA00153387_OFCF01 | MGnify analysis MGYA00153387
ATAGACTTTTAATCAATTGGTCCTGGGTTCGAGTCCCAGTCCTCGTACTTCCTTTGCAAACGACGTCGTCCTCGGGATAAGATGTTAGGGAAAAGATTGGTGATCCAATCTTCAACTGTGCCTGCGGCATGGGGATCCGCGCCGGGTCCGTTCGGAACAGCTCTTGGGGCGATGTTCACTTGCCACCTCCGCCCCGAGCGGTGAGAAACGCCGCGCGATGAATTTCGATTTCGACACGCCCATCAACCGCCGCGGCACCGGCTGCATCAAGTATGACCGGAAGCCTGAACTGGATCCGTTCTGGGTCGCCGACATGGATTTCGCTTCCGCGCCGCCGATCCTCAAGGCGCTGCACGAGCGGGTGAATCACGGAGTTTTCGGATACGCCCAGCCGCATGAGGGACTGAACGAAGCGGTGCTGGACTACTTGCGGACGCGGCGGGGCGTGGAGGTGCCGTTAGACCAGGTCGTCCATCTCGGTGGACTGGTCCCCGCGCTCTCACTCGCCGCCCGCGCCTTTTGTAAGGCGGGGGACGCAGTGATGACCTGCACGCCGGTCTATCCGCCGTTCATCGGGGTGCATCATGACGCGCATGTTTCCCTGATCACGGTGGATCATGTGCTGACCGATGGTTTGTGGGCATTCGACTGGGCGGCTCTGGAAAACGCGGTGACGCCGGAAACGAAGGTGTTTCTGTTATGCAATCCGCAGAACCCGCTCGGGCGGGTCTTCAGCTCGCAGGAGATTGGGAAACTAGCGGCATTCTGCGAGACGCACGACCTGGTGCTGGTGTCCGACGAAATCCACTGCGACCTGATTTTCGACGAGACAGCGACGCCGCATTTCTCCGCGCTGAACCTGCCCGCCCCGCTCGCGGCGCGCAGCATCACGCTGCTTTCGCCGAGCAAGACGTGGAACATCGCAGGCCTCGGTTATGCCTTCGCCGTCATCCCGGACGACACGCTGCGGCGGAAATTCAGCACCGCCCGCGGCCACACGCTCAGCGAGATCAACGCGCTTTCTTACTACGCCGCTGAGTCCGCCTACCGCGCTGGCGAGCCGTGGCGGTTAGAGCTGATGGAACACCTCCGGACGAACCGCGACATGCTGGTGGAATTCATTCGGAGCCGCTGCCCCGGTCTTAGCGTTTCGCCCGGCGAGGCGACCTACCTCGCATGGATCGACGCGCGCGGCATGGGCGTGGAAAATCCCGCGCAGCATTTCGAGAAGCAAGCCGGGCTCTTTCTCTCCGATGGCGCATATTTCGGCTGGAAAGGGTGGGTGCGCTTTAATTTCGGCTGCCCGCGGGCTCGGATGCTGGAGGGTCTGGAGAAGATCGCGAGGGCGCTTTGATCTGCTTGAGTTGCCGTGGATCTCATTCGGTCCACGGAGGCATCCACCGGCAGGTTTCCGGCTAAGCTCGGTTTTTGTCGAAACGGTTAGACGAAGGCTTGTGGCTTACGACCGCGGAGGTAGTCGGTGGCGGACATCCTGCGGGTGCCTTCGGGTTGGACGGTTCCCAACTGCAAGGCTGCGGTGCCGCAGCCGACGATGAGTTGGTTTTCCGAGATAACGATTTCCCCGGGTGTCAGAGATTGATCCACCACGGTGGCGGGCGGGAAGATTTTCAGTCGTTTCGGGCGGCCGTCTTCGGTGGCGAGAGTGTAGGTGCCGGGCCAAGGATCGTAGGCGCGGATGCGGCGCTCGATGGCGGCGGCGTCCTGCGTCCAGTCGATGCGGCCGTGGTCGCGGTCGAGCTTTGAAATGTAGCAGGAGGCAGCGACGTCCTGCGGGATGCGCGGGGCGGTGCCTGCGGCGAGGTGTTCCAAGGCTGATGCCATGACCGGAGCGGCGAGTTCGGCGAGGCGGTCGTGAAGGCTGCCACCGGTTTCGTCGGCGGCGATGGGGATGGATTCCGCGAGGATGATGTCGCCGGCATCCAGCGCGCTGACGACATGCATGGCGGTGATGCCGGTCTCGGAGTCGCCGGCGTCGATGGCGGCCTGGATGCAGGCGGCTCCGCGGTATTTCGGCAGGAGCGAGGCGTGCAGGTTGATGATGGCCCTGCTGGCGAGCGTGAGGATGTTCTTCCGCAGGATTTGGCCGTAGGCCATGACGACGATGAACTCGGGCTCGAGCGCGGCCAGATCCGCCGCGATGTCACCGATCTTCTCGGGCTGATAGACGGGGATGCCAGCGGCGAGGGCCGCGAGTTTGATCGCAGGCGGTGTGAGAGTCTGGCGGCGGCCGGTGGGCTTGTCCGGCTGGGTGACGAGCGCCAGAGGACGCGGGCCGCGGGCTAACAGGTGACGGAAGGCCGGCAGGGCGATGTCGCCGGTGGCGATGAAGATGAGCTTCATTTTCAAGCGATGTGCTTGGCCATTTCCGCATAGATGGGAAGGCTGGTGATGCGCTGGATGATCTCGGCCAGGACTTTGACCGGCGGTTGGGTGGCGTCGATGGTGATGATGAGGTCGGCGGGGTAGTGGGCAACGATCGGCTTGGTTTCCGCTTCGTAGATGGCGATGCGTTGGTCGATGATCTTGTCACTGGCATCATCGATCCGGTTCTCCTTGATAGCGCGCTTGCGCATGCGGCGGGCCAGCTCGTCACGGTCCGGACAGGAGAGGTGGAAGACTTGGTGAACCTCGATGTAGCGGTCGAGAATTTCCGCCTGGCGGACATTTCTCGGGATGCCGTCGAGTATGAGCAGGTCGATATCCGGTTTGTAGAGGTGGCTGGTGCCGAGATTGTCGATCTGCTCCTTCCAGAGTTCAATGGTAAGCTCGTCGGGGACCAGGCCGCCGCGGCTGGAGACGGCTACGAATTTCTGGCCGGTGACGGTGCGGGTATCGAGCGAGCGGAAGACATCGCCACAGGCGCAGTGGAAAAAGCGCGGAATGTTACCGAGGATCTTTCCCTGGGTGCCCTTTCCCGATCCGGGCGCGCCGAGGATGATGAATGCGGGTCTGCGGGGCTGGCTGCTGGTGGTGCTCATGATTCAGGGTTTGGAAGCGGCGAGGAAGACGAGGAACGGCACCAGCAGCGCGACGTCCGCCAGGACGCGCAGCGAGTCCATGGAGAAGCGCGAGCGGGTGCGGTTGAGCACATGGAGGAGTGCGGCGCCGGTTAGAATCGCGTAGAAAAACGGCCGGGTGGTGAGCTCGTGGTCCTTCAGCGCGAAGATTAGCGAAGCCAAACCGAGAATGAGGAGCGGCAGGGTCAATGCAAGTTCGTCACTGGCTTTGATTTCCGGGTCGGAAGAGCGGTGGGCATGCTCCCAGAGATCGATGGCGGAAATGTTGAGGATGCAGAGCACGGCGAAGCAGATGAACTCGGGCGAGCGGAGCAGCGCATCCATCTCGAAGCCGGTGTAGGCATGGGCGAGCATGGCAGTGCCGTAGCCGAAGGTGATCCCGGCGAGCGCGTTCTTGGCATGGGGCATATCATCCGGCCCGGCGGAGGAGAAGATGGAGAGCGCGAAAAATCCGAGGATCAGGATCCCGCCATAGATCGCGTAGCCGACGAAACCGCTTGGCCCGAAGGCGAAGCCATAAATCGTCCACGGCAGGGTGGTGGTGACGAGGATGACCGTCGCCGCCGCCGCGAATTTCAATAGCAGGCCGAAGACCCGCCGGTGCTGCCGGTGGAACTCGTGACGGGCCTCCAATTTCCGCGTAGTGCCATCGGCCAGCGAGGATTCCAGCAAGCGGTCCGCGACATAGATGCTCCAGACGACGAGGCCGAGGCTGATGTAGGCGGCCCACGGCAGGTAGTCGACGCGCCAGGTCTTCGCGAAAATATACAGCCAAGCCACCGCCACCAGCGGAGCGTCCAGGCTCAGCAAGTTGGGGAAGAGCCACAAGGGCTTGCGCTGCTCGGAAGGCACAACGGGCGGACCTTCCGCGACGGGTGCAATGATGGCAAGGCTGGAAACCGCCTCAAATCAAGCCCACAGCACGGCGGATCCGGGCCAGCACCCGACCCGCTTCCTCCCGCGCGCGCAGGGCGCCGGCGGCGAGCACGTCATCGACGAATCCGGGCTCCGCGAGGATTTCCTGCCGTCGCGCGCGCATCGGCGCGAAGAAGTCCCAATAGGCCTCGGCGAGGCGTTTTTTGAAATCACCGTAGCCGGTGCCGCCGTTCGCATGGTCGGCCAGCAGCACCGCATGGTCCGCCTCGCTGGCGAAAAGCCGGTGCAGGGCGACGATGGTCGAGCCCTCGGTGGGCTTCGGCGCTTCTACCGGTGTGGAGTCGGTGGTGATCTTCATGATGAGCTTCTTCAGCACCTTCTCGTCGCCGAAGATCGGCAACGTGTTGTGGTAGCTTTTGCTCATTTTCTGCCCGTCCAGGCCGACGACCACGGCGGTGTCCTCGCCATAGGTTTCGTTGAATTTCACCGCGAGATCGCGGGTGACTTCGAGGTGCTGCTTCTGGTCCTTGCCGACGGGGACCTTGTTCGAGTCATAGAGCAGGATGTCGGCGGCCATCAGCACCGGATAGGCAAACAGCGCATGACTGGCGGCGACGCCGCGGGCGGTCTTGTCTTTGAAGGAATGGCATTTGGCCAGCAGGCTCATGGGGCAGACCGTGGAAAGCAGCCAGGCCAGCTCGTTCACCTCCGGCACGGCACTCTGCCGGAAAAACACCGCCCGTGCCGGATCGAGGCCACAAGCGAGGAAATCGACCGCCAACTCGCGCACGTTTTCGCGCAGCGCGGCCGGGTCCTGGGCGGAGGTCATCGCATGGTAATCGGCGATGAAGTAGAACGCCTCACCCTCCTCCTGCAGCCGCACGGCCGGTTCCATCGCACCGAAATAATTCCCGACATGGAGTTTTCCGCTGGGCTGAAGGCCGGTGAGGATGCGCATGCTGCGGAGTGTGGAATCGCGGCGGAGAGCCGGTCAAGCGGCGGATGTCAGATCCGCCCGATCCGCGTTCCCCTCCACTCCCTGCCTATGAAAACCCTGCGGCTTTTATCTCTCTTCGCGGTAGGTCCCAGCCTGTGGAAGATGGAATCGAGCCGCATGCCGGCGGAGTGATACCGAACCTTACCTTTCCGAGAACAGCGCCTCGACCATCTCCAGACACTTCGCTCCCGGCATCACCCCGAGGGTCATCTGATTCATGGTGTAGGCGAATGAGAGACCGGATTCCGGATCGCCAAACGCATGGCTGCCACCTGCACCGGGATGGCCGAATGCGGTGAGCGACGGCCCGAAAATCCGGCGCAGCTTCGTCCCCTCCCCGTCCAGCGGGTCAAGCTGGGCACCGCAGGTGAAAGTCGTGGGTCGCAGCAGCACGCGGTCTTCCCCGGAGACCTGCGGCGTGGCAAGCGCGTGGCGGACCCCGGCGGACAACGGGCTGTCGATGGCACCGATCACCGCCTGATAGAATTTCGCCAGCGCGGACGCCGTCCCCACGCCGCCGAGTGCGGGCAGGCTGGCTGCCCAAGCTCGCGGCGAGTTCATTTCCTGCACCGCGTGAAGCCCGCGCGGCGAGGTAAACGCCCGCCGGGTGAAGGTGCCCGGCGCGACGAGCTGCTGATAGAATGCGTCCGAGGTTTCCGCCTTGCCGGCTTTCCCCGGATAGAGGTTCGCGACGCGCGGCCACTCGCTTTCCGGCAGGCCGATCCAGAAATCCAGTCCGAGCGGCCCGGCGATCCGCTCGCGCCAGTATTTCCCCAGTGACATGCCGGTCAGCCGCCGCACCGGCTCGTCCACCAATGCGCCGAAGGTCCGGGGGTGGTAGCCATGCCCCCCGCCGGCCGGGACCCACGCCGGAGCCTGCACCTCGATGGCGGCCACCACCGCCGCATGGTCGAAGACATCCGCCGGCTGATCCAGTGCGGCCAGCCCGCATTGGTGCGAGAGGAGATGGGAAAAATTTACCGCAGATGGAAATTCCGGCCACACCTCGCGCACCGGCGTTTTCTCCGAGAGCCCGTGGCCAGCCAACGCAACTAACAACGTCGCCGCTGCGGGCACTTTCGTGGCCGAGTAGACCGGTATCAAAGTCTCCGTCGTCCACGGCCGGACCCTCTCCCGCTCGCTCCAGCCATGGCCTTCGGACAGCAGCTCGGCACCGTCCCACCACACGCTCACGGAGGCACCCAGCTCCCCGCGCTCGCGGAAATTCCGCTCGAAGCATTCCAGCAGCTTACCTAATGCCGAAGGACTCGCCGCCATGCAGGGGTGTGATCGATGCGACCTCGCCGCGCAATCCCGAACTGGCCTCCACCAGCTGTGCGGGCTCCAAGTCGGGCGACTGCGAGGACCATTCCTCAACCAGCCGGAAAGCCACCGCCAGCAACGTCGGACCCAGGAAAACGCCAACAAGCCCGAATGCCAACGCCCCGCCGATCACGCCGCAGAAGATCAGCACGAAGGGCATCTTGTTGCCCTGACTGATCAGATATGGCCGCAGGATGTTATCTACGCTGCTGATACCGAGACCGCCCCACAGCAGCATGAAAATCCCGAGTCCCGGCTTGTCCTGGGCGAAGAGCCACAGCGACGACGGCAGCCAGATCATCGGCGGACCGAACGGCACCACCGCAAAGAAAAACGTCAGCACCGAGAGCAGCACCACGCCCGGGACGCCCGCGATCCAGAAGCCCAGCCCGGCGACCAGCGCCTGGGCGATGGCCGTGCCGAGGATGCCATAGATCACGCCGCGCACCGTGTCGCCCGCCACCTTGATCAGGCGCGGGCCGCGCTTCCCCGCCAGCCGGTCGGCGGCGATTGCGAGCCGCTCCGAGAGCACCGGCGCATCCCGCAGGAGGAAAAATGCGAGGAATCCGCTGAGCACGACCTGAGCCAGGCCCTGGCCGACTGCCAGCGTGATCGTAAGCAGCGAGCTCCACGCCTTACCGAGAAACTGGCCGAGCAGCACCACGAAATTCGACGACTTCGGCTTCATTTCCTCAGCCGTCACCGCCAGCTCACCTTCTCCGACCGGCACCGGCGGCGCATCCTGCAGGACCGCCCCGCCTGCATCCTCCACCACGATCTTCGGCCGCAGCGGCGCGGTTTTCACCTCCTTGTCGAGCTGCTCCATCATCGGCTTGCGGTCTTCCGCAAATTTCTCCCAGTAGCCCGCCATGTCGGCGCCGATCAACGGCAGTTTCTGCACCCACGGCGGCGCGACCTCCGGAGCGGCCATGAACCAATTCCGCGTCGCCTGCGCCAGATCCTTGCTGTCCTGCGCGATGCTGAAGCCGATCAGCACGATCGGCCCTGCCAGCAAAATCGTCATCGTCAGGGTGACGAAGCAGGCCGCCAAAGTCCGCGAGCCTCGAAACCAACGGGTGAAACTCCGCTGCATCGGGTGCAGCGAATAGGCCAGGATCGCCGCCCAAAGCAGGGCGGTCATGAAGGGCTTGAGCACGAAAAAACAGCCGATCAGCAACAACAAAAGGGCGATGCCGCCCAACAGGGGTTCTACTTTAAAGCGCTTGGTGGGTTCTTCCGATGACATGTGCTGGCATGAGGCTAACCAGCTTTTTCACAGTGTGCCAGCGAGTTTCACGGCGGGACGCGAGTCCGCAAAGTCCGTGCTTCGATCAGTCCGCCGCCCTCTGAGCCGCGACGGCGGTGGTGAGGGAAGTGAGACCATTCTGCTCGCTCACCCGCCGGACGTGCGATGGATCGCGAATGGCTGCAATTTGATCGGCCATGAGATCACGGACCATTTGCGAATAGAGTTCCATTTTTGGCAGGCGACCGCTGAGGGACAAATGCGTGTGGACTTCCGCAATCCGGGGCTGGTGCCGGCAAATGGGATGGCGGCTGGACTCTGGATAATGTTCGGAAATCCGGGTTTCCGCTTCGGGGAGCAACGCTTGGATTTTACGAAGTCCTTCTTCCGAGACAGCCATATCAAGTTCGAGTGAAGTCGGCACCCATTCGGTCATCGTCAGGGTTCCTGTTTCAAAAATGATCCGCCAGTGCTGGCGGTCACGGCGCTTCATCTGGTGAAATCCGTGATAAAAGGTAGCGAGCGTGCTCGGGCCGTAGCGGACGGCGCACTCGACTTGATCGACGATCTCAGTGCCGGGTCGGTTCAGTTGATGCGCGGAGACCACCCGACCCTGACCAAACCACCATTCGAAGAGATCGAAGAAATGGACACCGTGCTCGATAAAAATACCGCCGCTTTTTTCCCGGTCCCAGAACCAGTGCTCGGGTGTGAGGGTTTCGTCCTGCGCGGCATTTACGAAAGAGGCATAGAGCGGCTCGCCAAGCACTTGGCAGTCGATCAACGACTTCACCGCCTGGCAGAGCGGATTATAGTGCATGATGAGGTTCACCGCGAGTATCCGGTGATGCGCCTCGGCAAGCGCGATCATCCCCATGGCGTCCGCGATGTTGATGGCAAGCGGCTTCTCGCACAACACGTGCTTGTCAGCTAACAAGGCAGCATTCCCCAACTCGGCATGTGTGAAAGGTGGCGTCGCAAGGTGGACCAGATCAATGTCAGAGCGGGCGATTAATGCTGCCGGCGATTCGCAAAAATCGATGCCAAGGGCCTCAGCCGTCGTCCTCGCCAGTTCGACGTTGGTGTCCGCGACTGCGACGCAGGTCACGTCCGGCATCTGTTGGTAAGCTTCAAGGCAAAAGCGCCCGAAGACACCACATCCAATCAAACCATAACGGAGAGGGGCGCTCATTAGAATATATTATTAAGTGATTTGGAGGGATGTCTGGAATCAGCATTCCCATGGTCTGTCCGATTGATTTACTACCGAAGCATTCACGCGAAAATGGATTGTGGGATATGGGTGATGCGGCAGGCGAGGTCATCCTCACCGGAAGCGACAATGTAGTGATCGCCGTGCTCCACGACGCCGGTCGTGAAAACCACATCTTTTAAATAGCGCAATGAGGCGATGGGATCGGTGAGTTCCAACCGGGATTCCAGCAAGGGCACATCATCGTGAATCTCCAGGATACGGCTCGGGTCCTCCAGATCCAGCAAGGCCCAGAAGGTCCGGTAGATGCCGACGAGCGTGCCCGGTTGCACGCCATGATAGAGCATCAGCCAGCCGCGAGGTGTCCGGATGGGCGGAGAGCCGCCACCGATTTTCATGACCGAGGACGATCCTCGCCGGGGCCGGACGAGGGGCGTATCCGCAGGCTTCCAATGAAGCGCATCCGGCGATGTTGCAAGGTTGATCGATGGGCCCGGCTCGTGGTCGCTGCCGGGCGGATAGGCGAAATACAGATCGCCGAGCGGCCGGGTGAGCGCGTGGAACTTGCCGCCGGGCTTGCCCTCGAAAATGAGCATGTCTTTGTTTTGATGATCGAGAACGACGCCTTGAAGCTGATAGTTCAAGCCGTCCGTGGAGGTGTGGAGCGTGCTGCACTGGCGTTCCGCACTGACCGAGCAGGTGGTCATGTAGTAAAGGTGATCCACCAGCGAGATCCTCGGATCCTCGACGCCGTATTGCTGGAATGATACTTGCGGGAAGATCGTCTTGTCATAGTGGACGGTCACTACGGTTAGCCCGTCAGGCGTGAGCTCCACCGGCAGCAGCCAGGAGATGGAGGTGAGCGCAAGAACGCGGGATGGATGCGCGAGCAAGCGGAACGCCCGGGGATCACTGGCATCGACAGTGGCGAGTTCGTGGGCATCGAGAGTGAACCGGTTTCCTTCCACCCAGCGGATGCTATAAATGTTCAGTCCATCGATCGGTTTGGTCAGGGCCTCGGCCACGCGCACCATCATCAGCAGGTTGCCATTCGGTAGCCGGGTCAGTCCGGGATTGAAGGCCCCGAGCACGAAGGTTTCCCGGTCGATCGATCCGCGCAGCGGCGAGCGCGAGAGATCCACATCCCCGGGCGCGAAAACGATGCGGTCGGTCGGGAAATCCATGGCTCAGATGATTTGAAGATGGGGCCGGATCTGCAGCGAAATGATATCGCACTCCGGTGGCCGGGTCAGGATGAAGTTGATTGTTTCCGCGACGTCCTCGACGCGGAGCATCACCATCTCGCGTTTCATCCGCTCCTGTTCCTCGGACGATTCGTCCACCATTTCGCTGCTCATCGTCCCCGGCTCGATGTAGCTGACTTTCACGCCCCGTGGGTTGGCTTCCTTGCGCAGCGAGGTGGCGAAGCCGCGGATGCCGCACTTGGTGGCGGTGTAAACGGCCGCGCCGTTATCGAAGACGTGCGCGCTCATCGATCCGGTCATCACGATGTGGCCGCTCCCCGCAGCGGTCATGCGTTTCATGGCCTCAAGCGAACATGAGATATAGGAAGTGAGATTCACCGCCATCAGCCGGGCGCATTCCTCGTGAGTCATATCGGTGAGCGGGCCGTTGGCCCCGATGCCGGCATTGAGGATGGCGAAATCGAGACCACCCAGCCACGCATCCGCCGCAGCAAAAAGTGCCTCGATCCCTGCCGGGTCACCCACATCCATGGCGATCCCGCCGATCTTGCTGCCCTGCTCCTCCACGCTTCCGATGGCCTCGTCCAGATGCTCGGGACTACGCCCGCAGACGAAGACATGGCAGCCTTTGCGGGCGAGGAGTGAAGCCGTCGCCCGGCCCAAGCCCGTCGTGCCGCCCGTGATCAGAACTTTTTTTCCCGATATATTTGCATTCATGAAGGTGGATGGTCTTTCGCAGGTAGGATGCCAGATTAGGAAATGCCGCGCCGCGGTGGGTCACCATTCGATGCAGAGCCACGAACTACCGCGGATCCGGTAGAGGGCATGTGCCTCCGGATTGGCCAGTGGACGGCACTTCCTGCCTCTCGTCCCTTCTTCCAGGATCATCCGCAGCACGGGGTTCATCTTGGCCCGCGCCTTGCGGCAAATCAGGCGGATGGAAAATTCCTGGTGCGGCATGCCACCCACCCGCAGCCGAAGCTGCCGCTCCGGGATGGAGAACTCGGCATCGAAGAGCGGTGCATCACTCCAGACGTCGCAAGGGATTTCCTTCCAGCGACGGTAAATCCGCGCGGTGAAGATCAGCGCCAGTGCCGCGCCATAGACTTCCTGGCCGACCTGCCCTGCCACTTCGCTCGACGGATAGAGATCCTCCACCGGGATGGCGAGCGCAGGTCGCATGATGCCGTCCTTCGGCTTCAGGCAGACCGCATCCGGCGGCAATTCGCTGGGGAAATAGTAGCGACCCCGATGCAGCAGACGTTTCCCATACTCGGCCAGCAGCTGGGCGATGCAGTCCGGCACCTCCCGCCCCAGCGCGGTCAGGTAGGCGGAAAAAACGGCAAAGATCTCACCCTCCTCATAGGCCGCGATGTATGGACAATCGTGCAAAGGCGGCAGGCCCATGAAGGTTTCCCACCGGCGGGCCGGGTCTCCGCTCTCCCAAAGCCAAAGGTGGCTCAGGATGCTGCCGATGCAGACATAGCTTAGCTCCCGGTAAAGCGCGTTTCCCGTCTGCTGCCAAAGCCGCGCGAGACCCATCGCAGTCAGGGCCGTGTTGTTTGTCTGATAGAGCACACCGAATCTTAGCCCGACCAGACTGGCGGCCGCATCCTCCGCTTCGGCGAGATACCGCCCGTCCTTTTCCATTTCCCAAGCCTGCATCATCAAGTGGATGTAGAGCCCGGGCACATCGCGCTCGCCTCCCCCACCCTTTTCGGTTTCCAGCTTGTGGACCCGGAGCGTCTGCCCGTCGAAGAAGACCGGCCAGTCGTGTTTGAAGTGACGCGCCAGCCGGATGACGTAGTCGAGGCTATCCCGGAAGATCTTCCGCTCCGGGTCACGGCCGAGTTCCGCCTGGCGGCCCAGATTCATGAGAGTATGGATCAAATACCACGAGTCCATTCGCCCGGCCACCTCCTCATCGCTCAGCTTTTCCTTGTCGAATCTGCTACCCGGCAGCCAGCGCACGATGGAATGGAGCTTCTTGTCGTAAAATTTCGTCTGATTGTCCCCTAGCACCTTCAGCAAAGCCAATGGCTTGCCGAGCCAGGCCTCATACTCGATCAACGGGACCAGCACCGCCCCTTGCACCATGCTTTCGGGCGGCTTTTCAATGCTGCCCACGTAGGCGTTCAGATAGGTGACGCCGTCGATCCTGCGGAGGCATTCCTTGGATCATGCGAGATCCCGGACCGTTCTTTTGGCAATCGCCTCCCAGTCGAACCACGATACCGGCGGCACGTCGAGATACCGGTAAATGGTGGCGAGTCCCTCTATGAAACAAAGCGCGCACTCCGCTTCCGTCGCCGGGAGACCGGGCAACACGCGGAAGAAGCTATCATGTAGTTGGACCTCCTTGTTGGCCGGAAGCGGGCTTTTTCCTGCGGGCAGCCGCATGCCCAGCTCGGGCCAGTCCACTCCGACGATTGCGGCGAGGTCGATGTCGCACAGCGCCGCGCAGGCTCCAAGGGCGGTTAGGTTTTGTAGATAAAACAACGTGGTGTCCCCGGCGGCGACGAAGGCCTGCCCGGCATTCGGCCCGGTCTGAGTCGTATAGACGAGGCCTTCGGTGACCGGCTCGTAATTGCGTCCGAGCATGCAGACCTCCCGCGGCAACTCGCCGAGACTCAGCCTTTCAGTTGGGCGGAGGAATACCTGGACCCGCAGAAGCACCGGGTCGATCTCCAGGCATTCGATGGTGACTGTGTATTTCCCTTGCGCGCCCATCGCCTGCACACGCATCCGCGTCTTGCCCGTAGCGTGCACCGTCACCTTACGGAATCCATGCTCCTCCCTGCACAGACAAACGGCGGTGAGACCATTCGCGCCCTGTGGGAAGACCAGATGCAAGGCACGCCCGGTGTCGAGCAGCTTTAGATCCCCCAGCCGGGCAAGCGGCTTGGCAGCGGCTTTTCTCAAGGCAGGGCCCAGACCTGCGAGGCTGCGGGTCAGCGAGTTCTTCTCCACCGGCAGGCGCGTAAATGGAAGAGTTCCTTTCATGATCGTTTCCCATCACTCCCTCCCGCGACATCAATTCGCAGGAGTTGCTTCATCCAAACCGCTTGAAGCTCTGCTCAAGGCTGCGCGCTGCCTGCGAAGCAGGGGGACCATCTCCTCCCTCTTCTTCGAGGCCAGTCCCTCGTGGCTTCAGGAAATCAGAGGATCCGCGGGATGAAGGTCGCGGGTATATTCATTTCCGCCAGCGCGCGGTAGATCAAGCCAAGCCGGCCTGCATGCAAGGCGAACAGCGGATTCCGCGGGTCCGGCGCCAGATCTCCCAACCGCTCCACGTGCCTTGTTAGCTCAAGCATCTCCGCATCGTTCAGCTCCCGTAGGATCGGCACCGGATGGAATGGAAAGGCGGGCGATACGTCGGTGTGCCACGCGATGTAGGTCTCCGGACTCACCGCGAACCGGGTTCGTGAGCTTTCCTGATCGTCCCACGGTTGCATGTGGCCGGCTTCCTCTAAAATGTTCTGACTGCAGTAGGGCGTCTCATAACCGGCAAATCCAGGAATCCACAAGATGGCCTGATCGACCGGATAGAGTGAATGGGCGCGCTTGGGAACATTTGAAATTGCCCGAATGGCCGGGTGCTGGGGAAGGCGGGATGCAATCATGAGAGAGGGGTCGGAGGGGAGCGCTGGATTGTCAAAAAAAAGGCCTTCTTTTTACTATAGGGGAAATCCCTAGTAAGTAGTAGGCCCTGGGTGAAGTGGATTGAGGCAGGAGTCAGCCAGTGCCCGCAACCCGCTTTGAAGATAAGATTGCCCATGCATCTTCAGCCCTTGAACGTGAGGCTGATGGGTCGCCCATCCTGATTCTACGTTTTGCGGACGCGGCACCACTCGTTGGAATGCTGGATGCTTGAAGTCTAGTCCCATGAAGTCCCATCCAACCCTCTATGCCCTCATAGCCACCGCTCTGATAGCCAGCGCGTGCAATCCCAAGGATTCCGATACGGAGAATGACAGCCGCAACCGGCGGGTCCCTTCAAGCGGGCCGGAGCTCCCGCCTCCGGATCTCCGGCCGCAGATGCCGCAACCTCCACCCACGCCGAATGTAGGCGGCTCTCCGGCGGGCGGAACGCGTTCGGATTACCAACCATCCACCGGCCCAGCGGGCCAAAATGAGAATCGCCCTACGGACCGTTAGTCAGTGGCGCAAATTTTCTTCCCGCATCGGTTGGATATCAGGAATTTTCTTATCAGCTTCCTCCATCCATTAAGACGAATTTGCACTTTTCGGGCGCTGAACTCCTGCTTTTTGCATACTTGCTCTGAGTTGAATCAATACATCGGATACCAAGCGGCTTTGTGGTTAGGGACCGCGGAATGACATTTTCTAACCATGGATGTCAGGCTATCGAAAATAGTCCGCAACTGGCAACCGGCCTGGTGGCCAACGTTTCTCCAAGGACTCGCAATCACGAAGGATCTGCAATAGGTCACCCATTTTGCGCCTGCGAGGGTCGCCGGGGGGACACCGGGCCTCCCACGAGACGAATGTCGGGGCGGGCCTGACAGCCCATTTCCCGCGCCAGCCAGCCAGTGGAAGAGCCTGACGGCGCCTCGCATTTCCCCTTGCCAAGATGGTGACGAGAGATTCCCTTGGACCCCTACAAGTCGTTTTAAAAGCACTTGGTCCTCCCTTCAAGACCTGATCATTCCCCATGGAAACAAAAGCCTGCCCCTCTCAGGAACATTGCTCCGTCGAGCATCTCGCTACGGTTCTCGCTCGATGCCGGGATGAAATTCTCGAGGAATGGTGCGCTCGCACCGCGGATCTACTGCGGTCGCTGCATCTGGACAAAACCACTCTGACCGACCATATCCCCGCCGTGGTGGATCAGGTTATCGGAGATCTTACGACGCGCCGCGAGGATGGCGGCACCACCGACGAAATGCAGATCATCTCGCCACACGGTGCCCAGCGGGTCGGGGATGGGTTGGACATCGGGCAGGTGGTGGAGGAGTTCGGGCTCCTGCGCGCAGCCTTCACCACCGTCATGGACCGGCAGGGATTCTGTATCACGGGCGAGGCGGCGCGAATCATCAACCGGCGGATCGACTTTACCCTCCGCGATGCGGTGGTGACGTTTGCAGATCTTCAGGCGCGAAACTTGAAGACGCTGGATGAGGAGCACCTCGCCTTCGTGGTCCATGACTTGCGCACGCCGCTCAGTGTTATCGTCCTGCTAGCCTACGTCCTCGAAAAGGAACGGGCGGAGAACGTCAATAGCGACGAGACGCTGGAGCTGATGAAGCGCAACTGCAAGCGGATGGACAAAAACATCAAGCGGATGATGAAAGAACATGCGGAGCGTTCCGAAGGGCAGAATATCTTTCATCCCCAATCCAGGAACTTTGAATTGTGGCCGATGGTGCAGGAACTCTGCGTGGATCTGCGCACCGCCGCTGCGGAGGAGAATATTAGGATTACCAACAAAGTCCCCTATCTGATGACGGTCTGGGGCGACGCCGGACTGGTAACGCAAGTCCTGCAGAATTTATTAAGCAACGCCTTCGCCCATGCCCCGGGCGGGCAGGTCGTCATCACCGCCAAGGAGGATGGCAAAAGCATCTGCTGCTGCGTGCAGGACGACGGCAAGGGCATCCCGGTGGAATTGCTGCCGACGATTTTCGAAAAACATGTGACCACCTCCGAACGGCCCGGATCGGGCTTGGGTCTGGCAATCGTAAAGAAAATTGTGGAAGGCCACGGCGGCTCAGTCAGTGTGGAAAGCAGTGCTGCTGCCGGCACCAACGGCGGCAGCGCGGGGAACGGCA
>ENA-OFCF01000600-OFCF01000600.1-metagenomes-genome-assembly--contig:-NODE-600-length-15661-cov-8.473920_pt1 | contig 15661 bp, 13 predicted proteins | sample MGYA00153387_OFCF01 | MGnify analysis MGYA00153387
CACGAAAAAGCCGGACAGGTTTCCCCGTCCGGCTTCTTGTTAGCTGATAGGCACGGCGGTTGGAAACCGCCGCCACGATTTACATCATGCCGCCCATTCCGCCCATGCCGCCGCCGTGGTCGTGACCACCGCCGCCGCCCGCTGCTTCCTTCGCAGGGAGGTCGGTGATGAGGCACTCGGTGGTGAGCAGGAGTCCGGCGATGGACGCTGCATTTTGAAGCGCGGTGCGGGTGACCTTGGTAGGATCGACCACGCCGGACGCGATGAGGTCTTCGAACTTGTCGGTGGCAACGTTGTAGCCATCGCCACCTTTGCCCTTTTTCACTTGGTCCACGATCATCGCGGATTCGCGGCCCGCATTGGCAACGAGCTGACGCAGTGGCGATTCGACGGCGCGGGCAATGATTGCAGCACCGGTCTTTTCGTCGCCTTCAAGACCAAGGTCGCCGATGGCGGCCTGGGCGCGGATGAGGGCGGTGCCACCACCGGCGACGATGCCTTCTTCAACGGCCGCACGGGTCGCGTGGAGGGCGTCTTCGACGCGGGCTTTCTTCTCCTTCATCTCGGTTTCAGTGGCTGCACCGACGTTGATGACAGCGACGCCGCCGGCGAGCTTGGCAAGACGCTCCTGGAGCTTCTCGCGGTCGTAATCGCTGGTGGTGTCTTCGATCTGGCGGCGGATTTGATTCACGCGGCCGGTGATGCCTTCCGAGGTGCCGCCACCTTCAACGATGGTGGTGTTTTCCTTGGTGATGGTGATGCGCTTGGCTTCGCCGAGGTCGCTGAGTTCCACGCCTTCGAGCTTGATGCCGAGGTCTTCGGTGATCACGCGGCCACCGGTGAGGACAGCGAGGTCTTCGAGCATGGCCTTGCGGCGATCGCCGAAACCAGGAGCTTTCACAGCAGCGATGTTGAGGATGCCGCGGAGCTTGTTCACCACGAGGGTGGCAAGGGCTTCGCCTTCGACGTCTTCGGCGATGATGAGCAGCGGACGGCCGGTCTTGGCAACCTTTTCAAGGAGCGGAAGCATGTCCTTGAGGGACGAGATCTTCTTCTCGTTGATGAGGATGTAAGCGTTCTCGAGGAAGGCTTCCATGGACTCCGGGTTGGTGACGAAGTAAGGGCTGAGGTAGCCCTTGTCGAACTGCATGCCTTCGACGACTTCGAGGGTCGTTTCGATGCCTTTGGCTTCTTCGACGGTGATCGTTCCGTCCTTGCCGACCTTGTCCATCGCTTCGGCGATGATGCCGCCGATTTCCGCATCCGAGTTGGCGGAAATGGAAGCGACCTGGGCGATTTCCTTGGCGTCGGAGACGGGCTTGGAAAGCACTTTCAGTTGGGCGACGATCGCTTCGGTGGCCTTCATGATACCGCGTTGCAGCGAGATCGGATTGGCACCGGCGGTGACGTTGCGAAGGCCTTCCTTGTAGATGGCTTCGGCAAGCACGGTGGCGGTCGTGGTGCCGTCACCGGCGATGTCGGAAGTGCGGCTGGAAACCTCGCGGATCAGCTGCGCACCCATGTTTTCATAAGGGCACTCAAGTTCGATTTCCTTGGCAACCGAAACACCGTCCTTGGTGATGGTTGGGGAACCGAATTTCTTGTCGAGGATGACATTGCGTCCTGCAGGTCCGAGCGTTGCCTTGACGGCACGCGCGAGTTTTTCCACACCGCGCAGGAGGGCCTGGCGGGCGGCTTCGTCGAATTGGAGTTGTTTGGCCATGGTAGGTATTAGTTAAAAGTTATTTGTTATTTGTTAAAAGCAGGAGGCGGTCCTTCGTGCGGGAGGAGTCTTGGGGTCTATTCCCCAATAACCTCTAACCCATAACGAATAACCTGTTGGCTTTAGCCAACGATTCCAAGGATGTCGGATTCGTTGATGATGAGGACTTCCTGGCCGTCGAGTTTGACTTCGGTGCCGCCGTATTTGGAGATGAGGACCTTGTCGCCGACCTTGACGGTGAACTCGATGAGCACGCCCTTGTCGTCCTTACCGCCGGTGCCGAGGCTGAGAACTTCAGCTTCCTGCGGCTTTTCCTTGGCGGTGTCCGGAAGGACGATGCCGCCGGAGCTGATGGAGTCAGCTTCGAGACGCTTGACGAGGACACGTTGTCCGAGTGGTTTGATGTTAGCCATAATGTTATATGTGTTTGGTTTGGTTTCTGTGAGAAGCCACACCGCCGAAGCGGGGTGGAAAGTGTTTGGTGGGAAGAGGAAGACGTTTTAACCGCAGATGAAAGAAAGAGATGAAGATGGATTCTCCGTGAGAGGCTTTCGGTTAAGCTGATCAATTTACTGGGGTCGGTAAATTGATCAGCGGGAGGACAGAAGGGACGACCGGTTTGTTGAATTGAGTTGTTGGGCTTGGCGGTTGGAAACCGCCGCCACGGATCAATCCACGACTTCGGCATCGACGACCTTGCCTTTGGCTTGCTTCGGCTCGTTAGAGGCGGATTCGGCGGCCGGTTCGACGTCGGGGTCTTGTTGGGCACCGGCACCGGCATTTTGGGCAGCTTCGGCGAGGGCTTGGAGGGAACCTTCGAGATCGCTGACGGCGCTGTTGATGGTGTCAACGTTGTCGCTGGAGATCGCGTCTTTCACGGCTTGGATCTTGCTGGCGAGCATTTCCTTGAGTTCGGCTGGGGCTTGATCACCGAGTTCGGTGAGTTGTTTTTCCACGGAGAAAACGAGGTTTTCAGCCTTGTTCTTGGCATCGACTTTTTCGACGCGCTTCTTGTCTTCGTCGGCGTGGGCTTCGGCGTCGCGTTTGGCTTTTTCGATTTCGTCCTTCGAGAGTCCGGAGGAACCTTGGATCGAGATTTTTTGTTCCTTGCCGGATTGTTTGTCCTTGGCGGAAACGTGGAGGATTCCGTTCGCGTCGATGTCGAAGGTCACTTCGATCTGCGGTTCGCCGCGGCGGGCGGCGGCGATGCCGTCGAGTTTGAAGTTTCCTAGCAACTTGTTATCGATGAACATTGGGCGTTCGCCTTGGCAAATGCGGATGTCCACGGCGGGTTGATTGTCGGAAGCAGTCGAGAAAACCTGCGATTTTTTAGCTGGGATCGTCGTGTTGCGCTCGATCATCGAGGTGGCGCGAGAGCCTTCAGTTTCGATAGAAAGCGTGAGCGGAGTCACATCTAGCAGGAGAACATCCTTCACATCGCCGCGCAGCACGCCGCCTTGGATCGATGCACCGATGGCCACGACTTCGTCCGGGTTCACGCCTTGGTGCGGAGTCTGGCCAGCGAGTTCGCGGGCGACATCAACGACTTTCGGCATACGGGTCATGCCGCCGACGAGCACGAGCTCATCAATTTGCGAAGCGGAGACACCCGCTTCCTTGAGGCAATCGCGGACTGGTTTCTTGGTGCGCTCGAAAAGCGAATCGGTGAGTTGCTCTAACTTCGAGCGGGTGAGTGTGAGCTGAATGTGTTTCGGCCCGGTGGCATCAGCCGTGATGAACGGCAGGCTGATGTCGTAGGACTGAGTGGACGAAAGAGCGATCTTGGCTTTTTCCGCTTCTTCTTTGATGCGTTGGAGCGCGTCGGGCTGGCCGGATAGATCGATGCCTTGGTCTTTCTTGAACTCGCCGACGATCCATTGGATCAGCGTGTTGTCCCAGTCGTCGCCGCCGAGTTGAGTGTCGCCATCGGTGGCGAGAACCTCGAAAACGCCGTCGCCGATTTCTAGCACGGAAATATCGAAAGTGCCGCCGCCGAGGTCATAGACTGCGATTTTTTCGTCGGCTTTTTTGTCGAGGCCGTAGGCGAGTGCTGCGGCGGTCGGCTCGTTGATGATGCGCAGGACTTCGAGGCCAGCGATTTCGCCAGCGGCTTTGGTGGCGTTGCGTTGGGAGTCGTTGAAATAAGCGGGCACCGTGATGACCGCCTGTTTGATCGATTCACCGAGTTTGGCTTCGGCGTCGGCTTTCAGCTTGCCGAGGATCATCGCGGCGATTTCTTGCGGTGAAAATGTTTTCGTTTCGCCAGCCACTTCCACTTGGATGTGCGCGTCGCCATTCGATGCGGCGACGATTTTGTATGGCATGCGTTTGTCAGCCTCGGTGAGTTCGGCGAATTTCCGGCCGATCAGACGCTTGGATGAAAAAATCGTGTTTTTCGGGTTGGTGACGGCCTGGCGTTTTGCGGCTTGGCCGACGAGGCGTTCGCCGTTTTTCGCGAAGGCGACGACTGATGGAGTGGTGCGGGCACCTTCCGAGTTTTCCAACACGGTGGGTTCTCCGCCTTCCATGACGGCCATGCAGGAGTTGGTGGTGCCGAGGTCGATTCCGAGAATTTTTGACATAAGAGTGATGTTTCTTTTCGATGAATGCCCGTTTGGGCGATTAAGTTCGGATTGCCTTTCGCAGGGAACGTGCCAAAGGATTCCATACCACATTCAACTCACTCATTTTCTGCGGATTACAAATTTCACACAGCCGCCACCTGTGGAAAATCTCGGCGATTTGGGACAGAATGTCGCACTTTTAGCGTGTCAAGTTGTCACGACCGACGTATTTGCACACTTTCCGTATCTGCTCTTGAACCCGGTGTGGAATGCCCACTAAGGTCCGTGACATTCATGCGAGCTCAGCCTTTCAGATGGATCGCGCGAGGCGAACCGTTCACCCAACAAGAATTCGGCCCACCTGGCTCGTTTCCACCGATTTTAGAACATTTGATTCGCCAACGCGGGTTGCCGATCGGGGTCGATCTTGAAGGCTACCTGCGCCCGCGACTCAAGGATTTGGCCGATCCATTTCTGATTCCAGACATGAAACTCGCGGTCGAGCGGATTCTTCTTGCGGCGGATCGCAAGGAAAGCATCTGCATTTATGGCGATTACGATGTCGATGGCGTGGCCTCGATCACGTTGATGCGAAAAATCTTGATGGCATATGGCCTGAAACCGCGGCATTTCATCCCAAAACGCGGGCCGGAAGGTTACGGACTCAGCACCGCGGCACTCGAACGCTGCATGGAGGAGGGGCCGAAACCCGATCTAATGATCACTGTGGATTGTGGCACCGTTTCCGTCCCGGAAGTCGCCGCGCTGCGGGCTCAAGGCGTGGAAGTTTTGATCGTCGATCACCACGAACCCAACCCGGGAGAACGCCCGGATTGTTGCGCTTTGGTCAATCCGAAATGCGGCACAGAATTCACCTACCTCTGCGCTGCCGGAGTGGTCTTCAAGCTCGGCCACGCGTTGCTTAAAACTCGCCAGACCGATCTGGATCTCAAGGAATTGATCGATCTCGTGGCGGTGGCCACGATTTCTGACATTGTGCCGATGATCGGAGAAAACCGATTGATGGTGCGTCATGGACTGAAGCAGCTTCCTAACACCCTGAATCCCGGCCTGCGCGCGCTGCAAGATGTCACTGGTATGAATGGCACCGCAACCTCGATGGATGTCGGATTTCGGATCGGCCCGCGCCTCAATGCCGCTGGCAGAATGGACGCGCCGCAAGACGCACTCGAAACGCTAACCACTGATTGCAGACTTGTGGCCGGAGAACTGGCACAGAAACTTGATGCCTATAACAAACAACGTCAGACGCACGAAGGAAAGATTCGCAACGAGGCGGTGGAAATGCTCACCCGCAATTTTGATCCAGCCAGTGATCCTGTTATTGTGTTAGGCTCGCGCGATTGGCATCACGGCGTGGTCGGCATCGTCGCATCGCGCCTGATGCGGCAATATCACAAACCGACATTCATCATCGCCTTCGATGAAAACGGCATCGGCAAAGGCTCAGGGCGCAGCATCGAGGGCATCTCGTTGGTTGAAGCGATTCGAAACTGCGAGCAAGATCTCATTGCCGGTGGCGGACATGCCATGGCTGCTGGCATCTCGGTGATGGAAGAAAATCTCGATTTGTTCCGCAAAAATTTCGCCCAATATGTGCTAGAAAAAAGCTCGGTTGAACAACGGGCACCGAAACTCACCTACGACGCCGAGATTACATTCGACCAACTTTCGTTAGAATTTCTATCAAGTTACGATCTGCTACAACCTTTCGGCAGTGGAAACCCGCAGCCTGTGTTCATTTCCCGCGACGTCGAGCTGAGCCGGCCGCCACTGCACATGAAAAACAACCACCTGCGTTTCATGCTGCGCCAAGGCTATCACGAACAAGACGCCGTGTTTTTCGGTGGTGGCGAGCATCCCCTGCCCGATCCGCCGTGGGACATCGCGTTCACCATTGATCGCAATACATTCCGCGGGCGGACCACGCTGCAACTCATCATTCAAGACGTGCGTGCCGCAGTAGGTTGCTAGAAATCACAGTGCGCCGAATCGACGATGGCGGCGTTGGTATTCTTGCACTGCCTCGATCAGATCATTGCGGCGGAAATCCGGCCAAAATTTCCGCACAATCACAATCTCGGAGTAGCTGATCTGCCAGAGAAGAAAGTTAGAAACGCGCATTTCGCCGGAGGTGCGGAGCAGCAGATCGGGGTCTGGGATGTTAGCAGTTTGCAACCGTGAGGCGAACAACTCTGCATTGACATCTTCCGCAGTGATCGAGCCAGCAGCGGCATCGGCAGCGATGGATTTCGCGGCGCACACAATCTCCTCACGCCCGCCGTATGAGAGCGCTAACACTAACGTCAAAGCCGTGTGATTTGCCGTCCGATCCATGATGCGCTCCAACAAAGCCCGAGTTTTTTCCGGCAGTCGGTCGAGTTGGCCGATGGCAAGCAGGCGGATGTTCTGGCGGTCGAGATCCTTGGCTTTTTCCGATAGAAAGCGATCTAGCAAGGTCATCAATGCCTTCACCTCCGCTTCTGGACGATTCCAATTTTCTGATGAAAATGCGTAGAGCGTTAGATATTCCACGCCCAGATCTATGCAGGCGTCAGTGATTTCTCGCACCGATTCCGCACCGGCGCGGTGGCCTTCGCGGCGTGGCAATCCGCGCTCCTTTGCCCAACGACCATTGCCGTCCATGATGACGGCGATGTGTCGCGGGATTTCGGGAAATTCTGGCATGATAATCGATGTAGGCGAACCGTTGGTGTTATGGCGCGACTAAAGTCTGAGATCGGTCAGGCCCAACGCCGACGAATGCAATGCGGGCGCCGCAAAGTTCTGCTAGTCGATTCAGATAGGCTTTGGCCTCACCCGGCAATTGATTGTAGTCCGTGCAAGCGGTGGTGTCGGATTTCCAACCGGGCAGCGATTCGTAGATCGGCACCGCGCGATCCCATGACGAGCGATCCGCAGGCGGGAACTTGTGAAGCGTGCCATCAATCTCATATGCGGAACAAATCTGTAGTGTTTCGTAAGAATCCAAACCATCCACATTGGTCACGGCGAGACCAGTGACGCCATTGACCATGCAAGCGAAGCGTAGCAGCACAGTGTCTAACCAACCACAACCACGCGGGCGACCAGTGGTGGCACCGAATTCTCGGCCTAAGCCATGGAGGTATTCTGATAGTCCTTCGTCTCCAGTTGGAAATGGACCCGAGCCGACGCGCGTGGTGTATGCCTTGCAAACTCCGATCACCGCATCGACCGCTGTGGGTGGCAGGCCTGTGCCGGTGCAAGATCCGCCCGCAGTAGTGTTGGAAGAAGTGACAAACGGATAGGTGCCGAAATCGATATCCAAAAAGGTGCCCTGAGCGCCCTCAAAAAGCAGTGATTTTCCAGATTTCCAGGCTTCATGAAGCACTGGGATGGTGTTGGTGATGTGTGGCCGCAGACGCTCAAATGCAGCATATACTTCGTCTATCACCTGATCCGCATCAAAAATCGTCAGATCGAATTTTGCTAACACTTCATTTGCCTCGGCCACCCGGCGGGTGATTTGTGTGACGGCGAATTCGCGATCTAGCAGGTCTGCCATGCGCAGTCCGCAGCGATTGATTTTGTCCGCGTATGCCGGGCCGATACCACGTTTAGTGGTGCCGATTTTCTGCTCTCCGAGCGCAGCCTCGCGTGCAGCGTCGAGTTCCTTATGAAACGGAAAAACTACGTGAGCACGGTCAGAAATGAGAAGTTTGTCCGGCGTGATGGCGATGCCTTGGCTCTCGATGCGTTCAATTTCTATCACCAGCCCACCGGGATCGACGACTACTCCATTGCCAATGACATTGATTTTATCATCCCAAAGAATTCCAGACGGGAGCAAATGCAGCACGTATTTTTTACCGTCGGTGATCACCGTGTGACCCGCGTTATTTCCGCCTTGGCCACGAATGACGACGTCTGCGGACTCAGTGAGGTAATCAACGATCTTGCCTTTGCCTTCGTCCCCCCACTGGAGACCTGTGATGATTGTGTTCATTTATTAAATTCTAAATCTTAAGCACGAAATTCGAAACAGAAGAAGTTGTTATCTATTCGGCTGAGATTGGTGTTGAGAAGATTTCTTCGTTTCGGATTTAATGCTTAGTGCTTAATGCTTCACTTCATCGATCAGGCGTGCAAATTCCTCGAAGAAATAGGATGCATCATTCGGGCCGGGCGCGGCTTCGGGGTGATATTGCACGCTGAAGACTGGCAGATTTTTGTGGCGCATGCCCTCGACCGTGCCATCGTTGAGATTGACGTGCGTGACTTCGATTTCCGGTGGCAGGGAATCCGGATCGACGGCGAACCCGTGATTCTGTGAGGTGATAGAAATTTTTCCGCTGCGCAGATCCTTGACTGGCTGGTTACCGCCGCGATGGCCAAATTTCAGTTTGAAAGTCGAGCCACCAAACGCGTGAGCTAACAGTTGGTTGCCGAGACAAATCCCAAAGATCGGCTTTTTGCCGATGAGCTGGCGGAGTTCATCGTGGATGTAGCCGAGAGCCGCTGGATCGCCGGGTCCGTTAGAAAGGAAAATTCCGTCTGGGTTTTTTGCTAACACCTCGGCGGCGGTGGCGGTGGAGTTCACTACTTCCACATCGAAACCCGCTTGGCGCAGGCGGCGCAAAATATTGAACTTGATGCCGAAATCATAAGCGACAATGCGATGGCGCACGGGTGGAAGATCATCGTATGGCCCCATGTGGCCAGTTGAGGTGTTAGGCAGCACCCATTGGCGGGATTCCTCTTCCCATTTGAAGGAAGTTTTTGTGGAAACTTCTTTGACGTAATCCATGCCTTCCATCGAGGGCGATGCTTTGGCAGCTGCGATGGCTTCATCGCGGCTGAGTTCAGTGCTCACACAAGCCCGCATTGCGCCGAGCGAACGCAGGTGCTTGGTGAGTGCGCGGGTGTCGATGCCCTCGATGCCGAGCACACCATGTTCTGCTAGATATTCAGAGAGCGGTTGAGACGAGCGCCAATTCGATGGGACTTCGCAGAGTTCGCCGATCACGAAAGCGCGGATGTGCGGCTCGCGCGACTCGCTGTCCTCCAAGTTTACCCCATAATTTCCGATTTGCGGGTAGGTCATGCTCACGATCTGTCCGCGGTAGGACGGATCGGTGATGACCTCCTGATAACCAGTCATGGAGGTGTTAAAACAAATTTCTCCGGTCGTAGTTCCGGTGGCTCCGAACGCGTTTCCTTCGAAACAACGTCCGTCTTCTAGGGCTAAAATGGCATTTATCGGCACGGCGGGCAAAACCTAGACAGCCTTGCGGGACGATGCAAGTGTAGGCTTACTCTCTGGCGCGACTATCGATCACAATCGTGACTGGACCATCGTTCACCAGTGAAATTTTCATCTCCGCACCGAAGACACCTCGGGCCGCGGGTTTGCCGATTTCCTGCTGAATTGCCGCACAAAACGCCTCATACAGCGGTTCCGAGTGGCTCGGTGCAGCCGCGTGGATGAATGACGGGCGGTTGCCTTTTTTCGTCGATGCATGAAGTGTGAACTGGCTCACCACCATGAGATCACCGCCAGATTCGATCACGGAATGATTCATTTTTTCGTCAGCATCTGCGAAAATCCGCATTTTTGCCGTTTTTGCTGCCAGCCAATCGACATCAGAAAGATCATCCGCGTCTTCGATTCCAAGCAACACTAACAATCCTGGCCCAATTTTTGAAACCACCTGCCCGTCAATTGTCACCGCCGCCTCAAGAACCCTTTGAATCACCGCTCGCATGTTAGTAGTTTTGCCAATTTTTCCAAACCATCCCGATCACCGCACACACCGTCAACACTGGAATCACTCCGATTTTGAATCGCTCCATCGCGAACCAAGCACCGATGGCGATGACCGCAACGGCGTAATCGATGCCACCCGTTTCCAAGCGCAGCGCGTGCCACGCAAACCAAATCGCTAGATTGAGAATCACACCCACCACGGCCGCAGTGATTGCCGTGAGCGCAGACGATAGAGCTGGCCGCTCCCGCAAACTTTCAACGTGAGGACCGCCGAGAAAAACAAACAGAAAACTTGGGAGAAATGTCACCCAAGTCGTGATCAAGGCACCGAGTGTCCCGGCCACGAGTGGAGAAAGGCCGCCGGGATGCTGCCAAGCCGCCACGAATCCGACGAATTGCAGCACCATGATCAAGGGCCCGGGTGTGGTTTCAGCCAGCCCGAGACCCGCCATCATTTGCCTTTGGTCCAGCCAACCGTAGTGATCCACCGCCATCTGTGAGACGTAAGGAAGCACCGCATATGCGCCGCCGATCGTGACCAGCGCGGCTTTGCTGAAAAATAATCCTTGCTGGAAATGGATGCCATCCCAACCTAGCAGAATGCCAACAGCAAGCACTGGCAACCACCACAGTGATAGACATATCACACCAATCACTAACGACCGACTGATGCTTGACTTCACCACCGGTGGCAGCTCTACACTGGGCAGATCCTCGACTGTGGATTTGCCGTGGCCTTTGCCCGCAGGAAATTGTTTTGGAAATTTTTTCCCACCCAAGTAACCCACTGTAGCCGCCGTTAGAACAATGATCACAAACGAGATTTTGAACACAAAGATCGCAACAAATGCCAACACCGCGAGTGCCCACAAACTGTGAGATTTGAGTGCTTTTGATCCGATCCGTTTCACTGCGGAAATCACAATCGCAATCACCGCAGCGGTTAGTCCGTAGAAAATTCCATTCACCCATGCGATCCCGCCACCCACCATGTAAAGCCAGCTCAAACCGAAAAGGATAAACACCGATGGCAGCACAAACAAAACCCCCGCAGCGATGCCGCCACGCGCGCCGTGCAAGCGCCACCCGAGATAAGTCGCGAGCTGTTGCGCCTCCGGCCCGGGCAACATCATGCAGAAATTCAGCGCATGAAGAAAATGTTCCTCCGATATCCAGCGCCGCCGTTCGACTAGCTCCCTGTGCATGATCGCGATCTGCCCAGCCGGCCCACCAAAACTGATCCAACCGAGCTTGCTCCAAAATGCCAACGCTTCGCGGAATTTTGGATAGAGTGGTGGCTCGCTGGGGTTCATAAAGTTATGTGTTAAAATTCCGCATTTAGCACATCACTTTTCTACGCTTTCTTGAACTTGTCGAGTAGTCCGTTAGCGGCGATCAGTGTTGGAATCCCCAATGCTAGCAATTCCAGATAGAGTGCTGGCGAATGGCGCACTTGAAACATAGCAGCAGCCATTCCGGCTCCAGCAGCCGCAAAGGGATCTTCGGCGGATTGTCGCGTTGTTGGCTCAGTCATGCCATCCGAGAGTTTATCACGCACGGGAAACCCGATCATCAGTTGAATGGAAATCGCAATGAGTGCGATCATGCACAAGCCTCCTACTACGTGCGGAGAAATTTCCCTAAATCCTCTGAACACCAACAAGGCCGCAAAAAATGCTGCAATCAATGCGAGAAATGCTGCTCCAACCCAAATGGAAAAGCCCAAGGATTCATCTTGGTTAGGCGATGCGTTTTTCCGATTAGCGGTCTCAGAATGACCATTCAGTTCTTTTGAAATCGTGCTGCCCCCGTAGATCGTCTGGACTCCAGATTGAGTCGCCACCGTTCGGTTGCTGCACTGAATATCGATCCAAGGCAGGAAAAAAAGCACTAGTGCGGCGAGAGTGGAAACAAGATTAAGTTTAGCGATCATGACGTGTGCGAAGGTAAAGTAGTCTTCCCATCTGGGCAGTCATTGACAAGACGCATTCTTTTGGATGTATTTTCTGGATAGAGCGCATTTGGTCCGCTAGTTCATCGCCATGGCATCAACGGCAGTTAGGCAAAGCCAATTTAGGTCGCGGATTCATCATCTGGGCCTGTTTCGACCAAGCCATGACGGAGGATCCATTCGCAGGGCTGCCACGTGACACTTCTTCTATCCGCATCGCACTGGGACTGGGCGCCGAGGACTCTACCCGACCGTTTCTCTTATTAAATTATGAGGCTGGGGATGAATCCTCGTTGTCTCTCCATCGTCCGACAATTGCTGATGCTGGAACCTATTCCTACTTCCGCCCCGTTTCCGATCCTGCTGCGAAATGCGGTCTCACCCACCCGCTGAGTCCGAATCCACGCCGATTGAAAGGTCGTCCCGAGGTGGTTCATAAACAAATCTCTGGAAAATCAATGGTTTTCCCATACTCTCTCACCACGTCCTGAAATCACGATGCCCGGTCCATTATCTTTCTTAGACAGCCAGCCACGAGAGATCATCGTGGAATGGCTTCGCAAGGCACTCTTGGGGAAAATTTCTTTTCCCGGCGATTATCCTGATGAGGGCATCCGCAGCGTCATTATCTCCTCAGAACCCCAGCTAGAATCTCAGACACGGCGAGATCTATCACACGCTCTCTTGGTGTTGATTCAGGAAATTCACGCGGGAAAAAACCGCCCGCCGGGCTATGTGGAAGCCTTACTAGGACTTGCGGCGGACCTAAAGCTAGAAGACGCGCTGCCCACGCTGGTCAAGCTGGCCAGCAAATTCCCAGAAGAACCCGCCCGACTCTCCCATACCGCGAGGGCTGCTATCCTCTTTGGCATCGCCAATCTTGGCATCCCTCAGTCTCGCGAATTCTGGCTTGAAATTTGGAAAATCAACCAACGTGCTTTCTCAGCACCAGTTCTTGCGGCTCTCCTCGATCTTGATCCGCTTTCCGCTCTTAACTTCTTGCCGAAGTTGGCGAACTCCGCCGATCTTGCCGACCTTGTGGCGATCAATCTAGACTATCATGCAGATCAAATGAAAGCCGCCGCCCGGAGCGCATTTCATGAACAGGCATCCACCATCGCAGCGTCTTGCCAACCCAAAATCCGCGATGGCATCCGCGAATGGTTAGCAGAAATTGGCACCGCGACTGTTAGCCTCTCAAACTCTCCGCTGCGGAAGGCATTGGGCGACGAGGCGGGTCTGCCTGCCGTCGCTAAGCTTTGTGCAGTAGCTTGAACTCATTCCGCAGATGCCTGCCCCTTTTCCCGAGCTTGCCCCCATCGTCACGTTCTACTCATACAAGGGTGGCGTAGGGCGCAGCATGGCAGTCCTCAATGTCTCCTCGCTGCTCGCAGCACGCGGTTTCCGGGTATTGGTGATCGACTTTGATCTTGAAGCACCTGGACTCTCTCATTTGCTTGAGGAGGTTGGTGGTAAAAAAGCGCAATCCAGACCTTGTTCGGGCGTGGTGGAGCTTCTGGCAGATGCCAAGCAGTGCGGCGAACAATCCGATTTATTCGCGAAGCCCTTTGCGAAATACGCAAAGCAATACACTTTCCACTATCCGATTCCACCGGAATTGAAGGCTCACAAGGACGGGCGTTTATTCATCATGCCAGCGGGCCGCACCGATCCGGGTTACGCATTGCGCTTAAACGACTTGAATCTGGCAGCACTTTACCAAGAAGGCGTCGGACTCTGCCTGATGACCCATTTCAAGCAAGTCATCAAGGAATCCACGCTCTATGATTTCATCATCGTCGATAGTCGCACCGGCCATTCCGATGAAGCAGGCATCTGCACTCGCGACTTGGCAGATCAACTCATGGTGGTCACCGGCTTCAACCGCCAGAACATCTCCGGCACCGCATCATTTCTCACCAACTTACGCGCCGCCTTCAATGCCAGCGGCATCGAACCCAAAAATCCCGTCATCATTCTGTCCCCAGTGCCTATCGGAGAGGAGGATATGCTGGCGAAGCGCGAGGATGATGCGAAGAAAAAATTCTCGGAAGCCTGGGGCAAACCACTGCCCCTCGACTTGTTCATTCCTTACCACCCGCGCCTTGCGCACACGGAGGATGCCTATGTTTCCGCACGCACCGCCAGCGATCTGCGGGACGCCTACAACAAGATCGAAAGCCGCCTGCTTGAAGCCCTCAACCACTTTCCAGGCTCCCTGCTGGCAAAGGCGAAGGACTTGATCATGAGTGGCGAAGGCGCGCAAGCCGTCGCTTTTCTTGAAAAGTATGCCAAGCTTGAAACCTCCACAGGCAAGGGCATCTCGCATCTCCAGAAGTTTCCGTTCGGATGGAACATGGACTTCGATCTGGAAGAAAATGATGAACTCATCAAGCGGGTGCTCGCTCTGCCAGAGGCCGATAAAATTCTTGAGATCTACGTCGAGACAAAATCATCTGCAAGCGATCTCTTCCTACTCGCTAAAAAACTCCACGAATTGGAGTCACCACAGCGGATTTCTTTCGATAAGATGATTCTCAAGTCGAAGCGACTAAATCCGGATCACCTTGGAAGTTATGCCATTTTCCTACACAGCAACCAGAAGGATGACAAGGCCGCGGAGGTCTTTTATAAGCTTGCCATTAATGCAGACCCTATAAACGCGAACCACCTCGGAAATTACGCTGTTTTACTATCGGAAAATCTGAAAGATGACAAGGCAGCGGAGGTCTTTTACAAGCGTGCTATCAAGGCGGATCCGAAAAACACGACCCACCTCGAAAACTACGCCAATTTCCTAAAAAACAACCTGAAGGATGACAAGGCAGCGGAGGTCTTTTATAAGCGTGCCATTGATGCAGATCCAAAACATGCGACCCACCTCGGAAGCTATGGTCAAATTTTAGTTGGACGCGGTGCCATTGCGGATGGAATTCACCATCTTCGTAGCGCATGGCAGAATATGTCCACTAAAACAGGCGGCAATGCCGCCGAGTTCGCCTATTCCCTTTGGCTCGGCACGATGCTGCTTGATTCGGCAGAAGTAGCATGGGAACAAGCATTCAAGTTTCTCATCACAGCTGGTTTCCGTCGTCATCGCTGGAACTTCGATGCCATGCTTGCCCAAGCGAGAACTCGCCTGAAACCCGCCGATTTTAAATACGCCAAAGCCCTAGCAGACGCATTTCTCGATGAATCCAAAGTTCCTGCGTTGAACGCTTTCCCCCGCTGGAAAAAACTCCAGCCTCTGGATCCAGCTCGCATCAATGCAAATGGCGCACCAGACAAGGCTCCTCAGCCGCCATGGTGATCAGCTCGGCATGGGATTCAAAACGAACAACCATCTCAGTCCGCTTCCATAAACTCGACACCAAGAATAACAACATCGTTCCCCGATGGAGTGAAAAGGACACAAAGCGCTTTTCCAGATGGAATTCCCCGGCATTGTGATGCTGCAAGGCAAATTTTATCAAAAGATCTAAGATTGTTCGGCATAAAACGTTTCACGAGCTTGCTTGCCACAACGATCCTTAAATTTTAGGAATCGATTCACTGCCGTCCCACAGACTGAGCGTGACGAGCCCTGAGCCTTGAATTTGCAAGGCCTCAAGGGTATTTCAGAGGAATGGCGATTGCGACTTTTTTTCGGTTAG
>ENA-OFCF01000601-OFCF01000601.1-metagenomes-genome-assembly--contig:-NODE-601-length-15628-cov-2.531497_pt1 | contig 15628 bp, 17 predicted proteins | sample MGYA00153387_OFCF01 | MGnify analysis MGYA00153387
TCGAGGGCCAAGAATTAACCTTAAACGTCACAAAATTAGGTGCGTCATTTTCCCCGATTTTGGACTAAGCGAAGGGTCTACTATTTTGATTTGTCAAAACATTTGTTTAATGTTGTCTGTCTGATTGCTTCACAAACCCTAACCCTTTAACCTTTTGAGACCAATGGTACATCCTCTTTTCAACCTCGTAGTCATTCCAGTTGACGACCCGATTGCTTTCACGTTCTTCGTTGGTTACATGGCCATGCTGGCCTCATCTGTTTTCTTCTTCCTCGAAAGAGGCAGCGTGGAAGGCAAGTGGAAACTCTCGCTGCTAGTGTCGGGCTTGATTACCGGTATCGCGGCCATCCACTACTACTACATGCGCGATTATTACCTGACCACGGGCAAAACCCCCACCGCCCTGCGCTACATCGACTGGACGCTGACCGTGCCGCTGATGTGCGTGGAATTCTACCTGCTGACCAAGGCCGCCGGCGCCAAAATCGGCTTGCTGGGCCTGAACGGTTCGGGCAAGTCCACCCTGCTCCACGTGATCGCCGGCCTGCTCTCGCCCGGTGGCGGCTGTGTCTCGGTTGCGGGAGGTTCGCCGGCGCAGATGCGTCGCCAGATCGCCTACGTCCTGCAGGCGCAGCATGCGTCTGAGCACCTGCTGGTCACGGCGGATGAAGTCGTGGGTCTTGCCCGTGCGGCAACGCTCGGACCCTTCCGGCCGATGCGAGCGAGCGACCGCGCGGCGGTCCGACGGGCCACCGATCGACTCGAGGTGTCGGATCTCGGCCGCCGACATCTCGCCGAGATGTCGGGCGGTCAGCGACAGCGGGTGTTCGTGGCCCAAGGCCTGGCTCAGGAGGCTGATGTCCTTCTGCTCGACGAGCCGTTGGCCGGTCTCGACCTGCTGTCGACGGACCGAATTCGGGCGGTGATCGAGGAGGAACGTGCCGCAGGACGCTTCGTCCTCGTCGCCACTCACGACCTCGACGACGCTCGCCGTGCCGACTTCGTCGTGCTCCTCAAGGGCCACGTCGTCGCCGCCGGGCCGCCGGAAGAAGCGCTGCGACCCGAGTGCCTTCGCAGCGCCTATGGCGCACGGGTGCTCGACCTCAGCGGTCACACGTTGGCGATCGACGACGGGGTCCATCCGGAGGATCACGAACACCTCCACCACGACCACCCCTGAGGCAGCGCACCGTCGCCATCGCCATCGCCATCGCCATTGCCATCGCGTGACCGTAGGGCGTTGTCAGGCGGCGCAACGCTCGCAGTGGCCGTACACGTCGATCACGTGGTGGCGGGGCGTGAAGCCCCGAGCGTCAGCGACGCTGTCGAACGCTTTGTCGAGGGTGCGTTCGGTGGCGGCGGTGAGCGTGACGTCGAGCACGAGGCCACACGACTCGCAGATGAGGTGGTGGTGGTGTTCGGTGAGCTCCTCGGCGAGCTCGTAGTGGGCGTGGTCGCCACGATGCACGAGGCGCCGCACCACGCCGGCGTCCTCCATCAGCGAGAGGTTCCGGTAGGCCGAACTCTGCGCGAGCTCGGATTGGATCTGGAGGAGTTCCGGCAGGGTCACCGGGCCGCCGGCGCGCCGCAGACCGGCCACGATCTGGCGTCGCCCGGTCGTGTAGCGGAGATCGTGTTTCACCAGACGTTCGGTGACCGCACGGTCGAGTTCGGTGGTGGCAGCCATCTCGTCGCCGATCCTACCCGACCACTTCTCGACGCTCAGGGTGTCGGGCCGTCGCTGCTCGTCTCACTCGGTCGACCGTGTCAGTGCCGACCTGGTTGCGGGATGTGCGACCAGGTCCGCACAGACGACGGACATGTCGTGGTCAGCCGCTCTTGTGGGAGAAGCGGGCTCCTCGGCGGATGTACGCCTCGGAGTGCATCTTGTGCTGCTCCTCGTCCCACGCGATCTGACGGAGCAGGTCGCCGACGGTGTCGTGGTGGCCGTAGTCGCCCTTGTACTCCGACTCCCACGGCGTCTCGTCGAACTCGGGATGCTCGGCCACGAACTGCGAGTACTGACGCAGCGCATGGTCTTCGAAGTCGCTGTTGAGTTCGTACGACCACTTCGGGTGCACCACGTAGAGCATCCACGACAGGTGGTAGTAGAGAAACGACATGACCTGCGGAACGACACGGTCGAAGAGCCAGCGGCGCTTGTAGCCGGCGGTCGCCAAGAACTCCTCCATGATCAGCAGGTGCCAGAACTCGTTGTCCTGTTCGTCGCGAGCGAGCACGACCCGATCCTGGATCTTGCGAGGGAACCCGCGGTCGTGGTGGTTCTGCGTCTGGGCGATGTGGCCGACGTGTTCCCACGCCATGTACGGCACGCGGGCGACGAGTTCGACGAATGCAAAGAACTCGAAGCTGCGTCCCTGCGGGAACACCTTGTCAGCGGTCCAGAACAGCAGTCGTGCAGGCGGGGCGTATCGGTAGCTCGGCATCGCCAGGTACCGCTGCTGGTGTTCGCGGAGTTCCGCCGCCGACAGCGGCATCGCGAAACACGATTCGGGCTGCTGGGGCGGCTCCGGACGCTCGTTCGATGGGGCATGGATCTCGACGGTCATGGGCTCGGCGGACATGGGATGGCCTTTCTCACTGGGGCTTGGTTCAAGCCTAGGAAGCCGTGGATTTCCCCGGCCAGGTCGGTCGTCACACCTGCCGGTCCCACACGCCGGTCGCAGACCGTCGTCGAACCACTGGGTAACCTCGACGAATGGTGAGCGATGGCGATCGGGCGAAGATGCAGCGTCTCGCCGTCGACCTCGCCGATGGCGACACCGACGACCGTGGAACGCCGGAGCAGCGCCGACGGATCCTCGATTCGATCAACGCCGACCGCCGCCGTCAAGGTCTCGAACCGTTGACCGACCGTGCACCGGAGGAGGGTCTGTATGAGCGAGCTCGAACCCTCGGCATGGCTCGCGTCGATCGCTGAGATCTTCGACTCCCTCGGTGTCGAATGGACCCTCGTCGGAGCGCTTGCGGCGAACCGTTACCGCGCAACACCGAGGTTCACCACCGACGTCGACACGATGGCCACGTTCGATCCCGAACTCGAACGTCGACTGATCGACGCCGGCTATGACGTCGACGTCATCGCCGACGTCGGCGAGCCGCCCCATCTGATCCGGTGCCACCGAGGGCCCGAAGCCGTCGACATCCTGCTCCCCGTCGTCGAGTATCAGCGCGTGGCGCTCGCACGGGCACACGACCACCTACTCACGGCCGAGGACGTCATCGTCCACAAGCTCATCGCGTGGCGATTGCGCGACCGCGACGACATCCGCTCGATCCTCGAAGCAGGGGTGGCGCTCGATCACGAGTACCTCGACGGCTGGATCGCAGAGTGGGACGTCGCCGAACGCTGGGCGACCTTCGTGGACTCCGGCGCCTCCTGACGACCGTCGGCGATCGGGCCGTGATCATTTCGGCGATCGGGCCGTGACTCCTCCGTAGATGGCTCGGACCGTCGCGGAGCGATGAGTGCCACCACCGTCAACGAGATGGCGACGATGAACCCGATCCGGTCGCCGGGCCGGAACGCCCGGAGCCCGGCGAATGCGTTGCCGTCGCCCGAACGGGTCGAGCGGTACATCCGACGAGATCCACCGCACATCCACGTGGCGACGCGCCCATCAGCACGTGGGATGGCTGCGGGTGGCCCCGGTCGACGATGATCGTGATCGCCGCGATCATCAGGACCGGCCGCTTCGACGCCGTCACGTCGACGCCCGTACGGATCTGGCGAGCCCGGCGTGCACCTGGTCGAGTTCGGGTGGTCTCGCGTGACCCTTCTGCTCGGCCACCCTGCTCGGCCAGAGAGCGCTGACTTGGTGAGTGGAGAGACGGCGACCTGGCCGGTCGATCCGTCAGGTCGGGACGGCGATCACTAGGTTTGCCACATCCGCCGAACCTGGGAGAAGCAAAATGGCCGGTCTCGAAACCACCCCCGACATGTACGACCTCCGAATGTCCGAACGCGTCCGACCGCTGTACGACTCGGTGAAGAAGTTCATCTACACCGAGGTCGAGCCGATCACGGCCGAGTTCTTCCGACTCGGTCAAGGCCGTGCCGACCATTGGGGTTACGGCGAGGGCCAGCTCGAACTGCTCCAGACGGTGAAGGACAAGGCCAAGCAACAAGGGCTGTGGAACTTCTTCCTGCCCGACGCCGAAACCGGTGAAGGTCTCTCGAACCTCGACTACGCCTACATCGCGATGGAACTGGGCAAGAACCCGCTGGCGTCCGAGTCGATGAACTGCGCTGCTCCGGACACCGGCAACATGGAAGTGCTCGAACGTGTCGGTACCCCCGAACAGAAGCAGCAGTGGCTCGAACCGCTGCTTGCCGGCGAGATCCGCTCTGCGTACGCGATGACCGAGCCCGATGTGGCGTCGTCCGACGCGAAGAACGTCGCCTGCAAGGCGGTCCGCGACGGCGACGAGTGGCTCATCACCGGCGAGAAGTACTACATCTCCGGCGCCGGCGACCCCCGCTGCAAGATCATGATCACCATGGTGCAGACGAGCCCCGACGGCCCGCCGCACCTGCGCCAGTCGCAGATCCTCATCCCGATGGACACCCCCGGCGTCGAGATCCTCGGGCCGATGCACGTGTTCGGCAAGGACGACGCCCCGCACGGACACATGCACCTCCGCTTCAACGACGTGCGCGTGCCCTACGAGAACATCCTGCTCGGTGAGGGCCGTGGCTTCGAGATCTCCCAGGTGCGTCTCGGGCCGGGCCGCATCCACCACTGCATGCGTTCGATCGGTGCCGCCGAACGCGCACTCGAGTTGATGGTCAAGCGCGGGCTCACCCGCGAGGCGTTCGGCAAGCGCGTGAGCAACCTCGGCAAGAACGTCGAGATGATCGCCAAGTCGCGCATCGAGATCGAGTCGATGCGCCGCATGGTGCTCACCGCTGCCAAGGCGATGGACGAACTCGGCAATGCCGAGGCCCGCGTGTGGGTCAGCGCGATCAAGGCAATGGTGCCGATCCGGGTGTGCGAGATCATCGACGACGCCATCCAGATCCACGGCGCCACCGGTGTCTCGCAGTGGACGCCGCTCGCCGACATGTACACCTCGCAGCGCACCTTGCGTCTGGCCGACGGCCCCGACGAGGTGCACTGGTTCGTCGTCGGTCGCTCCGAGATCGCTCGTTGGGAAGAGGAGGGTGGCAACACCTACGACCCCAAGGCCGAGTACCTCTCGCGCACCAACGACGTCAAAGACGGCATCTTCTCCGGCCCCTGATCTCGATCGGGGATATCTCGATCGGGGTCAGACCCCGATCGAGATTCAGTAGCCGGTGCCGCAGAACGGTGTCGGCTGCACGGCGAAGTGGGCGTCGAGGATGGTGAGGACGTCGGTGTCGGTGTTCGCTGCGATCGCGCCGGAGGCGGCGAGGTCGTGCCAGCTCACAGCGCCGAGGTAGGCAGCCGACAGCGCGGCGATGTCGACGACGATGTCGAACGGGCCGTCGTTGCGGAATGCGCCGCCCGACGAGATGGTCCACGATCCGCAGTTCTCCTCGAACATCGGATCCTGTACCCGGATCGAGACATCCGATCGTGCCGGGCCGAACCGACGCTCGCGCAGGGCAGCGTCCACGTCGAGGATGCGCACCCACTGGTCGTCGATTCGTTGCCGAGCCTCGTAGGCGCGGAAGTCGTTCATCGCACGCCGTACCGGCTCACCGACGGGGCGAACATCGGCTCGCCACGTGGTGATCAAGTCGATGCCGAGCAGGTGACGCCAGAGGTCGAGCTCCACCGCCGGCGACGCACCCCAGAGGTCGCGCACCTTGCCGGCGCCGGTCGGATTGGCGGCGAAGGTCTCATCCCAGTCGACGTCGTAGAACACGTAGCCGTCGTCGATGCCCTCGGTGTCGCAGTGCACGGCGACGAACGACCCTTTGCCGTACTTGGTCTCCGTTGGACGACTTGGGTCTCTCAGGATTTGTTCCCACATCCACTCCGGCCGACTGATCGAGCCGACGCGCCATCGAGCGACACGGTCGTAGAGGTCGGAAACGGTACGGAGCACTTCGGTGTGTCGGAGCAGGCGCATCGAACCGCCGACAGCAGGCGTCGTCCAGGGCAGTGCATTCCGGGTCGTCACCTCGACCGCTACGGCATCGGTCGCGAGTCCGAATCCGAATCGTCGGTAGATCGGCGTCTCGCTCGCGTGCAGCGTGGCCAGCACATTGCCGCGCTCCCGAGATTCGACGAGCACACGGTGCATCAGCTGTGTGAGCACGCCACGTCGGGTGTGCGTCGGCAGCACCCCGACCCGGGTCACGCCGGCGGTTCGCGCCCGTGCGCCGCCGGGCACGGTCGAGTCGAACCGGAACGCCGAGACGTTGCCGACGCATCGATCGGAATCCCATGCGGCGATCGAGTCGCTGTCGTCCCACGAGGCGTGAGCCTTCTCGAAGTCGACGTCGTTGATCGGCCCGCTCAACAGCGCCGCGCGCAGTGTGTCGAGCACTGCACGCCGTTCGTGTTCGGCCACCGGCCTGATGTCGACGTCACTCATACGGTCACGTTGCCACAGCCGCTCGTGACGATCCGTCGGAGTTTCGCCCCGGAGCGATGAGCGAACCTCCCGAATGCCGGCGTCTCGCTCATCGTTCCAGTCCTGAGACGGGGCGGGTCAGACGGCGAGGAGGTCGCGAGCGCCGGTGTCGCTGGACGGGTGGCGCAACTTGCTCATGGCGCGAGCTTCGATCTGGCGGATGCGCTCACGCGTGAGGTTGAAGTGTTCGCCGACCTCCTCGAGTGTTCGCGGCTCGCCTCGGTCGAGACCGAAGCGGAGCTTCAGGATCTCGCGCTCGCGTTCGTCGAGCGGTGCGAGCAGTCGGGAGATCTCGTCGGGCAGCAGCGCGGTGGCGGCGACCTCGAACGGCGATTCGGCCGAACGGTCTTCGACCACGTCGCCGAGTTCGGCGTCGCCGTCCTCGCGCAGCGGCTCCGACAGCGAGAGGGGTTCGGCAGCGAAGCGCAGCGCTTCGGTCACCTTGTCCTCGGGCATCTCGACTTCCTTCGCCAGTTCCGACAGGGTGGCTGGACGGCCGAACTTCAATTCGAGGCGCGAGCGCGCCTTCTGAAGCCGTGCGAGGGTGTCGCCGGCATGGACCGGGAGGCGGATCGTGCGGCCGGTGTTGGCGATACCGCGGGTGATCGCCTGGCGGATCCACCACGTGGCGTAGGTGGAGAACTTGAAGCCCTTGCGCCAGTCGAACTTCTCGACAGCGTGCATCAGGCCGAGGTTGCCCTCCTGGATGAGGTCGAGCAGCGGCAGGCCCGACGCCTGGTATTTCTTGGCGATCGACACCACGAGGCGCAGGTTCGACTGCACGAACTGGCGCTCGGCCTCTTCGCCCTGGCGGGCGACGCGGCGCAGCTCGCGCTTCTTGGCGGCGGTGAGCGTGTCACCGGCGTCGAGCACGGTGATCGCCTCGTTGCCGGCCTCGATGGCCTTGGCGAGGCGGACCTCGTCGTCCTTGGTGAGCAGCGTGTACTGCCCGATGTCGGTGAGATAGAGACGAACGAGGTCTTCGTCGTCGCGGTCGACGCGGTCTTTGGCCACCTGGTGCTCCTACTGTGTCGTGTCGACGACGGCATGTTCGGTGCCGTCGTGGAGGATTCGGCGTGCGAGTGTGCCTGGTGTCGAAGTCTGCGGGGAAGTGTGCACGACAATCGACATGAGACGTCGGTCACGATACCGACGTCTCCCGGTCCGTCAACCAAACAAGTCAAACGGCAACACACATATCACGGTTCGAGATGTGCTAGGGGAGTGAATCACCATGAGCGATGAGGTCGATCTGACGATGGTGACCATGACGTTCGACGCTGCCGACGAGGCCACGCTGCTCGCGATCTTGTCGAAATACGTCGTGCTCACCCGGATGGCCGACGGGTGCCGCAACGTCGATCTGTGCTCGAGTGTCACCCACCCCGGTCGGCATCTCGTGGTGCAGAAGTGGGAGACGCCCGAGCATCAGCAGGCACACTTCGACTCCGAGGTGATGATCGACATGGCTTCGGCGTGTGTCGGCGTGTTGTCGCACGCACCCGACATCGACCTCTGGAACGCCACGAGCGCCCACGATCTGCGCTGATTGCGCTCTTCGACGGGCTCCAGTCGACGGCGTTGGGTGAGAACTCGGTAAAGCCGAGACCACGAGGGCGCCTGGTCGACGTCGCGCGTTACAATCAACTGACCATGTCGAATCCAGTTTTCAATGCAGACTCGTTCCAGTCGGCGTCTCAGAACTTCAACGCCAAGGCGGGCGCCACCGCCGGCGCTGGGCAAGGTGGCTGGGGTGCCCCGACCGCCGGTACCCACGTCGCCACCCGACCGGAGACCGACGGCCCGGTGTCTGGTTGGCAGAAGGCGATGACCGTCAACGGCACCATCACGGCGTCGCTCGTGCTGCTCACCATCCTGCTCGTGTCGGCGGCCTTCGGTTGGTCGGCTGCCACGGGCCCCACCCTCGTGTCCAACGAAGGGGTCGTGACGGAGACCTTCCAGTTCCCGGCGATCGCAATGGTCGGGATCTTCGTCGGCTTCGGCGCCGTGATCCTGTCGAGCTTCAAGCCGAAGCTCGCCAAGTTCCTCGGCCCGGTGTACGCCATTGCCTACGGCTTCGCTGTCGGCGCGATCTCCAAGGGTTACGAGACCTTCTACAACGGCATCGTGATCCAGGCGGTGCTCGCCACGGCCTCGGTCTTCTTGGTGATGCTCGTGCTCTACCGCACCCGCATCATCAAGGTCACCGACAAGTTCCGTCGGGCAGTCATCTTCGCCACGCTCGGCGTGATGGTGCTCTACCTCGGCTCGTTCGTCTTCAGCCTGTTCGGTGGTTCGCTGCCGTTCCTGAACGGCGACAACATGGTGCTCAGCATCTTGTTCTCGGTGTTCGTGTGCGGTCTGGCGGCGATGAACCTCGCGCTCGACTTCGACTTCATCGAGCGTGCCACCAACTCCGGCATGCCGAAGGAGTACGAGTGGGTCGCCGCTCTCGGCCTGGTCGTCACCCTCGTGTGGCTGTACCTCGAGCTGCTGCGCCTGCTGTCCTACCTACGCCAGTGATCCCGGCTGGGCCGACCCACCCGGCCTGCGCTTCATCATGACGATCAACCAACCAGACGGCGGCAGCTTCACCGAGGCTGCCGCCGTCGGCGTTCTCGGTGGCGTGGTCGCTTCCGTGGTCGGAGCACCCCTCGGGCTCGCTGCGCCGTTCGCTGCCGTCGGCGCAGCCAACGGGGTGATCACCGGTTGGCGTCGGATCTACGACTGGGGTTGTTCGAAGGGCGTCGTGGCGTTCGCGCTCGACTCCACATGGTCGATCCCGATGACGGCTGCCGGGCTGGCGTCACAGGTGCTCGGTGTGGTGCGTGGGCGGCCCGGCTACGAGGCGTCGCTCAGTCGGCGGTCGAACCGGATGGTGTTCCAGCGTGGCTTCGTGCCCCGGCGTGGTTTCGCGATCACGGTCGGCCACGTCGTCAGCGGAGCGGGTGACACGTCGAACCCACGACGGCGTCGGCTGGTGACCGATCACGAGGATGTCCACGTCTGGCAGTCACGGTGGTTCGGGCCGCTGTACCCGCTGCTCTATGGCGCCTGGATGGTCGGCGGCGGCGCGGTCGGGATGGTGGTGTGGGTGACGCGTCGACGCGCCGAGTCGTTCACGAAGGTGGTCGAGTCGTGCGCGTACTACCTCAACCCGTTCGAGTGGTGGGCCTACAGCCGTGACGATCACTGGCCGCCGTCAGGCAAGGTCGGCGGCCTCGGCTGGCGCAAACCGGTCGTGCGTCCCCTGCGACGCTGACCGACCCAACCACGTTTGCGTTGCACTTCGGGTGGTCCCCCCCGCCGAGAATGCAGCGCAAACGTTTCGGGAGCTGACCACGATCGTTCGGGGACGGATTCCGGTCGACCGTCCCGCCGGAAGTGTCACGCAAACGAGGTGGGGCAGGTGGCGGGCCTCAGGAGACGCAGGTTGCCAGCGTCGATGACGTCGCACCATCGTCGGTCGCCCGTCGTGGTCAGGCGCCGCCGGCGATGTCGGACCAGCCGAGGTCGTCAGAGGACCAGATCCGATCGAACATCACGTCGACGCCGTCGTCGAAACCGAACCGATTGCGATGGTTGTAGCGCCACCGCTGCTGGTTCACCTCGATACCCATGCGAGCCAGGCGACCAGCGCAGTAGGTGTCCCACGCGGCGTTCTGTTCGAGGGTGAGATCGAGATCGAGAGGCGCATCGGCGAAGTCGGGGCGCATTCGGTCGTGCGCACGCAGCAGGATCCGCCCGAGCGACTCACGCGCACCCTTGGGGCTGAACGACTGCGGGTGCTTGCGGTCTTCGAGCGCCCCGCTCTCGGCGTGGAGCGTGATCGTGGCGTCCGACGATGCCGCATCGATTTCCTCGTACACCTTCGCGAGTGGCGTGGTCTCGTCGACGACTACTCGGATCGGGTTGGCGATCTCCAACTGCGCAGCGAGTTCGGCAACGATGGTGGCGATCTCCGTTGCGTCGTACTTGACGAAGGTGAACTCCTCCGGCGAGACGGTCACCTTCGCAGTGGAGACACCGGCGGTGGCAGTGGTGATGGACGGCTCGGACATGGTTCGATCGCCATCAGGCGTCGGCGCCGACCCGTTCGCGATACTTACGGACCGCTTCCTTGCGCTCTTCCAACGCTTCGTGATCCATCTGCGAGATCGTGTCGACCTCGTCATCGGTGAACCCGGCGAGTTCGCGGAAACGGCGAGCGAGGCTGAACGAACTCTCGGCGCTCTCACCGCGAGCGCCACCGAAGCTGAACAGCTTGTCGACGACCTGCTGGAACTCGAGCGCCTTGGTTCGCCGGGCGGGGTCGTTGGCGGTGACCTTGCGCAACCAATCGGAGCCCATCTTCACGTGGGTGACCTCGTCGGCGAGCATCCAGTCCTCGCAGAACTCGAGGTACGGGTCGCCGGCGACGTCGCCGAACTCCTTCATCTGGGTGAACACGTCGATGGCGAGACCCTCGAGCGCGCGATTGACCCCGGCGAGTCGGAGGACCGGATCGTTCGAGCAGGCGGCCTCGAACAGCACGGTGTTCTCGACGAACTCGCCGAGTTCGGTGCCCATCCAGTCGGACAGCTTGGCGCTGATCTCCACGTGGCGGGCCTCGTCCCAGGCCTGGCGGGCCATGTCGAGCTTCAACTCGAACGGCACCGTGTCGTTCGTGCCGTCACCGGTGGCGAAGTCGTGGGCGGTGCGGCCGGCGCCTTCGAGCGCCTGGATCTCGCCGACCATGATGCCGTGCATCAACCCGCGGGCCGCGTCGGACGCATCGTGACGGTCGGGGGTGAGTCGCTTGGTGGCGCCACGGCTCTTGGCCGACGACACCTTCACGTCGATCGCGGTCCGGCCGTCCTTCATGCGTTCGGCCATGTTGGTCTGCACGAACCGCTCGTCGCGAGCGAGGTCTTCGACCGGAAAGAACTGACGCATCAGGCGCCCCCTTCAGTGGTGGTGTATCCCCCGGTGCCGATGCTATCCGCACCGGTGATGCCGCCGGCCTCGACCATGATCGCCTCGAGTCGGGCCTGGTGCTCGGCGGCGCGGCGGACATGGTCGGGTGTGGTGATCAACGACTGCAACAGCATCTCGCCGTCGCGCCAGTCGTCGAACTCGTCGTGGAGGATGAAGTTGATCGACCGGATGGTGGGTGCGTCGGTGATCTCGCTGGTGTTGTTGCGGTGGTAGGTGTACGCCGCGATGAACCGGGGGATCAACACCCGGTACACGCCGACGAGCTTCTCGATCGTGAGCTCGGGCGCTTCGGGTTCGGTCATTGCCTCGATGAATCGTTCCATGGCCTCATTGGCCGGCACGGTGAGGCGTTCGGGCTTCATTTCGCGCAGCTCCGGCAATCGCTTGTGCCAGAGATCGGCGTGCCATGCGTGGTGATAGCAGTGGGTGCCGAGACGCATCTTCACGTCGAGTTCGGGCACGGTGGCGATCCAGCCGCCGAGGGCCTCGAACAGTTTCATCTCGGTCCACTTGTAATTGCCGACCCTGCGTGCGGTGGCCTCGACGCTGAACGATCCCGGGATGTCGCGTCGGTCCCACGGCGCGAACGGCGCCCGTGCGGTCGAAGCGGTGTCGGTTGCGATCCCCGTGTTCCCCATCGGCGCGACGCTACTCACGCAAGGTTCCGCGTCCCGACCCGAGCGTTCCGCTCACCTCTCACCGCCAACGGCAACTGTCGCCGTAGGCCCGGGACGGAGTGACAGTTACGGGATGGGGCGGCCCGCGTGCCAGGCGGCTTCGGCGGCGCCGAGGTCGGTGGCGGGCTCGCCGTCGGCGATGTATTCGAGCAGCATCCCGCGCCATGGACCGGTCGCTTCGAGCTTGCCGAGGATGGCGCTCACGCCCCACACCACCCGGTCGAGGATGACGAAGCTCGGCGGCAGGTTGAGCTGCTCGATCACCGGGGCGTGCGGCCCCTGGACGTCGAAGATCTTGCCGATCGTGTCGCGCATCCAGTCACGGGTGAACGTGAACTCGTCGGTGAGGTAGGGGATGTACGGGCTCGACACGTAGTCGTACACGAGCGCCGGGTCGAGGCCGTGGCCCTCGTGCAGGAAGCCGGAGTGCACCATCTCACGCACGAGCAGTTCGGGGTCGCGTTCGATGATGATGGCGTCGACGGTGGGGCGCAGCGCCTCCCATTCGCCCGGCGCCCACCGCTTGACGAGGCCGAAGTCGAGGAACGACACGCTGCCGTCGTGATGGAACTTGTAGTTGCCGGGATGAGGGTCGCCGTTGAAGATGCCGTGGCGCATGATGGCGCCCTGGGCGAATCGCCAGACCACTTCGCCGGCGCGCTGCTTGGTCTCGTACGACACAGTGGTGCGGAACTGATCGAACGACATGCCGTCGATCCATTCGGTGGTGAGCACATGCGCGCTGGACAGCTCGGGCACGAGCTTCGGGATGCGCACCCACGGGTGTCCCTGGAAGCGGGACTCGAACTCGGCGAGGTTGCCCGCCTCGATCGAGTAGTCGAGTTCCTCACGCATCCGGGCGCGCAACTCGTCGACGAGGCCCTTGGCGTCGAGGCCCTTGAGCATCATCGAGGAGAACATCGCGTACATCACCTCGGCAGCGTCGAGGTCGCTCTCGATGGCTTCGTGCACGCCCGGGTACTGCACCTTGACCGCCACGTCGCGACCGTCGTGGGTGATGGCCCGGTGGACCTGACCGATCGAGGCCGCGGCGACCGGCATGTCCTGCCAATCGAGGAAGAGCTTCTCGGGGGGCTTGGCGAAATCGCCCCTGACGACACCGGCCGCCAACGTCGGTGCCATCGGCGAGGCGTCGGCCTGCAGCGTGGCGAGCGCCTCCTGGGCCTCGTCGGGGAGCGCTTCGAAGATGAACGAGATCATCTGACCCGCCTTCATCAGCACGCCCTTCATCTCGCCGAGTTCCTTTGCGACGTCCTCGGCGGTGCGGATGGCGAACTGCTCGTCGAGCTGTGCCCGGCGTTCCTCGGCCGAACCGATGCCGCGTACCCGCGACACGGCGAACCGCGCCGAGTTGCGGGCCGACAGCTTCCACACCCGGGCCGATCGATTGAACCGACTCGTCAGCGGCGAATCTTTCGCTTTCTGCGCGGCGGCTGCCATCCCAGCAGCGAGTGCGATGACCGATGCGAGTCCGGCGACCGCCTTGCGTTGCATCACGCCCGCCGAGCGGTGGGATCGGCGGCGAGGACGTGTCCGGGGATCGGCTCGCCGGTGACCTCGTCGGTCCAGTACGTGCCGTCGGACAGACGTTGCAGGGCGATCTCGACGGCGGCGAGATCGCGCTCGATGACGTCGAAGTCGACCTCCGGCGCCACCTCTGTCCGAGAGGAGTCAGGAACATCTCGAACGACTTCGGGTGTCGTCGGCTCGGGGGAGGAGTCGGTCACGGTGTGCGAGGCTACTCGTTCGTCGATCGAGGAACCGGTGGTGAGTGGCACTGCGCAATAGGGTCGGCACCGTGGCGCAGCGTCGGCGAGCAGGAGCGAGGTGGGCCGACTTCCCGCTCGCCATGGCGATGCTCGCTCCGTCGGGGATCATTCTCGGTGTGTTCGTGCTGTACCCGCTCGGTCGGGCCGTGTGGCTCGGCCAGCAACGCTGCGACAACTTCGGCGACAACTGCGTGTCTCAGGGCTTCGGCCAGTACCTCGACCTGTTCCGCAGCACCGAGTTCCAGAACGCGCTCGGGGTCACGGTCCGCTTCGCGCTGATGACGGTGCCGGCCGGGGTGATCTTCGGTGTCGGCTTGGCCGTGCTCGCCGACAAGTACCTCCGCGGCATCGGCATCTTCCGGGCGGTGTTCTCGTCGACCGTCGCCACCTCGGTTGCCGTCGCGAGCCTGATGTGGCTGTTCCTGCTGCAACCGTCGGTCGGTGCGCTGGCCAACGTCGGCTGGTTCAATTCGCTGTTCCCGTCGGTGAAGAGCCCGGGTTGGTTGCAGGATCCCGACACCGCGCTGTGGGCGGTGAGCGCATCGAGCGTGTGGGCGAACCTCGGCTTCACGTTCATCCTGGTCACCGCCGGGCTGCAGTCGATCCCACGCGACCTCCACGAGGCCGCTGCGGTCGACGGCGCCGGTGGCATCCGTCGGTTCTGGTCGATCACCGTACCGATGCTCGGCCCCACGCTGCTGTTCGTGATGATCGTGTCGTCCACCCGAGCGTTCCAGGCGTACGGCGAGATCGACCTGCTCACCGGCGGAGGTCCGCAACCGACGAACCCCACCACCACGATCCCGTACTTCATCTACGGCCAGAACTCCCCGATCCGCAACGATGCCGGCCTCCAGGCGGGGGCCGCGGTGCTGCTGTTCGTCATGCTGCTCGTGCTGTCGGGCTTGCAGCTCGCCGGCATCGGAAAACGGGTGCACTATGGCGACTGACCTCACCGACGATCCAGCGGCGACCGTGCCCGTCGCGCCCGTAACCGCCGAGGACGACGCCGCAGCCGTCGCGCTCGAGCGCGGTCAGGTGGCGGCGCTGGAGGTCAAAGTGCGCCAGCTCGAGGAGCTTAAAATGCGGGCCAACAACCCTCAATTTCTCGAGGAACTGGCCCGCTGTCAGGGGTTTGTCAAAAGCGGTGAGCGGGTGCTGATAGACTCGAGCATGGTGGGGAAAAGCGAGGCCGCGCCCTGCGAACCTCGCCCCTTGTTGCCCGAATAGCTCAAATGTGGGGCAGGGTACTTCAGAAAGGAATTTAAAGGGACGCTCGAGCCATCTTCCCGTCCCAATTGCCCTAAACTACCCGTCATGCCGCTCGAGTACCTGTCCCGCATTGCCCAGACCGCCGCACCCACCTTTTTTGAAAGCCAGAGGGCCAAACTCCTGCTCGAGCTGTGGCGCGAACTGGGCGCGAACGCTGAACTCGACGCGGCGGGCAATGTGATTGCTCGGCTGGGACCGGAAGCCGGACCCTCAAACGGGGGAGCGCTGGTGCTGGCCGCCCATCTGGACACCGTATTCTCGAGCGAGGTAGATTTGACAGTTCAGCAAGGCCCCAAGCGCTGGAGCGGGGCCGGGTTAGGCGAC
>ENA-OFCF01000602-OFCF01000602.1-metagenomes-genome-assembly--contig:-NODE-602-length-15626-cov-9.131655_pt1 | contig 15626 bp, 19 predicted proteins | sample MGYA00153387_OFCF01 | MGnify analysis MGYA00153387
TCTAACATGTACAGAAAAAATTCAGAAAATTTTCAAATCTCGCTTGGAACCGGATTTGTGTATAAAGATCAGGGCGTCTGCCCCGCGCAGAAACTTGGACGAACCGATGGCCAAAGCTTTGTTGAGCAGGGCCGCGCTTACGACATGTTGTTTGGCTGCGGTCGAGTTGAAGATGAGGTTGGCCAAGTGCTGACCCCGAACAGCATTGCGTAGCTTGCGAGCCAGAGCACAGGCCACCTCTACCAGAGCGAATGCTGGAACATGAATCATCACTCCCGTAACCATCGCGTGATTAAAAAACAGACGACTCGATGCACAGAGTGGATCCGCTGAGTCTTGCGCGGCCACCCAGACACTGGCATCAACGGTAACGGCACTCATGCCTTCTCAAGTCGGTTGCGTCCCTTGCTCAGATGTTCACGAGCGATGGGTCCGCGCGGAGCTGTTTTCATGACAGTATCAGCTTCAACAAAACAGGCGGCCAGTTTTTTGGATGCACTGCCTCGGGTCGCAGAGGGTGGCACCTGCTGCAATGCCAAGCGCAGCCCCTCCGTCACAAGGTCCTTCATTTTGCGCCCTGTCAACGAAGCCTGCGCTTTTGCTTGACGGTATAGTTCGTCGTCGATCTCTAACGTTGTTTTCACACACCCAGATTCCCAGATTCCCAGAAATATGTCAAGGCTCCTGAAATTGGGCCTCAGCGCTCGGCGGTGAGCTGGCGAAGGTATTCCAGCGCGGGTTCGCGTTCAAGAATTCTTCCTTCGAGCTGCTCGTTTTGGATGATTTCGAGGATTTCCTTGAAGCGTGGGCCGGGTTTCATGCCCAAGCGGATCAGGTCTTTGCCAGTGACTAACGGCGGTGGAATGAGTGGCTCTGCGGAAAACTCGGCTGCCTTGGCTTGGAGAAATTCGTAGTTGTCGGTGAAACCATTTGATGATCCGCAATCCACGCGGTGGAGTTCCATTTCCAGATCGAAGTTCGGTTCGGCCATGAAGCGCTTTAGCTTGGCCACGCGCATCTTTTGCACGTTCATGAACTGCATGTGCCGCGCCACCATCGCCACCACGGTGTAAATCGTGTGATTCGGGTATCGCAGCCGCCGCAGGATCGCATCGGCGATTTCTGCGCCCACCGCATCATGGCCGTTGAAACGAATCCGGCCGCTGTCCGCATCAATGGTCCGGCAAGGCGGTTTGGCAACGTCGTGCAGCAACACGGCCAAACATAGATCCAAAGGCGCATCTACTGTTAGCATTTCTAGCATGATGAGCGTGTGCGTGTAAACATCGCCTTCCGGATGCCATTCGGGCGGTTGGTCGCAGCCGATCATCGGCAGAACTTCCGGGATGAAATGCCGGATGAGATCGGAATCTACCAGATGCTCGATGCCAGTTCGACGGCGCGGGCTAGTCAGAATTTTAGAAAATTCATCACGGATGCGCTCGGGTGAAATCTTTGCTAACAATCCAGATTTTTCTCTCAGCGCAGTTTGTGTTTCCGGCTCGATTTCAAATCCGAGAGCAGCGGCAAAACGAACGGCGCGCATCAGGCGCAGGCCGTCTTCGGAGAAACGCGCCGCTGGATCGCCGATGGCGCGGATGATTCCCGCTTTGAGGTCTGCTAGGCCGCCAACGTAGTCGATCACCTCGCCAGTTTCAGGGTTTTCGAACAATCCATTGATGGTAAAATCCCGCCGCCGCGCATCTTCCTGCGGCGTGGAAAACGTCACCGTTTCAGGCCTCCGACCATCTTTATAACTTCCATCCGTGCGAAAAGTGGCGATTTCCACAGGTTGTCCGCCGCATTTCGCGATGACCACACCGAAGTGCGCGCCCACTTCGTTAGAGCCGGGAAAAAGTGCCATCACTTGCGCTGGCACCGCGCTGGTGGCGATGTCGTAGTCCTTGGGTTCGTGACCTAACAATCTATCCCGCACACTGCCGCCAGCGAAAAACGCTTCGTGTCCTGCGGCTTTCAAGCGGCGGGCGAGTTCCAGCGCGGCATCGCGGGCAGACATCTCTGGAGTCTTGGTCTTCATGGCGCGGGGCGTGTGCCTTGATAGATCGAAACCACACCAAATGTGAGCGGAGTCGCGTTAGCTTCAGTAAATCCGCATGTCTCTAACAATCCATTCATCGCCTCGCCGGACGGGAAAGATTCGATTGATCCACCGAGATATTCGTAGGCATCTTTTTGCCCGGTTAGCAAGCCCGCCAAACGCGGCAGCACGTGATGCAGATAGAGTCGGTATGGCTTGCGCAAGACGCCATCTGGCAGCGAGAAATCCAAAATCACCAAGTGTCCGCCGGGTTTGAGGACACGCAGCATTTCCCGCAGGGCCGCTGGATAATCTGCCATGTTGCGCAGCCCGAAAGCGACGGTGACCACATCGAATCCGCCATCGGGAAACGGTAACGCCAGCGCATCGGCCACCACCGTGTTTTGCAATCCGCGGCTGGACGCATGAACCAGCATTTCCGCGCAGAAATCCGAGGCGATCACTTCACAATCCGGGCAATGATCTTGAATCTCCAGCGCCAGATCGCCGGTGCCGGACGCGACATCGAGCAGGCGGCGCGGTTTCCATTTCCGAATCCGCGATGTCACAACCTTGCGCCACCAAATGTCCGCGCCGAAACTCAGCACGTGATTGGTCAAAACATAGCGGTCGGCGATTCGCGCGAAGGCATCGCGCACATAAACAGCATCAGGCATGGGGGGAGATTTAGGGCGGATCGTCCGAGAATCAAGCGCAAGCCGGAGATTCTTTTTTCGGCCGCCGGATGAATGGAAATGGGCGGCGCAAAATGTTTTGCGGTAACTCGCCAGAAAACCGTCTTGAGGTCAGGTGATCTGCGGGCATTCGCCCAGAGCCGATTAGATGCTGCGGTATCAGTGCGTCAAACGTCCACAGACTTGCCTCCCAGCGCCTTCACCAACGCCGTCACTTCGGGCCTGCGTTCGATGACCTTCCGGTTCCACCCGAGTTGGAACTTGCGTTGGTATGCTTCCAGTCCCGGTAGTTTCTGAGTCCGGGTCGCCCATTCCTTTTCCCGCTTCCACCAATACTCGGGCACGAACACCGCCCAGCCTGCCACTCCAGCCAGATCCACCGCCTGCGGAAAGCTCGTGCACTCGGCACCGATCACCAGTTCCACACCTTGCTCCCGGCAGCAATCCACCACTACCTGACGAAAACCCGCGTCTCCATTGAGCATCGCCACCGGTAAATCAGCCAGCCGTTTCCAGCCGCTCTTATCTGGAATTTCACCCTCTGGAAGCAGCAACTTGAAGCCGTAACTTTCCAGATCCACCACCTTCACGTTGCCGTCCTGCACCAATCCTGAGGCGATCCCCACATCCAACCACTCCGACGCGAGGCCCTCCTGGATTTTCCCCCGCTGGAGGTTTCGCATGACCCAGCGCACCGGCTCCTTTCCCTTCTTCTGCCTGCCGATCTTCGGAATGAGAAATTCCCGGATCACCACCTCACCGGCACCCACCGTGATCGGCCGTTGCAAGCCACTTGCCGCCGCCACGGTCTCCTCCACCTCCCGCACAAAGCACCCGCAGGCGTCCGCCAAACGCCGGGCCGCCTCCGTCGTTGGATAGGGCTTTCTAGTGCGGTCCAGCAGACGCAGCCCCAAGGTCTTTTCCAACTCAGCAATCTGCCTGCTGAGCTGGGTCTGCACGTTGCTGTCACCCTGCGCGACACGGGCGATGCTGCCCGCCCGCACCACCTTTTCCAACGACTGCAACCGCGCCAGCGAAACTCCACCTTCCGAGAAAATATCCTTCATGACTGAGTAGTCATGTGACATGCGATTTCAGCAATAGCAAGAACTGAAATTCATGGCATTCTCATCCCATCGCCACCGCATGACCACCACCTACCCAACCCCAGCCTCTTCCGCCACCACCCGGCCGATCACCTTCGCAGTGGGCACCGTGGTGCGCGTCCAGCACAACACCAGCCTCTTCAAAATCCATTCGCACGCCGAGTGGAGCGACGACGATCACCAGACGCCCACTTGCTACAAGCTCACCGGACCCAGCGGCCGACTTCACAAAATGGTGCCTGTCGAGCGCCTGATCCTCCGCGCGGACACGATGGGCGCGGCAGCCTATGCGGATCGGGCGCTGCTGGAGCTTGACGCCTTCCTGAGCAAACCCGCGTCTAGTGTGAAGTTCACCCATTGCTGGAGTTGCGCCACGGAACTCAGTCACCTCAAAACCCAAGTCTGCCCGAAGTGCGAAGGGCTCAAGTGCAAATGCGGTGGCTGCCGCTGCAACTGGCCATACGCCTCACGCTCCGCTATAAGCGTATTTGATGTTCCCTTTTAACCCTCACGTCTTCTCTCCGATGAAACCCAAGCCCAACAAACGCATCGACAAACTGCTCGGCGAACTCGGACTGCACCCGCATTCCCTCGATTCCGACGAAGCCGCCGCCGACTTGGAAAATTCCAGCCCACCCCCACCCATCCGCCTCACCGGCCCCTGCGGGAAATGCTGTTACAGCAGCGAGGCCAACGCCCGCAAGTCCGGCAACCGCATCAAGAGCCACGGCGCGAACACCTCGTTCTTCCGCTCCTACTTCTGCCCCGAGTGCAAAGCCTGGCATCTCACCTCCGCCAAAAACATCGGCTCCAGCAAATCCTCCGGCACCACCCGCAACGCCGGCCGCAATCGCCGCAATCAACACCAAACCCCATTCTCCCATGAATCCTGAAATCCAAAGGTGGCGCGCTACCGCCGGGAGCGCACGCCAGAGGAATGCGAAAGCACAGACCAATTCCAGACGTCCCGACCATCCTTGGCATCCAGCTTTCTCCCCTCTTTGTCATGCGGCCTACGTCGAGGCCGCGCCACCCGTCACCTGAAACCCGACCATGAACCCACCAGTCCCAAACCCCCATCCGGAAAACCCGCAGACTTCCACAGAAAGTGGCTGTGGCATCCTGCCGCAGTCCGTCCAAGGAGCGTCTCGCTCCGATCTTCATCCGCCTCTGATCACTGATCACTGCTCACTCGGCACTTCTTCCCCCCACTCCTTCGACGACATGGGCTTCGTCGATCCCCCGGAAATGCCCGCCGAACCCGACTACGACGGCGATTACGATTACGAAGAGTCAGCCCGGGAACGCGAACTCATGCTCGACGATCTCGCCGACTACAACGATGATTTCTCTCGCTCCAACGACGAAGGTTGGTTCTACTCCGACGAAAATTAGTGAATAAAGTCAGGAGTTCCAAAACCATTGTAGATATGAAAAATCCAACAAGAGAAGAGCGAATATCATTTTGGAGCCATAACTACGCCCGCTCGTCCTTTATTCAGGCGCAGGCCTCCATCGAATTGCTGCTATATTCCAATCCTCCTCTAAATGATCCATTGCGTAGAGCCCTCACCGTTGCTATAGTCTGCATGTATTGTAGACCTTTCAAGCAACGGAATGCCGTGCGACTTTCCGGCGATACCGTTCTATCAGAGCATAGGGAAACACATGACACGTTGATCGTCGAGCGAGATAAAGTAATAGTTCATCGAGATCTGGATGGGCCAAGCTTCGATTGGGGATTCATAAGCCAATTGCAAATCAACTTCAAGGATACGTCATGCACGGTAAATACAATAAGCCCCTGCATCTCAAACGAAAAGGCTATTGATATACATTCTTTATTAAGCTTTCTGATCGAGGAAATGGATGGTCGTGTAAACTCATTTATGGCTCGACATGTATTACATCTTCCTCCAATGAATGCAAGCTACGTGGTTAGCCTTGAAGAAAATCCGCATGAATGGCTGATTCAAGTTTAACGGTAATTGTTTTTGATTAGACGCGTCGGGACGTCGCAAAGCAATGGACGATTTTCCTGTCAAATCCGCGATACAAATTTACAATCACAATATGGCGAATTGCACTGCACCGTATTGCCTTACGATGAGACGTTCGAGTTTTCTAGGGAGGAAATAGGCAGTGTCCGCAATGGGGGAGCTTACGAACTGGTTTTGACCGTTCTTCATATAATGTCGCCAGTATTTTTGGATGCGATGACCCAATCAGGCTCTAGAAGAAGATCAAGACATCCCCCTACACCGTCTAACTCCTCTAGAATCATTAGAGTTTCCGAAGCGCGGCTGCAAGCAGTGTAGAAAAGACGCACCGCTTCTTCGTTCAAGTCTTCGCAATCGGGGGCATCTTCCAATCCGGACCGCTTAAACGAGGTCGAGAGGTTCTTGGCATATGGAATCAGAACATTAGGGAACTCCATGCCCTTAGCACTAGATGCCGTTAGAATATGGACCGAATTGGCATGAGTGTCTATTGGATGGTCGGGATCATGGACTGTGTAGGGAATCTTCCGACGCCTTAGGTGTATGCAAATGGGATCCAGTTGTTCCTGCCTAGTGTATTTCGTTGAGAGAAGGAGTATTGCAAATCGACCGAAATTCTGACAGAAATTTTTTGCGTAAGACTCAATCTCAACAGCAACGATATCCGCGTGTTTCTGTGAGTTCGCCCGAGACCATTTTGGTGGAGAACCGTTAAACACCGACTCGGCGCGGTGACGCACGATGTCGATGTTCTCACCGAGTGATTCTCTCAGTGGTTCGAGAGCTTGGGAAATCTGGCGAGTCATGCGATAGGATTTCCTGAGAACTGAGGCGTCCGGAGAACGAAGAACTTCGCTAATTTCACGCCAACTTCCAACTCTCCGGTAAATCGACTGCCCAGGGTCAGCTGCGAGAATAATTCCTCCGGGCGTTTTACAAAGTTGAGCCAATGCGGCGATCTGGATATTACTTAGGTCTTGGACTTCATCAATAAACAGGGAGGTGGCCAAATCGATTCGTTCGCGATGGACTATGATCGCGTCGTGAACGGCTTGCCGCCACATGTAAATGGGTGTGTGCTTGAACCTATTAGTTTCGACAAGGTTTCGCAGGTGCTCATAAGCTATCCAAACTACCTGCTTTTCTTCATTCCGAAGTGCCCGTTGTGATTTGGATGAGCGCCGTTTAATTCGGAGATAATCCTCTAGACTATTGATTCTCCTGTCCACAAGAATGTCTTCGACTTCCGCTTGAAAGAAATATGTTCCCAGTTGCTCTAACGTTTTTCGCAATGGTTCTGGAACGGGACGGTTTTTGATGAGATTTCTGACGGTGCTATAAAACGCCGTGTGAGTCAGAGTTGTTTGCTTCTTTGGTTCGAGGCGGACCAGGGGAACGCCGATAGATCTCAATTGCCGGTCAACATCCATCAACCAACCATCGGCAGTGGAAAAGATGACATGTTTACCAAAATCACCTGAGATGTGGTCCCACAATGATTTGAGGCTGCCCACCAGTGCATTGGTGTAGGTGACCACTCGATAGACGGCAGCACCGGAGTCGAAAAGCGATTCCTTGGAACGGCTTTGGACGAGGTGAAGCATCCGATACAGACCGACAATTGTCTTACCCGTTCCGGCGGCACCGGTAACGAGAAAAGGACGGTCAGACATTGGCTTGTTGATTATGCGCTGTTGTTCCTCGTCAACCACAAGCAGGAACGCTTCAAGTGGTTTGCTTGCCAGCGTTTCCAATTGGTCCGCGCCGACCTTATAGAGTCGTGCGATGTCAGAAGACGGGTTTTCATCGAGAAGAAAATCGAACAAGCGATACCAGTCACCAACCGATTGCTTCATCGCAAGATCCAGTGCCTGATCTGTGGTTTCGCATTTTAAAAACGCTTCACGCACCTGTTGAGGCCAACCACTAAGACTGGCAAAGCGATCGAGAATTTCCGTGTTTACATAGGAGGTGATTAAATCCAAGGCCACTTCGATTTCATCTGTAGCACTCTTATCTGCCATAGATTCATAGAATGCGGCGAGTTCGTGATCAGACGATAGTTGAACGGGATCGTTCTCTGCAGGTATGAGTTGGCCCGTTTGAGATTCACTTTGAAGAGCTCCTCGCAGCCAATTATCTTTTGCCGATCCCTTTTCAAGGCGAACCTCGCCGCTGGGTAAGTTCCTATAGGTGTCATCCGCCCGATGTTCCAGCCGAAGTAAGCTCATTTCTTCTGGAGTCCATTTGTAGATGAGGCGGTGGGGAGGTTTCTTTAGCTTCCAGCAATTCTTGATGTGTTTGAGTGGTGTGTGGCTGTCTCCATGCGGTATTGGACCATGTTCGAGAATCTGTCTAATATCGGGGATGAAGGAATGATAGACGGCCTCCATACCGGAGGCCCGACATTCCTTGGCAAATTGGGGGCAAAAATATACATTTTCGTTCATTTCTGTATGGAATCAGGTGCGGAGGTCGACTGTATGATTCGGGAGATGCGACCATCCCGAAAACTGTAAATCTGTATAGGAAATCTTGGCTAACCCGTTTGCCCATTGAATAGGAGCAGGAGTGGAGGCTGGCTGATAGGATAGAGTGGGCGCGTGACAGAGGGCTGTAAGGAACTTGCCCATTTGACTCGGACTGAACTTCATCGAATTGAAAGGCATCGAGAATTTCACTGGGCTAGTCAGGATTCCGTCTTGTGGCGATAAACAGGGGTAAAATGTAGAGTAAGCCGCTTTAGTCGGTTGAACTAGGGTTCCCGGCGATGGTTGATCATGATCGCAGTGAATCAGCGGCGCCCCGCCCTTTGCGTATTCAACGAGGGTAAATGGCAGGCCATTCATGGCCGTTGCGTAATCCTCAACCCGTTCGTCTTTAGGGATTCTTCCATCTCGGATCAAGACGACGTTGCGACTGGCGTCAATTGAGTGAGCCTTGTCTACGACCCATCGTATGCCCTCAATCAGCAACTGCAGTGGCAGGCTCTCTGTCTTGTTTTTGATGGCTCTCCAATATGCAAGGAATCGTCCGCTCGAATCGGTAAGCGTTATTACAGCGATACGGGCATCATCTATTCCACCGCGCCCGAGATCCAGACCGATGAACCAGCACCGCCGGAACTCGTCGGTTTGCAAAAGCTCAGTGCAGAAATGAAGTCCTCCTACCTTGGCTAAAATCGCCATAGCAAGCCCGTGACGGGAGTATATCGGATTGGACGAAGTGGAGCAGATTTGAAACGCTATCCTACGCTCGTTCAGGTATTTCATCCAGACCAAGGCTTCGCTCGGTGGGCGGTCGCCTAGCTTACCCTCCAAGGGAATGAGTATGATCGGCATTCCCACGGCATCGTTAGTTAGGAAATCGTCGATGGTGTCCCCGCCTCCCAAATCCACCATGTTTCCTGGGCATCCCCATTCCCTTAGGACTTGATTCACGAGTCTGGCGATTTCCATCGCCTTGGATAGTTGTCTCACGCTACCACCTAGCAGTCCCATACATATAGCTGCGGGCTTTATCGCCTTTTCGGAGCGAACTAGCTGCAGTAAGTTTTTTGACAAGCCCGAGCCACTCGTGAGGGATGCGAGGCTGCTCGCCTGCCTTGAGCTCCGATATACGATTTGCTCACTCAAGTCCTCGCTTTCCCATTCTCGATGTTGTACAAGTTGCGAGAGTCCGGCAGATTCAGCTAGATAGCCGATTAGATCGTTGATCCCGCCGAGCATAGGTCGGTGGCATAATGCAGCTGGATATTGACCTTTTTGAAACAACTCAGCGGCACTGAGAAAGCTGGGACTTGAACTACCAGGTTCAAAAACCACACGTGCGATGCTGAGTCCGATCAAAGTTTCTGTTCTGTCACCACCGAAAGCTACGCGTTGAAGGCGGTATGCATTGCGGCACTTTAAGTCAGACTGTGGGACGGAGATTGTGGGGGATTTTTTTAGCCATGCGCGAATCGATGTTCTATAAACGTCGAATTCATACGGAGAATCTTGATGGCTCAGTTGCCGTTCGATCATTTCCCGCCATGCATCTGGAGCCGACACTCCTGGGAGTCGGTAGCATTCCCATTTTAGCTGCGTTAAGGTATCATTCTTCATCATCCATTATGATACGGGGCCAAACGAAAGCGAGATTAATCAGGTAAAGAACTGTGCGAGATAGACTTTCCGAAGCACTTAGATTCGCAGCGTGAATTAGCGTGTTTCTGTATGCGTTCATTGCACGCAAGGTCGGAATGACCTGAACAGAATCAAATCTTTCGTTGTAGATAAGATTATCGTTTTGAGCTTTGCCCACTAGGTCAGCGAATGACATTTCCTGACTCGGTACGCCCACAATTTTTTCGAGTTGTTGATAGAGAAGGTTGTGACTCGCTGTGACAAAATCTCTTGGACGGTCCAGTGGACGATGTTTGCTCAGCCAGTCGAGAAGTGATTTCGATTTTCCAGCCGTGCAAAAGGCAAGCTGGGTCAGCGTTGTTTCCAAGACCCGAAGGTCAGAGCTTTTGTCCAGTGAAAGAGCGTCGGGGTATGAGTCGGTCGGGGGGAGTGGCTTGTCTGTAGCTGCCGAGTTAAGTTGTCCCAAAGATTCCCTGATGTGATGTTGTGACGACTGCATTTCATCAAGACACCTGCTCTGCCCCAGAAATAGATCCCCGAGCTTAGCAAGAGACTCGTGAATTCCCCCGAGTTCCACTTGGAGCTTTGGGTGGTAGGATGCTTGCTCGACTGGGATTTCCCATTCTTGGGCTTCGATTGCAGCTGTAGAAGGATCAATCGAAAGGGCGGGCGGGCGTTTGGTCTTTGGCCGGCGGATGTCGAATTTTGCGGCATCACGCTGGAACTCCTCGGTCAGAGCATCATAAGATGCCGTGGTTTTTTGGTAGATCCATGCTTTGCGGACACCGTCCCATTGCCTGCTCAAAATTTTTTTTGCACGTTCGCGTTGTTGGGGATGGATTTGAACGACGAAATGCTGTTCGTCCTCGGTAACCCGAATGGGGCCGAAGTTCGTTGATTCTAGATCAATTGGAAGGGTCATAAGGGAAGGTCTAGACAGGGGCAGGTTTCAACATTTCCAGCATCTCACTCGGCATGTGGTTGGACCTCGCGCTCGATTCGTTCGCCATTCGCGCGCGCGGCGCGCATCAGATCGTCGCCCAATTGAAGGCGGAGCCATAAGCCTGGATAGCTTGGGGTTTTAAGAAATGGAGCGTGCGGTTTCATGTTGGATTCAGTGGTAATCGACGATTTCGATTTAATGGGGTTCACTCCGCAGCCAGCGGATTCCAGACCCGCCTGAAGCCGCAGTCGCGGAAGTCCTTTTCGTTGACGGTCGCGAAGTCGGTGACGCCTTGTTGGATGAGGAGGAGCGCGGCCCGCCAATCGTAGGCGCGGCGGCGGGCGAAGTCGGTTTCGCGGAGTTTCGGCCAGAAGGCGTCATGAAAGTCCCGGCTGTCAGGAGGGAAGCCGATGACTTGCCAACGGGGGTGCTGGCGAAAGGCCTCGCAGACATCGGTGGCGGCAGAGGGCGAGAGGGGCTTGGCAAGCACGGCGGGGTTCCGCAGTAGCACGTAGAGTTCGAGCAGGATGAATTCACAGATTGCGACATCCTGGCGATCCTGGAGGGATTCGAGAAAAGCCGCCGCCCTCGGGTGATGGGCATTCCGGGACTCGACGGCGGGCAAAAGAATATTGGTATCCAGCGAGATCATCGGTCGGCGAGGCTGCGATTGCTTTCATCGTCCGTCGCGATGTCGCGAAGCGTGTCCAAGGGAACCTTGATGCCGCCCGCATCGACGCGAGGAAGCTGCCAGACACTGCGGGCTGGCTCGGTGCTTGGGAAGCGGTCGAGAAACAATTCCAAGCCACGGCGGGTGACCTCGGCGAGGGAAAGTTCCCGCTGTGCAGCGAATGTCTTCGCCCGTTGGTAAAGCTCGTCTGGGAGTTGGATCTGGGTGCGCGTCATGCTGTAAATCCTACATCACCGAGCGACGGTGTCAATTCTCCACCATGTCATGACCGCGCAGTCATGTGACATGGGATTTCCGCGATACCCGGCAGCATGGGTTTGTGGTAGGCTAATCCCGTTCGCAAAAACCATCATGAACCACTCCGCTCCCGGCCCCGCACTGCCGTATTCCAATCCCTTCGGACACAAAATATGAGAAGCTGAAATGCACAACATTCCCGAAGCCTTGGCATTTCTGCCGCCGAGTGGCAGGATGAGACGGTCACAGACACGCCGCTACAATTTAGAACGCTCATGAAATTTGAACCACCCTTTGACCGCCGCATACCCGACATCACGACCGCAGCACCATTTGGCCGGAGTCCGGACGGGCATTGGATCGCTTCCGCTGCAGATTTGCCGATTCTCCCGATCCCGAAACACGCAGTGGTGTCGAAGGATTTCATCGAATTCGATGGCTGGGTTTTTCCGCTTTCGTATGTTTCCAAAAGCCTGTTGGTCTGGCTGCAAGCGTCGTTTATCCGGTGGGCGAAAAAGGATGATAGCGCCCGGAACCGTGAGTGGATCGAGGGCATCGTCGATGCGTTTCAGGATGCCTTGAGCGGGAATCTCTGATAGGTCTGCTTGTGAACCGAACGACATCATGAAACTCGCCATCGAAACTTCTAATCTAACCCGAGACTTCGGCTCCATTCGGGCTGTGGATCATCTCGATCTGCGGGTGGAGCGAGGAACGTTTTACGGGTTTCTCGGGCCGAACGGCGCTGGAAAATCCACGACGCTCAAGATGCTCACCGGACTGCTCACGCCCAGCGCGGGTACGATGCGGATTCTTGGCGAGGACCTCAGCGATCCGAAGCGGGCGCTTGCCGTGCGGCGGCGTATCGGGGTGGTGCCGGAGAATCTCGCGCTGTATGAAAATCTAAGTGCCCGCGAATACCTCACCTTCATCGGGCGGATGTATCAGGTGCCGCGTGAAACCCTCCGACAGCGCTGCGACGAACTGTTGTGCATGATGGAACTCAGCGGTGACGAACGGAAGCTGACTTGCGAGTTTTCCCACGGCATGCGCAAGAAGCTCGCGTTCGCTGCAGCCCTGATCCCGGACCCCGAGTTGCTTTTTCTGGACGAACCATTCGAAGGCGTGGATGCCGTCGCCTCCAGAGTCCTGCGCGAAACGCTCAAACGTTGTGTCGAGCGCGGCGCGACGGTTTTCCTGACCTCCCATGTCCTGGAAATCGTGGAAAAACTCTGCACGCATACCGGCATCATCTCGCAGGGGCGTATCGTCCACCATGGAACGATGGAGGAACTGCGCCGCGACGGTTCATTGGAGGACGGATTCATCGCGGCGATCCGAGGCGGCGTGGACGTTCCGAAAACCCTGAGCTGGCTGGTAGAATGAACTGGCATCACCTCAAGTGCATCCTGCTGCTGCGCTGGCAGCTCACACGCAACCAGGTGCGGAAGAGCGGCGGGCTTGGAACGATCGTCGCCGGCATCCTTGCGCTTCTGGCACTAATGCTGGTTGCCGCCAGCTTCGGCGGAGGATTTCTGATAGGAGCGCTGGTCCTGAAGAAGGAAACACCGCAGGCGATCATGGCGGTCTGGCATGGGCTCACCGTTGCGTTTCTCTTCACCTGGATCACCGGGGTGGTCACCCAGCTGCAACGCGCCGAGTCCATCGATCTCCAACAACTTTTGCACCTCCCGGTTCCATTGGGGCAGGTTTTCGTTTTCAATTTCATCGCCTCCCACCTGACGTGGTTGATGATGATGGCGATTCCGGGCATCGTCGGTCTGGCAGTCGGACTTGTCGTATCCCGCAGCGGCATGATGGCGCTGTTGCTGCCATTGGCGCTGGGAATGGTCTTCATGGTTTCCGCATGGACCTACTGCCTGCGTGGCTGGCTCGCGGCCATGATCGCCAATCCACGCAAGCGCCGGTCGCTCACCGTGATTCTGTTCGTTACCATGCTGCTGTTGATCCTGGCGACGGGATGGTATTTCACGAGATTCCGTCCAGCGGGAGACATGGCGTCACATCGGGCTGTGATGGAGGCATTCCGCGAATTGCCGGCGATGGGGTGTTTCTTCCCGCCTTTGTGGCTGCCGATGGGAGCTCAGGCCCTCGCCGAAAACAATCCTTGGTCGGCTGTCATGGGCTCCTTTGGCTTTTGGGTAATCGGTGCGGCGGGGCTGATGCTCGCCTACCGGGATACTTTGAAATTCCAGCGCGGGGCGACAGGGGCGCGGGTGTTGACAGTCGGCTATGTCAGGACGGGGCCGGGACAAGCCTCCAGCCCCGCACACGCGCAGAGCCGCTCCGGGTTTCTGGAGACGCGGATTCCCATGCTGCCCGAAGAATGCGGTGCGGTGGCATTGGCGGAGTTCCGCTCTCTGCTGCGGGCACCGGAGATCAAGATCATGCTCTGCATGCTGGTTTTGCTCCCGGTCCTTTTCATCGGCTCGCAGCTCACCACGGAAACACCAAACTTCCCGGAGACAAGGCGCTTGCTGTTGATCCCGTCGACGTTGGTTTTCATGGCGGTCCTGATGATGCCGCTCGCCGGCAATCAGTTCGGTTACAGCCGGGATGGCTTCCGCTGCATGGTGCTTTCTCCGGTCGAGCGGAGATGGTTGCTGCTTGGCAGGAACTTGGCATTTTTGCCGTTCGTCATGTTCACGTGCCTGTTGGCGATCACCATGATTTCCGTGCGCTTCCGGCTGTCCATGCCGACCATTCTGGCCGGATTGTTCCAACTCGCATCGATGACGGCCCTGCTGGGAATCATCGGCAACCTTGTCTCGATCCGCTTTCCCTTCCGTATCGCGTCCGCAGCCGTGAAACCCACCAAGAAGCCCGCCGGGATCGCGCTGGCGATGATGTTAGGTGTGCCCGTTTTGCCGCTGGCGTTTTCTCCACTCATGCTGCCGGCACTGGTGGAGGTCGGGCTGCGTTCCTCCGGCCATAACGGTTTCCCGGCCGAATTGCCGCTTTCCGCGGCGCTCGCCACCGTGATGGTTCTCGCCTATTGGCTGAGCCTAAAACCCATCGGGCGCATGCTGGAGCGGCATGAAGTCCGGATTCTAGCCGCAGTGACCGCGGAGGTGGAATAGGATGATGACCTATCTAGGATTCTACCTCTGGCTGCTGGTGATCGAGCGGGAAATCGAGCGGCGGCGAAGGGTGGCGGCAAAAACTGGAACACCGATCTCCGAAGACGTTGAAATGAATTTGGAAAATGGAGGTGAAACGTCCACGCTCCTTGAGGAAACGCGGAATGAAATTTGAACCTCTCTGGGGTCCCCGCAGTCTCACAAGACGAAGGATCTGCAAACCGAGATAGTCCTTGGATTTCAATGTTTGGCCAGCTTGAAATCGACCGTGGAATGGGTTCGCAGGAGGCGAGGTGTCCGTGGTGATGCCGGCTGCCGCTGGTAAAGTGCGGCGGTCATAGACACGCCGCTACAGTCCGACCCCGGGCTATCATCTGTCATCCCTTCAGAATAAAGACTAGGAAATGGACGAAGAGGAAGAGATTGATGAATGATGGTTGACGAATTTTGATTTTTGATGGGAAGAGAAAAAAGCAGGACAAAGAAAGGGGAAGCGTCCTAAAAACATCCCCCACTCCTGATCCCGGATTTTGATGCGGGTCTCGGTTAGGCGACTTACTCGGCATCGGTGCGCTGGGCGGCGGCGGCGGCGGGGATAACATCGGCTGGGGGCAGCCGAACGGTTCAAGCGGAAATCCGGGGGATTTAAACTTGCTCACATCTTCGTCAGAATCGAGGTCGAATAGTG
>ENA-OFCF01000603-OFCF01000603.1-metagenomes-genome-assembly--contig:-NODE-603-length-15622-cov-3.526884_pt1 | contig 15622 bp, 15 predicted proteins | sample MGYA00153387_OFCF01 | MGnify analysis MGYA00153387
TCCGGCGCCATGAGGTGGCGATTGCTGCCCTGGACGACTGGCAGATTTTCTATTTTCGCAACGACAGCTGGAGCAGCCCCTTGTCGAGTGCGGCCGGCGGGGGTGCCGCCGGTCTTGCCGTTCAGACCGCCCTGCCGGACGGGGTCCGCCTGATCCTCATGCTCTCCGATGGCGAGGTGCTCAGTGGCCGGCTGCAGCACGACTGGGCCCGCCCGACCCTGGGGGCGGCTCGCCAATGAGACGCGCGCCGGCAACCCGCATTTGGCACCGCCGCGAGCGGGGCGCCGCATTGCTGATCGCCATGCTGACCGTGGCCCTGGTGGCCACGCTGGCTTCAGCCGCCCTGTGGCGCCAGTGGCGCAATGTAGAGGTTGAAACCAGTGAACGCAGCCGCATGCAGGCCGGCTGGATACTTGGCGGCGCGCTGGATTGGGCACGCCTGATCCTGCGCGAAGATGCGCGCGCCGGCGGCCCGGACCACCTCGGTGAGCCATGGAGTGTGCCGCTGCAGGAGTCGCGACTGTCGACCTTTCTCGCTGTCGACAAGGACCAGGCTGACGACTCGGAACAGGTTTTTCTTTCGGGCCAGATCACCGATGCACAGGCGCGCATGAACGTCCGCAATCTGGTGGCGGACGGGAAGATCTCGGAGCCGGACCAGCAGGCGTTTGGCCGGCTGTTCGAACAACTGGGGCTGGAGCCGTCCGAAGTCGACACCGTGGCGGCAAATCTCGTGCTGGCCCTGAAGCCGGCGGCAGAGGCTGGCAGCGACGCGCCGGTTCCCTTGCTGCCCCGGCGCCTGGAACAGTTGCGCTGGTTGGGCCTGTCCGGGCAAAGCCTGCTGGCCTTGTCGCCCTACATCACGGTATTGCCGGGGCGCACCACCTTGAACCTCAATACGGCCGGGGCCGAGGTGATAGCCGCCAGCATGCCCGCCCTGGACCTGACCGACGCCAGGCGACTGGTCTCGGCACGCGAGCGCGCCGCGTTCCGCACACTGGAGGATGTGGCCAAGGCTTTGCCGGCCAACGCGGCGGCGCCCGCAGCGACCCAGTTCAGCATCGCCACGCGGTATTTCGAGGTCCGCGGCAGGCTGCGCATGGAGCGACTGATCGTGGATGAGCGCTCGCTCGTATTTCGCAACGGCATGGAAGTCAGCACATTGTGGCGGGAACGGGCCACCAACGACCCAACTGTCGCGCCGGTCGGAAGCCGCTGATGGCCGCGTCGGCCGCTTCCCAGTAGGCGCGGTGCGACACAGCTGGTAACGCAAATTGGAGGTCGAGCCAGCCGGCGTAGCCGTACTTCATCACCAAGTCGGTGTCGCTGCCGGTGGGGCTGGTGGAGCCGGTGGGGCTGGTGGACGAAGTGGTCGGGTCGGTCGCGTCCGGGCTGGTGCTCGCGTCGTCGGCCTCGGTCTCTGTGCCAGCCTCGGCCTTACCCGAGTCGTCACCGCAGGCGGCGAGCAGCAGCGCGAGGAGGACGTGTACGCGACAGTGACGCGCTGCGCGGCGGAGCGGTCGGTCACGCGGGGCGAGTGTTTCGCGGGAACAATGGCCCGTCCGGCAAAGCTGACAATTCAGACCCATTGCAGTCCACAATGCCGGGCACTGTGCTGGAAGCCAACATACAAAGCTTTCTTGTGCTGCGAACGCGGTGATTTTTCGCACCGATGTGCGGTCGGGCCTGACAGTGGGCGCGGTCAATTGTCCGGAGCTCAGAGGGTGATTCGGGCTTTTACGGGCGCGCTTCAGGGCCTTTGAGATATGCTCCGCGCCGCTCGCATGTCGACTTCGCCCAACTATCGAGGGCCCGGAGAGATCCCCGGGGCTGCTGCGGTGACCGTCCCGGTGACCGTCCCGGCGACTGCTCCGGCGGCTGCTCTGGCGGCCGGTTCGGCGGCTGCGCCGCGACGGGTCACTGTTCCGCAGCTCGGGCGCTTCAAGCGCGACGGGCGAGCGATCACGATGGTCACCGCCTACGACGCGACCTTCGCCAGGCTCGTGGATGAGGCCGGGGTCGACGTGATCCTGGTCGGCGATAGCCTCGGAATGGTGATGCAGGGCCACCCGCACACGCTCGAGGTGACGCTCGAGCACATGGCCTATCACGCCCGCTGCGTGCGTCGGGCGGTCACGCGGGCCCACCTGGTCGTCGACATGCCGTTCATGAGCTACCAGGTCAGCCCGGAGCAGGCGCTGGTGTCCGCGGGCCGACTGGTGCAGGAGGGCGGCGCCGAGGCGGTCAAGCTCGAGGGCGGGGCCCGCTGTGTCGAGGCGGTGCGCAAGATCGTCGCCGCGGGGATCCCGGTGATGGGGCACGTGGGTCTGACCCCGCAGAGCGTCCACGAGTTCGGTGGCTTTCGTGTGCAGGCGCGGGGGCAAGACGCCGCGGAGCGCCTGCGTCAGGACGCCCTCGCGTTGCAGGAGGCCGGCATCTACAGCCTCGTGCTCGAGGGCATCCCCGCCGCGCTCGCCCGCCAGGTCAGCGAGTCGCTCGCCATCCCGACGATCGGGATCGGCGCCGGCGTCGGCTGTGATGGTCAGGTGCTCGTCATGCAGGACCTGCTCGGCCTCGACGACCGCTTCAAGCCGAAATTCGTGAAGCGCTACGCGGAGCTCGCCGGGCTGGTCCGCGAGGCCTTTTCCGAATTCGCCCGCGAGGTCCGCGAGCGCCGCTTCCCCGCCGATGAGCACAGCTTCGCTGGCGAGGCCCGCATCGAGCCGGTCATCGAGCCGGTCATCGAGCCGGTCATCGAGCCGGTCATCGAGCCCGGCCCGGGCTCGTACGGACCGACCTGAGTGCGCACGATGCAGGTGCTGCGCACGCGTGAGGAGCTGCGGGTCTGGCGGTCGTCGCTACCTGCCGACACGCCGGTCGCGTTCGTGCCGACGATGGGCTACTTGCACGAGGGTCACCTCGCGCTGCTGCGTGAGGGCCGGCGACGGGCCGGTGGTGGTGCGCTGGTGCTGTCGATCTTCGTCAACCCGACGCAGTTCGGGCCGAAGGAGGATCTGGATAAGTACCCGCGTGACGAGGCCGGCGACCTCGAGAAGGCCCGCGGCTGCGGGGTCGACGTCGCGTTTTGCCCGACCGACGCGCGAGCGCTGTATCCCAACGGCACGAGCACCTGGGTCGAGGTCGAGGGGCTCGATCGATATCTGTGCGGCGCGACGCGCCCCGGGCACTTTCGCGGCGTGTGCACGGTGGTCGCGAAGCTATGGGGGCTGGTGCGGCCGGGCGTGGGACTGTTCGGCGAGAAGGACTACCAACAATTGGCGATCCTTCGCCGCATGCACGCCGACCTCAACCTCGTCGGCGAGGTCATCGGCTTCCCGATCGTGCGCGAGCCCGACGGTCTGGCGATGTCGAGCCGCAACACCAATCTCGGCCCGCAGGCGCGCGGCGAGGCGCTGGCGATCTCGAGATTTTTACGGGGAGTGCGCGAGCGCTTCGCGGGCGGGGTGCGAGAGTCTGGTGAGCTGCTCGCGGACTTTGCGGCGCAGCTCGCTCCGGGTCGCGTCGACTACGTGTCGATCGTCGACGCCGATGAACTCCAGCCGATCGACACGGTCACGAGACCCGCGCTGGTCGCCGTCGCGGCCTTCTTCGGCGGCGTGCGGCTGATCGACAACACCGTGCTCACGCCATGATCACATGATCACGTGATCACGTGATCACGTGATCACGTGATCACGTGATCACGTGCCGGCGAGCTCGAGCTCGGCATGTCCGCGTCGAGGCCGGGCAGCAGGCTCCACTGATAAAAAATGCGGTCGACGAGGCCGGCGAATTCCTGGCGTCGGGTCGGCCAGCGGTCGAGCAGACACAACGCGAGCTTGTCGACCTCGGCCTGGGTCTCGAGCTCGAGGCCGCTGACGGGTCGCTCGCGACGGACGGCCTCGACGAGGTAGAGGAGGTGGCTGAGGCCCTCGACGACCGGGAGGGTGTCGGCGAGGGCGGCGTCGCCGAGGACGCTGTCGTGGGGTCGGGCCTCGAGGCTCTCGAGGGCGCCCTCGGCGAGGGCGAGCCCGATCTCGACGCCGCCGTCCTCGGACTCGCGAAGGGCGCTCATTGCAGGGTGTCCGAGCCGTCACGGCCGAGCACGATGCCCGCGGCGAGCAGCCTGCGGGCGTCCCGGTCCTCCCCGTAGCGACGCCAGCGGTCGTAGAGGCCGAGCAGGTCGCGGTCGGCGTCGCCCCGTCCGTCGGTCGCCTCGGAGATCACCTCGGCGGCGACCTCGAAGTGCCTGGCCAGCTCGTGAAACACCGCGAGCGCGCCATGGCCGTCCGAGACCTGGCGGTAGGCGGTCGACCCCAGCGAGCGCACGTAGCTCAGCTTGACCGGCGTCCGGTCGAGGCTGTGCGGCACGACCCCGGCGATGAACAGCGCGCGGTCGCCGACCTGGCGCAGCGCCTGGGCCCGCGCGCTGCCCTCCTGGGCCCGGGCCGCGAGATAGTCGAGTGCCAGCGGGCCCGTGTGGCGGCCGGCGACGCCCGGCTTCTGCACGTACGCGGCGAGGAAGTGGACGACGTAGGCCTCGACCTCGCGGGGGAGTGTGGCCCCCGCCCGGGTCTGGGCCTCGCCGACCTGGTCAAAGAAGAAGGCTTCGAGCGAACCATCGAACGCGAGCTTGGCCGTCATCAGCGAGTCCCCCTTTTGCCAAGCTAGCAGGGGACGGCGAGGCGACAACGAAATTATGTGAGCAAACCCGGCAGACCTGGTCCAAAGCGCCCCGACAAAAATGTCCGGGCCGGGGGTTGACCCCCCGCGGGGTGTCACTACACTCGCGCCACATTAGCAGTCACCCCAGGGCGACTGCTAGCAATGTCCCCCCTCGGTCCGCTAAACCGGCTCCGACGGGGTTCCCCAGTTACAACGAGCATCGCGCCTGTCGCGCGATTGCCTCGTTTCGGGTGGATTCGCCCGAAACTTCACGGCCTTCATGACTCATGGGGCCTGAATTCGCTGTTCCAACGAGTACACAGGAGACTGCTACATGTCGACGAAGGTTCGTCCGCTGAACGATCGCGTTCTTATCAAGCGTATGGCCGAGGAAGAGAAGACCGCTGGCGGTCTCTTCATCCCCGATGCCGCCAAAGAGAAGCCGGCACGCGGCATCGTCATCGCCGCGGGTCAGGGCAAGTCGGATGATACCGGCAAGCGCACCCCGCTCGACGTCAAGGCCGGGGACAAGGTCCTGTTCGGCAAGTACTCCGGCACCGAGATCAAGCTCGACGGTGAGGATCACATGATCCTGCGCGAGGAAGAGATCCTCGCGGTGCTCGAAGGCTAGTCCCCCTGCGCCCGCAAGACGCGGACCACGGCCCTCTCTTCTTTTAAAAGGAGAGGGGCCGGGTCCAGCGCGCGGGCGACCTCCCCCTCCCTCGCAACTTTCAAGAGAACGAGAATTCCCATGGCAGCCAAAGAAGTACGTTTTGATGAGTACGCCCGTAACTCGATCCTCCGTGGTGTGAATGTCCTGGCCGACGCGGTCAAGGTCACCCTCGGGCCGCGGGGCCGCAATGTCGTGATCGAGAAGTCCTGGGGCTCCCCCACGGTCACCAAGGACGGCGTCACCGTCGCCAAGGAGATCGAGCTCGAGGACAAGTTCGAGAACATGGGCGCCCAGATGGTCAAGGAGGTCGCCTCGAAGACCTCCGACCTCGCCGGCGACGGCACGACCACCGCGACGGTGCTCGCCCAGGCGATCTACCGTGAGGGCCTGAAGATGGTCGCCGCGGGTCACGATCCGATGGAGCTCAAGCGCGGCATGGACCAGGCCGTCGATGCCGTCATCGGCCACATCCGCGACCACCAGTCGAAGGCGACCAGCAGCGACGACGAGGTCGCGCAGGTCGGCACGATCTCCGCCAACGGCGACGAGGAGATCGGCAAGCTGATCGCGCAGGCGATGAGCAAGGTCGGCAAGGAGGGCGTGATCACGGTCGAGGAGAACAAGGCCAACACGACCGACCTCGACGTCGTCGAGGGCATGCAGTTCGACCGCGGCTACCTGAGCCCGTACTTCATCACGGATCAAGAGCGCATGGTCGTCTCGCTGAGCGACGCCTATGTCCTGACCTACGAGAAGAAGGTCTCGACGATGAAGGACCTCCTGCCGATCCTCGAGCAGGTCGCCAAGCAGGGCCGTAGCCTGCTGATCATCGCCGAGGACGTCGACGGCGAGGCGCTCGCGACGCTCGTGGTCAACAAGATCCGCGGCACGCTGCAGATCGCGGCCGTCAAGGCGCCGGGCTTCGGCGACCGTCGCAAGGAGATGCTCAAGGACATCGCCGTGCTGACCGGCGGCAAGGCGCTCACCGAGGACCTCGGCGAGAAGCTCGAGAACCTGAGCCTCAAGGACCTCGGCACCGCCAAGCAGATCACGATCGACAAGGACAACTGCACGATCGTCGACGGCGGCGGCAAGAAGGACGACATCAAGGCCCGCGTCAAGCAGATCCGCGCGCAGATCGAGGACACCACCTCGGACTACGACCGTGAGAAGCTGCAAGAGCGCCTCGCCAAGCTGGTCGGCGGCGTCGCCGTGATCAAGGTCGGCGCGGCGTCCGAGGTCGAGATGAAGGAGAAGAAGGCCCGCGTCGAGGACGCCCTTCACGCGACCCGCGCGGCTGTCGAGGAGGGCATCGTCCCCGGCGGCGGTGTGGCCCTCATCCGCGCCCAGAAGACCCTCGAGGACCTCAAGGTCTCGACCCACGAGCAGCAGGTCGGCGTCAGCATCATCAAGCGCGCCATCGAGGAGCCCCTGCGCCAGATCGTCATCAACGCCGGCGGCGAGCCGAGCGTGGTGATGAACGCGGTCCGCGCGGGTGAGGCCGGTTACGGCTTCAACGCCCGCACCGGCAAGTACGTCGACCTGATCAAGGACGGCGTCATCGACCCGACGAAGGTCGTCCGCACCGCGCTGCAAAACGCCGCCTCCGTGGCCGGCATGATGCTCACCACCGAGGCGATGATCGCCGAGAAGCCCAAGAAGGAGTCGGCGCAGCCGTCCGGTGGCGGTGGTGGCATGGGTGGCATGGGCGGCATGGACATGTAGTCCGCCCCCCGCCGGCTCCCCGGAGCCGGTACACGCGCCCCGCTCGGTTCGCCGACGCGGGGCGTCGTCGTTTTTAAGCGCGCGAAAACCGGCTATGTTGCCGGCATGGATCTGCGAGACCACGTCGCCATCGTCACGGGCGCCTCCTCGGGCATCGGTCTGGCCGTCGCCCGCACGCTGATCGCGTCCGGGGCCCGGGTTGCGATGGTCGCCCGCGGGGCCGAGCGGCTGGGGCACGCGTGCGCGACCCTCGGGGCGCGCGCGACGGCCTTCCCGCTCGATGTCGGGGATCTCCAGGCGCTGACGGCCCTGCCGGGGCAGGTGGTCGATCGCCTCGGTCGCCTCGACATCGTCATCAACAACGCGGGCCTGCACCACCGCGGTGACATGCTGCGCCACTCGCCCGCGCAGCTGGCCGACATGTTCATGGTCAACCTCGTCGCGCCGGTGGTGCTGACGCGCGTGGCGGCCGACCTGATGACGGCCGGCGGCGTGTTCGTCAATGTCGCGAGCCTGGCGGGCAAGCTCGGCGTGCCGGGCTCGGCGGTGTACTCGGGGACCAAGGCGGGGCTGCGCTTTTGGGCGCTGGCTGCCGCCGAGGATCTCGGGCGTCGTGGGCTGCGGATAGCCAACGTGAACCCGGGGCCGGTCGACACCGGGTTCTTCGACGACGACATCGAACACGTTTCCAACTTGACCTTCTCGCAGCCGATGTCGAGCGCGGAGCAGGTCGCCGCGGCGGTGATGGATTGCGTGCGCGGAGGGGCGACCGGGCTCGATGTCGATGTGCCGTATCTTTCGGGCAAACTGTCGACGCTCGGGTATCTGTCGCCAGGGCTCGGGCGGCTGCTGCGGCCGTTGCTCGAGATGCGGGGGGCGGCGGCCAAGCGGCAATATATGGCGCGAAAGGGGCAGGGGTAGCTGTGGGCGGACGACGGCACTGTTCCTCGCAGCGATCCCTCGAGGACGCCACGGAGCCGCAATCCGGCCGCGATCCGCCCCACAAAGCCCGCAGCGGTTGCCCCTGATGCAACCCGTGCGATACTGCGGCGCGCCCGGACGCTCCTGGCGCGCACGAACACGGAGGAATCGCGATGGGTTTTCTTGACAAGCTCAAGGCCAGCGTGGGCATCGGCGGCGCCAAGGTGCAGCTGCAGGCGAAGCGCTCGTACTACTTCGGCGACGAGAACGTCGAGATTACGGTCACGCTGCACGGCGGCAAGGTCGCGCAGAAGTGCCACAAGCTCGAGGTGTCCATCCAGCGCACGCGTGACCTCCCGACGGAGGAGGTCGAGGCGAAGAAGTCCAGCGGCCAGGAGAACCCGTCGACCCGCGTGACCGACACGCTGCTGACGCTGGTGTTCCCGGGCACCGAGGACGTCACGATCGAGCCGGGCAGCGCGCAGGTCTTCAATCTCGAGTTTGGCATCCCGGGGGACGAGCACACGCTGTTCTCGGACAGCCATGAGTACCGCGTGACGGTCGCCGCCGACATCCCGGGTGCGATCGACCCGTCCGACTCGGTGGCGCTCAAGGTGCTGCCGCCGCGGCCGTCCAACCCCGAGCGCGGGGCCATGAAGCCGACCGGCAAGCTGACCCCCGAGGCCTTCAAGGCGCTGGTCGACTCGCTCGGCGTCGAGTCGAACGCCGCGGTCATGGACCCGGACGCCGACGCGTGGGTCATCTACTTCATGAACGTCGGTCGCGTCGTGGTCGCTCACGGCGAGGTCCAGGCGGTCGCCTCGCTGCGTGACGGCGAGGTCGTGCGCACGTTCACCAATGCGAAGGTCAAGCCGGCCCACGTGCTCGGCAAGCAGGGTAGCGACGACGTCGATCGCGTGCCCGGCGGCCTCGAGCAGGCGATCGAGATGGCACGTAAGGTCGTGCCGAACAGCGACGCCGATGCGTTCTACCCGGAGCCGTTCGGCAACTCGATCTTCGCGTTCAAGAACCTGAAGGTGTATCGCGGTACTTGATCCGCCCGGTTCGGCCCGACGTGATCCAAATGTGAAGACGTCGAGCCGAACCTCGCCCCAATTCCGCACAGTCAGGAATATGTCGAATGGTGGTATGGACCCGGGCGAGCGCTGCGCGGACTTTCCTGGTGCATACATTGAAACCGACGTTTTGAGCCCGTCCGAGGCTGTATACGGGCGGCGCGGGGCTCGCCGCTGGCACGAGGGCCAAGAATATGTATGCAAACGATGCCACGCATCTCCGCGCTGATCCTCGGTCTGTCGCTGGCAGCCGGGTGCAGCAAGAGCTCTCGTGATACAGCCTCGCCCGATGCCGGGGCGAACGGGGCCGCGCCCGAGTCGGAGACGGCCAGCGAAGCCACCGCGTCTCAGCGGCCGATGCGGGTCACGGGCGTGTACCTCGACCCGGCGCTGACGGCGGTGTGCGAGCTTGACGACCGGAACGAGCTGCTCGAGTTCGACGCCGAGGCCGAGGACCGCATGGTCGAGCGCACGCTCGCCGCGGTCGCCACCTGCGTGAAGACCGGGCCGCTGAAAGGCCGGCGCTTGGAGCTGGTCGGGCACTCGACCGGCGACGACGAGTTCCGCGAGACCTTCGGCAAGACGCGGGCCGAGACGGTGCGCTCTGTCCTGGTGGACGACGGCGTCCCCGCCGGCGACCTCGTGACCCACGCGACCGACCCCGAGGACGACCCGGACGCGGCGGCGGAGTGGCCGAGCCAGCGTCGCGTCGACATCCGCGTCGCGACGCGCCACGCGAAGTGACGCCCGACCAATGGCCGTCCGTCACGCACGCATGCGCACGAGGCCGATCAGCGCGAGCACGTAGAAGATCACCGACATGATCGGGATGCCAAGCGCCGGGAACAGCGGCAGGTGGGCGACGCCGAGGCAGTAGGTGCCACAGGCGACGAAGGTGACCACCAGCGAGGTGCGGACGGTCTTGGTCAGGAAGCCGGCGACGGCCTCGTGGTGGGCCCGCAGCGTCGCCGGGGCGATGCCGACGGCGAGCTTGCCCTCCTGGATGTCGTTGAGGATCGCCGGGAGCAGGCGTGGCATCGCGTGCGCGGCCTTGGAGATCAGCTGGAAGTCGGAGATCAGCAGGTGCTTGATGCGCTCGGGACTGTAGCGCTCCGCGACCATCTCGGTGATGAAGGGGCGCGCCAGCTCGAGCGGGTCGATGTCCGGGGCGATCGACTTGGCGAGGCCCTCGGTGGTGACGATCGCCTTGAACATCATCGTGAAGTCCGACGGCATGCGCACGTTGTGACGCCTGGCCCCGGCGACCAGCTCGGAGAACAGGGTGCCGATCTGGATCTCCGACAATGGAACTCCGCCGAGGTAGCGCTCGGCGATCTCGATCGCGTCGGCCTCGAACTCGCTGTAGTTCACCTTGCCGGTCGGGATCGCCAGACTATAAAAAGTGCGCGCGAGCTGCTCGAGGTCCTCGGTCATGACCGCGTGCAGGATGTCGATCAGGCGCTCTTTCATCGCCGGGCTCAGCCGACCGACCATCCCGCAGTCGATGATCGCCAGACCGCCGTCGGCCTGCACGAACACGTTGCCAGGGTGCAGGTCGCCGTGGAAAAATCCGTCGACGAACAACATCTTGTATGCGGTCTTGAAGTAGACCTCGACCAGCGGCCGCGTGTCCTCGCCGCTCGCCAGCACCTCGCTGAACTTGCGACCCTCGACGAACTCCATGCACAGCACCTCGGCGCTGCTCAGGTCGTCGAACACTTTGGGGATGTGCACGCGTGGGTCGTCGGCGAAGTTGCGGCGAAAGCGGGCCATGTTGCGGGCCTCACAGTTGAAGTCGAGCTCCTGCGCGAGCGACTTGGCGAAGCCGCGCAGGACCCCGCCGAGGTCCATCGTCGCGGCCTCCTCGAACGACTCCTCGACCCAGCCCGCGAGCGCACGAAGGATGTTGAGGTCGCTCTCGATCTTCTTGCGCAGGCCGGGGCGCTGGATCTTGAGGACGACATGACTGCCGTCCTTGAGGGTGGCGCGGTGGACCTGGGCGATGCTCGCGGAGGCGAGCGGGTTCTCGTCGAGCTCGGAGAAGTACTCGCGAAAGCCGGGCCCGAGCGCGTGGCGCAGCTGCGAGACGACCTGGTCGAACGGCAGCGGGCTGACCTGGTCTTGCAGCTGCGTCAGCTCGTTCAAGATCCCCGGCGGGAGCAGGTCGGGCCGCGTCGAGAGGATCTGCCCGAGCTTGACGAAGGTCGGCCCGAGCTTCGAAAATGCGGCGACCAGGCGCTTGCCAGTGTCCGGGCTGCCGACCGTCGCGCGCGTGAGGTCGGCGCCGGTGAGCTCGATCTGTAGCTCGCGGCGCAGCTTGAGCTGGGCGAAGAACCACCCGAAGCCGTGGCCGACGAACACGCTGGCGATCTCGCGGAACCTCGCCACGTCCTTGGCGCCGGTGACCAGCGCTCGCGAGGAGCTGACGATGCTGCGCAGGACGGACACGGGGCGAGAGTATACGGGTCCTGGCGCGGATCCGGCAGCGCCGATGCAGCTTCGCGCATGTGCTCGCGGCGCCGCGCCGATGCCTGGAAGATCGCCGACGCTCGCTCTGCTATCCTGCCGGGCTCACGAGGGGAGTGCGATGAAGCGATTCACGACCTTGGCCGCTGCTGCGGTGAGTATGGCGCTGGTGAGCGGCTGCGATGCGTCGCGGGACGCGGGAGCCGAGGTCCAGCGTCAGGCCGGCGAGATGGCAGAGAAGACCCGCGCGGGCGCGGCGGACATGGTCGCGGTCGCCGGGGAGCGCGGGGCAGAGGCGGCCCAGGCGGCGGCCGACTGGGCCAGCGCGGTCTATCGCAGCGGTCAGCTCAGCGAGACGGCGCGCGGCTGGATCCGCGACGGCGCGGCCGCCTCGCAGGTCGGCATCGAGGCTGTGCTGCAGCGCGGCGAACAGGCGGTGCCGGTGGCGACCGAGATCGGCAAGACGCTGGCCAGCGCGATCGACTCCGACACGATGATCGAACCAATTTATCAAGAGGTCAGCGGAGCCTCGCCGGAGCTGGCCCTGGCGCGAACGGAGGCCGACGCCGCGATCTCGGGCATGACGCGGGTCGAGGTCATCGATGGTTTGCAGGTCGGGTTCAAGGAGCTCTCGAGCCTCGACCTCGGGCACAGCGTCAGTGAGCGCGCGTACCTGGTGGTGTGGCGACAGGGCGACCGTCTGGTCGGCTTCGTGTACCGCTCGCGCCGCGACCTGGCGATCGGGCAGCTGGTGTCGGCGGCGCCGCGGCTGATCGGGCTGGCGCGCTCGGTGCTGTGAAGCCCGGGGGTCGGTTGATGCGGTGTGCGCGGGCTGGTATGTGAGAGCCATGCGAGGAATGACCGGGGCCTTGATCCTGTGGTCGTGCGAGATCGCGGCCGGGGACCGCATCGGGATCGGCTGTGCCAGCGACCACGAGGTCGCCGCGGCGGGTGGTATGCGGCACCTGCTGGCCTCGTCGGTCGCCAGCGTCGCGGAGGGCGAGCCGCCGAAGATCGAGCCGTGAGCGCGGACTTTCGCGGACTTTCGCGGACTTTCGCGCACGGGCTCGCCAGGACCGCGCAGCCTCGCGCAGCGCAGCGGCCGTCCGGGTGGCCGCAGGGGCGGGGGACTGTGGCATGCTGTCGGCGGTGGCGAGCGCCAAGATCACCGATCCATACAAGCTAGTCGGATCCACGATCGCCGACAAGTATGCGATCGAGGCGGTGATCGATCGCGGCGGTTACGGCATGGTCTACCGCGCCTTCCACGAGGTCCTGCGCGTGCCGGTGGCGCTCAAGTTCTTCACGGGGCTGGCCCAGACGGAGCCCGAACGGCGCGAGGAGCTGCTCGAGCGCTTCGCCCAGGAGGGCGCGCTGCTCACCTCGCTGTCGACGCGCTCGGCCAACATCGTCCAGGCGCGGGACATCGGCACGCTGACCACCGAGGACGGCGTCTTCATGCCCTACCTCGTGCTCGAGTGGCTCGAGGGTCAGTCGCTCGAGCGCCTGCTACACGGCAGCGCCAGCCCGGCTCGCGGACGGCCGCGCGACTGGATGGACGCGTTCTTCCTGCTCGATGGGGTGGCCCGCGCCCTGGCGATCGCCCACGCCGCGGGCGTCGCTCACCGCGACATCAAGCCCGGCAACTTCTTCGTGATGGGCGAGGACCTGCATCCCGGCGTCATCATCAAGCTGCTGGACTTCGGCATCGCCAAGGTGATGCCCGCCGACATGGGGCAGACCCAGGGCATCAGCAACGAGTTCACGCCGGTCTACGGCGCGCCCGAGCAGTTCGACCGCATCCACGGGGCGACGGGGCCGTGGACCGATGTCTTCGGCTTCGCGCTGGTGATGCTCGAGCTGGTGCGTGGCGGGGCGCGCGTATACCAGGAGCGTGAGTTCATCGCGCTCGCGCAGCTGTGCCAGGACCCGACGCGCCGGCCGACGCCGCGGGCGCTCGGCATCGAGGCGAGCGACGCGGTCGAGGAGGTGTTCTCGCGGGCGGTCAGCGTCAAGGTCAGCGAGCGCTTCGAGAACATGGCGGCGTTCTGGAACGCGCTCGGCTCGGCGCTCGAGGTGCGGGACTTCTTGCCGGTGGTGGCCGATCACCGCGTGGCGATCGCGGTCGGCGAGGCGCGGGCCGGGGCGAGCCTGCGCGGGCGCATCGACGCCTCGGTGCGGGTGCCCGCCGCGGGCAGCAGCGGTGGCCTGCACGGGCCGGCGAACGGGCCGGGCGGCAGCGGTGCGCGGCTGCTGGCGGTCGAGCCCGGTCGGGTCTCGCCGGTGGCCGGCCGCAACGAGCCTGCGGGCATGCCCACGCGGCTCGAGTCCGATGGTCGCGCGCGACCGGGTCGCCGCCTCGCGCTTACTCTGGGGATCGTCGCGGCGGGGCTGACCTGCGCCGCGGTGGTGACGGTCTCGATGTGGCGCGGCGGCGACGACACGACGACGCCCGAGACCCCCGCGGTGACGGGCCCGGAGACGCCCGACAGGGCCGCTGCGGGCACGCTGGCGACGCCCGGGACGCGGGCCGCGGGCCGCTGTCCCGAGGGCATGGCGCTGATCCCCGGCGGGAAGTTCTTCATGGGGTCCGACAACGTCGACTCACCCGCGCTGCACTCGGCACGACCGGCGCATCGCGCCGAGGTCGAGGACTTTTGTATGGACATCCATGAGGTCACCGTCGCCCAGCACGCCGCGTGCTCGAGCACCGGCGAGTGCAAGCGCGCCCATCGCAACAGCTTCTGGCCGCAGGGCAAGTCCGACAAGAAGAACTGGGAGGCCAGCCGTGCGGCCTACAGCCCGCTGTGCAACGAGGGCCAGGAGGGCCGCGAGCGCCACCCCGCCAACTGCGTCACCTGGGAGCAGGCCGACCACTTCTGCCGCGCGCACGACAAGCGCCTGCCCAGCGAGACCGAGTGGGAGTTCGCCGCGCGTGGACCCGACGGCCGGCTGTACCCCTGGGGTGATGAGCCGCCCGACGCCGTGCACCTCAACGGCTGCGGCCGCGAGTGCGTGGCCTGGCGCGCCGCCGCAAAGCTCCCCGAGGTGCCGGTGCTCTACGACGCCGACGACGGCCACCCCGGCACCGCGGCGGTCGGCAGCTTCCCCGCGGGCAAGACCCGGGACGGCCTGCTCGACCTGGTCGGCAACGTGTTCGAGTGGACCGCCGACGACTTCCAGGCCTACCCGGGCGCACCCGCGGGCGCGCCGGTGGCCGCGGGTGCGAAGGTGATGCGCGGTGGAGGCTTCAACAGCTCGCAGGCGGAGCACGCGGAGCCGTCGCTGCGCTTCCCGCAGGACGCGACGGCGCACGTGCACGCGGTCGGGTTCCGCTGCGCCCGCGCGCCGCTCAGAAGCGGAAGTTGAGGCCGCCGGTCCAGCGACCGAGATCGCCGGAATGCACGCGCTGCGCAGCGGGACGAACACCGGCGGGCGCCCGGTCGCGTCGTCGGTGAAACGAAGGACAAGCGAAGCGAGCGTGGCAGCGTGCCCCGGCGACCCCGGGGCCGTCAAACGCGGGTACCCGGCCACACGACGTTTTGCCTAAAATCGGCCGGAGATCACGAGACCGCCGAGGGCCGGCGTGACGCGGACCCTCGCGGTCAGACCGGTGCGGCCTCGCTTCACGTCGCGCGCACCGGCGCCGACGAGGGCGATGCCCAGCGCCATGCCGATGACGCCGGCCACCGCACCCGCGGCGAGCATCGTCTCGCCCTGCTTTTGTCGCGCGTACAACGGATCGAGGTCGACGTCGGTGCGACCCTCGGCGTCGTCGAGATCCTGGTCGGCGCTGCGCTTGACGAACACGCCGGCCCCGAGCACGCCGAAGCCGGTCAGGCCGGCGACCATGAACACGGCGCCGGTGATCAGCTCGGCGCGGCCGCGGCGACGCAGCTGGTCCGCCGCGACCGTCTGGTTCGCGGGCCTCGTGACGGCGGGCTCGGACGCAGGCGCAGGGGCCACGGTCTCGACGGCGGCCGGCTCGGTGGGGGTGGGCTCGACGGCAGCGGGCTCGTCGGGGGTCGCGGGCTCGACGGGGGTCGCGGGCTCGACGGGCTCGACGGGCTCGACGGGCTCGACGGGCTCGACGGGG